>Ga0255049_10000066_pt1 | contig 55461 bp, 69 predicted proteins | sample JV7_2_3_MG_FD_183615 | JGI IMG/M metagenome (GOLD analysis project Ga0255049, IMG submission 183615) | Seawater microbial communities from Jervis Inlet, British Columbia, Canada - JV7_2_3 | ecosystem: Environmental > Aquatic > Marine > Inlet | place: Canada: British Columbia | collected 2016-10-06 | reverse complement strand
GTCGCACGCCGCGCTCCAACCCCGCGACCTACAGCGGCTTGTTCACGCCAATTCGTGAATTATTTGCCGGCACACAGGAATCCCGCTCACGTGGCTACATGCCCGGGCGCTTCAGCTTCAATGTCAAAGGCGGCCGTTGCGAGGCCTGCCAGGGTGACGGCGTCTTGAAGGTCGAGATGCACTTCCTTCCAGACGTCTACGTTCCTTGTGATGTCTGCCGCGGGCAGCGCTACAACCGCGAGACGCTCGAGATTCGCTACAAGGGCAAAAACATTCACGAAGTATTGGATATGACTGTAGAAGACGCAGCCGAATTCTTCAGAAACGTGCCAGTGGTCGCGAGGAAATTGCAGACGTTGATGGACGTGGGCCTCACCTATATACGCCTGGGTCAGAACGCCACGACTCTGTCGGGCGGTGAGGCGCAACGCGTGAAACTCGCCAAGGAACTGTCGAAAAGAGATACGGGCAACACGCTCTACATACTCGATGAACCAACGACAGGGCTACACTTTCACGATATCGAACAGTTGTTGGGTGTTTTGCACAAGTTGCGTGACCACGGCAATACGGTCGTCGTCATCGAGCACAATCTGGACGTTATCAAGACAGCCGACTGGGTTATCGATCTCGGGCCTGAGGGTGGCGATGGCGGAGGCCGTATCATTGCGGCAGGTACGCCCGAAAAAGTCGCGTCAACCAAGGGCTCTTTTACGGGTGAATTCCTCAAACCGCTGGTCAAACGCGCGCGCAAATCGCGTCGCAGCGCCGCCGTCAGTGCGTAGGTAAAGCGACGGCTCGATCAATTCGAGTTCCATAAGCAAATACCGGCCATCCTGACCGCGCACCCAATCGCCACGGCCGTACGTGGGACGCGGTTGGATGGAGCTGAACAGGGCCTCGGCCGTTTCGAGCAACTTATCGGGCGGCGATACTGCCATGATGTCGGCGCCATGTTCTTCCTGAACACGAAAGTCGCCTGTTTTCGGCACCTTCTGAATCGCGTGACTGTACTCATTGTCAAAGAAAAACAGCGAGTACTCCCCTTCCGTCTGAATGGCCTCAACGAATGGCTGGACAAGGAACTTGCGACCTTGGAACGTCTGTCGCAGCAAGCACAACAAGTCATCATCGATGGGACTTGACAGTATGAATGTGTCCTTTGCGTTCGCGCCAACCGTTGGCTTGATAACCACTTTGTTTGTTTGGTGAGTGGAAAAAAAGTCCGCTGGGCTGGCTGATTCGAACCCGTCGTACCAGCGGCTCGGCACAATCGCGTGACCGCGCTGCTCAACATCGCGCAGATAGGTTTTTTCGAGTGTCCAGTGAACCAGGGAAAGGTCGTTGACGAGCAAGGCGCGCGAAGATTCGATGCGCTCGAGTACATCCAGGAATTGCCGCATGTAGTCCGGGTAATCCCACGGCGTACAGATATAGACGGCATCGAAATCGTTCCAGTCGACCGCCGATCGCCACGCGACCATTTCAACATTCCAGCCAAACCCGGCCAGCGGCGCGATACTCAAATGACAGTCGGTAACGTAGTCGCCCATGCCATCCATGGTCAGGAAAGCAACTTTTTTCAACGACCGAAACTTCCGTTATTCAAAAACCGAATTGTCAACTCGATTGGACGCCGCATACGCATCATAAATGCATGTGAGTGCTCAACAACGACGAAGTCGTTCATGCCATCGAGCTTCGTATCCTCAACCGAAACCCGCCCGTCGTCGGGATTCTCAAGCACGGCGGACGTAATGGGGTCGATGCTTCGATTTCCTGCGATCACGCCGAGCTCGAATTCGGCGGGGCCGAGCGCGAGCGGCACGCTGTCCTCACCCTTGCCGAGCTGCCGTCCCGCCGGGCCGTTCAACCAGTCAAATCCGGGGACTGCACCAAGCCGGTCGACGGCCGCGCTACCCTGATTCGGCGGACCCATCATAACGACGCGACCGAGCAGCGGAATTTCGTTCTCACTGAGATATTGGCGCAACAATATGCCGCCCAGGGAATGTGTTACAAAGTGCACGCGCCCGACTTCGCCGTTGGACTGACAGGCACGCAGTCCATCGGAAACTGCAATTTGTGCCAGTTCCTCAACATCGTAGTCACGCGATGGATAGTCGATGTTTGCCGTCTCGTATCCCGCGTCAGTCAACGCCCGTTGCATTTTGTTCATCGATGTCGCCGAACGCGCCAGCCCGTGCAGGAGAACGACGCAATCGGCCGCCGATGCCGAAACGCCCGACAACAACAAAAAGCAAATAATGAGTCCGCGCGGCATCATCCGTCACTTTGTTGGTACATAACCCTGTTCACGCAACTGTTTATCGTGCCATCGGCCCAGTAATAGCAGAGCAAGTACAGCGCCGAACAATGCCCAACCCATATCTGACTGTGTATCCCACACATAACCCTGTGTTCCGAGGAACGCGTCAGCGGCTTCGTCAGACAATAATGCGACCCACCACTCAATCAGTTCATAAAACGCGCTGAAGCCGAGACAAAAACAGACGATGAAGAAATTTCTCCAGCCCACAAAATTGAACACGTTCAAGCGAGTCATTAATTCGCGCGCGATCATCGCCGGGACAAAGCCCTGTACAAAGTGCCCGAGCTTGTCATAGTTGTTGCGCGTCCCGTCCGTAACCTCGCGCAGCCACTCGCCAAGCGGCACTTCGGCGTATGTGTAGTGGCCGCCAACCATCAGGATTACGCAGTGAATCAGTATTAGCAGGTAAACAAGATTCGTCAGGGGAAAGCGCTCACACGTCACCCACAGGGCGGCAGCCCCGGCGACAGCCGGAAACACCTCCAGGCACCAGGTCATGTAGTCCTTTGGACCGATTCCCGACCAGACCAGCACGCCGGTAAAGACCGCAACCCATACGATCCGCATTGCCGACACCGTTACGGTCCCTCACTTTCTGAACGCAGCGCCTCGCCCTTTTTCGAACGCCAGTAGCCCTGGCTGCTGAAGCACTGCCAGACCCACGGTAACCAGCGTAGCAGCGCAAAACTGAGCCATAGTGCCCACGCCAGTATCAGCGCTTCGTAAATCCACATCGGCACAGTAAGCACTGATGCGGACGGCAAGACGGAGTCGCTACGATCGGCAAACCAGTTAAGCACACTTCCGTACGAGCCATGCCCGGTCACATGCATGTCCGGCGTACCCAGCAGTCCCTGCGGCAACGTCGTCACCACGTACAGCAGCGCAATGATGGTGAGCCCAACAACGGCCGTCTGAATCAGATTGAATCGCCACCAGTTGACATCCGTCTGCCACCGTTCGCGCGCACCGCAGGCCAACAACCAGAAGACGACCATGCCGAGCGCAGGCCAGCTGAACATGCTGAAGCCAAGCCCCAGTAACAGCCAGTGCCAACTCTTCAGCGGCGCGAGCCCGATGCGACCGAGAATCAGTGCGAACAATATGAGTACTGCAAGTTCCGACCAGTACAGGACGGCAGGACCCAGTTGCGGTCCGCTCGTCCCCAGCAACCAACGATCGGAGGGCTTGGTGAGCGACATTTCGATATTGCTTGCCGGTGCGCCAATATCCACGGCCGGCGTCGCGGTTCGAAGGCCCATCGTGCCATTCGCTCGCCAGTTGATACTAATAGTGTGCTCGCCCGGCAGAATCGGCAACGTCAGCTCATCGTTTTCAGCGCGCATCGTCTGGGAACGCCCGTCGATAGCCACTGCTGTTACCTCGGCACCTGCTGGAAGACGCAGTACATGTTGGGCGCCCTTCGTACTTCTATAACTGAGAATCAGCGCCGTGTCGCTGGAGCGCTTGCCGTGACTAACCGACAGGTTGACGGAATCGAACGCAAGCGTTGAACCTTCCGATGCATCGGGCCGGGTCGCAACCAGTGTTAGTTGCTCGCCGCTCCGGGGATTGAACTCGGCGATACGGACATCGTTAACATCGTCGCCGGTATCGCTTTCCGGCACGCCCTCAAACTCGGCATTCCATATGTTGCCGACGGCGAAGCGCCAAACTTCGCTCCACGCCGAGCCGTTTTCGGCAACCAGGACCAGGGGTGACTTGCGTGGCAGGTCCGACGTCCAACTGATCGCCCGTTGTTGTGGATTCATCGACACCAACACCCGGTTTTCGTTGACCGTGAAATTACCACTAACGATGGATTCACCGTCGACAAGCGGCACGTCCAGCGTCAGCGCGCCCTGTGTGGGTGCCACGCGATAGACGGTGGTCCTTACACGCCAGTCGAGATCAAGCTCCACCGTTCGCTCGACGCGCGCGAACACGGGAAACCGACTACTTTCCCAGCGGACTTTTTCGTTGCCCGCTTTGTCGGTCTGCAACCGCGTAAGCTGCAAAGAACCAGACAGCAGGCGACGATCTTTGATGCCGGCGACAAACCAACCGTCACTATCGACTTCGATGACACGCGGCGGCATCTGAAACGCAAGCTCGAGACTGTCGACAGCAGGTACGGAACCGCGCAGCGTCACGTTATGACGGCCAGCGCCAACATTGAGCCATAGCAGATTGTTGCTCGCGCGCAAGACGCGCGCATTCGCCGTTCCGTCCAGCAGAACGACTTCCGGACGCCAGCCATTCGCAGAACCCGGCAAGGGGATCGCAATATCCTCCATCGCATGGATGACAAGGCGCATGTTGATGGCATTCGCACCGACGTCAACATCGGCAGATACAACTTCTGCACAACGCGGCACGCAATCCGGCGGTTCGAGCAGACGTTGCTCGAGCTGCTTCAGTATATCGGCGTCAGGTATCTCTGCCTCGGCCGGCGAACTGGCTGTCGCCCCGGCCAACACAAACCCGACAGCAAGCATGCTGGCGGCTTGCTGACGGCCAAAGGTGAGTCCGCCAGGCAATATCCATTTTTTGCTGGCCAGCTCCGTCGCCAGTGCGGCGGCGAACAACAATAGCAGCGCGACCTCAGCGACCCGCAAAAAGCTGACAAGCCATCGCGGCAATATGACGAGACGCATTGTCTGTCCCGCGTCGACTGGACCACTCCAACGTAGTATGTAGGTGTTCCATTGCCACGACGGAATTCCGGGTCCGGCTTGCACGATCGCGTTGGGCGCGTAGCGCGCGAATGCGGCCGCCCGCTTCGCACCTGTCACCACAATGTCCTCGAGCACGTCGCGGTCCGCCTCGAAGCTTTCCATACGCAGGCGGCTGGCCTTTGCTTCCATTTCAGGCGCCGACTGTACCGCCGGCGCTGTCACCGGGGCGACGGTTTGATCATACAACTGGTACTGGTTGTACTGCGGCTCGAGCTGCGGGTAAATCGCGATTCGTAGCTGACTCGCGACAAAGGGTACCAGGGCAATAATCAGCGCCGCGGCACTGAGGAGCTGGTATCCGGACACCAGCTGACGCAATCGGCCCGCGGGCGCGACACGCAGGAGCGCGATGGCGATGAGCAGGTTCAGCCACAACCAGCTTGGCGCGTAAAACTCGTGAAAACTGAGTACCAGGGCCAGTAATGCGATTACACCCGGACCGCGCCCTGATAAACGCCACACGGCGATCGTAATAATCAGCACAAGGAAGAAATCGAGCAACTGCCATTGGCTCAGCCAACTGCCGCGCGCGTTGTCGACGCCCGGCGCTGCCAGTAGCTTGTGACCAGGCGGCAGATTCAGTGTCGCGTTTACATCGGCAAAGCGAGCGTCCCAACCAGTGATGGGCATCTCACCGCGCGAATTGCTGCGGCCGAGGGCCGCCAGCTCTACGTCCGTTTGCCGCAGCTCGACGCCAGTCTGACCATCACCGGGCCCCTGCGTAATGAGCAGGCTCTCTTCTTGCTCGGTTGCACTTAACAATACATATGGCGGGGCCATGTCGATACGCCAGTCCTTACGCATCTGCCCGGCAATCTTGTCCGTGACCATGAAACCGGCGCCGTCGAAATCGAGCCAGATAGTACGACTGAGATTCAGTTCATTGCTTGCCGCTACGATACCTCGACTGCGTTCGGTAATCTCGAAGGTTGCTTCCGGCTCGACGCGAAACGCCGGGTAATTCTGCCAGTTGTCAGGCACTTGCACCTGCGCCGGATCAACGGGCGGTAAGCCCTCTGCCGCCGTGACCCGCAATCGACTATTCGACAAATAGCTCCAGACTTCGGTCGCCGGCATATTGGTGCCGGCGGTCCGTGACGTAACCTGGTTCATGACACCAGGGCCACGCGCCGTCAGAAAAATGGTCCAGCGTCCGGGTCGGACCTGTAATCGGAGATTGCCGTCAGCTTCGAGTTTTGCCGGTAGCTGGCTCTGGATATTAAGCGGCACGAAACCGTCCGGCAGGATCGGTCCGAAAACCTCTTCGCGCACACTGCCGGAGACGTCAATCTGCAATTGCGTAATTAGCCGCGTCGGCACGCTATCGGCAACGAGCCGGTATATTTGGGTACGCACAGAATCTACGGCGCGCGTGTCGCGCTTACGCTCTCCAAGAAAAACGCCGTTGCGATTGACCTCCGGCCGCTCGACTTTTTGGCCGTCAACACTCAGCACGACCAGCCCGCTCTCGGGAGGCAATCTCAGAACGCCTGGGCGCTCGTCCCACTCAATGCGACCGCCAATCTGATACGTGCCCGGCGCCAGACGGACGCTGGGCACGTTGTTGCGCGCGATTACTTCGATCGCGCGATCATTGACGGTGACGCGGTCAGGCCAGTAATCGGTGCCACCCGGCAATGCGAGCCACTGATCCTCTGCATAGACCGTCCATTGTTGGGTGAACTGAGCGCCGGAAGTTGTCACTGACAAGTTCAGCCTTCCAGGCCAGGTACAAACGAAATCGTTGCGCTCGCTAGCATTACGATTGAAGTAGAACGGACAGTCGCGGTAATCCTTGTCTTTCAGTACCCACTGCTGCCAGTTCTGCAACTCATCGGGAACGTAGTCCTGCGCCGCGGTGGTTGCGCTCGCGAACGAAAACAACAAGACGATCAGCCTGAGTATCGATAACATAGTGTTTCTCCGGCGCAACGCTGGGTAACACTATACGTCAACGCGGCGTCGTTGGGATTGGGGTTAGGAATCAATAATGAGGTGGTCTTTCATCACCGGGGTTTCCTTCCGGCATTGCATCACCCATAGAGCGGACTCTTGTAATCAAAGACTTGCACAGCTCGTTGAGTTGCATGATTTTCGCTTGCTGCTCGATAACTACGTCGTTGAGTTCGTTGAGCAATTGGTCCTGGTGCGACAGCCTACTCTCAATATCGATGAACCGTTCCTCGCTCATATACGTCCCCTGTTCGCTATTTGCGTTTCGGGCTAGGATACACGCGAAACTCATTCAGGACTCTTCATGTCACTCCTTCGCTTTGACGAAATCGGACTCGAATTCGGCGATCAGGTCATCTTGCGTGATGCCGAACTCTCAATCGAATCGGGCGAACGTATTTGTCTGATTGGTCGCAACGGGGCGGGCAAATCCACGACATTGAAGCTGATTATGGGAACGCTGGAACCCGATCGCGGCGAAATTATTGCGAAGTCGGGCCTGATCGTAAGCCAGCTTGAACAGACACTGCCGATTGCCATGGATATGCCAGTGGCTGATGTCATCCGTTCAGGACTGGCACAGATTGAAGCTCTGCTCGAGGAGTATGAGTCGCGGTCCAAACTGGACTTGGACAAGCACGGCCTTCACGAACTCGAAGCCCTGCACGCCAAGATCGACGCCCACGACGGCTGGCATCTGGAACAGCGTGTCGAAACAACCGTTACGGAACTAAACCTTCCTTCTGATAAGAAAATGAACGAATTGTCAGGTGGTTGGCGACGCCGTGTCGCGTTGGCTAAAGCTCTCGTTCAGAAACCCGACTTGCTGCTGCTCGATGAGCCGACAAACCACCTGGACATCGCAACCATTAGATGGCTCGAAGATCGCGTGTACGGCTACCCCGGCGCGGTCTTGTTCATTACCCACGATCGTGCGTTTCTGCAGCGCCTGGCCACGCGTATTGTCGAAATCGACCGCGGTAAACTGACCAGCTGGCCCGGCAATTACGATAACTTTCTGACGCGAAAGGAAAAAGTACTGGAAGATGAGGCGGCGGCGGAAGCACGCTTCGACAAGAAACTTGGACAGGAAGAAGTGTGGGTTCGACAAGGAATAAAGGCACGCCGCACCCGTAATGAAGGTCGGGTTCGCGCGCTTCAGAAAATGCGAGAAGCGCGAGAAGGTCGCGTTGCAAAGGAAGGTACGGCCCGCATCCACATCGAAGAGGCAGAACAATCGGGCCGTAAGGTCATTCGCGCTCGAAACGTCAGCTACAGCTATGGCGATGAACAGGTGATTCGTGACTTTTCCATCAAGATCATGCGCGGTGACCGGATTGGGCTGATTGGCAATAACGGCGTGGGTAAGACGACGTTGTTACGGCTACTGCTCGACGAGCTGGAACCGCAGACCGGCACATTAAAGCAGGGCACCAACCTTGAGATCGGTTATTTCGACCAGCTTCGACAGAACCTGAATCTCGAGAAATCGGTCGCGTACAACGTCGGCGAAGGCCGCACCTACATAAAGCTCAACGGCAAAGATCGCCACGTGGTCGGATACCTCAAGGGTTTTCTATTCAGTCCCAAGCGTTCCATGACACCGGTCAAGTCCTTGTCCGGTGGTGAAAGAAACCGCGTCATTCTCGCGAAGCTGTTCACTCGTCCGGCTAACCTACTAATTCTCGATGAACCAACCAACGATCTCGATATCGAAACGCTGGAAGTACTGGAGCAAAAACTCTGTGAGTACGCGGGTACATTGATTGTCGTCAGCCATGATCGCCAGTTTCTCGATAATGTCGTCACCAGCACAGTAGTCTTTGAGAGTGACGGCAGTGTGCGGGAATACGTCGGTGGCTATAGCGACTGGTTACGACAAGGCTACCAGCTCGCCGAAACCGACAATCCCATTGACATTGAGCAAAAGAAACGCGAAACGGCCGAACGACGCAAGAACAGAAAGCCTTCAAAGCTCAGTTACAAGGATCAGCGTGAACTGGACCAGCTGCCGTCTGAGATCCAGACTATCGAAACGGCGATCGCCGGCCTGCAACGGCTGGTGGCCGAGCAGGACTTCTACACCCAGGAAAATGAAGTCGTACAGCAGACACTCAAGGAATTGAGCGACGCTGAGTCACACCTTGGACACCGTGTTGAGCGCTGGGGCGAACTCGAGACCCTGAGAGAATCTTTGCAGTCCGATTCGTAAGTATCCTAAAAGGCGACCGTCACAAAATCTGCAGTATGATCGCTATCTGGCACACCCATCCGATAACAAACGAAACTGTCCTGACCCACGGAATCGCCATTGTGTAGGAAAGCAGGTGCACGACGCGTGCCCAAAAGTACACTTTGCAGGCCATCACCGTTATTTCGTTACTCACGCCTGCAGCGTTCGCAATCAACACAAGCGCTGCAAAAACGACAAGGTTCTCAACGGCATTGTAATGGGCCGCCTTCATCTTGGTCGCCCACCCCGATAAGGCTTTGGGCTCATCTGGATAACCAACAGCGTCCATCAAACCGCGTACCATTATGGTATTAATGACATAAGGCATCCAAATGACCGCATTGAGGGTTACGACCCAGGTCAAGCTCGTCAGTTCGCTCGTCATCATATTCATCTCCCTGTTTTTCTTTTGATCAAAGTCAATGTGGCTCCGCACCCGCTTGCGGCCTGTGTCGTGTTAGGAAAAGACACTTGTCTTTCATCGGCGCATCGTCAGGATAATCCTGCAGGACAAATCCCATCGCGAGATAACAACGATATGCCGCTTCGTTGTGGCGGTAAACAAACAGCGAGTATTCGCTGTAGTTGCTGATTCGCTGCGCCGCGTTCATGAGCATACAAATAAGTCGTTGGCCAATACCTTTTCGGCGTGAATTCGGGCGTGTAATGAGACGGGCCAGGTGGGCGCGATCATGGCGGTCATACAATTGCCCGAATGCGACCAACACACCATCGGGGTTCTTCAGGCAAAAGGACTGAATATCGTCAATGCGGCAATCATCGCGAAACGACGTGCCGGTGAACGGATAGCGAAATCTCGGGCCGCTCCATATGTCGACCGAGTCCGCCGTCGGAAACCATGACATTAGTTCCTGGATGTCAACGTCACGAGGCGTGGCAAGCGCCCAGCCGTCCTCGACCAGTGGCTCCATCTTCAGGGTATCGGCGGTCAATCGCGTGGCATTGTCTGCGCGAAGTAGCGATCAAACGCCCGGTGCACGATTTCGGGAGAAATTCCCATTGCAGTCATTGCCCTTTTGTATTGCTCCATCTCGGAGAATTGCCGTTGTCCGTCGGCGGCAACGACCTTGAGTCCCATGAGAGCAACGTCTTCCTTATCGTGATCCGATAGCGTCGGCGCCAGATCCACCAGCCTGTCGCCGAGCGCTGGCTTATCCGCCAACTCCGACAGCGCGCGGGTAATCAGTTCGAACGACTCAGCCGCCTCAAGATCGAATTTGGCCTCGATAAGGTCAATTATCAGTGATGATTCTTCAGGTTCGATCTGGCCACTGCCGCGAGCCACATAGATCAACAACGACGCCACCAGAAACCGGGAATCGTACGTCTCAACCCCCTCTTCGGTTTCAACGACAAGCGTTGAACCCTCGAGCCTGGAACCCAGAATCTCTGTGCCCATTACCGCCTCACTTCGTCTCGTAATTATTGCGCATATATTTAACCGAAGCGACGATCAGGCGCTTCAACACCTTTTCGTCGACATCTGACAGGCGCTTGATGTAAAGACAAGACTTGCCCGTCCTGTATTTTCCCAGTTTAGTCATGAGCGATCCAAAATGCTTGAAACCTGGAATTACGTATAAGGTTAGCGCCTGTTTGCGGGGCGAGAATCCTGTGACCATGAAGTCTCCTTCGCGACCGGATTCGTATTTGTAATGATACTGTCCGTAGCCAACGATATTCGCACCCCACATTCTGGCGCGCGATCCGGTGGCTTCGCGCATCATGCCGGCTACTTTTTTGACGTCGCGGCGCCGCTGCTGGTCTCCTATGCTATTGATGAAAGCGGTAACGCTGGTCTTATTAGGCTTGGTTTTGTTTTCAGCCACGTCGCTGCTCCCTAATGTGAGGTCCCGAACAGGCGATCCCCCGCGTCACCCAGACCCGGGACGATGTACTTCTTCTCGTTCAGTTTGTCGTCGATAGCCGCGGCATAGATAAGTACATCGGGATGAGCGCGCTCAACCAACTCGATGCCTTCCGGGCAGGTGACGATGCACACAACGACAATTTTGTCGGCGCCATTTTCCTTTAGTTTATCGATCGCCGCTACAGTTGATCCGCCGGTTGCCAGCATGGGATCGATCACAATGCAGGTGCCGCCTTTTATTTGTGGCGGAAATCGTTCGTAATAGGTGACCGGTAACTTGGTTTCTTCATCGCGATATAGCCCGACAAAACCGACCCGCGCGGTTGGTACAAGTTCGAGAATGCCTTCGAGCATGCCGACCCCGGCTCGCAGAATGGGGATCACGACGATGTCCGTATCTATTTTCTGACATTTCGCTTTGGCGACGGGCGTTTGTACCGTCACCTCTTTCATCTTGATGTTCTTCAACGCCTCATAACACACGAACTCGGTTATCTCTGTCGCCAGCTCTCGAAATCGTTTATGCCCCGTGTCAATGTCACGAATAATTGCCAGTTTATGTTGAACACAGGGATGATCAATCAATTCGGCCATGCCTCAGGCTCCGTTATTGTTTGCAAGTTTTTCGGACCAAATCGCGTATTCGGTACCGACTGGGTCAACAAAATGAAACCGTCGACCGCCAGGAAAAGCGAAGATGTCCTGGCTGATGGAGGCGCCCAGGTCTTTGACTTTTGCTACGTCCCGCTCAAGATTCTCGCTGTAAAACACTACCAGCACACCCGTCGATGGCGCAGGCTCTTCCGCGCGGCGAAAGCCACCGTCCATGTGGCCATCGTTGAAGCTCATGTACTCGTCACCCCATTCCTGGAACGACCAGCCAAACAACGACGCAAAGAACTCGCGCGTTTTTTTGAGGTCGGTAACCGGAATTTCGACGTAGTCAATCCTGTTTTCTGCGCGCACGATCGCCTCCTGGAGCAGCTACCGTTGTTTGAGTCTTAGCAATGGCCGCTCGGCACTAATAAACACCGTACCAAAATCGCCGCTGATTTCGTAACGGTCATCGGTCAGCCGGCGCAGGCCCGAGATCGCACCGAGGCCAAGATTCTCTGAGATATCAACTAGTTCCCCTTCCGTAATGCCGTCAGGACCAAACGTCTCGCAGAACGGGAATTCGATGCACGCCGGACGAATGCAGGCCCTTTCTGCCGGCCGCGGTTTCTCATAGAACGGGTGTTCCGGTGTCAGAAGCACATCGATGTCGACAAACAACGTGCCAGATTCATAAAGCCATGACAGCACAAAAGAGCCTGTCAGGTCGACGTCCGCAAATTCGCGCAGTTGACGCCAATCGGTAGTATCGTCCGCCATTCAATGAGCCCCGCGCGACGCGATCTGTCGTGGCTTGGTCATAACATCGATCTCCTATCCAAACGTCAGGCCCACCCAGACGCCGATATAGTGGGAAAAAATCACGACCAGGAAAGCGATGCCAACGTGTTCCGCAATAATCGCGAATGGTGACTCACCTTGTGATCGCGCCAGGAAATAACTCAGGACAACGATAACGAGCATGCCCCATACAACCGAGGTCAAAACGGCGGTGGCAAGCGGCAGCAGCAACAGTGGCACCGCGAAACTGATCGAAAATATGAACTTCGTTAGAAAAGTCATAATCGTCGCGGACCAGACGTGATTTTGCGTGGTATTGGGGTCCGCTTCCTCAGCCAAATGAATACCGAGCGCATCGGACATCGCATCCGCGACGGCGATAACAAGAATGCCGCCCAGTACCGCCGTAACCGACTTCGTGCCAGAGTTCAATCCAACAATCAGGCCGATCGTCGTGATAACGCCGGAAGTTGCGCCGAAGAAAAGACCCGTGCGGGCGCCGTCGCTTTTAAAAAACTCCATGTCGTTCCTGCGATCTATCTCAGCTGCATTCTATACAGGCTGATTTCATCATCGTCGTCTGGCATTGTAATGCCTCTATCGAATCGCAGGCCAAGTTTCTCAATCAACCCGATCGATGCGACATTCTCTGGCGACACGATCGCGGTCAGGCATTCGATACCAAGATCGTTACGTGCATGCGCAACGACAGCTTGTGCTGCCTCGCCAGCGTACCCCTTGCCGCAGTAATCCGGCAATACGCCGAAACCGATGTCGGGATCGGTGAGGTTTTCACGCCGGAACAAGCCGCAAATGCCGATCAGCGCGCCGTCCTTCTTGCGCGACATGCAATACGGTCCATATCCGAACTCGTCGTACAACTTGAACGCTCCTTCTTTGAGCGCCGCCTCCGCTTCCTCGATCGTTCGAATTCCCCGGTCGCCGACATGACGTATGAAAGCCGGGTCGTTCCAGATCGCCAGCATGAGAGCAGCATCGTCGAGCGTAACGCGGCGCAACGTGAGCCGCTCGGTCTCGAGGCACCAGTCCGGGGCGACCTCCATCAATGCCAGGCACCCAAGATCAAGCCGTAAAGCACGATTCCGACAGTACCGGATCGGGCCCAAGCAACATCGCGAAAATGTAGGCCGACACCAGTACGAACACAAAGCTCAACCCGAACACTCGCGCAGGGTGGCCATTGTCTTCATCGGTTCGGCCCATGGCCGCATTCCATGGATTGAGAAATAACATCGGCGAATACCATAGTCCACCCAAGAGAAAAATTGAAGCGGCTGCCAGCAGTACAGCCCAGAGGTTCACGTCCATTCTCTATCTCCTTTGTCAGGTTCGCGATTGCCACCGTGAAAACAGGAATTGCTGTGCCGACTCCATCGGCGTCTTGTGCTCGTCAATTTCGTAATCACACAATTCAAATCTCGAGCCAAATAACTCCTGTAACCGCTCAATTCCGTAACGTTGAATGTCGAGACCACTACAGCGCTGTGGACCCTGTGGCCCAAAAGTGGCGAGCACAAAATGGCCGTTCGGCAAAAGCGCCTCATTGATTACTTCAACATAGCGGTCACGATCGGCCGACTCCGTAAGAAAATGGAATACTGCCCTGTCATGCCAAAGCGCAAAACGACGTACGGGGTGAAAGTCGACAACGTCCGACTCAATCCAGTCGACGGTTCCGGCCGCGTCGCCGAGTCGCGCGCGTGATCGTTCGAGCGCATCGCCGGAAATGTCCAACACGCTAATGTCCGTGTATCCCTCATCGAGCAAATGATCGACGAGTGTTGACGCACCACCGCCTGCGTCCAATATCGGATCGTCATGACCAACACCGGTTGCGTGTATCAGTTGCAGAGATTTTTCAGGCACTGGCTCGTACCAGGAGACTTTAGACGGCTCCTTGTCGCGGTACACGTCCTGCCAATGCGTTTTGCGGCTTGTGCTCATGGGTCTTACTCCGGCTACAGTTCGCCCTTCTGTAGGTCATTTTTGACGTATCGCGCAGCGTTAAGGTAGAAGCCACCGCCGACGAGCGCCGCAATCGTCGTGCTCATGATCGCCCAACGTATCGACTCGACACCGATCGTGGGCGCCAGGGCATCGCTAATAACGCCCACCGTCAACGGGCCAAACCCAAGACCGATGATATTTAGCACGAAAAACAAGACCGACGACGAAAGGGCTCGATAGCGTGGCCCGACGAGCGCGTGCGCCATCGCGATCGTAGGTCCCAGGAACATGGCCTGGCAGAGCGTGACGAGAATGTAGATGCCCCACATCACGTATTGCTGGCCGCTCAGCATCATTGGCACCAGCAGCAGACCTGCGGCCACGGTACCTATCCCGGGAACCCAGTAGGCCCAGCGATCATCGCGCTTGCCGAGATGGTCGCTTAGGTGGCCGCCGGCGTAAACGCCAGCCGCGCCCGCAAAACCGACGATTAAGGCGAGCCAGGTCCCGACGACGCCTACCGGTACGTCGTATAGCCGAATCGCGAACGACGGCATGAAATTCAACCCGCCATAGCCGAGGAATGCGTTGAAACCCGCACCGAATGCCGCATAGCGAAAACTGCGTAACGCCCACAAGCGCTCCAGATCGACGAGTATGTGCCCTTCCGACGCGCTCGAATTGTCACCAGCATCCATTTGGCCGCGCAGCGGCTCACGCAATGTGAGTTTCACGATGATGGCGAGCAAAAGACCTGGTGCACCAACAACCAGAAACGCGATACGCCAACCAAAGTATTGATTGATCCAGCCCCCTGCAAGGAAGCCGAAGAGTATGCCGATGTATATTCCAATCGAATAGACAGACAACGCGCGACCACGTTCTTCGTGCGGAAAATAGTCCGAAATAATCGAATGCGACGGCGGACTTGCGCCGGCCTCACCGACGCCAACGCCAATGCGAGCGGCGAGCAGTTGCAGAAAGCTACCCGCGAACCCGCTGAGCGCAGTCATCGCGCTCCAGATGACGATCGATGCCGACACAATGTTGACACGGTTATAGCGATCGGCCCAGCGCGCAATTGGAATGCCGCAAAAAACATAAAAAACCGCGAACGTAAATCCAGACAACAGGCCGAGCTGCTTATCACTGAGCAGGAGTTCGGTTTTAATCGATTCCTGCAATATGACCAGAATTTGTCGGTCGATGAAATTGAATATGTAGACGACCATCAGCAACAACAGCACGTAGTTTCGATAGTTCTTCGGATTCTTCTCGCCCGGCATCAGGTATCGAACCAGAATTCAATTTCCGATGTAGGCAGTTCGAAACGGGCCGCATGCAGCTGTTCCGGATGAAGGTGGTACCAATCGCCGGGGCCGTAACGGGTCTCCTGACCGTCAACTGTCAATAACAATTCACCGTGAGTGATGACGCCGCAGTTTTCGGTCGGATGAGTATGTGCATCGATCGTCGTTCCTGCGGGATACGACGCGAACAACACTTTGCATTTGTCTGCATCGAGCCGGTAAGCATCGAACGGCCCGGCGAATGCCGGGAGGTTCCTGATCAAGCCTGGGAATTTTTTATTGTCTGACATTTTTCGCTTACGCGTACGACTTCAACTGTTCATCGCTCTTGCCAACTTCCGCTTCACGGCGGCGACCGCACTTTTTGAGGCCTCCACCGTTTTCTCGATGCGCCTGAAGTCTGCCAACGCCGCCGCTACATCGGTTCCCTGCAGCCAATCGCTAATCGTCGCCACCTGATTCGCATTTTCGCCAACGATTGCCTTACCGTCGCCATCGAGTATCGCAATGCGGTGTTTGCAATAATTGCCGTATTGGCCGGCCGGGCACGTACATAACGCCGTGAGGCTGTCGCGATCCTTAATGAACGTCACTTCATAGGGCTCGGCAGAGGATCCCTTGACGAGAAAAGTGAGTTCCTTCTGTTCCAATTCAGACATGGCTGTCGAACCACGCACGAAACGTGAACGCATCAGGCGAGGGACCATTCTCCCATAACATCTCGAGCCGATCCTTCGCTTCCGCTTCCGTCGGAATGTGGCCCGCCTCTACCCACCACAGAACGAACGGCGATTTGCTCGGTCGTTCAAACCACTCGGCACGCTTCTGCATTGCCCCAACATGATTTGTTCGATAGACATAAGATTCCAGCGCTTCTTTCGATTCCCAGACCGTCAGGTTAAATAGAATGAGCTCGTCGTCGAAAACTTGCAGAGCGGTTGCGTCACCGTCGTCTGTCTGTAGTCGCCACACAAATCCCGGCGCCGCGTCTGCCAGCGAGTTCAGCGGCTCGAGGCGCGATACAAACCCCTCCATTATTGGATCGTCGAGGGGGGCGCGCATGCGTGCAATGTTGGCCTGGGCGAGATGAAATCTGCTCGTCATTTCCGTTTTCGGCGCGCGATAAGATATTGGCGCATTGCGCTCAGGACGCTGACGATTCCGGCAGTCGGCACGAACCAACTCAGAGCCGTTTCCAATACCACGCTCCAATTTGTGTGGTCAGCACCATGAAAAATGCCACCCGGATTGGCCCGCCAATCGAGAAACGTCATGGTGGCCGCAACCGCGAGCCCGACGGCCACGCCATCAAGCAGTACCAGTTGCCAGGGTCTCGTTTTCTTCTTGGGCATGCGCAACAAGGTCAGTCTGCCTCTAGTCGTCTAAATTCATTGTTGGGCCCTGGTGTCAGGTAGACGATTCTACTCGCTTCGATAATATCCACTCGATGCCACATCCCTTGCGGCACGACTAAACCGTCGCCCGGGCGTACATCGACATCGTCCACAGGGTCATCCAGGAACACGACCCTGATCCGACCTGAGACCAGGTAGAGCACTTCGTCACCGTCAGGATGCATTTCGCCACCATGCGGCGAATTCTCCGTCATCGTCGCTACGCCGAATGTCACACCTTCAACTGCAATCGGCGGATCGGGTCTTTCCGGCAGCGTCGTCGCGTCGAAATCGTGACTCAAACCGATTACTTGCGTTGATGGGTCGAAAAGGAATGGTATTTTCATGCTGCTTTACCTGCCTATCTGTTAATGACGCTATTGTGATGGATCGCACGACAACTGATGGGCGATCAGCATCACCAAGCAAAGCCCGCAATAAACAAAATACCGAGATTCCAGTTATCTGGATTGCTCCGCATCTCTTCTAAATTGGGCTCGCGCATTATCGGGCCATTATTACCAACGCGATATAGGGAACAATGTTCAGCATGAGGACGGCCACTCTGAATTGCTGAAAAACGCGAAAATGGGTCGCCTTAACCTCTTCTTTACTGATGCCAAAAATCTTCGCGATAACGTCGAAAGGGAAACCTTCCTTGTTCGCGACCGCGGTAAGCAGCAACAGCAACAATATTAGGCCGATGTTGATGACGCTACACCAGCCGAAAAACGTCAACAGAGATTCGATGGGCATGATTTCGGACTCCACTTCAATTGTACCATTGGCGGCTACCGACGACTTCTATGCCGCGTATCGGGCGTAATGCGATTGATCAACAAATAGCTACTCAGCGTCATCTGGTACCCGCCACGGTGGATGCCTGCGGTTCTTACCCGCATAGTAAATGCATAAGCGGTTTCCCGCAGGATCCGACAGATATGCCTCTCTCCATAGCCAATTCTGGTTTTGCGCCTTTGTGTCGAACTCCAGCCCTTTCGCGATCAGCGCCTGGACCGCCGCATCAACGTCTTCAACCTCAAAATACACCGAGATATCGGAGCTCTGAACAGGAGGATCGACCCTGTGTATGGAGAACGTCGACCCTGCGGCAGTCTCGAATCGAGCATAGCGCGGCGGGCTATCGACAATTTGACGCAACCCCAGTTTCTTATAAAACTCAACTGACGCCTCGTAGTCGATACAGGGAACGGTAACCTGGTTAAAATCCAAACTGAATTCGTCCGTCATTGAGAAACTTCACTCGCGCGATTTCGACAGAGTCGCTGAGCGATACGAATACCGAAATAGCGCAATGCTTGCCGGTATCAATATTGCCGCGAAGGCCAGTATCAACGTTGCCGGCGCGTAAACACCGAACACGGCCAGGTAGGTGACGAACAAGGCCGCGAGTAACTGGCCAAGGACCAGAAAAGCGTGCGCGCCCCGCCAGGCCCAAACATTCAGCAGCGTCCTGTTATGTAGCCAGCCAAGCATGCCAATTGCGAGGACCATTGCGGCAATAGGCGGGCCGAATTGGCTCCAGGATCCCCCGGAGTCTTTAATAATACGCTCGAACATTCTGCCGTAGCCAATAGCACAGAGGACGAACGAATAAATCCACCAAAACCCGCGGTTCATCGCATTAAATGCTTTCCTTCAGGCATGACTGCGCGCTCTAAATGCCCATCCGTACGAGCACATCGATGACTTCGCGCATAAAGCGTTCTATGGTCGGATGACCCGAGGCAAAATTGGTCTCGAGAGCCCGCGCTTTCTCAAGCACGGTATCGGTAGCCGCGCCCCCGTCTTCCTTTTCCAGCAAGCCGTGAATATCGGCATCCAGATCTCGCACTAGCGAACGCGTGTCGTCGTCCAGTTCCGTTTTCTGAATTTCGTCTTGCAGTTTCGCCAGTAGTTCCCTGATCTCTTTATTACTCATTGTCCTGCCTGTCCCAGCTTTCGTATGCCTATTGCGTCGCGAATTTGCGCCATGTATGGCACAGCGACTTCTCGTGCACTGTCTACACCCTTCTTCAGCTCCGCTTCCACAATCGCCGGATCCGCGATGAGTCGCTGGTACTCATCGCGTGCCGGCTTGATGTGCTCGTTAATGTACTCAAATAACCGCTGCTTCATCTCGCCCCACCCGATGCCCTCTGCATAGAGCTTTTCGATCTCGGCTGTTTCATCAGGTGTCGCAAAGGCTTTGTAGATATCGAAGATCGTGCTGCCTTCGGTGTCTTTCGGCTCGCCGGGCTCAAGACTGTTCGTCTTGATCTTCATGATGAGTTTCCGAAGAGGCTTTTCAGTAGCGAACAGCGGAATCGTGTTGTTATAACTCTTGCTCATTTTGCGGCCATCAAGTCCGGAAAGCACCGCCGTATGATCATTAATCACAGGTTCCGGCAGTACCAATATATCTCCATAGTGATGATTGAATCGTTGCGCGATGTCGCGCGCCATTTCGACATGCTGTTTCTGGTCTCTGCCGACAGGAACCTTGGTCGACTTGAACATCAGGATATCGGCCGCCATCAGTATCGGGTAACTGTACAGGGCCATCGTAATGCCCTTGTCCGGGTCCTTGTCGCCACCATCAATATTTGCTTGCACAGCCGCCTTGTAGGAGTGCGCGCGATTCATTAGGCCCTTTGCCGTCATGCTCGTCAGCACCCAGGTCAACTCGGTAATTTCAGGAATATCCGATTGCCGGTAGAATGTCGCATGCTCGGTATCGAGACCGAGTGCCATCCAGGCGGCCGCAATCTCCAGAGTAGATTGGCTGATCTTGTCCGGATCACCGCTCTTCGCCAGCGCATGAAAATCAGCCAGAAAATAGTAGTTTTTCTTATTCGGGTCTTTGCTTGCCGCAATGCCTGGGCGAATCGCACCGACGTAATTGCCGATATGTGGCGTTCCTGTGGTCGTAATCCCTGTGAGGTAAATCTCCTGGGTCATGCTTTAGTATCCTGCCGCCTGGCCGTCTTTGCGCACTTCAGACGCGCCATAGTACACGCCCTGCTCCTCATCCCACATGATTGCCTGGTAACCACCAAAACTACCATCGCTTGTCCCCAGCGTATGCCCCAGCGATTCGAGGCCGTCACGAGTTTCCTCGCTGAACGTACTCTCGAGGTGCACGACACCGCCGTCGGTCATGGTCGTACCGGTTGGTTGCGATGAACCCGTATGATTGATGCGCGCGGCATCACCGGCTTCCTGCAGGTTCATGCCGAAGTCGACCATGTTCACGATGATTTGTGCGTGCCCCTGTGGCTGCATCGCTCCGCCCATTAATCCAAAGCTAATCAATGGCTTACCATCCTTCATGACGAATGCGGGGATAATCGTATGGAACGGACGTTTGCCACCGTCGACAACATTGGCATGGCCCTCTTCAAGCGCGAAAAGCTGCGCGCGATCCTGCAACACGAATCCCAGCTCACCAGGTGTCATGCCCGATCCCATGCCGCGATAATTACTCTGGATGAGCGACACCATGTTGCCGTCCCTGTCCGCAACAGTCATATAAATCGTGTCTCCCTGGTCGAGCCGCGTGTCACCCGCCGCTACGGTCATTGCTGCGCGTTCCGGGGAAATGAGTTTTCGTCGTTCGTCCGCGTAACCTTTCGAGATCATTCGTGTAACCGGTACGTCGACGAAGTCCATGTCGGCGTAATAATTGGCACGATCTTCGAACGCGAGCTTTTTCGCCTCAACTAACGTGTGCAAATACTCAGCGCTACCGAAGCCCATCGACCTGATGTCGAAACCCTCGAGAATATTGAGGATCTGCAGTGCCGCGATTCCCTGCCCATTCGGTGGCAATTCGTACACGTCCCAGCCACGGTAGTTTGTTGATACCGGCGTCACCCATTCCGATTTATGCGCTACCATGTCGGCATGGGTTAGCAATCCACCCTGCTCCGCTATGTAAGCATCGATCTTTTTTGCGATCTCGCCTTTGTAAAATTCGTCCCTGCCTTTCTCGGCAATCGCTTCATAAGTTCTGGCTAGCCGCGGGTTACGAAACATCTCGCCCTTTCGGGGCACGTGGCCATTCGGCATGTAGGTTTCCGCAAACCCCGGGTACTGAGCGATGCGCTTCTCGTTTAACTTGAAGTAGTACGCAATCACTTCCGATACCGGGAAGCCGTTCTTGGCGTACGCAATCGCCGGCGCGAGCAGCTTTTCCATCGGCAGTCGGCCGTAACGCCCATGCAACTCGAACCAGCCATCGACGGCGCCAGGTACGCTCACGGGCAACGGGCCAAAAGGTGGAATCTCGTCGATACCCTTGTTGCGAAAATACTCCAGCGTCATGGCTTGTGGCGACCGACCCGACGCATTTAATCCCGTGAGCTCTTCTTTTTCCGCGTCCCAGACGATCGCGAAGAGATCACCGCCAATACCGCAGCCCGTAGGTTCCATGAGACCCAATGCTGCATTTGCTGCGATGGCGGCATCTACGGCACTACCACCGTCTTTGAGAATATCGAGGGCGATCTGGGTCGCCAGCGGTTGACTTGTCGCTGCCATGCCGTGAGGCGCGATGACTTCGGAACGCGACGCCAGCGCCTTCCCGGCTACCCGGTCATATCCAGGCTCAGTCGCCATACAGAGGCTCCCGGTCGCCAATAACACACTGCATATCGCCCATGAAATTCGTTTCATCCCGTACTCCGCTCCCCAACAGGCTTTGGTCCCGCTTGAGGGTAGCGGTCAATGATGGCACTCGCCGCCAGCGCCGGCAACAAGGTATGATCTTCCCGTGAACAGCGACTACACCGACAAGAACCCAACGCTCGGCGCGCTATACGGCAAGCATCTCGAAACCGTTGCAGCGCGGCACGACCATGCCCTGGAAAAGGCCGGGGCCAGTCATGTCGTCATTTATTCGGGCAACCCGAAAGTTGCATTTCTCGATGACTACCAGCACCCGTTCAAGGCGAATCCGCATTTTGTCAGCTGGGCACCACTGACCAATCTACCGTTCTCATACATTATTTACACACCCGGTGAGACGCCGGTTCTTATTTACTTTCAGCCACGGGACTATTGGCACGTTGTGCCTGGCACACCAGACGGCTATTGGACCCAACACTTCGACATACGCGTTGTGCATTCGATCGACGATGTTGCCGTGCATTTTCCCGAAGAACGACAAAAGTGCATCGTCATTGGTGAAATCGATGACGAGGCGATGGCCTTTGGCATCGAACGCGTTAATCCGAGCACGGCCATCAACATCCTGCATTACGCTCGCGGCGCCAAGACCGAGTACGAACTCGCGGCCATGCGGCTCGCCTCTCTTCGAGGTGCTATCGGGCACCGCGCCGCCGAGGTCGCGTTCCGCGAAGGACTGCCAGAGTTTGAGATACACCGCGCCTATTGCAAAGCCGTCAGCCACACGGACCCCGAATTACCCTACAGCAACATCGTGGCACTCAATGATCACGGCGCCGTACTGCATTACACCGACCTCGATCGCGGCAAACCCGACTTCCGAAACTCGTTTTTAATCGACGCCGGCGCGCAGGTGCACGGTTATACGTCTGATATCACGCGCACCTATTCAGCCGGTGACCAGCGCTTTCAGGGCCTGATTGACCGTATGGACCTCATGCAGCGCGAGATCGTCAATAAGGTCGAAGTCGGCGTCGATTATCGCGAACTGCATATCCGCACCCATAAGATGCTCGCCGGCGTCCTCGTCGACGCCGAACTTGCAAGCGGCGATGCCGACACCTTGCTCGAAACTGGCGTTACTTCGGCGTTCTTTCCGCACGGCCTCGGTCACTTGCTAGGCATCCAGGTGCACGACGTCGGCGGATTTCTCGAGAACGAGGCCGGTACGACGATCGACCCACCCAGCGGTCATCCATTCTTGCGGCTGACGCGAGTACTTGAAGAAAACATGGTGCTAACCGTCGAACCGGGTCTGTATGTTATCAACATGTTACTTGAGAACCTGCGGGGCACGCCGGCCGCAAGTCATGTGAACTGGACCACGGTTGACTGGCTGCGTCCCTATGGCGGCATTCGGATCGAGGACGACGTTCGCGTGCTCGTCAACGATCGGGAGAATCTGACTCGCGACGCTTTTGCTCAGCTTTGAGTTTCTTTTTGACCTGCTGGCCTTTTCGCTCAAGGACCGGCTTCATTTGCCGGCCTATCCAGGGTACAAGATAAGTAATCGTCGCCAGGAATCCGCTGATGGCCGGCATCGTTTTCTCGCGAATGTTGTTACCGCATAAATCAAGAATGGTCTGTGCCACGTCCTCTGCCGTGCTCATCGGTTGCGAGAACGTAATATCCGATACTTTGTCCACGTCGGCCATAATGAAACCGGTATCGATAGGGCCAGGAGATACCAGTCCAATCTTTATGCCGCTGCCGCGCAACTCCTCGGCTAGCGCCAAAGTGAATGCTCGTAGACCCGCTTTCGTCGATGAATAGGTTGCAGCGCCCGGAACCGGCGTGCGGCCTGCCAACGAACCAACGTTGATAATCACGCCTTCCCCGGCTTCCCTCACGTAAGGCAATGCAAGTCGGCTCAGCACGATGGGCGCGCGGAGGTTGACGTCAACGACCCTGGCAAGATCCGCGGCATCGACATCTTCGACCATACCGCGCGCGTGATATCCGGCGTTGTTGATAATGATGTCGACTCGCCCAAACTCGAACTTCGACTTTTTGAACACGTCGACGCACGCATCTGCATCCGACACGTCCATAGCGAAGATCTCAACCTTGGTCTTGTCGCGCAATTCCTCGGCGATTGCCTCAAGGTTTTTCTTGTTGCGCGCAACAAGCATGAGATTAGCGCCAGCTTCGGCAAATAGTCGGGCAACGGCAGCTCCCACACCTTCGGATCCGCCCGTGATAATTACAGTCTTGTTATTGAATATCATTGATGCATCTTAAACGATGCGCTCAAAATCCGATATATCCCTTGAGTCTCTTCCACCAACTCGACTCCCAGCCATAGACATCGAGTTGATCCGGGTTGAGCGTTGCGACCGGCATGGTCGTGTCCGGTCGAATGGGATCATTGGCGGCTACGTCGTCCGGACGCAACTCGAGCCGGCCGTTCCTCTTGTCACGGAACTCTGTCAGTCCGTCCACCGCCAGGTTTGGATTGGGCAGGACGTTATCATCGACAATGTCGTCGAGAAATACGGCGTCTGGATCGAAAGCGTCCGTTGACAGAATGACGCAATCTTCAAAGGTCCTGTTCTTACTGATGGCTTTGATCCTTCGAGGAATCGATGCCCCACTCTAAATCGATTGCCAAGGATTCGCTGTGAGGCGACTCACAAGTTGCCAATTTGATCATTTTTCCGTTATTTATCATAATGTTATACTACTCACCAGGCACAAAAAAAGCGGACAAAAGCCCGGTTTTTCGTTATTCCGATGAGCAACTTGCTAGTCCTCGGCCACAACCTCTACGGCCTGTTCCGTCAGCATCACAATCGCCATCGGCGCCGCATCACCGGGGCGCGGCCCCGTTTTCAGAATGCGCAGGTAACCACCGGGGCGCTCCTTGAAGCGTGGACCAATTTCCGAGAACAACTTGCCGACAACTTCCTTGTCACGCAGACGATCAAACGCCAGACGGCGATTCGCGACGCTGTCCTTCTTCGCAAGCGTAATCAGCGGCTCGACGACACGGCGCAATTCTTTTGCTTTGGGTAACGTCGTCTTGATCGTTTCGTGTTTCAACATCGAGGTTGCCATATTACGAAACATGGCGCTGCGGTGAGAACTGTTACGACCCAGTCGACGACCGGATTTTCTATGACGCATTTGTCTGTCCTAAATAACTATTCAATTACAACGCGAGCTTTCACCCGTGTCGCATTTACATCATGAGCTCATGCTCGGGACGCAGGCTTGCCGGCGGCCAGTTGTCGAGGTGCATACCCAGACCAAGGCCGTGGCCTTCCAGAACTTCCTTAATCTCAGTCAAAGACTTCTTGCCGAGGTTCGGCGTCCTTAACAGCTCAACTTCGGTGCGTTGAACGAGATCGCCGATGTACATGATGTTCTCAGCCTTGAGACAGTTCGCAGAACGAACCGTGAGCTCGAGTTCATCCACCGGACGCAACAGAATTGGGTCGACCTGGTTCTCGGCCTGCGCGCCAATGCCCTCTTCCTGACCCTGCAGATCGACAAATACCGACAGCTGATCTTTCAGTATGCTGCCCGCGCGGCGGATAGCTTCTTCCGGATCGATCGTGCCGTTGGTCTCAATGTCGATCAGCAGCTTGTCGAGGTCGGTGCGCTGTTCAACACGCGCCGCTTCGACGTTGTAGGTCACGCGGTTGACCGGACTGAACGACGCGTCAAGCATCAGGCGACCGATGGGGCCCGCTTGCTCTTCGAACGACGGGCGCTGCGTCGCCGGGCGGTATCCACGGCCACGCTCAAGCTTCAGCAACATGTTCAACTCGCCGGCCTTGGTCAGGTTCGCAATGACCAACTCCGGATTCATGATTTCGACGTCATGATCGAGCTGAATGTCACCAGCCGTAACCGGTCCAGGACCTTTCTTCGACACGCGTAGCTCCGCTGTGTCACGCGTATTCATCGTGACAGCAACCTGCTTCAGGCTCAGAAGAATATCGACAACGTCTTCTTGGACGCCCTCGATACTGGTGTACTCGTGGAGCACACCCTCTATTTCGACTTCGGTGATCGCAGCACCAGGCATAGACGACAGCAAGATGCGGCGCAGCGCATTGCCGAGCGTGTGACCGAAACCACGTTCGAAGGGTTCGATAATGACTTTGGCTTGTAGATCGTTGACCGGCGTAACTTTTACAACGCGCGGCTTCAGAAATTCGTGTACTGATTCCTGCATGGGTAAAGACCCTCCTGACTACTTCGAGTACAGCTCGACGACAAGGTTTTCATTGATATCGGGGAGAATATCTTCCCGGTCCGGTAGCGATTTCAAAACACCTGCCATCTTCTTGGCATCGACTTCAACCCACTCGGGAAGGCCGATCTGGCTCGCAATTTCAATTGCGCTTTGAATGCGAAGTTGCTTCTTCGCCTTCTCGCGTATGTTGATCGCATCACCGGCTTTGAGCTGAGCGGACGGAATGTTGACGACTTTGCCGTTAACTTCGATGCTCTTATGGCTCACAAGCTGGCGAGCTTCCGCACGCGTTGAAGCGAAGCCCATACGATAAACAATGTTATCGAGACGGCCCTCAAGTAGTCGTAACAGGTTTTCACCCGTTGAACCCTTCAACTGTGCAGCACGTTTGTAGTAATTGCGAAACTGCCTTTCGAGAACGCCATACATACGACGAAGCTTCTGCTTTTCACGAAGCTGCATACCGTAGTCCGACATACGGGGACGACGCTGCGTCGGCCCGCCCGGCGGTACTTCGAGCTTGCATTTCGATTCCAGTGGCCTTACGCCACTCTTCAGAAACAGGTCCGTGCCTTCGCGGCGGGACAGTTTGCACTTTGGTCCTAAATATCTTGCCATTTTTCAGCCTCTACACGCGACGCTTTTTAGGCGGGCGACAGCCGTTGTGAGGAATTGGTGTAACGTCCTCAATACTTTGAATACGGAAACCCAGGGCGTTGAGTGCGCGCACAGCGGACTCGCGACCGGGACCCGGCCCACGAACCCGTACATCCACGTTTTTGACGCCAAACTCGAGAGCAGCCTTGCCCGCTTTGTCCGACGCCACCTGAGCCGCGAACGGGGTGGATTTACGGGAACCACGAAAACCGCAGCCACCTGCGGTAGCCCACGACAGCGCATTGCCCTGGCGATCGGTAATCGTGATGATCGTGTTATTGAAGGAAGCATGTATGTGCGCAATTGCATCAACAACGTGCTTTTTGACCTTCTTTTTCTTTGCTTCAGCCATTTAAGACCTACCTCTTAATCGGACGGCGCGGGCCCTTTCGGGTACGCGCATTCGTACGAGTGCGTTGGCCGCGTAGCGGCAAACCACGTCTGTGGCGGATACCACGGTATGAACCGAGATCCATCAGACGCTTGATATTCATGGATGTTTCGCGACGCAGATCGCCCTCAACCGTGAAGGTCGCGACCGCGGTCCTGAGCTTCGCAACTTCGGGCTCCGCGAGGTCTTTGACCTGCATGTCCGGTGCAACGGCCGCGGCCTGGCAAATCTGCTTCGCGCGCGAATTTCCAATACCGAAGATCGACGTCAATGCAATCACGACGTGCTTGTTCAACGGGATGTTTATGCCTGCTATACGTGCCACTTAACAAATCCTCATCATTAACGCGGGACTAACCCTGGCGCTGCTTATGCCGTGCGTCTGTGCAGATCACGCGCACAACCCCGTTGCGGCGAATGATTTTGCAATTTCTGCAAATCTTTTTGACTGATGCTCTTACTTTCATGAGCTCTCTCCTAAGCGCTGACCAAGTCAGCGTACTTGTCCACTCCTGCCGTAGTTACGCAGGTTGGCTTTCTGCATCATGCCTTCGTACTGATGACTCATTGCATGGGCCTGCATTTGCGACATGAAGTCCATTGTGACAACGACCAGAATCAGCAGCGACGTGCCACCGAAACTGAACGGCATGGCCGGATAGAACATGCGAACGATCTCGGGCAGAAGGCAAACGCCGGCGATATAAATCGAGCCCCAGAACGTCAGTCGGGTCAGGACTCGGTCAATGTATTCCGCTGTGTGGGCCCCCGGCCGGATGCCCGGCAGGAACGCACCCGCTTTCTTCAGGTTATCGGCGGTGTCATTCGAGTTGTACATCAACGCCGTGTAGAAGAAACAGAAGAAGATGATCATTCCTGCATAAAGCAACACGTAAACCGGTTGCCCCGGACCGAGGTTCGCGCCGACCGTCTGCAGCGCACGCTGTACAGCGTTGGGGTCGGCCGCCTGGCCAAAAAACTGTGCGATCGTCGCCGGGAACATCAGGATGCTCGAGGCAAAAATCGGCGGAATAACGCCCGACATGTTGATCTTGAACGGCAGATGCGTGCTTTGCGCCTGGAACATCTTGCGGCCTTGCTGACGCCGCGCATAATTCACGGTGATGCGACGCTGCGCACGCTCCATGTAGACGACGAAGATAATCGCAGCGACGCCACCGAGAAGCATGAGGATCGCCGTAATGGCGCTCATCTCGCCGTTGCGAACAAGCTCGGCAGTACCGGCAATTGCCGCGGGTAAACCGGCAACGATGCCCGCGAGAATGATCATCGAGATACCGTTGCCAATACCACGCTCAGTGATCTGCTCGCCGAGCCACATAAGAAATACAGTGCCCGTAACCAGTGTGATGCAAGCCGTGATCAGGAACGCAGTGCCCGGATTCACCACGAGGCCCGCCTGGTTTGATAACCAGGAAGCGGCAGCGATGGACTGGAAGCTTGCAAGAGCGACCGTGCCGTAACGTGTGTACTTGACGATCTGGCGCCGGCCTGACTCGCCTTCTTTACGCAGAGCTTGCAGGCTCGGCACGATGTGGCTCGCCATCTGCATGATAATTGACGACGAAATGTAGGGCACGATACCGAGCGCGAAAATGCCAAACCGCGACAATGCGCCACCCGAGAACATATTAAACATGCCAAGCAGGTTGCCCGACTGTTGCTCGAAGAAATTAGCCAACGCAACCGGGTCCACGCCGGGCACCGGAATGTAGGTGCCAACGCGGTACACGATCAATGCGCCCACGAGGAACAGCAAGCGAACTTTCAGTTCACCTAGCTTGCTCGCTTGCTTCGCAAGATCTGCCGGACTTTGTTGGGGCTTCTTCGCCACGTTAGTTCCTGGTTCTCAGTTCAAATGATCGAGGCCACTCAGGCTTCGATACTGCCGCCAGCTTTTTCAATGTCTGCGCGAGCACCCTTGGTGACCGCGATGCCTTTCAGCTTGACCGCTTTCTTGATCTCGCCGGACTTGATGACCTTAACTTTGGTCACAAATGCCGGAACGAGATCAGCTTTCTTCAGTACCTCAATATCGATGACGTCCGCTTTGGGTATTTCGAGCTCATGTAAGCGGAGTTCGGCCGTCAAACGCGCCATGCGTGAACGGAATCCGACCTTCGGGAGGCGACGTTGTAGCGGCATCTGGCCGCCTTCGAAACCCACCTTGTGGTATCCGCCCGAGCGTGCGTGCTGACCCTTCTGGCCCCGCCCACTGGTCTTGCCCTGACCCGCGGAATGACCGCGTCCCAGGCGCTTGCCTACTTTTTTCGCACCTTTACCGGGTGAAATATCATTCAGACGCATGTCAGGCTTCCTCTACCGACAGAAGATACGAAACGCGATTGATCATGCCGCGGTTCTCGGGCGTGTCGATGACCGTAACGGTCTGGTGAATCTTCCTTAAACCCAAGCCAGCAACACAGGCTTTATGACTCCTCAGCCGCCCGAATTTGCTCTTAACCAGCGTGACCTTTAACTCTTTTGGCATCGCCATGATCTCGTCTCTTAAACTCTTTGCTAACAACCCTCAACCCAAATCAGGCGAGGATCTCCTTAACTTTCTTGCCGCGTTTCGCTGCAATGGCCTGCGGTGAATGAATCTCCGACAGTCCTTTAATTGTCGCGCGCACAACGTTGATCGGGTTGCGCGAGCCGTAACTCTTGGCCAAAACGTTACGAACGCCAGCCGCCTCAAATACGGCACGCATCGCACCACCGGCGATAACGCCAGTTCCTTCAGACGCGGGCTGCATATAAACCAGTGTCGCGCCATGACGACCCTTCTTGGCGTATTGCAGCGTATCGTTGTTCAGGTTGATGTCGATCAGGTTGTTGCGAGCACTTTGCATCGCCTTCTGGATCGCGATCGGCACTTCGCGCGCCTTGCCATACCCGAATCCGACTTTGCCCTGTCCATCGCCAACGACTGTCAGTGCCGTAAAGCCGAACTGGCGACCGCCCTTAACAACCTTGGCCACACGGTTAACGGTGACCAGTTTTTCGATCAGGTCATCGTTCGATTGATTTTGTTCGTTTCTAGCCATAACTTGGTCTTTGCACGCCCGGGGCCTGCAAAATGTCCTCTAAATAATTAGAATTTCAATCCCGCTTCGCGGGCCGCGTCGGCCAGCGCTTTAACACGACCGTGGTAACGAAAACCGGAACGATCGAACGCAACCGTGTCGATGCCGGCTGCTTTCGCTTTCTCCGCTATGCGCGCACCGACAATGGCTGCGGCTTCGACGTTGCCGCCGTTCTTGATTCCCTTACGGACCTCACCTTCCAGCGTCGACGCAGATGCGAGGACCTGGTTGTTAACTGCGCCGATAATCTGCGCGTAAATGTGCTGCGGCGTACGGTGAACGCTCAAGCGAGTCGCCTTGAGTTCACGAATCTTCGAGCGCGCCCGGCGGGCACGACGTAAGCGATTTTGTTTCTTATCCAGCTTCATGGTGTATCTACCTGATTATTTCTTCTTCGCTTCCTTCAGAACGACACGCTCATCGGCGTATCGAACACCCTTGCCTTTGTAGGGCTCAGGCGGACGGAAGCGGCGAATTTCTGCAGAGACCTGACCTACTTTTTGCTTGTCAGCACCCCTAATAACAATTTCAGTCTGGCTCGGCGTCTCGACGTCGATACCTTCCGGGACGACGTATTCAACCGGGTGCGAAAAACCCAGCGTCAAATTGAGTTTCTTGCCCTGTGCTTGTGCGCGATAACCGACGCCAACCAGCTCGAGCTTGCGCTCGAAACCTGCCGAAACGCCGTGCGCCATATTGGCAACAATGGAGCGCATCGTGCCTGAAACCGCGCTCGCGAAACGGGAACCCGAACGCGGCGCAAATTTGAGCAGGTTATCTTCCTGCGTAAGCTCGACCTCAGAATTCAATGCGATCGACAGCTCGCCCTTGCCGCCTTTCAGGGTGACAACGTTACCGTCTTGCTTGAACTCGACACCTTTCGGCAATTCAACCGGCTCTTTTGCAATTCTTGACATAGTCCTGTCTCTCAATCGAAGGATCACGCATCACGAAACGATGCAGAGAACCTCACCACCAACGCCTTTTTCGCGCGCCTGTCGGTCACTCATAACCCCGGCTGACGTCGAAACGATAGCCACGCCGAGACCGCCGAGCACCTTTGGCAAGTCTTCCTTACCGCGATAAATTCTCAAGCCAGGTCGACTGGCGCGCTGAATCTTCTCGATTACAGGCACGCCCTCGAAGTACTTGAGCTCAACGGTGAGCTCCTTCGTAGCGCCTTCACCTTCGGTCGCGTATCCAAGGATGTAACCTTCATCCTGCAGTACTTTCGCGACAGCCTCTTTGGCTTTCGACGCCGGCATTAACACCGCAACCTTGCGTGCCTTTTGCCCGTTACGAATGCGAGTCAGCATGTCTGCGATCGGATCGGTCATACTCATGTTCTGTCTCCGCCTACCAGCTGGCTTTGGTAAGGCCAGGAATTTCGCCGTTCATAGCGGCTTCACGTAACTTGTTACGACCCAGGCCAAACTTGCGATAAACACCGTGTGGACGACCCGTAATGGCGCAGCGATTCCGCTGGCGTGTCGGGCTGCCGTCACGCGGCAACTTGTTCAGCTTCGCTTGTGCAACGGCACGCTCTTCATCAGAGCTGTTAATGTTGCGCACGATCGCTTTAAGTGCCCTACGCTTTTCAGCCTGCCGGGAAACGAGCTTGGCACGCTTTAGTTCACGCATGATCATCGACTTTTTGGCCATGTTAAAAGTTTCTCGCTTTATGCAATGATAATTCTGTGTAGGGGCAGAAATACGTGCCCATTCACTTCTTAAACGGAAAGTTGAACGCTTCGAGGAGCGCCTTACCTTCTTCGGGTGTACGCGCCGTCGTGGTGATAATAATGTCCATGCCACGCAGTGCATCAATTTCGTCGTAGTTGATTTCCGGGAAAATAATCTGTTCCTGGACGCCCATGCTGTAATTGCCCTGTCTGTCGAAAGACTTGGGATTCAGACCACGGAAGTCGCGAATTCGCGGAATCGCAATGTTGACGAGGCGATCAAGGAATTCATACATGCGCTCACGACGCAGCGTCACCTTGCAGCCAATGGGCATGCCATCACGAATCTTGAAACCAGCAACTGACTTACGAGCAATTGTCGTAACAGGCTTCTGGCCCGAAATCTTTTCCATATCGGCGCGAGCATTTTCGATGATCTTCTTGTCAGCAACGGCCTCGCCCACACCCATATTGAGCGTGATCTTGGTGATACGAGGTACTTCCATCGCATTTCCCAGGCCAAGCTTGTTCTGGATTTGTCCAGCAAGCTCTTTCTGATACTTTTCCTGTAAACGTGACATCTCTTTATCTCTTAAATGTCGACAACGTCGCCGCTCTTGAAGACGCGCACTTTGCTGCCATCTTTCTCGACGCGGAAACCAACTCGCTCACCCATCTTCGACTTCGGGTTAAATACGAGAACGTTCGAAATATCCAACGGCATCGCGGTGTCACGGATGCCACCAGCCTCACCAATGTTCGGGTTCGGCTTAATATGCTTCTTTGCTAGGTTTACACCCTCGACCAATACGCGCTCGTCATCAAAAATCTGCAGAATAGTGCCACGACGGCCCTTGTCTTTCCCGGTAGTTACGATGACTTCATCGCCTTTCTTGATCTTGTTCATTGCTTTGTCCAAAAAAGCCGAAGTTTTTACAAAACTTCGGGGGCCAGTGAAATAATCTTCATGAACTGGTTGGTGCGCAGTTCACGTGTCACGGGTCCAAAAATACGTGTGCCAATGGGCTCGAGGCGGGCATTCAGCAGCACGGCCGCGTTACCATCGAAGCGAATCAACGATCCGTCCTTGCGACGCACACCCTTGCGAGTCCGAACTACAACGGCGTTGTAGACCTCACCCTTCTTGACCTTGCCTCGCGGAATGGCGTCTTTGACGCTAACCTTGATGACATCGCCCACGCCGGCATAACGGCGCTTCGATCCACCGAGCACCTTGATGCACTGTACGCGGCGTGCACCCGAATTATCGGCGGCGTCCAGAACTGTCTGCATCTGAATCATGACTAAACCTTAAGTGTTATTGCTTGTCCGCCGAGCGTTCAACAACGTTGACGACCGACCAGGATTTATTCTTTGAAATCGGCCGGCATTCCGAGATCGCAACGCGATCACCGGATTTGCACTCGTTCGATGCATCGTGAGCAAGCACTTTAGACGTACGGCGAATGTATTTGCCGTAAACCGGATGCTTGATCAGGCGCTCGATAGCGACCGATACCGTTTTGTCCATCTTGTCGCTGACAACACGACCGACGAGCGTACGCTTTGCTGTCTTCTCTTCACTCATTTCCTGTCACCCGACGCGCGCTTCAGTTCACTAAGAACCGTCTTAACGCGCGCGATATCTTTTCTTACGCGGCCGTGTTCATGGTTGTGTGTCAACTCGCCGGTCGCGTGCTGCATGCGCAGGTTGAACTGCTCACGACGCAGCGCAACAAGTTCCTCATTGAGCTCATCCGCCGACTTAACGCGGAGGTCCGTTGCTTTCATCACATCACCTGCCGAGTTACAAACGCTGTGCCAAATGGCAGTTTTGCCGCTGCCAGACGAAACGCTTCACGAGCGATTTCCTCCGTCACGCCTTCCATCTCGTACAGAACGCGGCCCGGCTGTACCTGGCATACCCAGTACTCAACATTGCCCTTACCCTTGCCCTGACGAACCTCAAGCGGCTTTTTCGAGATCGGCTTGTCCGGAAAAACACGAATCCAGATTTTGCCGCCACGCTTGATGTGACGCGTCATGGCACGACGAGCCGCCTCAATCTGACGTGCCGTCAGGCGACCACGGCCGGTCGCTTTGAGACCGTACTGGCCGAACGAAACGTTGCTTCCGCGCAGTGCCAGGCCGCGGTTGCGCCCTTTCATCTGCTTGCGAAATTTTGTTCTTTTAGGCTGTAGCATTGTTGTCTTCTCTTACGAACGTGCGCCAGCGGCTGCTTCTGCGGGCTCTGCCGGAACCACTTCGGGCTTGTCAAAGACCTCGCCCTTGAAAATCCAGACTTTCACGCCGATTACACCGTATGTCGTATGCGCCTCGGCCGTGCCGTAATCGATATCCGCTCGCAGCGTATGCAGCGGAACTCGTCCTTCTCTGTACCATTCGGAACGGGCGATTTCCGCACCATTCAAACGGCCGCCGACCTTGACCTTGATGCCTTCCGCACCAACCCGCATGGTATTTGTAACCGCCCGCTTCATAGCACGACGGAACATGACGCGGCGCTCCAGCTGCTGCGCGATGCCTTCCGCGACCAATTGCGCGTCAAGCTCGGGTTTACGGACTTCGCTGATGTTGATACGAACATCCTGAATCTGCATGCCGATCATCTTCGACAGTTCAGAGCGCAGCTTCTCAATGTCCTCGCCCTTCTTGCCGATGACGATGCCCGGACGCGCGGTGAAGATCGTGATATTCACCTTGTTCGCCGGGCGTTCAATGCCGATGCGACTTACCGACGCATCTTTCAGCTTCTTCTTAATGAAGACCCGAATCACGTGGTCCGTGCGAATGTACTCCGGGAACGTCTTGGAATCGGCATACCATTTCGATGCCCAGTCCTTGACGATGCCAAGACGTATACCAGTTGGATGTACTTTTTGGCCCATAATTCTTACTCGTCCCCTCGCTGATCAGCGAGGTAAATATTGGATTCCGTGATCATTTTTCGTCTGCCACCCGGATCGTAATGTGGCTATTCCGTTTGATAATCCGTGCGCCACGACCCTTTGCACGAGCGCGAAAACGGCGAAACGTCGGCGCCTCGTTGACTTCGATGGTCGCGACCTTCAATTCGTCGATATCTGCGCCGTGATTGTGCTCGGCGTTAGCCACGGCGGATTCCAAAACCTTCTTCACGATGCGCGCACTCTTCTTCGGCGAAAACGTCAGCGTACGCAGAGCTTCGTCGACCGACTGGCCACGAATGGCGTCTGCCAACAGACGACATTTCTGCGGTGAAACTCGTGCGTACCTAAGTGTTGCTGCAACTTGCATGAACCAGCTCCCTATTTCGTCTTGCGATCACCGGAGTGACCGCGGAACGTGCGTGTCATCGCAAACTCGCCGAGTTTGTGACCCACCATGTTCTCTGAAATCAAAACCGGTACATGCTGACGACCGTTGTGAACGGCAATCGTCAAGCCAACCATATCGGGCAACACCATTGAACGACGCGACCAGGTCTTGATCGGTCGGCGATCGTTTTTCTTGGCAGCTTCTGCAACCTTCTTCGCCAAATGGTTATCGACGAATGGGCCTTTTCTGACACTACGCGGCATTATCGAAATCCTTTACTTACGCTTGCGGCGACGAACAATCATGCTGTCCGTACGCTTGTTTGAACGCGTCTTCGCGCCCTTCGTCGGCGTGCCCCACGGGCTGACCGGATGGCGGCCGCCTGATGTACGACCCTCACCACCACCGTGCGGGTGATCAACCGGGTTCATGGCCACGCCACGGACCGTCGGACGAACACCTCTCCAGCGACTGGCCCCGGCCTTGCCGAGTTTGCGCAGGTTGTGTTCGCCATGACCTACCTCACCAACCGTCGCGCGACAGTTGATGTGAATCTTGCGCGTCTCGCCAGAACGCAGTCGAACCGTCGCGTAGGCACCTTCGCGCGCAGCCAACTGCGCTGAACTGCCGGCCGAACGAACCAGCTGGCCACCCTTGCCCGGCTTCATCTCGATGTTGTGAACCGTCGTACCCACCGGGATTGCACGGATCGGCAAAGCATTGCCTGGCTTGATCGGCGCGTCCTCGCCACTGATAACTGGCGTGCCCGCACGAACGCTCTTCGGCGCCAGAATGTAGCGACGCTCGCCGTCCGCGTACTTGATCAAAGCAAGATGCGCACTGCGATTCGGGTCGTACTCGAGGCGCTCTACAACGCCTGGAATACCGTCCTTGCCGCGCTTGAAATCGACAATGCGATAGCGCTGCTTATGTCCGCCGCCCTGGTGACGCATCGTAATGCGACCATTGTTGTTGCGACCACCCTTCGACGTTTTCTTGTCGAGCAGCGGTGCATACGGCTTGCCTTTGTGCAATTCCGGCGTTTTAACAGCAACAACGAAGCGACGTCCAGCTGATGTCGGTTTGGCTTTATGCAGTGACATGGTGAGTAACCTTTATTCCGCGCCGAAGAACTCTTCGACAGAGCTCCCTTCAGCAAGCTTCACGTACGCTTTCTTCCAGTCTGAACGACGACCTTTGGATTGCTGAAAGCGCTTTGTCTTGCCTTTCACATTGACGACCTGAACGGCATCGACCTTGACCTCGAACAACAACTCAACTGCCTGTTGAATTTCTTTCTTCGTAGCATCGGTACGAACTTTCAGGACGACCTGGTTTTGCTCGGCTGCGTTGTGTGCCTTTTCCGACAGGTGCGGTCCGCGAATAACGGTCATCAATCGTTCCTGGTGGGCAGCCTGGCTCATGACAGACGCTCCTCGATCAGCTTAAGCGCCGGCATAGTTACCAACACTTTTTCGAAACGAATCAACACTACGGGATCCATCGCAACAACATCGCAAACACCGACATTCGGCAGGTTGCGGGCAGCCAGGAACAGGTTCTCGTCGAACGCCTCATTCAGAATCAAAACGCTATCCAGATTGAGTTCCTTGAGCTTGCTCGCCAACAGTCTGGTTTTCGGCGCCTCCATGGCAAGCTCGTTGACGATAACCAGGCGATCCTGGCGAATCAGTTCAGACAACATCGAGCGCAATGCCGCGCGATACATCTTCTTGTTAACTTTTTGATCGTACTTGCGTGGCTTCGCTGCGAATGTCCGGCCACCGCCGACCCAGATCGGGCTGCGAATAGTTCCGGCGCGTGCACGGCCTGTACCCTTCTGACGCCAGGGTTTCGCACCGCCGCCGCGCACCGCCGCACGATTCTTTTGCTTTTTCGTTCCGGCACGCGCGCCTGCGAGGTATGCCGTAACTACCTGGTGCACGAGCCCTTCGTTGAAGTCCACACCGAATGCCGCTTCTGCAACGTCGACCGAACCCTTGTCCTGTAATTTGAGTTTCATCAGCGCGCCCCTTAATTCCTGGCCTTCACAGCAGGACGTACGATGACGCGTCCGCCGCGATGACCCGGGACAGCCCCCTTGATCAAAAGAAGATTGCGCTCGCTATCCACTCGTACAACTTCGAGATTCTGAATGGTGCGACGTACGTTGCCCATGTGGCCTGACATTTTCTTGCCCTTGAATACGCGGCCAGGCGTCTGGTTCTGACCGATTGAACCCGGGGCTCTGTGGGCCAACGAATTGCCATGCGTAGCATCTTGCATCGAGAAATTGTGGCGTTTTACGGTGCCCGCAAAGCCTTTGCCGATCGAGGTCCCAATGACATCGACTTTCTGGCCTGCTTCGAAGAGGTCGACCTTCAGTTCGTTGCCGGGCTCGAATTCGCCGTCGTCAGCGTCTTCAAGGCTGAATTCAGCCATTAAGTCGCCGGCTTCTACCTTTGCGGCTGCAAAGTGGCCGGCTGCAGGTTTGATGACCCGGGACGCTTTACGGCTGCCCGCTACAACTCGCAACGCGCGATAGCCGTCCGTCTCCACGGTCTTCACCTGTGTGATTCGGTTTGGCTGTGCCTCAACTACGGTAACCGGAATTGAAACTCCGTCTTCCGTAAAGACACGTGTCATGCCGCATTTGCGGCCAACAAGACCCATCGTCATCTCAAAAACCTCGCACTGACTTCGATTGGCCAGCGCCTAACTCACTCAAAATCTTCAACACCGAAACTGCGATTGGCTTCGGCTGTAATGTCACTTTTTCCAGACATGCGAAAGGGCCAGCCGTCGCGGAGAGCTTTGCTCTCTTTGCTCTGGGGCTGACCCTAAGCTCCGGCCCGATCCATCAATCGGTCCGGCGGTTCCGGGATTTGCCGTGTCACCCTCGATTTCCTGGCGACAGATGTTTTGCTATGCCGCTTGCTGGCCGACTCCCGGTCCGGCCAAATGCAGCGAGCCCGCTATTATACGAGCCAGAACCCACAAAACAAGCCGTTTCCAGCCTTTTTTTGCGGATTGTTTATTAGACCGCTTACCCAACTAAATCAATGACTTAACTGCCGCGCCGTGGGCGCGATGTTCCTCATCGAAAATAAAAGCGCACCTCGGTCCCGCTTGACGGGAGCGAAGCGAGCCATTTCGATGAGGAATATGCCGACTGCGGCGGTTAGTTGAGCTTGATTTGCACGTCCACGCCGGCGGGAAGCTCCAATTTCATCAGGGCATCCACGGTTTTGTCCGTCGGATCCACGATGTCCATCAGGCGCTTGTGGGTACGAATTTCGTACTGGTCACGAGCATCCTTGTTGACGTGCGGAGAGATCAGGATCGTAAAACGCTCTTTCCTCATCGGCAGCGGGATAGGTCCCTTCACCGTGGCACCGGTCCGTTTGGCTGTTTCCACGATTTCACGCGCCGAGGTATCGATCAATCGATGATCGAATGCTTTCAGGCGGATACGGATATTTTGATTCGTTGTCATATTTGTTTACTCAATAACTTTTGCTACGACGCCCGCACCAACGGTGCGGCCACCCTCGCGGATAGCGAAGCGAAGACCGTCTTCCATCGCGATCGGCGCAATCAGATCAACAACCATCTGCACGTTGTCGCCCGGCATCACCATCTCGGTGCCTTCCGGCAGCTCCACCGCACCCGTTACATCCGTCGTACGGAAGTAAAACTGCGGACGATAGCCCTTGAAGAACGGTGTATGACGTCCACCCTCGTCCTTGGTCAGAATGTATACCTCTGCCTCAAACTTGGTGTGCGGCGTGATCGATCCCGGCTTCGCCAGTACCTGACCACGCTCCACCTCTTCACGCTTGGTGCCACGCAGCAGTACGCCCACGTTGTCACCCGCCATGCCCTGGTCCAGCAACTTACGGAACATCTCAACGCCCGTGCAGGTCGTCTTTTCCGTGTCCTTGATGCCGACAATCTCAATCTCGTCGCCTACGTTGACAACGCCGCGCTCGATACGACCCGTTACCACCGTGCCACGACCCGAGATCGAGAACACGTCCTCGACCGGCATCAGGAAGTCACCATCAATCGCTCGCTCCGGCTGCGGTATGTAGCTGTCCATCTGTTCGATCAGCTTGTGGATCGATGGCACACCAATGTCCGAGGCATCACCTTCGAAGGCCTTCAACGCAGAGCCTGTAATAATCGGCGTGTCATCACCTGGGAACTCGTACATCGACAGAAGATCACGTACTTCCATCTCCACCAGCTCAAGAAGCTCTTCGTCATCCACCTGGTCGGCTTTGTTCATGTACACCACGATGTACGGAACGCCTACCTGGCGCGCCAGCAGGATGTGCTCGCGCGTCTGTGGCATCGGACCGTCAGCCGCTGATACCACCAGGATCGCACCGTCCATCTGCGCCGCACCCGTGATCATGTTCTTCACGTAGTCCGCGTGTCCCGGGCAATCCACGTGTGCGTAGTGACGGTTGTCACTCTCGTACTCGACGTGCGCCGTCGCAATCGTGATGCCGCGCTCACGTTCTTCCGGCGCGTTGTCAATCTGGTCGTAACCCTTGACCTCACCGCCGTGCTTCTCCGCCATGACCTTGGTCAGCGCCGCCGTCAGCGTTGTCTTGCCGTGGTCTACGTGGCCAATCGTGCCTACGTTTACGTGGGGCTTTGTTCTCTCAAATTTCTCTTTAGACATGTTCCCAACTCTCGTTTTTTTTAACTTGCCTTTCTCATGACCAAATCCGCGACGCTCCGCGGCACTTCTGAGTACTTCTGAAACTCCATCGAGTACACGGCACGACCCTGGCTCATCGAACGCAGGTCCGTGGCATAGCCGAACATCTCGGCCAGCGGTACTTCAGCACGGATGGTTTTGCCCGCGGGCGTGTCATCCAAGCCTTGTGGCAGGCCGCGACGACGATTCAAATCGCCCATCACGTCTCCCATGTAATCTTCAGGTGTTACCACCTCGACCTTCATGATCGGCTCAAGCAGTACCGGGTTCGCTTTCGTAACGCCCTCCCGGAAACCCATGCTGCCCGCAATCTTGAACGCCATCTCACTCGAGTCGACATCATGATACGAGCCGTCATACAGCGTAACCCTGCAATCAACGAGGGGATAACCTGCAATCACGCCGTTTTCCATCTGTTCCTGCACACCCTTATCGACGGCAGGAATATACTCTCGTGGCACGACGCCGCCAACTATTGCGTTAACGAATTCGTAGCCCTCACCCGCGGGAAGCGGCTCAATCTCAAGATAAACGTGACCATATTGACCACGACCGCCTGACTGCCGAACGAACTTGCCTTCCTGCTTGACCGTCTTTCTTATCGTCTCCCGGTACGCGACCTGCGGCTTGCCGACATTCGCCTCGACCTTGAACTCACGCTTCATGCGATCGACGATGATATCGAGATGCAGCTCGCCCATGCCCGAAATAATCGTCTGGTTCGACTCTTCGTCCGTATGCACGCGAAACGAAGGATCTTCTTTCGCGAGCTTTTGCAGCGCCAGGCCCATCTTGTCCTGGTCTACTTTCGTCTTTGGCTCGACCGCAACGGAAATGACCGGCTCTGGAAACTCCATGCGTTCGAGTGTAATTTTTTGTTTCACGTCGCAAAGCGTGTCGCCGGTTGTGACATCTTTCAGACCAACCGCCGCCGCGATGTCGCCTGCACGGACTTCCTTGACCTCTTTGCGATCGTTCGAGTGCATTTGCAAAATGCGTCCAATGCGTTCTTTCTTGCTCTTCACAGGATTGAAAATCGTGTCGCCCGAGTTCAATACGCCGGAATACACGCGGAAGAACGTCAAGTTACCGACGAATGGGTCGGTCGCAATCTTGAAAGCCAACGCCGCAAACGGCTCGCTGTCATCCGCTGGTCGCTCCGCCTCATTTTCGTCGTCGATGTGTCCGCGAATTGGCGGTACATCTGCGGGCGAAGGCATAAAATCGATGACTGCATCGAGCATCGCCTGTACGCCCTTGTTCTTAAATGCCGAGCCACACATGGTGACGACGACATCGCCGGACAAAGTCCGCGTGCGCAGACCAAGGCGAATCTCATCGTCTGACAATTCTCTATTCTCGAGAAACTTGTGCAGCAGCTCCTCGTTACCCTCTGCCGCCGCCTCAACCATTTTTTCCCGCCATACCTTAGCCTCGGCGAGCATGTCTTCCGGAATATCGCGGGCCTCATAGGTTGTACCCATGTTGGCCTCATCCCAGTAGATCGCATTCATGCGCACCAGGTCGATCACGCCTTCGAAGTGTTCTTCGGCGCCGATCGGCAGCTGGATAGGCACAGGGTTCGCACCGAGCCGCTCTTTAACCTGTTCGACTACCCGCAGGAAATCTGCGCCGGCGCGATCCATCTTGTTAACGAAGATCATGCGCGGCACCTGGTACTTATTGCCCTGACGCCATACCGTTTCGGTCTGTGGCTCCACGCCACCCACCGAGCAAAGCACGGTGATTGCGCCGTCAAGCACGCGCAGGCTGCGCTCAACTTCAATCGTGAAGTCGACGTGCCCCGGCGTATCGATGATGTTTATCCGGTGCTGGTCAAACTGCTTGTCCATGCCGCTCCAGAAGCAGGTTGTCGCAGCGGATGTAATCGTTATACCGCGCTCCTGCTCCTGTTCCATCCAGTCCATGACAGCTGCGCCGTCATGCACCTCGCCTATCTTGTGTGAGACACCGGTATAGAAAAGTACGCGCTCTGTCGTGGTTGTCTTACCCGCATCAATATGGGCCGTGATGCCAATATTGCGGTAACGCTCGATGGGGGTTGTACGGGCCACGTCAAAGCCATCTACCAGCGGTAGTGCGAGAACGCTTTGTTGGCTTCCGCCATACGATGCGTATCTTCTTTCTTCTTGACAGCCGTGCCTCGGTTCTCAGCTGCGTCGAGTAATTCATGAGCGAGGCGGTGTGCCATCGATTTTTCGCTGCGCTTCCTGGCGGCGTCGATAACCCAGCGCATTGCCAGTGTCTGGCGACGAGCGGGACGAACTTCAACAGGCACCTGGTAAGTTGCACCGCCAACGCGGCGCGACTTTACCTCAACCACGGGCTTGACGTTTTCAAGCGCGGTTTCAAGGAGTTCAAGCGCCTTCTCGCCGGTCTGCGTTTCACGATCAGAAATGCGATCCAACGCGCCATAAATGATGCGCTCGGCAACAGACTTCTTGCCATCATTCATGATCATGTTCATGAATTTCGCAAGTAAGTCACTACCGTACTTCGGATCGGGCAGAATCGTTCGTTTTGGAGCCTGTGCTCTTCTGGACATTATTACGTCTCTATGAACCCGCGAATAAGAGCGGGACAGATTGTTATGACTTGGGTCGCTTTGTGCCGTATTTCGAACGGCCCTTACGACGATCGGATACGCCGGCGCAATCGAGCGTGCCGCGCACTGTATGGTAGCGAACACCCGGCAGATCCTTAACACGACCGCCGCGAATCAGTACAACACTATGTTCCTGCAGATTGTGACCTTCGCCGCCGATGTAGCTGGTAACTTCGAAACCGTTCGTCAGACGCACACGAGCCACTTTACGCATCGCCGAGTTTGGCTTCTTGGGCGTCGTTGTGTAGACGCGCGTACATACGCCGCGTTTTTGCGGACTGGCGTCAAGCGCCGGTACCGTGCTTTTCGCGCGCTTCGTGGCACGCGGATTACGTACTAATTGATTTACTGTGGCCATGGGCCTTCACTCTTTATATTAATTAACAAAAAAACGCGCGCACCCAACCGCCAGACTGCCTGAGTCCAGAGGTCGGGACAGATCAGCGCCCGCCTCGGCGAGCTCTGAAACATTTCCGGGCTCGTTTATCAACGAGCCCTAATAAATCAGGGCCCGCCTAGTGGCGAGCCCTTGGGTTAAGGGCGGGCATTTTAGTGATGCGGGGAAGTCACTGTCAAGCAAGCATCCCCGATAGCCCGCCTGGACCGCTAAGTCCTTGTTTTTATTACGCCGTTGTCGCTTCCTCACCGCCTTCGGCCGGTACATCGGATTCCCCGGCCGCAACCACTTCAGCCGATGGCTCCGCATCGGCCGACTCGTCTTCTACCTTGGCGGCTGCCTCAGCTGCCTCAGCTGCCGCCTGCTCGGCCAGCTGCGAGTCCTCAAGCTCTCTGAGTTGATCGGCCAAATCCTGCTCGCGCGTACGCCTGCGCTCAGCATGATGCGCGAAACCCGTTCCTGCCGGAATCAGTCGGCCTACAATCACGTTCTCTTTGAGACCGCGCAGCTCGTCACGCAGACCACGAACAGATGCTTCGGTCAGGACGCGTGTCGTTTCCTGGAACGATGCCGCCGAGATAAACGACTCGGTAGCCAGTGACGCTTTCGTAATACCGAGCAACACGGGGTCCGAAGTCAACGGCTCTTTGCCCTGAACAACGAGCTGCTCGGCTTCTTCGAGGAAACGTGCTTTGTCGACCTGCTCGCCGCGCAGGTAGTTACTGTCACCCGGAGTCGCGATGATCACTTTGCGCAGCATCTGGCGAATGATCACCTCGATGTGCTTGTCATTGATCTTCACGCCCTGCAGACGGTAAACATCCTGAATTTCGCGAACAAGGTAGTCCGCCAGATTCTCAACGCCCTGCAGTCGCAGGATGTCATGCGGGTTCGGCTCGCCGTCAGCGATGGTCTCGCCTCTTACGACCTGCTCACCCTCGAACACGTTGAGGTGGCGCCATTTCGGAATCAGTTCCTCATGACTCTCGCCATTCTCCTCGGTAATAACGAGGCGACGTTTACCCTTGGTTTCCTTACCGAAGCTTACGGTACCGGTGTGTTCCGCCATGATTGCGGGGTCTTTCGGCTTACGCGCTTCGAACAGGTCGGCAACACGCGGCAGACCGCCCGTGATATCACGAGTCTTCGAAGACGCCTGCGGAATACGTGCAATGACGTCACCAACCGATACCTTGGCGCCGTCTGCCATTGAAATAATGGCGCCGACAGGCAAAGCATAGACTGCCGGGATTTCGGTATTCGCGAAGCAAATCTCCGCGCCCTCGTCGTCAATCAGTTTTGCGACCGGCCGCAAGTCCTTGCCAGAACCACCACGACTCTTCGGATCCAGAACCACGATGCTGGTCAAACCGGTGAACTCGTCGACCTGCTCGGTAACCGTGATGCCATCGATGAAGTCTTCGAACTTGATCTTGCCTTCGACCTCGGTGACAACCGGGTGAGTATGTGGATCCCAGTTCGCGACAACCTGACCCTGCTTGACGTCAGCACTATCCTGAATCGTAATCGTTGCTCCATAAGGTACTTTGTAGCGCTCACGCTCACGGCCCATCTCGTTAACAATCGAAATTTCGCCCGAACGAGAGACAGCAACAAGGTAGCCCTTGTGATGTGCGACCGTCTTGATGTTAACGAGCTTGGCAATACCCTTTGACTTGATCTCAATGTTGTTAATCGCAGCAGAACGTGAGGCGGCACCACCAATATGGAAGGTACGCATCGTCAACTGTGTTCCGGGTTCGCCAATCGACTGTGCCGCAATAACGCCGACGGCTTCGCCGATGTTGATGCGGTCACCACGCGCGAGGTCGCGACCATAACATTGCGAACAAACACCGTAGCGGATCTCACAAGTAATGGGCGAACGCACGAGAACATGGTCGATCTGCAACTCTTCAATGCGTTGCACCGTTGCTTCATCGAGCATCGTGCCGGCATCGAACGCAACTTTGTCGGTACCAGGAATCAGTACGGGCTCCGCCAGTACTCGACCCAACACACGTTCCGTCAGCGGCTCGACAATGTCACCACCTTCAACGAGCGGCGCCATCGCGACACCGTTGCGGGTTTCACAATCGACTTCCGTGACAACCAGGTCCTGTGCCACGTCCACCAGGCGCCGCGTCAGGTAACCCGAGTTAGCGGTCTTGAGCGCCGTATCGGCGAGACCCTTGCGAGCACCGTGAGTCGAGATGAAGTACTGCAGTACGTCGAGACCTTCGCGGAAGTTCGCCGTAATCGGTGTCTCGATGATCGAGCCGTCCGGTTTGGCCATCAAGCCACGCATACCGGCAAGCTGGCGAATCTGCGCCGCCGAACCACGAGCACCGGAATCGGCCATCATGTAGATGGAGTTGAATGACTCCTGCTCTACTGTCTTTCCTTTGGCATTTTTGACCGCCTCGGAACCCAGCTTGTCCATCATCGCTTTGGCGACCTGGTCGTTGGTACGAGACCAGATGTCAACGACCTTGTTGTAGCGCTCACCGTCGGTGACCAGACCCGAGCCATACTGGTCCTGGATTTCCTTAACCTCCGTTTCCGAAACAGCGAGAATGTCCTGCTTGTCCTCGGGTACAACCATGTCGTTGACGCCAATCGAAATACCGGCCTTCGTCGCGAGACGAAAACCCATGTACATCAGGCGGTCAGCAAAAACCACGGTCTTTTTCAATCCGAGCTGCCGGTAACAAGCGTTAATGACGTTCGAAATCGCTTTCTTTGTCATGGTCCGATTGATGTGCTCAAACTCGAGCCCATCGGGCAGAATGTCCGAAAGCAGCGCACGACCCACCGTGGTGTCGAGGATCTTCGTGACCTGTACGATTTCGTCATCGTCGCTACGCTCATGAACGGTAACGCGAATTCTGACCTGCGCCTGCAGCTCGGCGGCACCCGTTTCATAGGCGCGCCGCGCCTCGTCGAGGCTGGCGAGGACCATGCCTTCGCCCTTCGCATTGATACGCGTGCGTGTCATCCAGTACAGACCGAGTACGACATCCTGCGATGGCACGATAATCGGCTCGCCATTTGCGGGTGACAAAATGTTGTTTGACGACATCATCAGTGCGCGCGCTTCAAGTTGCGCTTCGATAGACAGCGGCACATGAACAGCCATCTGGTCGCCGTCAAAGTCAGCATTAAATGCCGTACAGACCAGCGGATGCAGTTGGATCGCCTTACCCTCGATCAGCACCGGCTCAAACGCCTGGATGCCGAGCCTGTGCAGCGTCGGCGCGCGGTTCAGCATGACCGGGTGTTCGCGAATAACCTCTTCGAGAATATCCCAGACTTCAGAGCCCTCACGCTCGACCAGGCGCTTGGCGGCCTTGATGGTCGTTGCTTCACCGCGCAGTTGCAGCTTCGAGAAAATGAACGGCTTGAAAAGCTCCAAAGCCATCTTCTTTGGCAGACCACACTGATGCAGCTTCAGCGTGGGCCCTACGACGATTACGGATCGACCGGAGTAGTCGACACGCTTACCGAGCAGATTCTGGCGGAAGCGACCCTGCTTGCCCTTGATCATATCGGCCAGCGACTTCAGCGGACGCTTGTTGGTGCCTGTAATTGCACGACCGCGACGGCCGTTGTCGAGTAGCGCGTCAACCGATTCCTGCAGCATGCGTTTTTCATTACGAACAATGATGTCTGGCGCATTCAACTCGAGGAGACGACGCAGACGATTGTTACGATTAATGACGCGACGGTACAGATCATTGAGATCAGAGGTCGCAAAACGGCCACCGTCCAACGGTACCAGCGGACGCAGGTCCGGCGGCAACACGGGAAGGACGGTCAGCACCATCCACTCTGGCTTGTTGCCTGATTCGACGAAAGACTCGATGAGTTTCAGGCGCTTCGACAGGCGCTTGATCTTCGTCTCTGAACGCGTTGCGCCCATGTCCTCACGAACCTTCAGAATCTCACGCTGCAGGTCGATGGTCATGAGCATTTCGCGAACTGCTTCGGCGCCCATGCGGGCGTCGAATTCGTCACCGTACTGTTCGAGCGCGTCAAGGTACATCTCGTCGGTCATCAACTGACCGCGCTCCAAGTCCGTCATGCCCGGTTCGACAACCACGAAGGCTTCGAAATACAGCACACGCTCGATTTCCCTGAGCGTCATGTCGAGCATGAGGCCAATGCGTGACGGCAATGATTTCAGGAACCAGATGTGCGCAACCGGACTCGCCAACTCGATGTGCGCCATGCGCTCACGCCGAACCTTGGTCTGCGTCACTTCGACGCCGCACTTCTCGCAAACCACACCGCGGTGCTTGAGGCGCTTGTACTTGCCGCACAGGCACTCGTAGTCCTTGATTGGGCCGAAGATCTTCGCGCAGAAGAGTCCGTCACGTTCCGGTTTGAACGTGCGATAGTTAATGGTTTCCGGTTTCTTTACTTCACCGAAAGACCACGAGCGCACCATGTCCGGAGACGCAAGACCGATACGAATCGCATCGAAGTCATCAACCGGGTGCTGGTATTTAAATAGCTTAAGCAGATCTTTCATCAGTCTGTCTCCAGCTCAATGTTGATACCCAGAGATCGAATCTCCTTAACCAAAACATTGAACGATTCCGGCATGCCAGCATCCATGTAATGCTCACCGTCCACGATGTTCTTGTACATCTTGGTGCGGCCCTGGACGTCATCCGACTTGACCGTCAGCATCTCCTGCAAGGTGTACGCCGCACCATAGGCTTCGAGCGCCCAGACCTCCATCTCACCAAAGCGCTGACCACCGAACTGTGCTTTACCACCCAGCGGCTGTTGCGTAACGAGACTGTAAGGACCCGTCGAACGAGCATGCATTTTGTCGTCAACCAGGTGATTGAGTTTCAACATGTACATGTAGCCAACCGTTACATCACGGTCGAACTTGTCGCCCGTGCGGCCGTCGTAAAGGGTCGATTGACCAGACTCGTCAAGACCTGCGAGCTCGAGGAGCCCCTTGATCTCGGCTTCCGTTGCACCGTCGAATACCGGCGTTGCTGTCGGCACGCCATTGGTCAGGTTGCCAGCAAGCTCCACGACTTCCGCATCGCTGAACGACTTGATATCCTCCATCTTGCCGCCGGTCTTGTTGTACACGGCCTCAAGGAACTGCCGCAGTTTGGCGACCGACTGTTGCGCTTTGAGCATTTCGTCGATCTTCTTGCCAACACCTTTTGCAGCCCATCCGAGGTGCGTTTCGAGCACCTGGCCGACGTTCATTCGTGACGGCACGCCGAGCGGATTCAGGACGATATCAACAGGATTGCCGTCCTCGAGATAAGGCATATCCTCGACCGGTACGATCGTCGAAATAACACCCTTGTTACCGTGGCGGCCGGCCATCTTGTCACCCGGCTGAATGCGACGCTTGACGGCCAGATAGACCTTTACCATCTTGAGTACGCCCGGCGCCAGATCGTCACCGGCCGTGATCTTCGTCTTCTTCTCTTCGTAGCGACGATCGAATTCATCACGCTGCGCCTTCAGGCGTTCAAACGCCTTCTGCAACTGTTCGTTCGCATCGTCGTTCTTGAGACGAATTTCAAACCACTGTTCGCGTGGCAATTCCTCAAGGTAGGCCTTGGTAATTTTGCTGCCAGACTTGAGCTTGTTCGGTCCGCCCTGGGCCATCTTGCCCGTGAGCATGCGCTCGACGCGTTCGTAAATATCCTCTTCGAGGATACGCAATGTGTCGTCGAGGTCTTTGCGAACGCTTTCGAGTTCCGCTCTCTCGATCGCCAGCGCGCGCAGGTCTTTCTCGACGCCGTCGCGAGTAAATACGCGCACGTCGATTACGGTACCGTCCATTCCGGGCGGTACGCGCAGCGACGTGTCTTTAACGTCAGACGCTTTTTCACCAAAGATCGCACGCAGAAGCTTCTCTTCCGGCGTCAGCTGAGTCTCGCCTTTGGGCGTTACCTTGCCCACCAGAATGTCGCCTGCTTTAACCTCGGCACCAATGAACGCAATACCCGACTCATCGAGTTTCGCAAGCGCGGCGTCACCGACGTTGGGAATATCCGACGTGATGTCTTCCGGCCCGAGCTTGGTGTCACGAGCAACGCATTGCAGTTCTTCGATGTGGATGGTCGTGAAGCGGTCTTCCTTGACGACGCGTTCTGAAATCAGAATCGAGTCCTCGAAGTTGTAACCGTTCCATGGCATGAACGCGACCAGCAGATTCTGGCCCAGAGCCAGCTCGCCCATGTCCGTCGACGGGCCATCGGCAAGTACGTCGCCTGCGGCAATCGTGTCACCGCTTTTCACAAGCGGGCGCTGATTGATACACGTGTTCTGATTTGAACGCGTGTACTTGGTCAGGTTGTAAATGTCGACGCCCGGCTCTGCGGCGGTTGTTTCGTGATCATTGACGCGAACGACGATACGCGACGCGTCCACTGAATCGACGTAGCCGCCGCGACGTGCAACGACCGTAACGCCGGAGTCGATCGCAACAGCGCGTTCAATACCGGTACCGACCAGCGGCGCCTCAGCACGTAGCGTCGGCACAGCCTGGCGTTGCATGTTCGAACCCATGAGGGCGCGGTTAGCATCGTCGTGCTCGAGGAACGGAATCAGCGCCGCGGCGACCGATACGATCTGGCGCGGACTGACGTCCATGTAGTTGACGTCCTGAGGCCCTGCAAGCGTGAACTCGTTCTTGTGACGGACAGCGACCAGCTCTTCCGTGAACTTGCCGTTCTTGTCGAGCTCGGAGTTTGCCTGGGCAATGATGAACTGACTTTCTTCGATAGCTGACAGGTAATCGATCTCTGCCGTCACCTTACCGTTTTTGACCTTGCGATACGGTGTCTCGAGGAAGCCGTAGGCATTGGTACGTGCATACACAGCCAGCGAGTTGATCAGGCCGATATTCGGGCCTTCAGGTGTCTCAATCGGGCACACTCGACCGTAATGCGTCGGATGAACGTCGCGAACCTCGAAGCCGGCACGTTCGCGCGTTAGGCCGCCCGGACCGAGCGCCGATACGCGGCGTTTGTGGGTGACTTCCGACAGCGGATTGTTCTGGTCCATGAATTGCGACAACTGGCTGGAACCGAAAAACTCTTTGACGGCTGCAGCGACGGGCTTCGCATTGATCATCTCCTGCGGCATGAGGCCATCGGCCTCCGCTTGCGTCAGGCGCTCTTTCACGGCGCGCTCTACGCGAACCAGGCCAACGCGGAACGCGTTCTCGGCCATTTCGCCAACACTACGTACACGACGGTTACCAAGGTGATCGATATCGTCGACCGTGCCATAACCATTACGAATATTGATCAACGTTGACAGTACGTCGAGGATGTCGTCTTTGTTGAGTACGCCTTCGCCTTCGGAATTATCACGTCCGACGCGGCGATTGAACTTCATTCGGCCAACGGCGGAAAGATCGTAGCGATCCGGGTTGAAGAACAGGTTCTGGAACAAATTTTCAGCCGCCTCTTTGGTCGGCGGCTCACCCGGACGCATCATGCGGTAGATTTCAACGAGCGCCTCAAGACGAGTCGTCGATGGGTCGATGTTCAAAGTGTTCGAGATGAACGGTCCACGATCGAGATCGTTCACGTACAAGGTACGAATATGCTCGACGCCGGCTGCAATGAGCTGTTCAATAAGCTCGACAGTCAGTTCTGCGTTCGCTGCAGCCAGCAGTTCGCCGGTCTCGGTGTCCACGATATCGTGCGCGAGGATCTTGCCCTCAAGATACTCGTTCGGAACAGTCAACTTGTTGACCGAGGACTTGTTCATATCACGCACGTGCTTCGCCGTAATTCGCCGCCCTTCTTCCACAATGACCTTGCGGCCCAGTTTGATATCAAACGTAGCCGTCTCGCCACGCAGGCGATCGGGGACAAGTCCCATCTTGATTTCTTTGTCGGAGAGATAGAAATCGTTGTTCTCGAAGAACAGGTCAAGCATCTCTTCGTTGGTCATATCAAGTGCACGCAGGATGATCGTAACCGGCAGTTTGCGGCGACGGTCAATACGTGCGAACACAGAATCTTTCGGGTCGAACTCGAAATCGAGCCAGGAACCACGGTAAGGAATGACGCGCGCCGAGAACAGCAATTTGCCAGAGCTGTGCGTTTTGCCCTTGTCGTGATCAAAGAACACGCCGGGCGAGCGATGCAGCTGCGACACGATAACGCGCTCGGTACCGTTGATCACAAACGTACCGTGATCAGTCATCAGTGGCATTTCACCGAGATAGACTTCCTGCTCGCGAATATCCTTGACGGGCTTCGGAGTACCACTGGCTTCCTTGTCGTAAATGACCAGCCGCACTAGCACACGAATCGGAGCCGCATAGGTCAGGCCGCGCATCTGACATTCTTTGACGTCAAATACAGGTTTGCCCAGGCGATAGCTCACATACTCAAGCGCCGCGTTGCCCGAATAACTGACAATCGGAAATACCGATTGGAAGGCAGCATGCAGACCACGGTTGTCGCGGTCCTCAATTGTCTTGTCCGTCTGCAGGAACTTGTTGTACGAATCAACCTGAATCGACAACAGGTAAGGCACGTCCAGGATCGTCGGACGTTTGCCAAAGTTCTTGCGGATACGCTTTTTCTCAGTGAATGAGTATGCCATTCGAGAAATCCTCGTTAACCTAATGCTTTAATTACAGACGCGAGCAAGCAGCCAGCCGAAATCCGACTGACTGCTCGCCCGACTTATGACCCGTCAGGCCGTGCATCTCTGGATGCAACAGCGCGCGAGAGTTAATTACTTCAACTCTACGGTCGCGCCAGCTTCTTCGAGTTGCTTCTTGACTTCTTCAGCTTCGTCCTTCGAAACGCCTTCCTTAATGGTCGACGGTGCGCCTTCGACTGTGTCCTTGGCTTCCTTGAGGCCAAGACCCGTGATCGTGCGAACAGCCTTGATCACAGAAACCTTGTTACCGCCGAAGCTGGTCATTACAACGTCGAATTCGGTCTTTTCTTCGACCGCTTCGCCTGCATCTGCAGCGGGACCAGCAGCAACAGCTACGGGAGCAGCAGCAGAAACGCCCCATTCGTCTTCAAGCATCTTGACGAGCTCAACGACTTCCATGATGGGCTTTGCGCTCAATTCTTTGAGCAGATCTTCGTTTGACAGTGCCATTTCTCTATTTCCTCTAAAAAATATTTTCCCAAGTCAGGGAATAATTAACTTTTACGCCGCTTCCTGGTCGCCACGCGCGGACAAGGTCCGTGCGAGCATCGCAGGAGGTTCGGCAAGTGTGCGTACCAGTTGGCTCATCGGTGCTACGAACACGCCGAGCAACATCGCGCGTGCCTGATCAAGGGTTGGCAGATCGGCCAACTTACTCAGATCAGTGCCCGGCAACAATTGCCCACCGGCTGATAGCGATACCGCCTGCAGGGCGTCGTGCCCTTTGGCGAAATCTTTGATAACCCTGGCAGCGGCACCTGGATCTTCTTTTGCGAACGCGAGCAGAATCGGACCTTTAAGAGTGTCTTTCATACACTCAAATTCGGTGCCTTCAACGGCACGACGGGCCAACGTGTTTTTGACCACACGCAGGTATACGCCGGCATTGCGCGCTTCTTTACGCAAATCCGTCATCTCTGCAACAGAAAGACCTCTGTATTCAGCCGCTACGGCTGTTACCGAATCTCCTGCAACCGCGTTCACCTCTTTGACAAGAGTTTTCTTGTCTTCGAGTTTCAGTGCCATACAAATCTCCTGGCTTACGGTTACTCAACACGGGCGAAGAAAAACCTCACCCCCCATTCGGGAACGTCCATTCCCATGTCGGACGGGTAACCGAAGCCTTAGCTTACTGACTCGGGTAACACCATCTACGTAGGCGAATATTAAGATCAGCAGGTTTTGCTGATCGCCTGCGGTCTTCGACGATCGCCACTTCCGTGTGGCTGTTCGCTCCTGCGCCTGAAAAAACTACCGGCGCCTGAGCAAATTCTTGTTTGGCTACTGGCCGACTTTAGCGTCGACAGAAGCCCGATCCACGGACACGCCTGGCCCCATCGTGGACGAGACGGTCAGTTTCTTAACGTATGAACCCTTTGCGGATGCGGGTTTGGCCTTTTTCAGGTCCGCCAGCAACGCGTCAAGATTCTCTTTAAGCGCACCGATTTCGAAGTCGGCACGGCCAATGGGGCAATGAATAATGCCGGCCTTGTCCGTGCGATAACGAACCTGACCTGCCTTCGCGTTCTTTACCGCCGTCTCGACGTCTGCCGCGACGGTACCAACCTTGGGGTTGGGCATCAGGCCGCGTGGACCCAGGATCTGGCCCAGCTGACCAACAACGCGCATTGCGTCCGGTGTAGCGATGACAACATCGAAGTTCAAGTCGCCGCCTTTGATCGTCTCTGCGAGATCCTCAAAACCAACGATATCTGCGCCGGCCGCCGTCGCTTTCTCGGCGTTGTCGCCCTGAGCGAATACCGCGACACGCACTGTTTTGCCCGTACCATTCGGCAAGACTGTCGATCCACGAACAACCTGGTCGGATTTGCGCGGATCGACGCCGAGGTTTACCGACACGTCAACGCTTTCCGGAAACTTCGCAGTTGCCAGCTCTTTTACGAGGCCCAACGCAGCGTCAATCTCATACGCCTTGTTTGCATCGATTTTCTCGCGAGAATTCTTTTTTCTTTTGCTTAAGCGAGCCATCAGTTCACTCCCTCAACTTCAATACCCATGCTCCGCGCCGTGCCTGCAACGGTACGAACTGCGGCGTCCATATCGGCGGCAGTCAGGTCTGGCATCTTGGTCGTCGCGATCTCTTCGAGCTGCGCGCGATTGACCTTGCCGACTTTGTCCGTATTGGGCGTGCCTGATCCTTTCGGAATTCCGGCTGCCTTGCGTAACAGAACCGCAGCGGGCGGGGTTTTTGAGATAAACGTGAAACTACGATCGCTGTAGACCGTAATCACGACGGGAATCGGCAAGCCTGGCTCGGTGCCCTGGGTCTGGGCGTTAAACGCCTTGCAGAACTCCATGATATTCACACCGTGCTGACCCAGAGCCGGACCAACCGGTGGAGACGGGTTTGCCTGGCCTGCAGGTACCTGCAGCTTGATGTAGTTGGCGACTTTCTTAGCCATTGTGTGTTCCTTTCGAGTTCAAGCGCTCTAAACGAGCTCCTCGTATGGTTTTAACTAACCCTTTTCGACCTGACCGAAGTCCAACTCGACGGGTGTTGAGCGGCCCAGGATCTGCACTGCAACCTGTAACCGATTTTTCTCGTAGTTGACCTGCTCGACGACCCCGGAGAAGTCGTTGAACGGACCGTCTGTAACGCGAACAACCTCGCCCGGCTCGAACAACACTTTCGGCCGCGGCTTGTCGACGCCCTCTTGAACGCGCTGCAGAATATGATCTGCTTCCTTTTCGGTAATCGGCGCCGGTCGATCGCTGGAGCCACCGATGAAGCCGAGTACCTTTGGTACCTCTTTTACGAGGTGCCAGGTCTCGTCGTCCATTTCCATCTGCACGAGAACATAGCCCGGAAAAAATTTGCGTTCGCTACGGCGCTTCTGGCCTTCGCGCATCTCGACGACTTCTTCCGTCGGGACCAGTATTTCTCCGAACTTTTCCTGCAAACCCATACGCTCAATGCGCTCTTCGAGAGCGCTCTTTACGCGGTGCTCGAAGTTCGAGTAGGCGTGCACGATGTACCAACGTAAGGCCACTGCCGTTGTTCCTTTAATCTCTGCTGCTTCGCTCAAAATAAGTTAGCCAACCAATGTACGGGTCAACCACAGAAGACCCGAGTCGAGCGCCCAAAAAAACAGCGCCATAATCAACGTGAAAACGAAAACGGCAATCGCCGTCTGCGTCGTCTCTTGTTTTGTTGGCCAGACGACCTTGCGAATCTCAACGCGCGAGCCCTGGATAAAGTGCCAGAGCCTCTGGCCCTGGGTGCTCGTCATTGCGATGCCAATTCCAGCGGCCGTACCGGCCAATACCATCAGCACCCGCAACGCCTGCGCGATTGCCGGCTCATAGTAGTAGTAGGCGTAGAGGCCACCCACCAACGCAGCTGCCGCCAATGACAACTTGATGATGTCCAGCACTCCACTTTCACTGGTTTCTGTTTGTGCAATCATGATCAAAAAAACGCCAAGTGGCTCAAATGGCAGGCCAGGAGGGAATCGAACCCCCAACCTGCGGTTTTGGAGACCGCCGCTCTGCCAATTGAGCTACTGGCCTGTGTCGCGTTGTATCCTCAATTAGATTGACCCGGCAAATCGCGACACACACTGTGCGGTGCCAAATTCGCGTTCCACCAAATCGTCCATATACTTATTCAATTACCTTAGCGACGACGCCCGCACCAACGGTGCGGCCACCCTCGCGGATAGCGAAGCGAAGACCGTCTTCCATCGCGATCGGCGCAATCAGATCAACAACCATCTGCACGTTGTCGCCCGGCATCACCATCTCGGT
>Ga0255049_10000064_pt1 | contig 55576 bp, 52 predicted proteins | sample JV7_2_3_MG_FD_183615 | JGI IMG/M metagenome (GOLD analysis project Ga0255049, IMG submission 183615) | Seawater microbial communities from Jervis Inlet, British Columbia, Canada - JV7_2_3 | ecosystem: Environmental > Aquatic > Marine > Inlet | place: Canada: British Columbia | collected 2016-10-06 | reverse complement strand
TATTATCAACACAGTCGCGATACAATTTCTTATTTGCTTTTCGCAGGCTGAATTCAGGCGAATGCGGCGATTTAGCCGATCGCCGGTTGATCCCCCTTCGGATAAACCACCAGGCTAAAATACTTGAAATCCAGCCAACAGCCAGTATTACGCTTGCCCATATCCAGAATAATTCAAGCCCGGATTGCCTGACCACCAATTTCGCAGGATCTTCAGATAACAACGGTATTAATTCATCTACTGACTGCAATGCTGTAGTCCCGTTTACGGCACGGCTTGCCTCGATAGTGCGGGCAGGTAAGCGCGCAATCTCCTGTTGCCCGGTTTTCAGATTCCACCAGGGTATAGTAATTTCCGGCAGGGTATAGCGACCCGCACCAGTTGGAATTATCGCCGTTCGCTGCCGCCGCACACCGTTAATACCGTCGACGGAACGTTGGTCCTCAAATACCGGCTTGTCCGGGTACTGCTTGATACCCGGAACATCGGTCGCTTTCAGTTCCGGCAATTGGGCGGCGGTTAGACCCTCAGCGGTTAAACTGATAATACGGGTCACCGGCTCTCCCGCGGTAAGCTGGTCTAAGTCGCCCTGCCAGTCTTCGCTCAACGCAACAGCTGTCGACGGTAGCCAATGCTCCGCGTTAAATGACTCTGGTGTGGCAAGAACTTCGAGCTTTAATTTTTTTGAACGTACCTGTCTTACCTCATGACTGGTCTGGAACGGATCAAAAATTGATCGCGATCCTCTGCCGAATTGAACATTGGCGAGGATCGGCCCGATATTCAGAGTTCCGCTTTGCTGGGGGAACAAGACAAATTGCTGTTCCAGCACCAGGTAAGGTTTATCGTCAAGTAGAGTCTGGTATCGCTTAACTTCGCCGAGGGGCTCGATGACGACATCCATATCCTCTATCTCCAGATCACCGATTTTATAACCCGATATATTAGAATCGCTCATCAGGCGCAAAGTGACTATCGCCTGGCTTTGCACATACAGGGAAGAATCATCGCTGGTTAATTTTAAAATCAATCCTTCACCACCCGGCACACTCGACTGGCTCGCTGGTTTTACCGTCACCCTGAATAGCTTGCTTGTATCATTGCCAAATTTAATTGCCGGCAAGATAAATTCTCCCTCTTGCCTGGGCATTACCTGTAAAGTCCATTTCAGGCTTCGCAGGTATTTACCGTTTATAATGCTGATGTTATTGCTATAGCTCCTATTGAGAATCTGGAAGTGCTGCTGCAATGGGGAAAAGTCAGGATCACTATCAATGGATTCGTCTACTTCAAAATATAATTGAAACGATTCGTTGACATGTACCGGGTTACGATCAATCGATACAATCACTGTAGCCTGTGCCAGATTGTAAATAACAACTAGCGCTGAGAGTAAAATCAATAATGAAATTTTAAGCTTCATTCGCGGAAAAAGTACATTTTTAGAGCTGTCCTTACCATTGGTTTAATTCGGTGGTAGTGGCACCCCGATTTTTATATTGATAGATAAACTTGCGTCGCAACAATCCACCCGGGTCATCGGGAATCTTGCGCAGCCACTGGTTAGCGGCCTGTTCCGACATTTGATCGTCGACTTCAACCTCGGTTTTGGCTTCTCCGCTAGTTTCCTCGTTAGACGGGGCCTGCTCGGCTTGTGAAGCCTGTGCTTCTGCTCCATCCTGTTGCTCACGCTCAGGTTCCTGAGCAGCCGAATTCTGCTCTGCCTGCTGATCTGCCTGACTATTATCTGAACCGGTTTGCGCTTGTTGCTGTCCGTCGCCGGTGTTCGCATCCTGGTTCGAATCGTTTGATTCTTGCGGGTTGTTATCGGTTTGATTCTGCTGTTGCTGGTCCTGTTGTTGCTGTTGCATGAGGATGTCTTCGAGTAGCTGCCTGTTATAGCTTGCATCCAGGTGCTGCGGGTTTTGATCTAACACTTGCTGGTATGCCTTGATTGCGTCTTCATAACGGCCAATTTTTGCCAGTGCGTTACCCCGATTGTATTGCGAGTCCTCGCTATCAACTGAATTCCAGAATTGCAGGGCCTCGTCATATTTGCCAGCACGGTACAGCGACGACGCCTTCCATTGCGGATAATCAAAAAGATTTGCGGCCGCATCATGATCGCCTTGTTCGAATAGAAAACTGCCGCGCTGGTTGCGATTTTGCCACAGTTCATCCCAACCTAATGCGTCGGCCTCGGGTGGAAACGGCAATAGTAATAGTGGCAATATCAATAAAACCCCGCGCCTGAAAGCAAGTGCCATCAAGGGTAATAACAGCAAAATTAACCAGGGTCCCTGTTCACGCCAGGTATCCGCATGCTGATCGCTGGCAACAACTTCGCTATTTAATGGGTTAGTTTGCATGATATTCAATATAGCCCGGATATCAGTATCATCGGTACTGATCGTCTGGAATTCACCCGACCCCTTCCTGGCGAGTGCTCGCATCATTGCTACTGGCATACGAGAAATGACAATCGAGCCCTGACTATCTTTTAAATAACTCCCGCTAGCCAGCGGAATCGGGGCTCCGGATTCACTGCCAATACCCAGTATTGAAATACGGAAAACCGGATTTTCGCGCACCAATCGTTCTATTTCAACGACTTCGGTAGTTGAAAAACCATCACTTACTATTAACACATCGCCACGGGCGACACCGGCATTGCTAAACAATTCCAGTGCCTGTTTAACAGCACGATCAGCACGCCCGCCCTGAGCAGGCATAATATCGGTGGTCAGGCTAGGCAATAACGCATTTATCGTAGCAGAATCTTCGGTTAGCGGTGTCACCACAAAAGCGTCCGCTGCGTAAGCAACCAGGGCACTCTGCCCCTCGGGCCGCTGTGACAGGATATCGGCTATCTTGTGCCGGGCACGCGTCAGGCGACTTGGTTTAATATCGTTGGCATCCATCGATTTTGACAGATCAAGCGCAATTACCAGAGCAGCCTGCGGCTTAAATATTGGTTTCGGTATCTTCTCCCAAACCGGACCCGCCAGCGCAACGACCAAAAGCGACCCAACTAATGCGATCACCGCCAAAGCCCAGCTATGCCTGGCCTGGCCCTGTCCCACTAACAGATGTTGCAATAGTTCGGAGTCGACTACCGACTGCCAGCTACCGCTGGTATGTTTGCTTTTCAGCATTTGCCAGACCAGACCCGCCAGCGGCAATAGGGCCAATAACCAGAAAGGGCGTAAAAAATGGAATTGTTCGATCATGACAGGCGAACCCGGGCCAGACAAATGATTGCCGCCAATAACAGGGCAAATGCGAGTGGCCAATAAAACAGGGCACTAGTCGGTCGAAAAGACTGCTCGTCTTTGTCGAGCGGCTCAAGTTCGTCGAGCAGTGCATAGATTTCTGCCAGCCGCTGCGTGTCATGCGCACGAAAGTAACGACCACCCGTAAGCCAGGCAATTTCGCGCAGGGATTTTTCGTCGAGTTGTGCGGCTGGATTCGGTTTACGTAAACCAAACCATGAGCGATGTTCTATTTCATCGCTGCCAATACCGATGGTATAAATTTTTAATCCACGCTGCGCCGCCAGTTTCGCGGCTTTAATCGGCGTGACTTCACCTGCTGTATTGGCGCCATCGGTCATCAAAATTAACACCTGCGTGCCCTGTGGATTGGCGTCGAGCCGTTTAAGCGCGAGACCGATGGCGTCACCAATCGCGGTGCGTTCACCGGCCAGACCAATCGCTGACTCTAACAATAACTGGTTGATGGTTCGCGTATCAAAGGTCAGCGGTGCCTGCAGATAAGCTCTGCTGCCGAACAGGATTAATCCGAGTCGATCACCACGACGGTTTTCAATAAACTCCGTTGCTATCGATTTAGTTGCATTAAGACGATTCACCGGCTGGCCATTGATTTCGAAATCCTCGGCTCGCATACTATCCGACAAATCTACCGCGATCATCATATCGCGCCCACTGATATTAATACTGATCGTGTCTCCCAGCCATTGTGGCCTGCTCGCAGACAATACGACTAGACACCAGGCCAGAAGACTCAACCACTTCAACCAGCGAAGTTTCAATCGGCGCCGTCGTGGTAGCCGGGTAAATCTGAAATCTTCGATGAACGGTACACGCAGTGCTGCCTGTTTACCTGATTGCTGTGCAGGTAATCCGTAATAAACCGCCAATGGCAGCGGCAGCAGCAGCAATACCCAGGGCCAGTCAATCTGCAACATCGGGAATTCTCCGTGGCAGGGCTCTGATCCAGTTTTCACAACTATGCAGCATCGCCTGCAAATCACATCGGGCCAGGGGCGCATACTGACGAATGCTCAGCCATTCGTTTTGATCGGCAGTAAAACACTCCTCGCCGGAGAGTTGCCTTAACTGTTCCACCCAGCTTTTGCCGGTGATACTGGCACCGACTGCCCGGCCGCAATAACTGATTACGGTACGACGCAACAAAATAGAAATTTGCTGTAAAACCTGCTGTTGATCGCGCCCGTTAAGCATATCGGCACGGATTCGCTCCAGCTCCCTGAGCGAAAGCGTCTTTACCGGCTTCCAGCGCAACCATCGCAACAGGCGAGGCAGATATAAGATGGCTAGAGTCACCAGTATCAACAGCAACCACCAGCCGGGCGCCAGGGGCCACCACAAACTTACCTCGGGCAGGTGTATATCTTTTAACGCTAGCTCATTCATCTTTTAAGACCGAGCCCCAATTGCAGGGTATCGAGTAAATCCGAGGTAGTGGAAACACCCAGTAAAAATAATTGCAGTTGATTGCAGAGGTTTACCAGTTCCTCATGATGGCTGGTAAAACGTCGCGCATATTGATCTCGATTCGCCGCATTGGCACTGTCGAGGTCGATTTCAACGTCACCGTCGGTGAGACGATATCTGCCCGACGGGGGTAGCTCCTGTTCCAGCGGATCGTAGGTGAACAGCAACACCACATCATTGTGCTTCGCGAGTTGACTCAGATGTATGCGACAGGAATCGTCCAGAAACCGAAAATCGCTCACCAGTATTACCAGGCTACCGGGGCGGGTCACATGGCGTAATCGGTTTAAAGCCTCCGATCCGGCGCCGTGCCCATTAGTGGATTTCCCTTGCGTGCTCCATGCGGGATGTGACGCGAGTTGCTGGATCAGGTGCAAGGCTGCAGCCTTTCCGCGTTTAGGCCGAAATTCGAGGTGATTCGTCTCAGAAAAAAGTAGCCCGCCCACCCGGTCTCCATGGTGCACGCTGCTCCAGGCCAGCAGCGCCGCAAGTTTGGCCGCAAGCACCGACTTGAAGCAGGTTCGCGTACCGAAGAACATGGTCCTGCACAAATCCACGCACAGAAGCACCGGCCGCTCACGTTCTTCACGATAAACCTTGGTGTGGGTCCGGCCACTTCGAGCTGTTACCCGCCAGTCGATCGCCCGAATATCGTCTCCCGACTGGTAGGGCCTGGATTCATGGTACTCCATACCGCGGCCACGAAATGCCGATAAATACCCACCCGACATTTGCGCTTTCACCTTGCTGGCGATTAACGGGATATTCCTGGCGTCGCGGTGCAACCCAATTAACGTGGATAGCTTGACCCTGACTACGTCGTCACCTGTTTCTGGATTATTCGTCATCTTCTCGGGGCTTTCAACTAACCGAGGGTGCCTCTAAGGAACAGCAATTCGTTTGATTAACTCCTCGATACATTGATCAGTCGTAACGCCTTCGGCTTCGGCCTCGAAACTAAGGATAATACGGTGCCTTAGTACGTCAGGCGCGATTGTCTGGATATCTTCAGGAGTAACGAAATCGCGATCATTGAGCCACGCATAAGCTCGCGCACAACGATCAAGCGCCATGCTTGCACGCGGGCTTCCACCATATTGAATCCAGCCTGAAATATCCTCGCCATAGCGACCAGTTTCACGCGTCGCCAGAACGATTTCAACCAGATACGACTCAAGATTATCGGCCAAATACGTATCTAGTACCGCCTGACGCGCCTCTAACAAGGTTTTTTGACTCACCGGATTTTCCATGCCCGTCGATTCACCCGGATTACTGCGCGCTTCTTCACGCGTCAATTTCAGTATGGCTCGTTCGTCTTCAGCATTGGGATAGTTGATCGTAACATGCATTAAAAAACGATCCAGTTGTGCTTCGGGCAAAGGGTAGGTACCTTCCTGTTCCAGCGGATTTTGCGTCGCCATGACGAGAAATATTTCGGGTAACATATAGGTCTCTGAACCGACTGTTATCTGACGTTCGGCCATCGCTTCAAGCAACGCCGATTGCACTTTGGCCGGTGCCCGGTTAATTTCATCGGCTAGAATTAAATTATGAAACAACGGGCCACGCTGAAATTTGAAGCTGCCATCCTGTGGCCGGTAAATATCGGTACCGGTTAAATCAGCTGGTAACAGATCGGGGGTAAATTGAATGCGATGGAAATCACCTTTGATACCCTCGCCGATAACTTTGATGGCACGAGTCTTTGCAAGTCCGGGCGCACCTTCAACAAGCAAATGACCATCGGCCAGAATCGCTATTAATAATCGATCCACGAACTCTTCCTGGCCAATTATTTTTCCAATAACGTACTGTTTTAATCTTAAAATCTCTTCCCGTAACAAAGAAAATTCTCCAGATTTTGTTTGTGAGTTACTCTGAATCATGGCGGATGTCATTCTAAATCTTCCGGTGCTAATACGCGATCTTTTAGGACAATGAAATAGGAAAGATGGTTTCCTGCCGGGAAACCGAATTATGGCAATAAGTGTCCTGTCTTAATCCATATGACTGTTTCGTCCTCGACATAGGGGCAATGCTCACTATTGTGGGGACTGCGCATCCAGGTGCCTGCGGGATAACTACCATATTCATCCATTATGGTACCGGAGAGCACGTAAACTTCCTCACCACCAAAATGCTGATGCGGTGAAAATTTGGTATTTTCCGGACATCTCATCAATGCCACACTCTCATGATCGAAGTCATGCAAGGGCATTATCTGACATTTACCTTCACCAGCCAACCAGTCTGTTTTATTTGTGTCAATACAGACTGATTCGATGTCCTCGGGGTCAAACTGATCGAGCTTTACCAATAATACACAACCTTTCTCACTAAACGGTGCGTGGCTTGACCCAGGCGGATTGCGTAGATAAGTACCCGCTGGATAGTTTCCATGTTGGTCTGAAAATACACCTTCCAGCACCAGGATCTCTTCACCCTGCGGATGTTTGTGCGCGGAAAAGGAAGAACCCGGGTCATAGCGTACGATACTGGTGGTATGCCCGTGTTCGGCTGCTTCGCGCGCTAGCGGCTTACGCCATACGCCCGGCATCGGGCTTGCTTCCCATTCCTGTTCATTGGTATTGATGACGACGGCTTTGTCTAACTGCATATTCAGCATAAAAATTCTCGATGAAATATTAAAAACTGGCCGAATGAATTCGGCCCTACAGGCATAATCAATGCTCGTCTAAACCTTCGGTAATAAGGATCGCGGGTTCAACACCAGCCAACTAAGATTTAATTCGTTCCATTTTAGGATCGTATAGCGGCTGCAAATGAATTTCACAGGATACACGATCGGTGGCAACTTCAAGCTCATAACTACCCGCCAGCAGGTAATCACGATCTACTCCACCGGTGCATCGTACATAACCGAAACCGATATTTTTGTTCAGAGTATACCCCCATCCCGCGCTGGACAACCAGCCTACCCGCACACCATCGCGGTAAATAGTTTCTCGACCCAACAACACGATATCTTTGTCGTCGATTGTAAAAGTGACCAGTGATTTCTGTAGTGCTTGTTGCTTTTGCGCGATAACCGCATCGCGACCGATAAATGATTTTCCGGATTTTAGATCCACAGCCCAGCCGAGACCAGCTTCCAACGGCGTGTAATCGGGCCCGATATCGGCACTCCATGCGCGGTAACCTTTTTCCAGGCGCAAGGATTCGATTGCCCGATAACCAGCGTTGACAATGCCATACTCACTGCCCGCCTGCATTAACGCATGGTAAACCGTGGCCGCGGATTCAACCGGTACGTGTAGCTCCCAGCCCAGCTCACCGACATAACTCACCCTTAACGCTTTTATCATTGCCCCCGAAATAGCAAGCTCACGCATCGTCGCGAACCGGAAAGCACTGTTTGAAAGATCGTCGCGCACCAGTGGCTGCAACAGATTACGCGCATTCGGACCCATCAATGACATCACCGCCCATGCCGAAGTGAGATCCTCGATTTGCACTTCACAATCCGCAGGAAAATTACGCGCTATCCAGTTAAAATCATGCGTCGCAAAGCCGGTGCCGGTTACCAGATAAAATTCGTTTTCAGCGATTCGAGTGACGGTTAAATCACACTCGATACCACCGCGCGCGTTGAGCATTTGTGTGTAGACCACCGAACCGACAGCGATGTCAATATTATTCGCGCAAATCCACGACAGGCCCTTTGCCGCATCGTTTCCGTGAACTCGATATTTTGCGAACGAACTCTGATCGAACAAAGCAACCTTTTCGCGCACTGCTCGATGTTCTTCGCCAACCGCCTCGAACCAGTTTTGTCTGCCAAAACTGTATTCATCAATCGCATCCTGTGCTTCGCCGGCAAACCAGTTAGGGCGCTCCCAACCCAGTTTTTCGCCAAAGCAGGCACCCTGCGCTTTGAGAATATCGTAGAGTGGCGATCGTCGGCATGGGCGGCAGGATTTATTTTCCTCGAATGGCCAGGCCATCGTGTAGTGCTTCGAATAAGCCTCCAGCGTGCGCTCACGCACCCATCCAACGTCGGCGTGGGGGCGACCAAAGCGGCGAATGTCGAGCGGCCACAAATCGAATGGTGGTTCACCCTTCAATACCCATTCGGCCAAAGCCATGCCTGCACCACCACCCGCGGCGATGCCAAATGCGTTAAACCCGGCACCGATAAACAGGCTTTTACATTCAGGCGCTTCGCCGAGAATAAAGTTACCGTCCGGTGTAAAACTCTCGGGCCCGTTTATCATTTGTTTTATGCCCGCATCGGCAAGCGATGGTACGCGCGCAATAGCCTGTTCCAGCAAGGGTTCAAAATGATCCCAGTCGTTGTCCAGCAGGGTGAAATTAAAACCATCAGGAATACCATTTTGCGCCCATGGAACAGGATTTGGCTCGTAGCCACCCATCACCAGGCCGCCCACATCTTCTTTAAAATAGGTGAGTCGATCAGGATCGCGCAATGTTGGCAAATCAGGTTCTACTGACGCTATTTTATCGGTGATCAGGTACTGGTGCTGCACCGACACCAACGGTATGTTGACCCCGGCAAGCAGGCCAAGCGCCCGGGACCATTGCCCCGCACAAATTACAACACGTTCGCAACTGATATCTCCGTTTGAAGTTTGCACCGTGCTGATAATATCGCGATTAAATTTAAACCCGGTGACTTCGGTATCTTCGCAAATTTTTACACCACCGGAACGTGCACCACTCGCCAGCGACTGGGTGATGTCGGACGGATTGGCCTGTCCATCGGTCGGCAAGAATGCCGCTCCGACCAGATCGGAAATATCCATCATCGGCCACAAATCCAGCGCCTCTTTGGGTGTTAACAGGTGCATATCGAGACCGAAGGAACGTGCGGTGGTGGCCTGGCGTTTAACTTCGATCCAGCGCTGTTCGTTGCAGGCGAGCCGTAAACCACCATTCATTTTCCAACCGGTAGCAAACCCTGTCTCCTGCTCCAGGGATTGGTACAATTCAACCGAGTAGCCGAGCAACTGGGTGATGTTGGCATTGGTGCGCAGTTGCCCGACCAGGCCTGCGGCATGGAAGGTCGAGCCCGAAGTGAGCTTACCCTTTTCAATGACAACAACATCGTTACAACCCATTTTAGCGAGGTGATAGGCTGTCGAGCAGCCGATGATTCCTCCACCTATTATGACTACCTTCGCCTGTCCGGGAACTCCCGCCTTGTCATTCATAACTTAATAACATCCTCATTACTCACTCAAACCCCAATTCACGTTTACGCCTTGACGCCCAGGCATTGATCATTCGATCTGCAATGATCGCGATAAAGGCAACACACACGCCTGCGATAATGCCCCGGCCGGTGTCGGCTTTGGTGAGCGCTATATAGACTTCCTGACCGAGTTCTCGTGTACCTACCAGAGCAGTGATAACCAGCATCGACAACGCCATCATGATGGTCTGGTTAACACCCAGCATCATCTGCGGCAAAGCCAATGGCAACTGCACATTGCGCAATATCTGGTTTCGGGTACAGCCTGACTGTTCAGCTGCCTCAATCAGATCGGGTGAAATCTGGCGAATACCGTGGTCCGTATAACGGATAATGGGTGTTACTGCATAGGCAATCACGGCCAGCATGGCGGCAAAATCGCCCACCCGGAATAGCATTACCACCGGCATCAGATAGACAAAACTGGGTAAGGTCTGCAAGGTATCGATGACAACGCTAACAACCCGGTGCATGCGGTCATTGCGCGCAGCGAGGATGCCGATCGGAATGCCTATCAGGCAAGCGATCACAACCGACAAACCGCACAGGTAAATTGTCACCATGGCCTTGGCCCAGAGACCCACGATGACTATAAAACTGGTTAACGCCGAGGTTAGCAGGCCCAGACGCCAACCACCCAACTGCCACCCACCGAGCCCGGCTGCGGCGACCACGGCAACCCAGGGTAAGGCCAGCAATAATCGCTTAAGCGGTATCATGATATTTAGCAGCAGAAAATTTTTGACACTCTCTAGCACATCAAAAAAATTGACATTAATGTAGCGCACCAAATCGTCCCAAAACGACCCGGTAGATAATTGCCAGCTTTCCGGATAAGTATTCAACACCGGATAGTAAATACCCAGCAACCATGTCAGCCCAACGATGCCGCCAAAAACTAGCGCACGTGGGTGTCGAGTCCAGAAGCTTTGTTGCAGGTCGACATAGACAGGGGGCGGTCGATTAGCATAGGCCTGACTGATCCGATCAAGCGCTATCGCCAACAGGGTAATAGCGACGCCAGCTTCGATACCCTCGCCGATTTTGAGGCGCCTGAGCGCGGTTAATACATCGTAACCGAGACCACCGGCGCCGATCATCGAAGCGATGATAACCATGTTTAGCGATAACATCACGACCTGGTTAACTCCCACCATGAGCGAATGTTTAGCCGACGGCAACAGCACACTAAACAACGATTGACGCCGCGAACAACCCGCCATAAAACCTGCCTCAATGACTTCCGCATTGACCTCGCTCAAGGCCAGCAAGGTAACCCGAACCATTGGTGGCAACGCGTAAATTATCGTCGCAATCATTGCCGAGACCGGACTAAAACCGAAAAGAAGCAGCACTGGCACCAGATAGGCAAATACCGGAACGGTCTGCATTAAATCGAGCACAGGTATCAGGACTGAACGAAAACCCGCAGAGCGATGGCCAACAATCCCCAGCATCAGGCCACCGACGACGCCTATAGGCACCGCTATAATGATCGAGCTAAGGGTCACCATCGCGCTGTCCCATTGACCAAATACCACCAGGTAAGAAAAGCAGGCGCCGACCAGTAGTGATAGCTTCCAGTCCTTTGAATAATGAGCCAGCAACATTAGACCGGCGATCAACGCCACCCAGGATATACGCGGAAACACCTGCTCTGCGTAACTGCCCACACCACTGAGAAAACCTGTCGACAAAAGGCTTTTCACCAGCAGGTAGGGCTGCTCGATCAGCCAGGCGAGAGAACGCGTAAATTCCTTAAAAGTAAACAGGCCGAGATCGAAACTGTTGATCAACCACTTCATGAACGTGGTGATCCAGCCGCTCAACGGCAATTGCCAGGCGCGGGGATATTTAAACGCCCAGGGCAACCATTCCTTTGCATAAATCAGCAGTACTGTGCAGGCGATTAACCCCAACCACAGCAGGACCCACTGGTTAGGTCGTAAGCGCGCTGGCATAAATGCTGAGTACGCGGTACTGGTCATAGCTTAATCTTGCATTGGAGCTGTGAGCATAAGAATTGCTCCCAGGGGAGAGTGAACAGGGTTATTACAAACTAAAAAACAATGGCGGGGCCTGGCAAAGAACCAGGCCCGCCAAAAACGTTAACACCCCTTATGAGATAACACTTATTAAATTGAATGGCATTTAGTTAAAGCCGTTATTTGATCCAGGCCTGCCACGTCGATTTATTTTCGGCCATCCACCTGGCGACGGTCTCATCAACTGACTTACCTTCGAGATCGACTTCGACAATCATCTGGCTCATCGCCGCATTATCGATATGGAAATTGCGCACCGCCTTGTAGGCGCCCGGCCATTTCTTTTCGCCATCCTTCCAGCCGACCTTTTTAATCCAGCCAAAGGGCTTGCCGCAGTCATAAGCCATGCTCTTATTCATGCCCCAGCTGGGATCTTCGTAGCAGGCGTCGGTGTACTCGGGGAACTCGACCCACTCGCCGTCGTATTTCGCTACCGCCCAGTGTGGTGCGTAAATCCATAACAGTACCGGTGCTTTGCGTTGAATAGCCGACTCTAACTCCGAGAAAAGCGCTGCGTCAGTACCGGCGTGGACCACTTCATAGTCCAGCCCCAGCGCCTCGACACGCTCGTCATCGAATCCCGCCCAGGTCACCGGTCCACCCAAATAACGCCCTTTAGGCGCCGTTTCAGCGGTGGAAAATGCCTGCGCACATTTATTTAATGCCTTCCAGTCGGGCAGCCCTGGGCAGCGCTCCTTCATGTATATCGGGTACCACCATTCCTCCTTGGCGTCCATCCCGGTCTCACCTAGATCGACGGTTTTACCCGTCTTCAAAGACTCGTCCATCGCCTGCTTACCAGTGGTTTCCCACATTTCCATGGCGATGTGCAGGTCGCCAGACTCGAGTCCGGCAAACTGGGCTATGTAATCTGCCTGTACATAATCTATGTTGTAACCCGCTTTCTTGAGCACCTCACCCATGATGTGGGTGGTGAGATACTGCCCGGTCCAGTCATGAATCGTTAATTTGATTGGATCCCTTGACTCCACCGCGGCATTCGCTGGCATCGCCAGGGCCATCAGTACACCTATAAACAGGGTTTTCATTAAAACGTAATATTTGTTGTTGTTCATCTCTGCTCCTCATTGCTTGGTTAGCGGCGCACCGGGAGGGACCTCGAACGATACGCGCAGGTTGTTTTCTCAAATTACCCACATGATGTCAACAATATTTGATATATTATCCACAACTTACTATGATAAATTTCAGAATATTGTTGTTTTATGTGGTTTTGCGTTTATTAAGCTACCGCATACCAGATAATACCTGGACAGACAGTCCAGTTTAAATACAGTCATTTCTATATTTACGGACCTTAAATATGCGCCTGCGTAAAAGACAAAACCAGATTCTCGCAGCGGTTAAGTCCAGCGGCGCCTGTTCAATCGTAGAACTGGCAACACAGCTCAAGGTATCTGACGAGACCATCCGTCGTAATGTTAAACCACTGGTGCGCGACGGTCTGGTCGAGAAAGTGCATGGCGGTATCGTGCTGAACCAGAACCTGGAACCCGAGCCACCGTTCGCGCGGCGCATGAACGAACAGATCGAGGAGAAGAAACTGATTTCCGCGCTTTTGACCGATATCATCAAAGATGGCGACTCGATCATGCTCGACACCGGGTCAACTACGTCCTACGTCGCGCGGGCACTCAGAGAGCGTCACAATCTCTCGGTTGTCACCAACTGTACGGAGATAGCGCGCACCCTGGCGCGGGGACCAACCAATCGTGTGCATATCTGCGGCGGTGCGTTGCGACCGGATGACTGGGCCACTTTCGGTTCATCGGCGATCAGCTTCGTTCGCCAGTTTCACGTTAGCTATGCGATATTATCAATCGGTGGCGTCACCGACAGCGGGGAGTTTATGGACTATCATCTCGAAGAAGCCGAGTTTTCACGCGCGGTAATTCAACAGGCGCACAGGGCTATCATTGTCGCCGACCATACCAAATTTGGCAGCCGCAATTTTGCCAAGGTATGTGATTTTGAACAGGTCGATATGATCGTCTCCGACCGGCTACCTCCCGGCAACATCATGGCCCTGCTAAACGAAGCAGGGGTCGAGGTCATCACGCCGCAAGGCCATAAAGCTGGACTACAAATTTAGTGATACTTATCTCGGGTGTAACCAGTCGGGTAAGAAACTGTACGGGTCGCGTTTGATTGTTTCGTTATACGGGATATTCCGGGCAGTCAACATCTCTTCCAGATCTCCTGCCTTACCAACGTCGAATAAATCAGTAGCTCCACCAACAAATTGGTCACCCACATAAATTTGTGGAATGGTTGGCCAGTCATTTCTTTGCTTGAGGACTTCAAATATTTTCCCACCACGATCATTTTCCTGATAAGCGACCGAATCGAGATCGACGGTAATGTATGGAATATCACAGGCACTCATCATCTTGCGTGCCGACCAGCAAAACTCACACCACTCCAACGAAAACATGACCACTTGATCGGTATTTTGATTCAGTAGGGTATCTACCTCATCGATAGCTGCCTGGTCTAATGTCACTTCTTCTTCCACCTCGACCACCTCCGCTTCCGATTCTTCGGCCTCGGGTTCCGTGATATCGAAACGACAAGCCGGGGTAGAGCAAGATATCGTGAATTCTTCTTCGTTCATTTCGGTGACTATATTGTCGAACAGAGGCGTAGACAGATAGCGCTCGCCAGTATCGGGCAACATACAAAGAATATTGGTGCCTTCGGGAGCTGACTCTGCAATCTGTAATGCACCGGCAAATGTCGCACCCGAGCTGGTACCAACAAAAATACCCTCCTTTTGCGCCAGGTCCCTGGAGCACTGCAAGGCGAAATTACCATCGATCGGCAGAAACCCGTCTATATGATTTGCGTCGGTGACCTGTTCGGCCAGTTTTGGAATGAAATCTGGCGACCAGCCCTGCATTAAATGCGGCCTGAAGTTAGGATGAGATTGACTATGCGCACCGTCGGCATCGCGTGGTTGAGGAATACCGCTGCCCAGGGTCTGTGAGTTATCGGGTTCGCAGACCATCACTTTAGTCTGCGGACTTTTCTGCTTGAGCACACGCGACACACCGTTTATGGTGCCACCGGTACCGAAACCGCTAACCCAGTAGTCGAGCGTTAGATCAGAAAAATCTTCGAGAATTTCAACTGCAGTCGTACGCGCATGTATATCCGCATTGGCAGGGTTTTCAAATTGACGTGAGTGCCACCACCCGTGCGCTGCCGCCAGTTCCTCGACCTTCTTCACCATTCCAGAGCCCATCTCCGATGCAGGTGTCAATACCACCTTCGCGCCCAGAAAACGCAAAATACGACGGCGTTCGAGACTAAAATTTTCTGCCATCACGGTAACCAGCGGATAACCTTTTTGAGCACATACCATAGCCAGGCCGATGCCGGTATTACCGCTGGTGGCTTCAATGACGGTTTGCCCAGGTTTCAGTTCGCCCCGGGCTTCGGCATCCTCGATGACTCCGAGCGCGAGCCGGTCCTTCACCGAGCCCATCGGGTTAAATGACTCTACTTTGACGTAGATATTGACACCTTTAGGCCCGAGATTATTAATTTTTACAGCCGGAGTATTACCGATTGTATCCAAAATACTGTTGTATCGATTACTCATGATTTCTCCCCCTGGTTTCAACGATCATTCAATCTAGGACCTAGTCTCGACATTATACCCCTGAATCCTGAAGATCGAGATAAACAAAACTATTTTGATATTTATTGACTGAAACCTGTCGCCAGTATAAACATTTGTTACTACAATTCGACCCGTGGCAACGGGATAACGAAACATCATACTCAGCGAGCCGGTAGCGCGAAGTCGAAATTTGAAAGCGATAAAATGAAGATAGCCAGTTTTAAAAATGCCGATACAGTAATTTACGGCGTTGTGAAGAACGATGGAATTGTAACCGTCAGCATCGAATTTCAGCTGCGTTATCCGACGCTGCGGCAAGTATTGGAAGGCGACGCATTGCAGGCCCTGGCTAAGGACACAGATAATCGCACGCCTGACCAGTCAATCGACGATTTACAATTAGTGCCTCCGATTTATAATTCCCAACGCGTCATCTGTGTCGGCATCAACTATGCCAAGCGCTATCCACTCGATAAACCGGCGCCACCGCCCGAACACATTATCCTTTTCGCAAAACTCGACGGCACGCTGGTAGGTCATGGTGAAGCACTGGAAATACCTGCAGGAGCGGCTGCCGAAACTTTTGATTATGAGGGCGAAATCGCCCTGGTGATCGGCAAACCCGGTCGTCACATTCCGCAGGAGCAGGCATTCGACCATATCGCCGGATACACCATCGTCAATGACGGCTCCGTGCGAGACTGGCAAAAACACAGCGTGCATGCCGGCAAGAACTTCTCTAACTCGGGTGCCTGCGGTCCCTGGATGGTAACTGTTGATGAAATTGAAGACCCGTTCGCGATAACTTTGCAAACCCGGCTTAACGGCTATGAAGTGCAAAGCACAAACGCGAGCGAAATGATTTTCCCGATCCCGGAGTTGATTGAATATATCTCGCACACGATCGATCTGCGCCCTGGCGACATCATATCGACCGGATCGCCCAAAGGTTCGGGCGGTAGTCGCCAACCGCCGCGTTTTCTTCACGCAGGCGATACACTCGAAATTGAAGTCTCCGGGGTTGGTGTGCTACGAAATCATGTGGGCTGAGTAGTTAATGAACTGGTCGGTTTACATCATCGAATCAGACGATAACTCCTACTACACGGGTATCACTACCGATGTCGAACGACGCTTTGCAGAACATAGTTCCGGCCCACTGGGCGCCAAATTCTTCAATGGCCGGACGCCACTCAAAGTCGTTTACCGCGAAGACGGTCACACGCGCAGTACTGCCAGCAAACGCGAAGCCGAAATTAAAAAATTAAGCCGATTGCAAAAACAGGCATTTTTAGCTAACCATCCGGGTAATTAAATCCAGGATATGGATTTACCACTAGTAGTCATTATCACCCTTACAGCCTGCTCGATATTAGGCGGTATATTCAATGCCATTTCGGGCGGTGCGGGCATGATCATAGTGCCGTTGATGCTGGTATTGGGTATTCCGCCGATTAACGCCATCGCCGTCAATAAGTTCCAGAATACGCTCGGAAGCGCCACAGCAACTTACCAATACCTGCGTAAAGGGTTTATTGATTTTCACTCTATTCGATCACTGTTGATATATACCCTGGTTTTTTCTTGCGTCGGTGTTGGGCTCCTGCAGTGGTTTTCAGCGGCAGGTCTTCTTGAAATAATCATTCCTTATGTGCTCATTTTCATCGGCCTGTATTTTGCCTTGGTACCAAAAGTATCCAGCAGTGCGAATAAAGCGAAAATGTCACAAAACAAATTTAACGCAATCATAGGCACCAGCTCCGGACTTTACGGTGGTTTTTTTGGATTAGGCACCGGACCCGGTTTGGCGCTTGCATTTTCGGCCTTACGCGGCTATGACATACGCCTGGCAGTATCTAATAGCAGGATCGTGATGATGGTTATCCATTCCTCATCACTATTAATTTTGATGATTAACGGCCACGTCTGGTGGTTGATAGCGGCCTGTATGGCACTGGGTAATATGCTCGGATCTTATATTGGTTCGCACCTATTGATAAAATCCGGCCATGGTTTTATTAAAGCGCTGCTGGTTATCGTGCCGCTGGCGAGCGCGGTTAAATTGTTGTTTTTTTAGCCATAGTATTCGATGACCCCAGGAGCACAGCCTGCCCCAATTGTTTTTTGCCCGTTGGATTTAAACCAGAAATGATGTCTGTTTAATAGGTAAGGGTTGTCCCGAAACGTAGAGTCGGCACACCTGGCTTAGACCCAGAACACCCTTACGGGTAGAATAGTCGCCGATGACTACCCAGTTCGCCCCATTAAACGACGAAGAATTCGAATACCTCGATGATTTTTTACTCGAGCGCATCGACGATGATGCGGATACTCGGGGCAAGGACGAGGGCGTACTGGATATCTCGGAGCTGGATGGCTTATTCACTGCTATCGTCAGCGGGCCGGTGACGATTCCGCCCTCGTTATGGATACCTGAAGTGTGGGGCGATTTTGCGCCGGTTTGGGAGAGTGACAAGGAATTTGAAAAGATATTCTCGTTGATGACGCGCCATATGAATGGCATTGTGGCCGTATTGATGGAACAGCCAGAGAGTTTTGAGCCTGTTTTCTTTACCAGTGGTCAGAAGGGTTCTATGATTGTTGACGAATGGTGCGAAGGATACGCCCGGGGTATTGCGCTTGCCGCAAACGAATGGGAAATGGACGACCCGGATATGAAGGTTCTGCTTGCCCCTATTCTGGCTTTTACCGAACAGGCTGGATGGCCAGGGCATGATTTTAAAGGCGCAAAATTTCGAAATCTACAAGATGCGATTACACCCAATGTACGTGAGATCCATGCCTATTGGCTACGGCGAAGATCGGGAGAGTCCGCATCGCAGCCGATTCGACGTAACGAAGAGCGAGTTGGCCGCAATGACCCCTGCCCTTGCGGCAGCGGTAAGAAATATAAAAAATGCTGTTTGCATTGATACCTGTAAACAATGTGCCCGGTCTACTTTGTACCCTCACCCCGGCCCTCTCCCAAAGGGAGAGGGAGTTTTTCCAGGAAGCCTGATCGCCCCATTCTAAACAAGACTTGAGATATCTGCCGCAAACGTCGGGAATGCAAACATCTCACCACCCAGGTCATCGGCACTGATATTGTGGCGCATCGCCAGTGCGAACAGGTGGATCAGCTCTTCACCGTGGTGGCCGACCAGATGCGCGCCGACGATACGCCGCGTACCTTTTTCAACCAGCACTTTTGCCCAGGCTATGGTTTCTGCGTAAAAGCGTGCGGAAAACCATTGCGACATATCCGAAGTTTTCACTTCGACATCTATGCCAGCTTTTTCTGCTTCGGCCTCGGTCATGCCAACGCTGCTCAATGCAGGTACGGTATACACTGCGCTGGGAACAACCGAGTAGTCGGGTGATTTGTGCGCACCTTCGACAATATTTGCCCCGACAACGCGTCCTTCGTAGGTAGCCAGCGGCGATAGCTGCGCCGAGTGGACCAGTGCATCACCCGCCACCCAGACTGCCGGGTTGGACACCGAGCGCAGGTATTCATCAACTTCGATACGGATACCATCATGCTGGACATTGGCAGCTTCCAGGTTCAGTTCGGTAACGTTAGCGATACGACCGGTTCCATTCACAACTCGGCTGGCATCAATGCCGCGCGCTTTGCCTTCGTGGAGGTATTTGACGTGCAGTTGACCGTCGATTTTCTCAATGCCTTGCACTTCGACACCGGTTTTCAAGGTGATGCCGATTCGTTCGCTCTCCTTGCTGATTGCCGCCACCGCATCACCATCGAGGCGCGGCAACAACTGCGGCATCATTTCCAGAATCGTGACTTTGGCACCGGCACGCGCGTAAACATGGCTGAATTCCATCGCGATGACACCGCCGCCGATAAATACTACTTCATCCGGCAGTTCACGTTCGGAAAGTACGTCGTCGGAGGTAATCAGATGTTCTGCCCCCGGCATCGACAGCGGACGTGTGATCGATCCGGTGGCGATGACAAAATTATCGGCCTCGATGTGTGTGCCGTTCACTTCAACTGTATTAGGTCCGATAAACCGGGCTTTACCTTTGTACACCGCACCACGTCCTTTGGCGGTGTCTTCCATCGCGCCAGGAATAAAATCGATCATGTCGCTCTTGCGATCAATTAACGCCGACCAGTTGAGTTTAGCCGGACCGACTTCGATACCGTGGTTATGAGCGATCTCAATCTCGTGCATGGCGTGAGCCGCGGCAACGAGGACTTTTTTGGGTGTGCAACCCCGGTTCGGGCAGGTACCGCCAAATTCATCGGACTCGATAAAAGCAATCGATTTACCCGCGGCATGGGCTATTTGCGAAACGCCAAACCCGGCATTACCGCCTCCTATAATGACAATATCGTAACGATCAGACATGATTCGCAATCTCCAATTTAATGTTGTGTTCTACTGTTAAAGGGTTCAAAAGGGTTTCAAAACTGCCGTCTTCAACCCTGGCGTAAAGTTCGTCACAACCACCCACAAGCTGGCCGTCAACAAAAATTTGTGGCACAGCGAAGGCCTGCGAACGGGCGATCATTTCCGCTTCTTTATCCGCATCAAAGGTTAACTCGTACTCGTTGCAGTCTAAATTCATTGCATCGAGTAACGATTTGGCGTGGGCACAAAACGGACAAAAGTCTTTTGTGTAAATCTCAATATTGGCCATGTTTTATCCCCGGGTTGCATTATTGACCAAATGGTCATAAACTAGTCGAAATTTTGGCCACTTTGTCAAACAAGCGGCCACTGAGCATCATAATAGTTGTTATTGACCATGCAGTCAATAACTATTTTAAAATAACCGGAAATAACAAAATCGGTATGGCCAGACCACGCGAATTTGACGAAACCAGGGTAAAGGAAGCCCTGATGAAGGTATTTTGGGAAAAGGGTTATGAGGCGACCTCGATGCAAGACCTGGTCGCCGCCACAGGCCTGCTCAAAGGAAGCCTGTATGGGGCATTTGGCGATAAACGGGCGCTCTATATGATGGCGCTTGCACACTATGATCATACCCGTATTCAGGCGGGTATCGATATGCTCGGTGGCGAAGGCAGCGCCAGGGAAAAGATTTCGCGTCTGTTCGATGCGGTGATCGAATCAGCCAGAACCAGTGTATTTGCCGGGGGATGCCTGCTATGCAACGCCAGTGTCGAGATGGCCCCGGTCGATACGGCGGTGGAAAACTCGGTAAAAGGAACTATTCGTCGTTTGCAAGCGGCAACAAGGACTGCAATTAAATCGGCAATCAGGCAGCCAGACGATGCGGCAGCTCTGTCCGGGTCTATAATATGCGCCTATTTTGGCGCGCGGGTACTGGCGAAGGCAGGGGCGCCCCTGCAAATGATCGTTGATACGCGTGATCAGTGCCTGAAAAATCTGCCTTAACCCGCATATTGCACGAAGGCGGTAACGACTTATGATATTTACTATTAATTTCAAACAATTAGACACGAAAAATATGAATAATGGAAAATACAGTTTGTACCTGAACGAAGTCAGGAAAAATCTGGCGACCAATCTTGATCGATCCCCCTTGATCCATAGCTACGGCTATGCATCGGCGGGCGATCAACCAACCTTGTTTGCCATATTTCCCCTGAGCTTTGTTCCCTTCGTGCAATATTCGGGTTAACGTAACCATGGGAGTCTGTCGGGCTCCCGGATTACTCGACAGGATAATGCTGCGACCAAATACGCTCTACCGCCGGACGTTGGCGCACGATTTCGCAAAGTCGTTTTAATTTGGGACAACGCGCCAGTAATACCTGCGGTTGCTTTTGGTTTTCACAATCGATAAATCAAATTCCCCCTGAGTCATGATTAACCCGCATATTGCACGAAGGCGGTAACGACCTATGATGTTTATCATTAATTTCAAACAATTAGACACGAATATGAGGGGATACAAAAATTTCAGTTTGTACCTGAACTTCGTTTCCTTCATGCAACATCCGGGTTAACCCAAATCAAAAACAAAGGCACACGCTCCCCCGATACTGTATCTTGTGAAGTTGTTCGACAAGCTTAGTTGGATCAGCTAATCGTATTACAGGAACTTAAACAGCAGATAAACCAATCAATACCAATCAGGTAAAAAGGCGTGGCCAGGAAGAAGCTAAAAGTAAAAAATCAGAAAGGCAATATGACACTTCGAGAAACCGTTGGCCTGCCCGTACTGGAGTCAGCGGGTGGCCTGGTATGCAACCGATCCCATCATATATTATTGATATTCAAGCGCGGTAAGTGGGATATGCCAAAGGGCCGGATCGAGGAGGGACAGTCCAGGAAGGCCGAGGCTTTACGCGAAGTGCACGAAGAAACCGGACTCGAAATATCCAAACTATCGTTATTAGGGAAGCTGGTGCCCACCTGGCATACTACCTCACACCGCGGCGTTCGATATTTAAAGAAGACGCACTGGTACCTGATGCAATATGACGGTGATGACGACGATACCCGTCCGCGGGTTGAGGAGGGGATTATCGAATGCCGATGGGTGCACCTCAGCGATCTTCCACATTATCGTGAGCTACTCGTTGCACGCATTAATTATGTGGTCGATTTCTGGCAAAAAACACTAGCTTACGTACCGTGGAACTGAGGCTAAAGGCGAGTCTTTATCCCCCCTGGCCGGCGTGCTTACCCTGTATACCCTGGTAGGCAGCTTTTATCGCCATCAGGTCTTTATCTATATCTCCGGTCGGTAAATAGCTTTTCAGGCAACCCGCTTGTTTATTCGCATAATCGAAATAGCCCAGGACAATGGGTACTTTTGCTCCCACGGCGATATGATAAAAACCTGTTTTCCATTTCTGCACCTGCGATCGGGTTCCCTCGGGTGCGACCGCGATTATCATCTCGTCGGATTTATTAAACGCATCTATGGTTTGCTGAACGACATCATGGGCATCACTTCGATCTATTGGTATACCACCGAGCCATTTCATTACCGGGCCTGCTAACCCTCTGAATAAACTGTCTTTACCCAGCCAGTAAGCTTTTATGCGATAAATAATGCAAATAGCAACACCCAGGGGGAAGTCCCAGTTACTGGTGTGAGGATAGGCAATGACGACAAACTTTTTCACCTGCGGGGGCAGCCCCTTGATTTTCCAACCCGCAAGGCGTAACCCCAACCAGGCAATTGCGTAAAAAATGTGGAATACCACCGGTGTATTGAATACGGTGCGACGGTACAAGAGTGTTTCCTGGTTTTATGAAGCCGTTCAGGTCAGTCGGTCACGAACGCCACGCAGTACGATGTCGGTATAACCGACGATACCGATGACCTTTTTGTGCTCAACAACCGGCGCCAGGTTCAATCCGAAGCTATCGAATAAACGCGTGCAATAACGGATGTCCATATCCGGGTCTACGCTGACTACCGGTTTGAACATGATTTCATAAATATTCACCCGGTCGGGCGACTTATCTCTGGCGAGAACTTTTTTTGCGATATCCGATAACAGCACTATCCCATACTCATCATTGTCATGCCGTACGTTAACGATAAAACACTTGCTTTCCGGATACTTTGAGTTTTTCAGCGCATCCGCCACCGTGTCCATTCCATCGACCATATCGAAATCCGATTTCATCACGTCACGCACGCGGACAATTGGACCCTTTTTCATATTTCTTCCTCTACAATTTCAGATAACTCTTTCACCTGATGCGACACGCCGACCGCATCTTCCACGTCGATGCTAAAGGCAATACCCGAACCGGGGTTGGCCTCAAATTCACCGGCATTGGAAATAGTTTCGAGTATTTCTCGACACATGTGCTCTTCCACCAGTAACAATACCACGTCTCTCTGGGTTTCCAGGCTGAGACCGAGAAAAGTTTTGGCGACATTTACTCCCTCGCCCTTGGCGCTGGAAATCACGGTTGATCCAGTGGCGCCATGCTCTCTTGCGGCTTCAACAATTTTATCGGTAATTGAACCCTCGGTCAGAGCAATAATCAATTTAAAATGCATAATGGTCTCCGGTTAGCTTCGCGGTTGTTAAGGAGCCTCTGATTAATTCATGCTCAGAATTCATCGGAGGCTGTTTTATTACGTTTGGCCTGCCACTCGGATAACTGAGCATAGGCCATAACAGACATGATTGGGAACAGGCTGGCAAAGGCGATCAGACCAAAACCATCGAGCAAGGGGCTTCGCCCCGGAACAGTGCTGGCAAGTCCCAGTCCCAGGGCTGCAACCAGTGGCACGGTAACCGTCGATGTAGTGACGCCTCCGGAATCGTAGGCCAGCGCGATAATCATTCGAGGTGCATAGATCGTCTGTATCATGACAAAAACGTAACCGGTAATGATGTACCAGTACAAAGGGGTACCAGTCACTATCCGAAAAACACCCAGTGCAATACCGATGGCAACCCCAATCGCCACGGCAATTCGTAAACCCCAGACGCCGATACTACCGGCAGACACCTGATGCGCCTTGATCGCAACCGCCAGTAACGAAGGTTCGGCAATGGTGGTGGCAAAACCAATTGCAAAAGCGAAAAGATAAACCCATTTATAGTTCCACCAGGTTAGCTCTGCGCCTAAATTATCGGGCGCGATGAATGCCGGATCGGTGAGTTGTTGTGCCATCAGTTTGCCCAGAGGGAAAAGCGCAGCCTGCAAACCTTCGAGGAAAAAACCCAGGCCCAGTAAAACCATCACAAAGCCAATAATTATTTTTTTCAGGTTGGGAATCGGTTTTCGCAATACGACGAGTTGAAATCCAAAAATAACGGCAGCAATAGGCAGCACATCCAGGACCGTGCCAGTGATAGCATAAAATAAATCAATGATGATATGCATATAGACTGTTCTCAGACCACCATGCCATAACCCATGACAAAAATCATCGGTGTTAACGAGGCGAAGGCAATCAACCCAAAACCGTCGGTCATCGGGTTTCTCCCCTTGATTGAACTTGCCAGACCGACACCCAACGCGGTGACCAGGGGAACAGTAATGGTGGACGTGGTAACGCCACCCGAGTCATAGGCGATACCGATAATTTCCTTTGGCGCGAAAAAAGTCATAATCACAACACCAATATAACCGCCGATGATCAGATACTGAATCGGCCAGCCTTTGATGATTCGGAACACGCCCAGAACGATGGCAAATCCCACCGATACAGCAACTGTAATACGTAAACCGAAAGCATAGGATGACATCGACTGTTCGCTGTTTTCGATCATATTACCAACTGCAGCGACTGTAGCTGCTTCATTTGCCACCGCTATCAATGCCGGCTCTGCCACCGTGGTGCCGAAACCCAATGCAAAGGAAAAAAGCAACAACCATGACAAACTGCCCTTGCTGGCAAAGGAGTATGCCATCGTCTCACCGATTGGAAACAATCCCAAATTAAGGCCGTATACAAAAAGACTTAAACCGATGACAATAAACGCGATACCGAGTGCAATTTCGGAGAAATTTGGGATTGGTTGTTGCAGCACACCTAATTGAAAAAAGGCGATGACCAGGATGATGGGGAGCAAATCGCGCAGACTGTCCAGCAACGATCCGAAGATGGCCTTGAGCAATGTCATATGGCTCTGTTATACGAATTATTGGTTAGCAGCACAACTGGTAGTGTCAGGGGCTTAAATTCAGGGTGGTAATAGTATTCATTAAGCCTACCGCACATAGCCAATGATTGAAATATAATGACTGATCGTGCCCGCGAGCACAAAGAAATGCCAGATGCCATGCGCGTGGGTCAGTTTGTCCATCTTGTCCAGTATATAAAAAACTACACCAGCGGTATAAGCCAGGCCACCGACGGTAAGCCACAGGAGGCCTGATTCAGGGAGTACGGCTTTGAGGCTGGCAAAGTCGAAAAAACAGGCCCATCCCATTGCAAAATAAATTATCATCTGCCCGACTTTTACCGCGCGCCCGGATAAATATATTTCACTCAGTATGCCAACCACTGTCAGCGTCCAGATGATACCCATTATCAGCCAGCCATTGCCATCGCGCTGGGTGACCAGCATATAAGGAGTATAGGTACCAGCTATCAGCAGATAAATAGATACGTGGTCGAATATGCGAAAGATGCGTTTAAGCCCGGGTGGACTAAAACTGTGATACAGCGTTGACATGGTATAAAGCAATACCATCGACACACCAAACACACTAAAACTGATAATCACCCAGGGGTCCTGCGTCTGAATACCGACGGTGAGCAGCGCACCAAGCCCGATCAGCGCAAGCGCCGCCCCCACCAGGTGACTGATGCTATTTAGTCTTTCACCGTAGTACATGGTTTTATTTGGCTCCTCAAAACAGCCCGTAATCCGTAAGTTGGTCTTCGTTACATGGGCAAGGGCTGTTCCGAAGCGTCGGACCGCTACAACCCCTTTGCATTTCCACCATCCATGGCGGTCATGTAACTTATTAGAGCATCAACAGTAGGCGCTTTTAGGCACTAAAAGTAGGTGCCTCCAGGCACCAATAGTAGGCGCTTTAGGCGATGCAGGAGCAATTGCCGAGAGCCCGCGAAACCCAACCTACGGGCTAGAGGGCTTTAATCAACAGATCAAGACTTTCCTTTGCATCGCCAAATAGCATTCGTGTGTTTTCCTTAACGAATAACGGGTTATCGACACCAGCGTAGCCCGCAGCCATACCGCGCTTTAAGACGATGGCAGTTTCACTTTTCCACACCTCAAGCACCGGCATGCCGGCAATCGGGCTATCTTCATCTTCCTGCGCCGATGGGTTAACCGTGTCGTTGGCGCCGATGATGATCGAGACGTCGACATTTGGGAAGTCTTTGTTGATCTCGTCCATTTCAAACACGATGTCGTAGGGCACATGGGCTTCCGCCAGCAACACATTCATGTGTCCGGGCATGCGTCCGGCAACTGGATGGATTCCGAATCGTACGTTGATGCCCCTGGCTATGAGCATTTTTGCGATTTCTGATACGGCATGTTGTGCCTGCGCCATCGCCATACCATATCCGGGCACTATCATCACCTCGCTCGCACTATTGAGTAAATGTGCTGATTCAGCGATATCGATGGCGTTAACTTCTCCCTGGCCGGCATCTACTGCTGCACTCTTCGATCCACTCGAAGTTCCAAACCCGCCTGCGATAACGCTGATAAAATTCCGATTCATCGCACGGCACATGATATAGCTCAGTATCGCACCACTGCTCCCGACCAGCGCGCCAGTGATAATGAGTAAATCGTTGGAGAGCATGAAACCGGTCGTAGCCGCGGCCCAGCCCGAATAGCTGTTAAGCATCGAGATTACCACCGGCATGTCCGCACCGCCGATTGCGGCAACCATATGCACACCAAAAACGAGCGCAATAATTGTTATCACGATTAACATGGTCAGTGCATCGGCATGACTTCCCGCACCGACGAACTTTACTCCGAATACGATAACCGCAATAAGCATTGCCAGATTGAGCCAGTGTCGGGCGGGTAGCATTAGTGGCCTGCCGCTAATGATCGCACTGAGTTTTCCGTAAGCAACAACGGAGCCCGTGAAGGTAAGTGCACCGATACTGATGCCGATGGCGATTTCGATTTCGTGGATGGTTTTTTCGACGCCAATATATTCGATGCCCGGGTCCATGAAATTGGCGTAACCGATCAGTACCGCTGCAAGACCGACAAGACTGTGCAGTATCGCCACCAGTTCCGGCATCTGCGTCATTTTCACGCGCCGCGAGAGTATGAATCCGGCGATACCGCCGGCGACCATAACAGCGATCAGAACAGTATAGTTTTTGCTGACGAATGCGGCGATCGTGATCAGCACCGCAATCGCCATACCAATCATGCCATAGAAGTTGCCGCGTCGCGCGGAGTCGTTATCTTTTAAACCACCGAGCGCGAGAATAAACAGGATCGCGGCGCCGAGGTAGGAAACATTGATCAGGCTTTCAGTCATATCCTTACCCCTTAAACATTTTAAGCATGCGCTGCGTGACAGAAAACCCGCCAATAATATTAATACTGGTGATGAACACTGCGAACACTGCCAAATACATGATAGTGGGGTTATCGGATGAGATTTGTGTCAGTGCGCCAAGCACTATGATGCTGCTAATCGCGTTTGTCACACTCATCAATGGCGTATGCAGCGATGATGCGACGTTCCAGATAACCGCGTAACCGATGAAACAGGACAGCACAAAAACGGTGAAATGGGCCATGAAGGAGGCCGGTGCGACGAGTCCAAGACCAAACAACGCCAGACCTCCAATGAGCATCTGCAGCCAGCCACTTCTCAATACCCTGGCAGCGAGCGAAGGCGATGCTATCGGCTTTGCGGGTTCGGATCCCAGATGAAGGTCTTGTCCACGAAATGTGGGCTTGCGCTCGACGGAAACTTCAACCGCTGGTGGTGGCCAGGTAATTTTGCCATTATTCACTACGGTTGCGCCTCGTACAACCACGTTTTCCATGTCTACCACCATATTGCCGTCTTTCTGTGGGCACATTTCCTCTAGCAGGTTATAAATATTAGTTGCGTACAACTGGCTCGATTGCGCTGCAAGACGGCTTGGTAAATCAGTATAACCAACGATATTTACGCCGTACCTTTTTACTATTTTACCCGGCGCTGTGAGCTCGCAGTTTCCACCCTGCTCGGCGGCAAGGTCGACGATAACACTGCCATCGCGCATACTGCCCACCATCTCCCTGGTGATCAGCTTTGGTGCGGGCTTTCCTGGAATCAACGCGGTGGTGATTATGATGTCGACTTCTTTCGCCTGCTCCGCGAACAGGGCCATTTCCGCCGCGATAAATTCCTTGCTCATGACCTTGGCATAACCGCCTTCACCACTGCCGTCTTCCGCGAAATCGAGTTCGAGAAATTCTGCGTTCATACTTTCGATTTGTTCTTTTACTTCGGGCCGGGTATCAAATGCTCGTACGATCGCACCCAGCGAATTGGCGGCACCTATCGCAGCGAGACCGGCGACACCGGCGCCGATCACCATCACCTTGGCCGGATCAACCTTACCCGCAGCAGTAATTTGACCGGGAAAAAATCGGCCAAATAGACTGGAGGCTTCGATAACCGCGCGGTAGCCCGCGATGTTGGCCATCGAGCTCAGGGCATCGAGTTTTTGCGCACGCGATATCCGTGGAATGCTATCCATCGAGAGAGCAGTAACATCGTGCTCGGCCAGTTGCTTGAGCATCCCTTCATTTTGTCCCGGCCACAAAAAACTGATCAGTCGGCAACCACGCGGCATCAGTTCAATTTCGTGCTTGCCAAGCTGCACATTTTGTTCGGGCGGGCGCACCTTGATCACCAGATCAGAGGCACCCCAGGTTGATTCCGCTTTCTTGCCGATTTCAGCACCAGCCTCCTCGTACGAATGGTCGGAAAAATTAGCGTCGGCGCCGGCACCGGATTCGACAATTACTTCGAAACCAAGCTTGATCAGTTTTTCGGCGACTTCAGGAGTCGTCGCTACACGCTTTTCACCGCTGTGAATTTCTTTGAGTACGCCTATTTTCATTGTTTGCCCAGCCCGGTTGGGAGATTAGTTATTTAGGGATATCTCTGCTGAGATATTCCTTTACAAATCAGACTACAAATATCTTATACATATAGGGAATAGATCAATATCACTACATGGGTAGATCGAAAGGAAAAAGGTGTAGGGCCATTTTGATAGACTAACCCCGATTTTTCTAATCGCCAGAGACTTGCCTGATTTCCTGCAAAACCCTATTCTGCCCTAAATTCAACCGCGATACACAATGAAAATATTAAATCATATTATTAAACAAGCTTGTGCCACACCAAAATCCGTGGTTTTAGCAGAGGGTGATGACATTCGCGTTATTGAGGCGTCGGTTCGCGCAACACGTGAGGGTATCGCCAACTGTGTATTGGTTGGTAACCATGAAACTATCGAAGCGCTTGCCAAGGACGCCGGGGTTTCACTCGATGGTATTCGTATCGAGGACCCAAAGTCATCGACTCGATCATCAGCCTATGCACAGGTCCTGTTCGATCTACGCGCTGAAAAAGGCATGACAATCGATGTAGCGAAAAAACTGGTACTGGATCAACTGCATTTTGCCGACCTCATGGTACGCTCCGGTGATGCGGATGGCACGATTGCCGGGGCTCGCTATACTAGTGGCGACTGTGTGCGTGCAGCTCTACAGATTATTGGTGTCGCTCCCGGTATCAAAACAGTATCGAGCTTTTTCCTGATGATATTTGAAGCCGCACATCACCAACCCAAACAGGCGATGCTTTTTGCTGACTGTGCATTGGTGGTGGACCCAAGTGCCGAGCAACTGGCGGATATTGCAATCGCCACAACGCAAAGTGCGAAGCGACTGCTGGAGCGCGACCCTAGTGTTGCAATGCTGTCTTTTTCGACCAACGGCAGTGCTAATCACCCATTTGTCGACAAGGTGCGCGAGGCTACCGGGATAGTTCAAAAAAACAGTCCAGAGCTAGCTATCGATGGCGATATACAGCTCGATGCAGCGCTTGTACCCTCGATAGTCGAGCGAAAGATGCCCGGCTCAAGGACCCGCGGCAATGCCAATGTGCTGATTTTTCCTGATCTGAACGCAGCCAATATCGGTTACAAAATTGCGCAACGTTTGGGTGGCGCCATCGCAATCGGTCCGATAATGCAGGGATTGAATAATCCCGCCAACGATCTATCACGCGGATGCTCGGCTGACGATGTGTATTATTTGATAGCAATGACCGCGGTGCAGGCACAGGGTTGATGGCTTCTTCCCCACCCCTGCCCTCTCCCAGAGGGAGAGGGAGTACAGAAAGACACCTTCTCCCTCTGGGAGAAGGCAGGGATGAGGGTTATCTTGCGGCTATAAAAGCTCTTAAATGAAAGGTATGCTGCTCCGAATTATACCGATAAGCCTCACCCACCGGACATGCCAGGCGCGCCAGACAACCTTGCTGATGACAGCTAGCATCAGCTGTTTCTTTCAGATAGGCGGCGCATGAATCCACGTCATAACCTTTAATGCTAAATGCATCAACTGGACAGGCATGCAAACATGGCTGGGTCTTGCAGCTAAGGCATGGGCTCTCAACTGATATATTTTGCTGATCGGTCTGATACGAATGCGGAATCAGCAGTCCAAACCGATACGAATGCCAGAGTCCATACTGCGGATGAATCATCAGCCCCAGCGGTGACTGGCTGAGGGCCTCGGCGCGTTCCGCCCATTGCAGAAACGGGTAATACGGCGGTCCTTCGAATGGATAAATCGCCCTTATCCCAGATACTTCCGCCACCTGCTCGGCGACACGTCTGCTCCAACGATCGAGGGAATCGGGTTGCCCGTCCTGATACTCGCGTGACGCACTGAACACTGGCCAGTAGGAGGAGCCAATATTGCCGACCAGAGCAATTGAATGATCACCGTGGGTATCTATATTTAGTGATTTGACCTCTTCCGTTACAAGTTTTAACACCCCACGTAGATGAAGCCCAAAGGTCTCGAGTTCGACTGCGAGGTCGTCTAAATTCATAGTGTGCTGTCGACTTGCCAGTCGCAGGCTGGGCCAATCGCAGTAGCAACGATCATGGATTCAAGGAAAAGCTCGCCATCGATTTCATCGTTAACGTGGATGTCTTCATAACTCAACGTCACCTGCGGGTTTTTAGCGCCGGCATCGAGTGCTTTGCGCTCGGCTTCCTGCAAGACGATACCTTCGGCACATTTTTTGGCCGCGGCCAACGTGCCGAAATGTTGTGGTTGATCATTGTTGAACAGGCAAAATGTACCGAACTGGGGTTGCGTCACGGTCACTTGTGCCCGCTGGATAACGCTACCCATCACCGCACCGAAGGCATTCGCGACATCGGCATGCTCGGGAAGGTGCAAGCCGATGTGCATCGACTCGGCAACGCGGCGATAATAACTGGCAGCCGGTGCACCCACCGCAACTATCGGATAATCGCTCGCGAAATCGATTTTGAACAATGGTTTTGCTTTATTCTCCTGCCCACTATTCAGTACCATTTTTGTGAGTACCTCGGTTACCCCCCGGGTGCGAGCGCTATCCGAGAATTTAGATTGATTTAGTCCTACTTCGATCAGGCTTTGGGCGATGGTCGACTGCACCAACTCGTATACCTGTTGGCAGGCTTGCCCGGCGTTATCGGCGTCCCAGTGTCCGTAACCATACAGGTAGCGCATCTGCCGCATCCAGAGTCTGGCCGATAATTCGGCCGCTGACTGGCTCCAGTGCGAATTAATACCAAGCACATGCACCGCGTCGGAAGGTGTAAATCCACTGTAAATAGCAAGGCCGAGGCGTTTAAGGCGAGCCAATGCACGGGCATACTCCTGGTTTTCGAGCACGATTGCTTCGAGTTCTATCGGTGAATCGCATAGAGAATCCCAGGCCTCGCGTTCAACTTTATTTAATTGCTTGAGCAGGGCCTGATTATTTTCCAGACGCATCACGAATCGATTACTGCGAGCACTCACCATACCGCTTAGCTGCGATTCAAGTTTGGGAATGACATCTGGATATAAATGAGCCAGCAGGCTGGTCGGTACTACACGGCGCGGCCCGATTATCAAACCCTTATGCCCTGCGAAGCGCACTTCGCTGTCACCACCGAGGCCAATCGAATTAACCCGCACTGCTTCGATCATCGGTTGCCAGTCACCGATGGTTGCACCGTCTTTGCAAAGTTCTGGCTGTCCATTACTGATAATTGCAATATCGGTAGTGGTACCACCCATATCGGCGACTATCGCGTTTTTCAAACCACTCAATTCGCAGGCCCCTATTACGCTAGCGGCCGGGCCAGACAATACCGTGCCAATCGGTTTTTCGATGGCGTTAGCCATACTTGCGAGCGAGCCGTCACCTTTTACAATCATCAGCGGTGCGGTGATTTGGTGCCGATCGAGTATCTCTGTTACCGATGCAATGAGCTCTTTAACTGGCGGTACCATGCGTGCATTTAACGCCGCGGTTAATGCTCGCCTCGGTGCGCCCAGGCTCGAAGCCAGCTCATGTCCGCAAATCACCGGCATGCCAGTGATTTCTGTAACCATGGCCTTGAGTATATTTTCATGGCTGGAATTGCGCGTGCCAAACATGCTCGAAATGGCAAATGCTGACACCTGGTCCTGCAGTTTGATAATTGCCCGGCGGGCGCTATCTTCATCGAGCTTATGTTGCTCCTTACCCACCGCATCGAAGCCGCCTTCGAGAATTACCACCAGTTGCGGAGACAATATATCAAGCAGTCCACTCTGCTTGACCTGCGATTCGTTATAACCGGGCAACATTACGCAGACCGGAGCGCCAAGATCTTCTACCACAGAATTCGTCGTCAGCGTCGTAGACAACGATACCATGATGATTTCTTCGAGCATGGACGCGGGTAGCTTATCGATTACGTCACCTATACCCATGGTTAAATCGAAGCGTGTGGTCAGGCTTTTTTCGGCCGCAACGATGCGCCTGTCGTCATCGACCAGAACTGCATCGGTGAAGGTTCCACCGGTATCTATACCCAGGCGCAAGGACATCTACTCAACCTCATTTTTCATGCAATCAAAATTATAGAATAAAAAGACTCTAAAGTTCGGTGAACACGATCTGTTAGCCCGCATATTGCACGAAGGGAACGAAGCTCGGGGAAATTCTGGCAAACAAGGTTGGTTGATCGCCCGCCGATGCATAGCAATAGCTATGGATCAAGGGGGATCGATCAAGATCGCCTACAGGGATGTAGCGGTCCGGCGTCCCGGTGGTAGAGCACCAAAAGTAGGCGCTTTTAGGCGACCGCAGGAGCAGCTTGCCGGGAGCCGCCAGATTTTTCCTGACTTCGTTCAGGTACAAACTGTATTTTCCACATTTCACTGTTTTCGTGCCTAATTGTTTGAAATTAATCAAAAATATCATAAATCGTTACCGCCTTCGTGCAATATGCGGGCTAGTATTGCTGAGCGACATGTCCGCAATAGTACTTACTTAAGCCGGTCTCTAGTAAAATAGCTATATATATTTTAACCATCCGTATTTTTCATGACCGAGACCTGTGCACTACCCGCATTTGGCATCGACGAGGCAGTTCGTATCGTGCGAGATTTGTTCGGCATCGATGGCAGCTTGCAGCGATTGAATGGCGAGCGTGATTTGAATTATCTGGTAACTACCGATCGTGGCCGATTCGTATTTAAAATAGCCAACCGTGACGAAACCTACGCCTTGCTCGAATGCCAGCATCAGGTCCTGGAACGGCTTGCTGCCGATAAAGTGATGGACCAACAGACTTCGAGTGTCGTGTCAGTCAACGCCAAGGCGATAGAAACTATTACCGGTAAGGACGGCATTGACTATTTTTGCCGGATGTTGCACTACATCGACGGCCGCCTGCTGTCCGCGGTGACTACGCATACGCCCGAACTATTGGATAATTTAGGCAAGACCCTGGCCCGACTCGATGCCTCGCTGCAAGGTTTTAAACACGAGGCTTTGAACCGGCGCTTTATCTGGAATATGACCGATGCTCTAGCCACACTCGAGGGCTTTAAACCATTTCTCGAATCGAATCAAAAACGCGAGATGGTTGAAAATTTTGAGACCCTGTTTCGCAATACTGTACTGCCCTCAAGTCAAAGTCTGCGGCGAGCGGTAATTCATAACGATGCTAATGACAATAACGTACTGGTTGTCGGCGATAGTGCCGATGAACTCACAATAAGCAGCATCATCGATTTTGGTGACATGGTGTACTCATGGTTAGCCATCGAACCCGCGGTTGCAGCGGCCTATGCGATGATGGGCAAAGACAAACCGCTCGAAGCCGCAGCATCAATCTTCCGGGGTTATCACGAGTCCCTGCCATTGCGTGAAAGCGAAATTGCGGTTCTGTTCGAGTTAATCTGCATGCGCCTATGCATGAGTGTCTGCATCTGCGCCCGGCAGAAATCAATCGAACCGGATAACGAGTATCTGAAAATTAGCGAACAACCGGCCTGGGATTTATTGCATAAACTCAGCTACATTCAGCCCGCGGAAGCGCATAAACAGTTTCGCGAGGCCTGTGGACTTGCTCCAGACACAAATTAATCTCCAATCCAGATATAGTTCGCCCGGAAGTTTCGCTCCACCCCATCCGAGTCAGGCGTCAGTAACAGGCGTAAATGAGACCCCGGGATAATATTGCTCTGCTCCAGGGTTAGCTCATAGTTTTCCGGGTCAAAGATAGCGGTGACTTGTTGGAATCGCACGGTTATCCTGCGACCAGCAAGGGCAACATAATCGGCTTCAGGGCGCAGCTCAAAACAATAGGGTTCATCGGCGCATATATTTTCAACAAACCCCAGCAAGTGCACCTGCTCAGAAGCGAAGCTGGTAACAGGGGCTCCAGCAAATACCCCTATCCATAGAAGACAGCAATAAATCCGAATTAATAGAGGTGCCCGTTTTTGTTTCATCACATAGCCAATACAAGGCGGTTCAAACACGCTTTACTTTATGTCTGACCCGTTAGACCTTACTAAGTGCCCGATTTTTAGCCCAATACGCGCTTTCGGTAACTATCTCGGTGCATATCACATATCTCAACACTGACACTTACCACGCCAGGTAATACCGGCTCGATATGCGCGAGTACTTTTTCGCTTAAGTCGGCTTTTTGCCTGTTATCTCGACCCGGCAACAGGCGCACCGTGACATGCACGAACGAGTCCTGTGTCGAGCCGGTTTGGTGATGCTGACAGGCGAAGGCCCGTGTCTTGATATCGTATTCATTAAATAAACCCGAACTCAAAGCACCCCGGTAGGTAGCCGCAACCAGGTCACTAATCGAGACCCGACCAGCTACTTCAGATGAATACTCAATAATACAATGTGGCATAAGGGCAGCCTTTATAAATGATCTTTATAGATTTGAAATGTCTGCACTGGAGTCACCATTATTACAGTAGATTCCGGCTCGGAGGCCGGAATGACGATTTACATCGATCCAAATCGAAGCTAAAAGTGCTCCTCAAATCGCTCATTTTTTGGGACAGGCTTTTGCTCCTGCAAAGCCTGCATACATGCCATCCACGGCAATAAGTGCAAGGCGACCTGGCGCGGAAGAAGGGAGTGTATAAATGATACACGACCGCCTGAGCACCGGGTTAACGCAGCAATCGCGAAAAATGAGCGATTTGAGGGGCACTTTTTACATGTTGGGGTAGTTGGGTCCCCCACCTCCCTCCGGCACCGTCCAGTTAATATTCTGGCTCGGGTCCTTGATATCGCAGGTCTTACAGTGCACGCAGTTTTGCGCATTAATCTGTAACGCGGGCTTGCCGTCTAATTCGATGATCTCATAGACGCCCGCCGGGCAATAACGTTGTTCCGGTGCATCGTATTGCACCAGATTCAGCTCTATCGGGACGCTTTCGTCTTTCAGTTTCAGGTGTGCGGGCTGGTTTTCTTCGTGGTAGGTGCTCGACAGGAATACCGATGACAGACGATCAAACGTGACTTCGTTATCGGGCTTCGGGTAGTCAATTTTGGCATAGTCTTTCGCGTTACCGATTTGTTCGTGATCCTTATGATGCCCAAATGTCCAGGGTGATTTGCCGCGTAGAATATACGACTCGAGCGCGCCGTTGGCGAGACCCGCCCACAGGCCTTTCTGAAAAGCTGGCCGGATATTACGAACCTTGTGTAACTCGCTCCACAGCCAGGTTTTTTTCAATTCTTCGGGATAAGCGGTAGCCTCCAGTGCCGGGCCCGGATTCTCTTCCTCGTACTCGATCGGTAATAGTTCAAACACGGCCTCGGCTGCCACCATCGCGGATTTCATCGATGTATGTGTCCCCTTGATCTTCGGAACATTGAGGAAACCGGCGGTATCGCCAATCAGCAGACCGCCGGGAAAGGTTAATTTTGGTATCGACTGTATGCCGCCCTCGGAAATAACGCGCGCACCGTATGAAATGCGTTTTCCGCCTTCAAAGATGGGGCGAATGCTCGGATGATTCTTGAAACGCTGGAATTCCTCGAACGGGCTGAGATGTGGATTTTTGTAGTCTAGCCCGATGACAAAACCGACCGAGACCTGGTTGTCCGAAATATGGTATATGAATGAACCACCATAAGTATCGGATTTCAATGGCCAGCCTATAGTATGCAAGGTGCTGCCTTCCTCGTGCTTTTCTGGTTTTATTTCCCACAATTCTTTGAGGCCGATACCGTAGGTTTGGGGTTCCACACCGTCGCGCAGACCAAAAGTCTCCATCAATTGCTTGCTCAGCGAGCCACGGCAACCTTCGGCAAAAATAGTTTGACGCCCGATGAGTTCCATACCGGGTTCGAAATTATCGCCCGGCTGCCCGTCTTTGCCTATGCCCATGTCACCAGTAGCGATACCACGCACGGCAGCGGATTTATCATAGAGAATCTCGGCGGCGGCAAATCCGGGGAATATTTCAACACCGAGTTCCTCGGCCTGTTCGGCGAGCCAGCGGCAAAAATTACCCAGGCTGATGATGTAATTGCCTTCATTGTGCATCTGTGGCGGCGTCGGCAACGAGATCCCACGGTTTTTAGTCAGGAATTGAAACTTGTCGGATTTGACCGGCACATCCAGTGGCGCGCCCTTATCTTTCCAGTCGGGTATCAATTCATTCAGACTGCGCGTCTCGAGTACCGCACCAGATAAAATATGCGCCCCCACCTCGGAGCCTTTTTCGAGGATACAAATCGTCAGTTCGCGTTCCTGTTGCTGCGCGAGTTGCGCGAGCCGGATACCCATGGTCAACCCGGATGGGCCAGCACCAACGATGACCACATCAAAGTTCATTGCTTCTCTTTCCACGATATTCCCCGGTATTAAAGGTGGAGTTATCCAGTGTTGGCTCTATTCAGCCACCGGATGTTAGCCGCCGAATTATAAGCTTTTTTAATTCAAAATTAGTATCAATATTTCGACGAGGATAAATACAAGCAGAAGTTTTTTCGCACACCAATACTTTTACTACTCTGTAGTAAATTAAGAGTAAGTGCGCGAGTCCCTTTTTGTCAGCAGCAACAAAAAGAGACGAAAAAATGCCGCCCCGAACAAGCCCTCATCGTGTGCTGGAAATGAATCCACTTTAATCCTTTCGCTTGAAAGTTATCACCAGCACGTCTCGATAAGCTTCCTCATCAGGATCCAGCTGAGTAATCGGCGTTACGCCGTGATAAACCTTTTTATCATTGACGATTGCCATGTCAAAAGTATTCAACAGGGTAAATTCACCGACCAGTTGATTATCCAGATTGTAAATCGAGGTCGCGCCACTTTCGATATTGACCCGCTTGATCATCACCACGATGACAAAATCAACGCCATCACGGTGAACGCCTTCGGGTGCCAGCAATGCTCGATAACAGATCGATAGCCTGGCTCGATTTTAAATACAGAAAATCTTTCGCGCAGAGGATTTTCTGTATATCGTCAATTGTCAGTTCTGAGTCCGACCTGGTATCTTGTACTGCTGCGGAATTCACAATATCACCACATTTAAAGAAAACATCGAAACGCGAAAGACCGGAAACCCCGGCCATTTCCGCCATAGCTAATCGGGAAGATTTCCGAGCGCAACATCGATCGCTGAAACAATTTCGTCGAGATCATCTTTAGTGCAGATCAGAGCTGGGCTTAAACACAGGGTATTGTTAAATTCGGGCAGGCTGCGATTTGTGCGTCCGATCATAACACCCTGTTTGAGACAATCGGCAGCTACCGCTGCTGCAACCGACTCGTCAACCGGCTCACGGGTATTTCGATCTTTCACCAGGTCAGCACCTACGAACAGCCCGAGACCACGGACATCTCCAATAATCGGGTGTTTTTGCTGTAACTCGTGCAACTGGTCCAGCAAATAATCGCCCATTTTATTGACATTATCGAGTAGATTCTCGTCTTCGATGATACGCATATTTTCTAGCGCTGCCGCCGGTCCAGCCGTGCAGCCACCAAAGGTGCTGATGTCGCGGAAATAATGCATAGTGTCGCTCGGCTCGGCAAGAAACTCGTTGAACAGGTCTTCAGTAGTCACGGTCACAGAAATCGCCGCGTAGCCACTGGCGAGGCCTTTAGCCATGGTGACGATATCTGGTTTGACGCCATAATGCTGGTAACCAAACCATTTACCGGTGCGCCCCATGCCGCAGACGACTTCGTCGATATGCAATAACACACCGTATTTTTTGCAAATCTCCTGGATGGTTTCAAAGTAACCTTCAGGCGGCACAATCACACCACCGCCGGCTGTAATCGGTTCCAGACAAACCGAACCAATACTATCCGGGCCTTCGCGCAAAATTATTTTTTCGAGTTCACGTGCGGATTGCACACCGAAATCAGCATCGCCGCCATTTGGCGAGCGATAGGCCAGGCAATGTGGCATTTCGATAAATCCCGGGGTAAACGGTCCGAACTGGTCTTTACGTTGTGACTGACCACAGGATGAAAGGGCTGTGATCGTAGTGCCGTGATAGTCACGATCACGATAAATAATCTTGTGTTTTTTACCATTGTTTTTCAGTGCCGCAAGCTGGCGTACTAGTTTGTAGCCTTTTTCGTTGGCTTCAGACCCCGAATTCGAGTAATAGACGCGGCTCAATCCCGGCATTTTTTCGATCAGCTTATCGGCAAATAGTGCGCCGGGGATATTACCGGCAGAATTGGCGAAATAGCACATTTTTACCAGCTGATCGCGTACCGCATCAGCAATACTCTCGCGTCCATAACCGACGTTCACGGTCCACACACCGCCCGAAACCGCGTCCAGATACTCGCGCCCATTGATATCTTTAACACGCATACCCTTGCCTTCGACGATCACCATTGGGTCGGTCGTCTGCAGTGGTTTATGCTGGCTCAAGTGGTGCCAGACGTGGCTTTTGTCGTTGCCGACTATCTCGGTCAAATCGTAGGGTTTCATTGTATTCTCCGGGTTTACACGGCACCTGGATGCTCTCCAGTGTTAACCGCCATGCACTATAAATATTGGTATTCACCTCGAATTCGGTCTGAACGGAGTGAATAGTCTTCTAACATGAAGCTAAAATCATTTTATCGCGATACAATAGAGCCAGAAGACATCTATTGATGATACCAAATCGAATTTGCCCATCCCTGGACTGACTGCCGTGACCAATATATGAGTTAAAACTATGCACAACCGGCAAGACCATATGATGTGGAACCGTCTGTTCAAAATATCGCGTGAACGCAAGGTCAGTTACCAGCGCCAGTTACGCGAAATGATCGTGTCGGCCATCCTCGATGACAAACTGCCGCTAGAAATACCCTTGCCCTCATCCAGGGAACTGGCAAAACATTTAGGAATCGCCCGCAATACAGTGGTATTAGCATATCAGCAATTGATCGATGAGGGTTACCTGGTATCGCGCGAGCGCAGTGGTTATTACATCGATAAAACCATGCTCAGAGGTCGCGTCAAAATCAGTCCAGCGATTAACCATAATAACGCAAATCAGCCTGACTGGGATCGCCATATCAAATTTCATCCCTCACGGCAACGCAATATTGTCAAACCGATAGATTGGAAAAAGTATCAATATCCATTTCTGTTCGGTCAGCTCGATCCGGAACTGTTCCCAATTGCGGACTGGCGCGACTGCTGTCGCCAGGCGCTCAGCGTGAGCGACATTCTGGATGTAACACCCGATAGAATCGATACCGATGACCCATTATTAATCGAGCAGATTCAGGCCCGCATTTTACCGCGTCGAGGGGTATGGGCATCGCGTGATGAAATCCTGATTACCATGGGCGCTCAACAGGCGTTATACATTCTGGCGGATTTGTTGATTAACAAGGAAAGTCGTATCGGTATCGAGAATCCGGGATATGCCGATGCACGCAATATTTTTTCGCTCAAATCGCCTAAAGTGGTGCCGCTCGACGTCGATGAAAGTGGTGTTATCCCGGGTAAAAAAGTGAATAGCTGCGAGTTCGTTTATATCACTCCCAGTCATCAGTCGCCTACCACCGTGACCATGCCGATTGAACGCCGCGAGGGGCTGCTCAAAGATGCAGAAAAGCACGATTTCCTCATTATTGAGGATGATTATGAAAGCGAAATTAATTTTATCAGCGAACCAACGCCTGCGCTTAAAAGCCTGGATAGCGATAACCGGGTAATTTACGTCGGCAGCCTGTCGAAGACTCTGGCGCCCGGCCTGCGAATTGGTTACATGGTTGGATCACGCGCCCTGATTGAAGAGGCCAGGGCACTGCGGCGACTGATGGTGCGCCATCCGCCCGCTAACAACCAGCGCCTGGTAGCTCTTTTCCTATCGATGGGGCACCACGATTCGCTGATCCACCGGCTGAGTCAGACGTATCAGGAGCGCTGGAAAGTGATGGGGGATGCACTGAATCGACATTTACCCGAATCGTCGCGTATTCCATCGTTTGGTGGCACATCCTACTGGGTAAAAGGGCCCGCGCAACTCGATACACGCGAACTGAAAAATAATGCCCGGAATGCCGGAATTCTGATCGAGTCGGGTGATATCTGTTTTATGCAGCCCAATCCACCGCAGAATTTCTTTCGTCTTGGTTATTCCTCTATCGCGGCTAAAAAAATTGAACCGGGAGTAAAAAAACTCGCTGATTTGATCCATAAAATGATTTAATCCTGATGTAGTACTCAGGACAGGATTGGTATCACTAATATACCTTGCCTGGTACTACCAGATTATCTGGTTTCGCCTATTTTACACCGCTCTCAACACGTACAATTAATTGCATCGCCTGACCGCAGCGCAGTTCCAGTGGCATGGGTTAACTCACACTATAACGAGTTACTTTTGTTACGATAGTACGAATACCCCAAATGGCAAGAGAACTGGCCCGGTCAGACTCTGATTGATTAAAGTAATACTGAGGACACTGTTATGAAAATGACCCCAAGTGAAGCATTTGTTGAAACCATGGTATCGAATAATGTCACCGACATGTTCGGCATCATGGGGTCGGCATTTATGGACGCGATGGATATATTTGCGCCCGCCGGAATCCGCCTGATACCGGTAGTACACGAGCAAGGTGCTGCCCACATGGCCGATGGCTATTCTCGAGTCAGTGGACGTCACGGTGTTGTCATTGGACAAAATGGCCCGGGCATCAGTAACTGCGTGACTGCCGTCGCCGCTGCTTTTTGGGCGCACTCACCAGTAGTCGTCATTACACCGGAAACCGGCACCATGGGCATGGGACTGGGCGGGTTCCAGGAAGCCAACCAGTTGCCGATGTTTCAGGAATTCACCAAATACCAGGGTCACGTCAACAACCCTAACCGTATGGCCGAATATACCGCGCGTTGTTTTGACCGCGCGATGTCAGAAATGGGTCCGACCCAACTGAATATCCCACGCGATTATTTCTACGGTGAAATCGACGTCGAAATTCCCAAACCAGTCCGTCTCGACCTTGGCGCTGGTGGTGAGGCCAGCCTGAATGAGGCAGCAGAAATGTTAGCCCAGGCCAAAAATCCCGTAATCGTATCCGGTGGTGGTGTCGTCATGGCTGACGCCATCGAAGAATGCAAGGCGCTAGCCGAGCGTCTCGGCGCGCCGGTGGTCAACAGCTACCTGCATAATGATTCGTTCCCTGCCAGCCACGAACTGTGGTGTGGGCCTCTGGGTTACCAGGGCTCAAAAGCAGCGATGCGGCTGATTTCAAAAGCCGATGTGGTGCTCGCGCTAGGTACTCGCCTGGGTCCTTTTGGCACCCTGCCACAGCATGGCATGGATTACTGGCCTAAAGACGCCAGGATCATCCAGGTCGATGCGGACAACAAAATGCTCGGGCTGGTGAAGAAAATTTCGGTTGGTATCTGCGGCGATGCCAGGGCAAGCGCAATCGCTTTGCTCGCTCGAATTAGCGATAAGACCCTGGCCTGCGATGCCAGCAAAGAAACTCGTGCAAAAAATATTGCTGCGGAAAAAGCAGCCTGGGAAGAAGAGCTGGATAACTGGACACACGAAAAAGACGCTTACAGCCTCGATATGATCGAAGAGCAAAAGGGCGAAGAAGGCAACTGGTTGCATCCTCGCCAGGTACTACGCGAACTTGAAAAGGCGATGCCGGAAGACGCCATGGTATCGACCGATATCGGCAACATTAACTCGGTAGCCAACAGCTACCTGCGCTTCGAAAAACCACGTAGTTTCTTTGCTCCGATGAGCTTTGGTAACTGTGGTTATGCTTTTCCGACTATGATCGGGGCCAAGTGTGCTGCTCCTGGGCGCCCCGCGATCTCATATGCCGGTGACGGCGCCTGGGCAATGAGCATGATGGAGACCTTGACCAGTGTTCGCCACAATATTCCAGTGACCGCGGTCGTATTCCACAACCGCCAATGGGGCGCCGAGAAGAAAAATCAGGTCGATTTTTATAATCGCCGTTTTGTCGCCGATGAACTCGGAGGCGAAAGCTGGTCAGGCATCGCCCAGTCAATGGGTGCCGAAGGTATCGTCGTCGACCAACTCGAAGACGTCGGTCCTGCACTGAAGAAGGCAGTCGATGCGCAGATGAACCATGGCAAGACCACGATCATCGAGATAATGTGTACACGCGAGCTGGGCGACCCATTCCGTAAAGATGCCTTGTCGAAGCCGGTGCGTTTTCTTGAGAAATATAAAGATTACGTTTAATCGAAGTAGCCGAAAGACCGAAACCAGGTCGTTGTTCCGGAAAGCCCGAAAGGGTTATCCGGAACCCGTTTTATACCGGATCAATAGTACTTTCGTAGCTAGCCTTGTTATAGATTCCGGCTCTTTGGCAGGAATGACGATGAAATTTTGATTTCCGTTGTGATTCCGGAAAACCTGGCTCTACAGCGAATGAGCCGCTGCACTAAGGTTTCTCATCTTCTCCAACGCCAATTCTCGCCCGAGTAATCCGAGCCCACAGTCTGGCGCGGCAATCAGTCGATCTGCATCGATGTGTTTCAGGGCAAGCGAGAGTCGATGCCGAATTTCATCGATAGTTTCAACCTGGCTGCTGGCAATCGCGACAACACCGAAGATGACTTTAGTGGTTGTGAATTTTTCCAGCAGGGATAAATCATTATGCCGATGCGCATCTTCGAAAGACACCGCGTCGATACAGGATTGTTCGATCGCGTCGGCTATTTGAAAATAAGAATCCGGGTCGGCTTTAGGATAATCGTCTCGATCAAGTTTATCCGGGTACCCACAACACATATGCACAGTGCGCTGGACCTGCTCGGGGCAGCCATGGAACGCGCGCTCCAGGTTATCGAATCCGAACTCCAGCGCTGCCTCGGGCTTGCGAGCGAACAAGGGTTCGTCAATTTGAATGTGCTGACATCCGGCTCCGGCCAGCGCGAGCACCTCGACATTTAGCGCCTCGGCGATATCGCGCCCGAGTTTCGCTGGATCATGGTAAAACGCGTCGCTGTTGGTATCAGAAATCGTCATTGGCCCGGGCATGGTTATCTTCACCGGGCGATCACTGTTCGCCTGTGCACGTTGCCAGTCCTTTACCAGAAATTGATCGCGTATCGATACCGGCCCGACAATAGTCGGTAGCTTTGCCTGGTATGTTCCACCCCTGACTTTTTTTGCGGTTAAATGGGTAAAATCGAATCCGAACAAATGTCGGCAGTGATAATGGATATAATTTTCGCGTGAAATTTCACCATCGGTAGGTATGTCTATACCACAGGAAATTTGATCGGCGATTGCTTCCGCCACACCCCTTGTGATAACCGATTCGGCGTCTGCCCCCAGATCGGCCATCGCCTTTTCCCACAACGCGGTTGGATCTGCATTATCAGGGCCGTCGGGATTGTTAAACCAGTCAGGTAATTTGACGTAGTCGGGTTTGGGGTAAGCGCCAATGCAGGTGGTTTTAATAGTCACGATTTAACCTTATGAAGTCAGCGAAGGCCGTGCATTGGCGGGCTTTATTTACATATCATCAATTAGCGACTCAATATAGATAAGGCGGCTAGCCATATCCTGGTGTAGACGTTGTAGCTCCTGTTTGACCAGTTTTGCATGTTCTATATTCGACTTTTTTGCGCTGATAATCCCATCCAGTTCCTTCATTGCTCTTTGCAGGAATGGTGAAATTACGTGCAAATTTTCGGTTTTCCCGGTGCCGCTATCGGCGACGATGTTCTTCCTCGCGCGACCAAACTCAAAACGCTTACTGGTCGGTAATAACGATCCTTTTTTGCGTTTGTAAACTATCCGCAGGACATCGACGTTATTAGTTGTATTTAACGAGTATCGCTCAATTTCACCAGGATTGTTAATGCCCATTTCGGACAAGGTTGGGAATTTCGACATATCTTACCTCTTGGCGTATTAATTATGATACCCGAACTAGCGGCGGGCTGAATTGTACCTGAGCCCGTGAGTTCAGGTTAAAGTCTTATCCTTGCATGATATCACTATTTTAACCTGAAATAATCTTAACAAATCGAATCCAGGGCCACTAATCTGGCGTGCACCTGGGCTCTGTACTTGCCTTTTTCATATTGATACCATACCTGGAAATAATTCATGCCCATTACCGACTCGCACTATCGATATAAGACGCGCATGATCGAAATTCAGCTACAGGAATCTCAAATGAGCAACAAACCCCAGTCATACAAACCAATCTCAGGCAATGATCTACCACGTTTTGCGGGCATTGCTACCTTTATGCGTCTACCCTATGTCGCACCGAAGGAGGCCGATGAGGTTGATATCGGTTTGATCGGCGTACCCTGGGACGGTGGTACCACCAATCGCGCCGGTGCGCGGCACGGCCCACGACAAATTCGTGACCTGTCGACAATGGCGCGCAACGTACACCACGCGACAGGGGTTAAACCTTTTGACCTTTGCAACTGTGCCGATCTCGGCGACTCCCCGGTAAACCCGGTCGATATCGACGATACGCTTGCCCGTGTCGAAGCGTTTTATTCCACTATTGTAGACCAGGGAATCCTGCCGCTCACTGCTGGTGGAGATCACTTGATCACACTACCGGTAATGCGCGCTGTTTGCCGGGGTGAACCCGTGGGCATGGTGCATTTCGATGCTCATACCGATACCCTGGACCGCTATTTTGGCGAATCCAAATACACCCATGGCACGCCTTTTCGACGTGCGATTGAAGAAGGTCTGCTGGACCCAAAGCGCACTGTACAAATTGGCATCCGCGGGGCACTTTACAGCGATACCGACAAGGAGTGGGGGCTCGACCAGGGTATCCGGGTAATCGAGATCGAGGAATACGACGACCTGGGTGTCGAAGCAGTCATCGCGGAAGCCCGACGTGTGGTTGGCGATGGCAGGACTTACATAAGCTTCGATGTCGATGCGCTCGACCCGGTGTACGCACCCGGGACAGGCACCCCTGAAATTGGTGGCATTACCACCTATGATGCGTTAAAAATGATCCGTGGCTTACGCGGTCTCAATCTGGTCGGTGGCGATGTGGTTGAAGTCGCGCCGCCGTTTGACATGTCGGGTAACACCGCGCTGGTAGCGGTCACCACGATGTTTGAAATTCTGTGTTTACTGGCCGAACAGGTTTCAAGAAATCGAAGCTAGTCCCAGATTAACAACTTATACAGTGAAAATCCCTTGTTTGCTTTTGCTACTAGCCTATACGCCACTCTGCCTGGCCACTGAAGCCATTGGTTTACCGCCACCGGATGCGCCGCTGTCATTGCTTGTCTATAAAATGGAAGTGCTAAACTACTGCGGGCTGATTGATGATGAAATAAGCCTGGGATTCAAACAGCAACGAGACCATATAATTGCAAGCCAGAATCTGACGCCTGAAGATGTGCAAAATGCCCGTATGGAAGGCTGGAAGTTTGGACTAGCAGAATGGCAAAACCGTGGATTGGGCGGGTTCCGGAACTGGTGCAAAACCGAGGGCAAGGAGATAGAGGATTATTTTCGCAATACCAAAATTCCCAACGAGTCATTGCCTGGCAAATAGTTGAGCAATGGAACCAACAGGCTTTTAGGCCCTTCGCCTGATTTGTAGGGCCGAATTCATTCGGCCATTAATAATTGTAGACAAGCAGCTTGGCTGGCCGAATGACCCTACAACCATAATCTACTTTCTCTGTCTATCGTGGCCCAGGCATCCTGCTTATTCTTTTTTATCTGAATCAACCTGCCCCTCGAGGTTAGTAGGTGCGAAGATGCTTTGATAACCCTCGGTGCCCTTCGCCTCTGTCTCTGGCTCAGTGGTGGTTGGGGTGTCTGCTCCTGTTCCGGTTTCCAGACCCGGCGCTGCCTTCTTGAACATCTGCTTTTTCTTGAACTCATCGACCTTGCGTAGGGTTTCTATGGCTTTTTGCTCCGCGATCGCAGCCTTACACTCATCGACGCCAATGGTTCCGGCAAAGTAAACAGTACCCAGCCCGGCAATAAATACTACCGTTGCAATCAGCATCGCCGGGTTAGTCAGAAGGCTTGCCTTTTTGGCCCGGTCGGTAGAACCGGCCTTGACCAGTTTATCGATATCGCGCTCATACCTCTCCTCGCGGCGCTTTATAATTTCGAAGTAGACTGCGCCAATCAGGGTCAGGGCAATAATAATGACTGCCAGGGCGCTGATGGAGGGGTTGATACCATAACGCACCTTGCTGGCCAGAACAGTGGTCAGGGTTGACTTCGAAACGATGGTAAAAATGGTAGTGTTATAGTTTTCGAATGATGCCAGAAAACCGAGTACGCAGGCTGATCCAATTGCCGGCTTAAGAAAAGGTAGCAGGATTCTACGAAACGTCTGTACATGGGTGGCACCCAGGTCCAGCGCTGCTTCTTCCTGAACTGCATCGAATCTCTGTAACCTGGAAATAAAGATGAGCATCGCGTAAGCCGCGACGAAAGTTGACTGGCCAACTATGGTGAGGAAAATGCCATCGTAAAAAAATGATTCATAACTGGCATTGAACATCCTCCCCATTCGGTCCCAGAACACCAGGGTCGATATACCCAGCACAACACCTGGGATCAGGATTGGCGATATAACAATGGTGTAATACCAGGGTCGTAAGCGACTGCTTACCTGGGTCAACATCAGCGCGCCAGCCAGTCCAAGCGGTATGGCGAGAATCACCACACCTATTGCAATGGTTATACTATTGCGTAATCCCGTCATCAGGTCCGTATCGTTGGTCAGCACTTCGAACCATTCGACTGTGAAACAATCCCAGGGAGAAATACGCGGGAAAGATGATGTATTAAATGCCGACATCCCCATTACAATCAGCGGGCCGAACAGGTAGGCAAAAAATACCAGGACGAAAAGAATAGTAAAGACCCGGGTAAGCTTCTCCGAGGTCACGGCTCCCATCATCGCGACACCTCACCCAGTTTCACCTTGAATACTTTCATCGTGATCAAGACGATAACTATGGTTGAAAATAACAGGAACACGGCATAGGCAGAACCACGCTGCCAGTTATTACCCTGGTTAAACCACTGGTAGATGATCTGCGTGAACCAGAGGCTGCTGGGGCCGCCGAGGATTTGCGGTGCAGCCAGGGCGCCAGCTGTGAGCATAAACACCATGGTGCAACCGGAAGTAATGCCCGGCTTAGCATAGGGAATGACAATACGTTTATGGATTCTCCACCAGGGTGAACCCAAATCCCGGGCCGCTTCGATCTGATTTCTGTCCAGGCTCTCGATCGCGTTATAGATCGGGAAAATCATCAATAATATGAATGCATAACCCAGCCCGGCGTAAAGGGCATAATTTTCCAGGATAAATTCGATCGGTGTGTCAATTACCCCGAGCCAGATCAGGAAATTGTTGATGATGCCGGTGGTGCCGAGCATAATCTTGAACGCGAATGCCCTGAGCAATTCATTAACCCAGTAAGGGACTATCAGCGCAATCACCATCAAACGAGCCCATCCACCAATGGCCACATGAGCCAGGTAGTAGGCAATCGGGTAGCACAGTGCGAGATCAAAAAGTGTAACAAACATGGCGGTAAGAATCGTGCGCACAAACACCCAGACGTCTACCACATTATAGGAATCCGTCGCCTGTTCACTGCCGAAGGCCATGTATTTGTAGTGCGAAAGCGTATATACATCTTTCGGACCGCCGAGATCAGCCGGCGGCAAATTGAAGCGGAAGGAGAAATCGAACATAAAGAACTGGGGCAGCATGATCAACATGCCCAGCCAGACAAGCATTGCAATCAGCAAATAAACCGATATGCCGATACCGTTCTTGAGAAAAAAGCGGTTCCAGTATTGTTTCATCCCAGACTTCCCCCTAAATCAGGTTTCATCGGCTAATTCGCCTACTGGTGTCGCCACCGCCTTATCAGCGGAAAACCCGAGCTTAACGTCAGTACCGTCGTCATGACCGACATCACCACCATCATTCACCATCGACAGTTTGACGGTCCGGCGCGCACCTTTGACATCGAAAAATACCTGCCAGAAACTGCCTTCAAATTCATGCCCTTTCACCCTGGCGCCAATCTGGTTGTCATGGGTTGCGCCGTTGACGAACTTCAGCGATTCCGGGCGAATAAATACGAAGGCGTCGTCTCCCACGGCCAACTGATATTCTCCATTATGCTTGGCGTTACGCGCACGCAGGCTACCCGAAGGGGTATCGACAATAGCGTAGCCTTCAGAAATCTCGGTCACCTTACCTTCAAACAGGTTATTCTCACCGACAAAGGACGCAACAAATGAAGTCTCCGGTGCATCATAGACAGTGTTACCATCAGCTACCTGCTCGATTTTCCCCTGACTCATGACCGCGACATTGTCAGACATGGTCAGCGCCTCACCCTGGTCATGGGTGATATAGATAAAGGTAATACCAACTCGCTGCTGAATAGCACGAAGCTCGGTACGCATATGCTGCCGTAACTTCAGGTCAAGGGCCGATAACGGCTCATCCAGAAGCAGGACATCGGGTTCTGCACACAGTGCTCGCGCAATCGCAACACGTTGTTTTTGACCACCAGACAATTCGCTGGGAAGTTTATCTCCCTGACCCGACAGGGCAATCAGTTCAAGCAATTCGTCGGCTTTTTTCTTCCTTCCGGCCTTACCCACCCCAGCAACTTCCAGCGAAAAAGTGATGTTTTCCCATACTTTCATCAACGGGAATAAAGCCAGGTTCTGAAAAATTAATGCGGTGGGCCGTTTATTCGGACCTATGCCCGCCATATCCTTTCCACCGATAAATACCCGCCCCTCGGAGGGTTCCGAGAAGCCCGATACCGCTCTCAGTATTGTCGTCTTGCCACAACCGGAAGACCCCAGAAAACTGAAAAATTCACCTTCCTGGATATGGATATTAATATCGCGAGCAGCGACAAAGTCACCAAATCGTATCCAGACATTGTCGAGTTGAACGTCTGCGCTCATGAACAGCCTCCCGATCAGATTTTAAAAAAAATGACAAATCTTGAAATAAGACGGCCCCTGGTATCAGGGGCCGTAACAATCAAGCGTTATGCAGCGTTGAACTTGTTTACATACTCGGTTCGCACGTCGGCATACCACTGTGGCTCTTTCGGCCATGGCCACAGATTGGCCAGAGACTTGCCTGGATAAACGCTGGCAAATGTTTTGCCGTAGTCTTTACTGGCGAATTTATCAGCGCCCAGAACAGCCGAGTTATAACCATGGCCCTTACCACCCCAGCTGGCGTCCTGACCACCATCGATAGAACGACCACCCACTTCAGGTTGGAAGCAATAGCTTAAGAACTCGTATATGGCATCAAGATTACTAGCCTGGTTCGACAGTGCCATACCGTCCACCCATGCCAGGGCCCCCTCGACCGGAGCGCGGTATTGCACTGGATCGTGGTTGTTCATCATGCTGATCGGTGGCCCATCCCAGGTCTGGCCGACTACCACACCGTCGTTCAGCAAGCCGTTCTTTTGTGAATCCGCGTCATTCCAAAACAGTTTGACCTGTGCCTTGTTGGCAACACAGAAATCCGTAACCACCTGCCAGGTCTTGCGCATACCGGCTTCTCCGTCGTAAGCCTTTTTCATCGCACCCGGATCCAGCTTGCCTATGGTTTCGAGATAGAGACCCGCTCCCAGCATACCGGAATGAACCCGCATCATGGTTTTACCCTTGACGTCTTCCTGCCAGATATCGCCGTAGCTAGGAATATCACCGGTACGTGGCGGCGCCCATTGATCAGTACGCCAGGCAACACCTTCGGTACCCCAGATCATCGGTAACCAGTGCGAACCCTTGCCGCCAAAATTCCACTCTTCATCACCAACCTTGAGCATTGACGGGTTAATATTCTTCATAGTGCTGATTTTGCCGTAGTCGAATGGCTGTAACAGTCCCAGGTCCTTCCACTGCGGCGAACGCATGTTGGTCGGGCTGCAGATGTCTATGCCACGGCCTTTGGAAGCTTTCATCTTGTTGATGATTTCTTCATTGGAACCAATGCCGGTAAAGTTGATCTTTACACCGCTCTTTTTTTCAAATGCCTTGAAGAAGCCGGCTGACAGGTAGTCAGACCACATCAGAACATTGATCTCGCCGGACGAAGCCAGCACGTCTGAACTGATGATCCACGGACCTACCGATGCTGCAACACCTGCCGCTGTGCTCGCTTTGATAAACTTTCTACGACCGATTTCAGTACCGGTTTTAATTTCATCTTTCATTTGGATTAGCTCCTCACGCTTGATATTGAGTAGTGGACGCGAACCTTGCGGTATTTTTTTATAAACAACCTCAGAGGCTTTTTGCCCAATTTATTATAATCATCCTTAATTTTTCCGAACCACCTTTAGGATCATCGTATTATTCGACGGATAAAATCCGCCTGAGATATCCCGTGTCCGCCAGATAATTCTTATTATTTCCTAAATTTTCCTGCTCTCCGGAAAATCCCGACTCGATTAACGAGCCATTTGAATAACCGGCATTTTATGCAGAACTTAAGTATGAACTTTTCATTACAAATTGGCAAATTTCTCAGATTGCCCGGTTCGATAGAATAAAGTGCCTTGCTTTCTGTACTGTTTTTTACCTACCTGTCGGCATACATCAGACCTGAGATGATTAAATTAAAGCGAACTGGATCTGGCAAAAAATTTAATAACCCATAGGGCCGTATATGAAATACACTAGCATTCAAATTTTGAAAGGTGATAGTACCAGCTCACTGTTAGTTATAGTGCCAACCCAGATTAACCCAGCTGATTAAACATCGATGCAGAATCAACCCCGGATTATTACCCAATTCATTCACGATACCCTCGCTGCTGCGTCTCAAATTGCCCTGCAATATTTCAGGCAGCCCGTTAGCGTTGAAGTAAAACCGGATGACTCACCCGTGACAATTGCGGATCGCGAAATCGAACAGACAATCCGTAATCGAATAACCGAATGTTTTCCCAGGCATGCGATTTACGGGGAAGAACAGGGGCAAACCAGCGGTGAAGGCGGAACCTGGGTGATCGACCCGATTGATGGCACTAAAAGTTTTCTGCTCGGCAATCCTCTGTTCGGCTGCCTGGTAGGTTTTGTCGAGGATGGTGTTGTGCAGGCGGGCGGACTCGCTATGCCGGTCTTAAATGAAATCTGGTTTGCTGATCGAAACGGCCCGACCACCCTGAATGGCATAAGCTGTCATACCAGCGGCTGCCGGGACCTGTCAACTGCCAGCCTGTTGACCTCATCACCCGATTTTTTTAATCGCGATGAATATCGAGCCTTCGAAACGCTCAGCGAACAGATTCGATATCGCCGTTTCGGTGGGGATTGTTATACCTACGCGATGCTGGCCGGCGGCTGGGCAGACCTGGTGGTCGAATCTGCGTTGTATCCGTTCGATTACCTGCCACTGGTAGCGATCGTAGAGCAGGCAGGCGGTGTCATCAGCGACTGGCAGGGCAATCCTCTGGGACTGTCATCGGGCTCGCAGGTGATTGCCGCAGCGACACCGCAGTTGCACAAAGTGGCATTAAATTTTCTTAACAAGACAAACTGATATTGCTCTCGCAGAGGCGCAGAGCTCGCAGGGGCAAAGATTAAAACTAACTCAAAATGAGTAATGTAGGTATCGTGATTACTATCGATTGCCAGGTAAATTGAATGACTTCATTAAGTCTCTGCGTGCTCTGCGCCTCTGCGAGAGCAATAATTATTGGTCGATCCAGTCGTCGAATTCATTAATCTCCACAACCGTAGGTTTTCCGGCCCGCAGCCCCTGGCTAATCATTTCAAACAAATCGTTATGGCTTTTCGGTTGCTGCCAGAGGCAGTGGCAGGACTGCACCAGCGCTGAAAAATCGGGGTTGAGATTATCGACTGCCAGGGTTGGCATCGCATCGGCCTGCATATCATCTTTTATCTGTTTCAGCGCATTGTTGTTCCACAGAATAATAACCAATGGCTGTTGCTGTTCCGCCGCTGTGAGTAATTCCTGTATGGTAAATAAAAATCCACCATCACCGACAATAGCGACGACCGGCCGATCAGGCATGGCAAACCTGGCACCCACAGCACAGGGCAACGCCGAACCGAGTGTTAAAAACCCGGCAGGATAATGCCATAACCCGGGTTTAGCCACGGGCATACCGAACATGCCGGTATAAACCAGTTGCGTAGCATCGGCCATAATCAGGCAATCTTCTGGCAGGGCATTGCGTATAGTCTTTAACACCCGCATGTGACGCTTCTCCGAGGCAGTTAGATTGCCCTCAATCTCCTCTCGCATTGCCGCCACGGTTTCGCTGCCGTGCAGTTTCGATTGGTGCCCATCCAGGCGCCGGCGTAAATACTGACAACTATCCGCCGCGTCTGCGCATACAGCCACCAGCGCCGGATAGCGGTCATTCAACCTGGATGGATCGATATCGATGCGTAGCAGTTTGTCGTCGAGGCCGAGGTTTTTGGTATGGTTTTCCGATTCGGCAAGTTCACAGCCGACTACCAGAACCCGGTCGGCTTTCTCGATCAGGGTATGCACCTCGGGTCGTACCAGGGTACCCGCTAAATACAATTCATGTTGATCGGGCAATATTCCCTTTCCCCTGTTAGTACTGACCACTGGCGCAGCGAGTATTTCGGCGATCGCAGTTACATCATCGCTAGCGTTCCTTGCACCACCACCGAGCATGATCAACGGATTTTGAGCCTGCGTGAGATTATCGACGATATCATCAAGCAAACCAGTATCGAGTACCGACTTGCCGGGTTCAAAAACGGCTTGCCATGACCCGGTCACGGGCTCGACCAGTAAATCGAGTGGAATCGAGATATGCACCGGACGAGGCCGCCCGTTGTTAAACTGGGCAAAAGCCCGGGCCAGTAATTCAGGCACTTCTTCAACGCTCATAGCAGTGGCGCTAAAGCTTGTCATTGGGCTGGTAACCGCATCCTGATCGGTCAATTCGTGCAATAGGCCCCATCCCCGACCGAGTGTGTCACGACGATTAACAGTTGAAATCAACAACAGGGGAATCGAATCGGCATAGGCCTGCCCGAGCGCAGTCGCGGCATTGGTCACACCGGGTCCTGAAATTACCAGTGCAACACCCGGCTTGCCACTGGCGCGTGCATAACCATCGGCCATAAATGCCGCACCTTGCTCATGACGAGTGGCTATGTGTTTAATCGGGCCGCTCGACAGGTGCCGATAAAATTCGAGTGTATGCACGCCGGGTATGCCGAATACAATTTCGACACCATAATCTGCCAGCAGATCGACGGTCGCGGAGGCGACATTTTTAATACCAGTGGTTTGCAATTCGGACTCTCCTGAAAATATTACAGTTGAATTTTAAATTATTAAATATCGATTGGTTATGAGGTTTATTCTGGTCCGCCCGGCAAATGCCGGCCTCGTTTCCTTACGATCACCCGGATGAAACTTTAAGGCTTCATCACAGGCAGCAAGGGCATCGCGGGGCTGGCCGAGTTTCAGAAGGCTACTCGCCAGATTAGTCGCCGCACCTGGATAGTCGGGGATCAAATTCAGTGTATTCCTGTAACTCCGTATCGCGGCTTCCAGGTCAGCGTTATGCCCGTAGGCATTTCCGAGATTGAACAGGGCTTCCGCGTAATCGGGTTTTAGGTCAAGTGCGCGACGCTGGCTTGAAATGGCTTTCTCCAGCTCACCATTTGCCGTCAATGCCGTACCCAAGTTGAAGTGGGCCTGAGGGCTATCAGGAAGAATCTCAACGACAGACTTTAAATATTTAACACTTTGTTTGCTTTGTCCAAGGTCCAGGTAAATTGAACCGCCCAAATTAAGCGCGTCTGGATGTTTCGGATGTGCCGCCAGTACCGACTGGCATATTTTTAGTGCAAGTTTCAAATTCCCTGACCTGTAAATGGCCAATGCGTCATTCAATACTTGAGATGGATCCCCTTTTTTTCTGGCATTTTTTAATATTTTTTCCTGTTGTCTGCGTTCCTTAAGATTCATTCCAGCCTCAAATTGATTTTTCGAAATTAACTTAGAAAAGTATCCAAATCACCGGAAGATTAAAAGCCCCTTTCGCAATAGTCCAGCACTAAGATAGCCCCGGCAGCCCGCAGTGATATCATCACCACGCCCGGCTTAGATTTCGATAATTTATAATTTTAACGCCAATGCAAATGGCAAAACCAGCCCCTAAATGAGAGCTACCAATACGAAATAGAATATAATGTGTTAAATCAATATTTGACCCCACTGCTGTCCCGTTAACTTTCGGCGAATTTGGCTGTAAGCCTTATTGATAAAAGTCATCAGGGCTCATAGAAACCATGAGACATGAAAATCAACAAAAGCTCCGTCATTCCGGACAGCGGTTTTTGCTGATCCGGAATCCAGGATTTTCAACAGT
>Ga0255049_10000062_pt1 | contig 56497 bp, 82 predicted proteins | sample JV7_2_3_MG_FD_183615 | JGI IMG/M metagenome (GOLD analysis project Ga0255049, IMG submission 183615) | Seawater microbial communities from Jervis Inlet, British Columbia, Canada - JV7_2_3 | ecosystem: Environmental > Aquatic > Marine > Inlet | place: Canada: British Columbia | collected 2016-10-06 | reverse complement strand
TAAGTACCTGTGTAAGTACCTGTGTAAGTACCTGTAATTATACTTAAGTATCCCGACATGTGCTATATATATCACTATATTATTTTATTTTCTATTTGATGAATAGGCCGTAGATTTTTGAAACTTTTTGAGAGGTCTGTTTTATATATATATAGGCGCACACGAATCTTTCCCCCCCCTACCTGCACATTACGAGGAAATTCCCCTGATTTCTGGGGGTTTAAACGGATCTCTCTAAGGAAGTTCTTACTGAACTTAGAGAGATCCTAGTTTAGTAGTTGGATTGGCTAAGTTTAAACGAAGTTTAGGGGAAGGTTGACAAAATCATCCAGAGGATGTAATTAAAACCCAATCCCTAGCTTTGCTAAATACTTCAACCTATCGATAAGTCTTTGAAAATCCAAGGGATTTTACTTGTGCATAGGAAGATCAGAGATCTTTGACACATGACGAAATCCCTAGGATTTTGACGAGGCTTGACAGATCGATGACGAGGTTGAAGTTCTTCTTATCTTAATTGAGTTCAGGTAGCTCTCTGTAGTTTAAGTACTTTACGTAACTACAGAGAGTTACCTGATAACCTTTTTTTGGAGCTAAGGCTATGAAAGAGAAATATCGCATTCCAATTCAGTTTGGTGTCGAAGTTGATTATGTCTATGAATGGGCTGCAACAAGAGTTCAAGCCATAGAGCAAATTGGTTTGGCAAGAGGAGAAGAAATTCTCGAAGAGAGAATTGAGGTAGTGTCATGAGAATTTTCCTCTCGTTTATGATCCCAGTAGTAGCTTACTGGGTTGTCTCTCTGGAATGGTTGTTGTTTCCATTCTTTTTTGGTGAACACCAAGTAATAATGCTTGGTGTAGGTTTTATCTTTGCTTTAGTAGGAGTATTTGTTATACTCCTGCTAATCGTAACAATAAAGGAGATGTCATGACTGACGAACTTGCTTTGCAAACCATGATCGATTTTGTTCATGGTAATGATCAATTCACAGTTACTACGTCAGTAACTGGACAAGGCTTTGAAATCCATAACTCTGAAGGAGAATGGATTGAGACTTTTAAGACATCACTCGATGTTGAAACTGCTTTTCTTTAATCTTAATTGAGTTTAATTAAACCTTGGTAGTTTAAGTACTTACGTAACTACCAAGGGTTAATTAACTTTGGAGGTGTCGATGGTTTTATTGACGACTACTGAATACACTGAATATGCTGATAAGTTTTTTGCTGATGCTCTCTCTCATGAAGCTTCTGGTGATCTTGAAGCTGCATACGGTGCTTTAGCACTCGCTGAAGCTTCTGAGTTCTTTGCTCTTAATCCAGAGGCTACAGTGTACACGTTTCCTTCTTAATTGAAGTTAATTAAACCTCTGTAGTTAAGTACTTACGAAACTACAGAGGGTTAATTAAATATAGCCAAGTTGGTCAGGCTTTGATGATCGACACATTACGGAGTTTTCTTATGAAAACATTTCAGTTCTTGACGAAAGCAAATAAATGGCAGACCATCAAAGAAGATGGTTTCCAAGACAAAGCTGATGCTGGTATTCCAGTAGCAGTACTGCATGCCCTCAAAGAGGGTAACACAGTACAGGCTTTCAAGGTCATTAAGAACCTTGATGCAGTCCCTGAAGGTGTAGAAACCTCACGGAAAGCAGCCTAAGTAGGCTGACCTGAGCAAGTCATTAAACTGCTCACTTTAATTACTAAGTATTAGTTAAGTATTTACGTAACTAATACTTAGTAATTAAGTAAAGGAGATTGTCCAATGTGACAACAGTAAACACCAAAAAAAATGTGAGTAGGCTCTGCCTAAAGAGATGAAAGCTATGCGGTGTTGGGAGAATTTAGGCTGCCAAGTGGAGTTTATTAACTTCACTTGGTATAGATTAAAGAAAGGAGAAAGACTATGTTTATGGTAGTGCATTGTTCTTTTTTCGATGATCCTAACGAGATTGATAATTGGGAATTCGAGAAAAGAATAGGAACCTTTTTCATTACAAAAGAAGAAGCTATAGAAGCTATCAAAGCAATGAGTTTCTTTGCTGGTCATAGCTTTGTAAAGGAAGATGTTGACGGTATCTTTACAGCAGATTGTAAAGATGAGGAAGTAGGCCACTGGCAAGTTGTTGACGTTAGTCATATTAAAACCAGTGATAAGTGCATCAAAGAATGGTGGGCTTTTTAAATATTAATTAAACCTCTGTAGTTTAAGTACTTACGTAACTACAGAGGGTTAATTAAAGAAAGGAGAAAGACATTGTATGTTTCCAACATGATAGGAAATACTGGGCAACCAGTAGTTAATCAGTTTGTAGTAACTGATGGTGACAAGAAATGGTTTCAATCCTATGATACTCTCATTGTAGTGATTATCAGAGGCCAAGTCTTTCTTGATAAAAACAAGTGGGATTACTCACAAACTACAGGGAAATATAGAAATAGATTTCTCAGTGAGACTAAGAAAGAAACGCAAGCTAAAATAAAATCAGGTGAATACCTGATGCGTGACTTAAATAATTAAAGGAGTTGCCAATGAATAGAACATGGAAACCTTATTCTAGTGTTCCACTACAGGATCGAATTGACAAGCTCAAAGCTGTTGAATTTCGTGACGATTTAACAGTTAACGAAAAGGAAGATTTGAAAGCTTCTATATCCAAAGCCATAAATGATCATGTGAAATCTTGGCGAGGATATGTATACTAAGATCTTCTTAATTAAATCCCTCTAGTTAAGTGTTTACGTAACTAGAGGGAGTTAATTAAAGTACCCCAAGTTGGCAGGGTTTGATGCTGACACCACTAACGGAGTATGAAATGACCTCATTTCAAATCCTCAATAAGACAGGTTGGTTTTCTAAACCAGCTAGGACAGTAGAAAATCGCTATGGCGTAAGCGTTGGCGATAGCTCAGTTGGTCTGCACTTTAGAAAGCGTAGCTTCTATGTGTTTACTGGCAAAACTTTTAATAAGTTTGGCTCTAGTATTAGGCCAATCTTTAATGTTAACCGTTAGGTAAACTTGGGGAGATACCCTGTTACAATCCCATCTAATGGGGATTACGTTGTATCTCCCTATTTTTTTCAAGGTAAAGACTATGTGTGAAATAAAATTACCAACCAATCCAGATTGTGTAAACATCAAATTGGATAACGAACCTGACAATGGTATTCATGATTTCTTTCTTGCAGACATGAGCTTCGATGTTCCAAAGCATAGAAGGAACTTATGGATTACATCTAATATTAGATGGCTGTTGAGAAACTTAGGTATCCAAAACAGGAACCATCCAGATCTTGAAGAAAATATTCAAGATCTAAAAGAGCTTCTTAACTTTGTTGAGAACCAACCAAAGTTAGGAGATCCTTGTTAATTAAGGAGAAGGAAATGTTTTCTACGCACCAAAAATCTATTGGAAGATGGGGAAGAAAGTCCCCAGATAATACCCAATGGATTATAGCTATGGTTCTGTTGTCTATACAACAGCAATGGGAGACGGTAGGCCGTCAGATAATTGACCTAAAAAGTAATGGATTAAAATCCAAATACTTATTTGGATCGAAGAGGGCTGGTTGGGACTACATCCTAGCCAATAAGGAAGACTTACATAAGGCTATCTATAGCCGTAAGCTTCCGATGGCTGAGAAATTACTAGCAGTAGCTAGTATTAATGGGATTGGTATAGTCAAAGCTGGCTTTGTATTACAGCTATGCCTTGGTAAGGTTGGTTGTCTTGATGTCCATAACCTGAGAAGGTTTGGACTATCAGCATCAGCCTTCAAGATAAGCAAAGTTAAATATGATACAGCCCTTGGCAAAGCAAAGTTATATATAAAACTTTGTGAAGATCTAGGTGGTTGTGAATTCCTATGGAATAGCTGGTGTGACCTACTAGCTGAGAAGTACCCCAACAAATACAAGAATGGTCAGCATGTTAGTCGACTACATAAAGACTATATAGTTGATTAATTAATTTACTTATGTTATACTAAACTTAATTAGTTCTCTATCTAGTTAGTACTTACGTACTAGATAGAGAACGTAATTAAATATGGAGAAATGTTATGAGTTTACCTTCACCAATACAGGCTCAACTTGAGGACATATATGAAAAGCATTTAACTAAAATGCTGGCAATATATAATGATGTAGACAGAGCAGAGCTAGAAGCTATGTCTTTAGCAGAGGAGGAGATGGAGAATGCTTAATGAAATATTTAAACTGATGATGGGAGTTACCATCATTGCTATGTTATGTTTAGTTTTCCTATACTATGGAGGATTCTATGACACGCTATAACATTACGATTACGTGTCCTAACTGTGATGGTGAGGGACATTTTGCAGTAGATACAGACCTATCAAGTAGCAGACTATATGAATGTCAGGTATGTGATAGTAAGGGAACAACTTCCTTTGCAGAACTATCAGAGTTATATGAAAATACTGCTGATCTTTTGGAAGACTATCCAGATGCTCTAAAGATTGAGAGGGTAGCATGAGTGATAAAAAAGCAACAGGTTTTGTACAAACAGGAGAACCTATCCCAGAATTAGATGAAGTCTTTGGGCATACTAAGAATAGTTTAAAGAAAATCCACATGCCTATCGATGATGCCTATATCATGGGAAAAATTCCTGAAGCAAAAGCTAAAGTAAACCTATGTATAGACAAAGTAAAGGCTATACGTTACTTGTGTGATGAAAGTATAAATCAACTGGAGGAATTGAAAGAGGAGTTACATAAGCTATGAGCCAGACAGAAATCCTTAAAAGAAATGTGAGGGAACTGCAAGAACAGTTGCAAAATAGTCACATTAGAATTAAAAAATTAAAGGCAAAGCTCATGCAGTATGAGAAGCTTCTCAATATGCTAAGGAAAAAACCATGACTGAAGAAGAAGAACTTCTTGAGTTTCAGAATAAGTTATGGGAACTTATCAGAGAGACTTCACCTCCTGATGAAAGTAAATCTAATATCCTGATGGTATCAGGTGCTTTGTTAAGTGCTTGCCTTAAGTTATATGTAGAAACTATTGGCAAAGAAAGTACTATTGGGATGTTTAATGTGGCAATTCAAAGCGTTCAGCATACTGAAGATAAGAGAGTATTGCATTGACGTTGGAAGAATTACAGGCAGAAATGGACACACTGCCTAGTCAGCACCCTGAGTTCTTGATAGGATGGCTGATGTCTCAGGTTGTCCACCTCATTAACAATGAAAAGGTTAAGGAAGATGAAGAAAAGAAACCCGTATTGGAAGTGTCTTAGGATGCTAAGGCACAAAGTTGTGCTTGCCAAGAAAGGTAAGAACAGTTATAATAGGAAACTTAAACATAAGGAGACTGCAAAATGGATGCTTCCCAGATAATTTACCAACGTGACATAGTTAATTTTGTTAAAGAACTAATGCAGGAAGGTAAAGATAGTCCAGTTAAGGGATGGGCTATGTCTGATATCCTGAAGAAGGCTCAGGCTAAGTATGGCCCTGATGGATATATATTTGGACGAGACTATATCGTTAAGGGATACTGTAATATTAATGAGATCTAGTAGAGTGAGTACTAACGAACTCTACTAGATACTCATTAAATATAGGAGAAAGAGAATGGATAGTTCCATACATAGGGTACAAGAAGTGACCATAACTTCCAGAGATTTGGGAGATGATCTTGGTATGTCTACAAGGATAGTAGTTAGTAGCTGTCATCAAGGTAAGGTAATTGAAGATCAAATAACTTTATTCAGTAATGATAAAATTATAAAGAACTTTAATGACAACGTAGTTGAACATGAGGAGGGGTAAGTAAATGTTACCTACATTTAAAACTTCTAATGATATAGTTAAGTTCCTTAACTCAGAGAAGGATGGCTGGTGTCGTCCTATGGTTGAGGAATTCATAGAGATGTGTGGCTCTAATGTAGATAGAGTTGACATAGAGGAACTCAATGGCTGGCTCACTGAGGAGCTTAGGTCATTAGAGGAGGGGTACGAACAGTACCATGACAATAACTATGGAGATAATTATGTTTGATCATAGCAAGATAGATTTCTTGGTAGAAAAATTTCCACTTATTAATGAGTGGCAAGCAGGTGAAGACTTAGTTCCTTACACCAAAGCAGAGAAAATACCCTCACATATTGGAGTAGGTCTAAGGCGTACAGATACCAAGGAACCTATAGGTATAGTCTCTGATGAGTACTTCCCTGTCCAGTATGCAGAGATCGTAGATGGTGTAGAAGAAGCCCTTAAAAGGGCTGAGATAGACATGACTGACGCTGACTTTACGACTAATGTCTATGATTATGGAGCCAAGCTGGAGTTAAGAGCTAAGTTCCCTGCCCATGCTATGCGTATGGGTGGTAAAGATACTATCATACCTGAGTTTGTCTTCAGGACATCCCATAACAGGACATGGGCTAACAATGGTATGATGGGACTATGGAGATCCTTCTGTTATAATACCTTAGTATCTGGTGATAAGCTGGCCTATGTCTATGGTAGGCATACCAAGAACTTTAACATCTCTGGATTTGCTACCAAGATTAGGAATGCTGGTGAGTTTATCTCTGGCAAAGGTCTTGAAGAGATGCGTAACTGGTATGATACCCCATTAAAAAGGTATGAGGCTATCAATCTCTTCACTAAAACACTGGCTCAACGTACTGATAATGTCAGTAAGAAGAAGGTAGCTAATAAGGTAATGCTATCTAACCTCATGAAGATCTTCGATGAAGAGAACCGTCACATACATGGACGAGGACACTATGAAACCTATGGCAAGAGAGAGGAAGGAACCCTCTGGACTGCATACAATGCAGCTACCTACTGGTCTTCCCATCCTGATAGTAAGCGTGGAAGTTCACCTCATAATGTGAAGGTTAACAGAGAAGATAAGGTGAGGAAGATGTTAGCGTCTCCAGAATGGGAGGCGTTAGCAGCGTAATGCAACTCAGAAAAGAAAGGATAGAACAGGTCAAGGAGATAGCCTTGGCTAATTTGAAAAGGGCTGATAACAGCAGGGGTGACTTGGACAAAGAGAAGTACTGGTCACTCTACAGGGCTGATGTCAGAGAACTACTTGGTATTATTAAAAGTCTTGAAGAGGAGAGAGACAAATGATCTACTTTATTACAGCCTTGATTATGCTGAATGTTCATCCTCCCCTAGGCTGGATACAATATAGTTATCCTTACACTAATAAGAATTTGTGTGAGAAATATATTGGAGAATATAAAGATACATTATCTTTATCAATTAACAATCACTTTAAAGATAAGATGGTAAGCATTCAAAAGTTTGAGTGCATCACCAGAGATGAAGCAGTAGAACGCAACTCTAAACTAGGACATTAGGAGAAAACAATGGCTGATGAAGAACTAGATGAAAAAGATTTAAAGATTAAATCTCTTGAATCAGAACTTGAACAACATAAAAAATTATTTAACATACATAGAGCAGGGCTACAACCCTACCTTGATGGCATAGTTAAAGAGATAGTATCTAAATTACACATTGTATATAAGGAGAAGTAAATGTTTATAGTATTTTCTATGATAACAAATCTTATTTTTTATATAGAGAACAAAGAGTTCTTTGATGAAGTCCATCAACAGACAACCACTAACCCTGATCTGGAATGGAATTATGTGGGAAAACAAAAGGTTAACCCCAATGTTAAATCTATTACAGTAGGAGATGACTATATTTATTTTAGATTGGAGGAGAAGTAAATGTCAATGACATATACAGATATGGTAATTCATAAACCTTTATTAAAGGCTTTGGAAGAATTACTTGATGGAACAGATATTACTTGGGAAATCCTTGATGGTGAGGAAGACCCTGAGCATCTTTATAGTTCGTCCAATGAAATTACTATTGTATTTTTCCAACCAAAAAAGGAGAAGTAAATGAGTGTCATCGAAGGTAAGGTATGGGGCAGTACAGAACCTATACTGCAATCAGCAGCCGTAGAAGTACATAGAATTAAGGTAGATCTTGGAGCTTACTGTTCACAACATAAGCATCAATCAAAGATCAATATGTTCTATGTAATCAGTGGTGAGTTAGAGATCCAGAGATGGAAAGACTATGGCTTATGTGACAGTACTCACCTGTTTGCTGGCGATACTTCTATCGTACCAGCAGGAGAGATGCATAAGTTTATAGCTCATCAAGAGACAGAAGCCTTGGAGATCTACTGGGCTGAGTTAAATCATAATGATATCCAACGAACTAATGTAGGTGGAGCATCATATGAAGCTAAAGAAAATAGGGTGGAAGACGGCTCAATACTGGGCAACTTATTTACAAAGGTAGAATAGGAGGAGCAAATGGATATCTTATTATTACTATTCCTTTTACTATAGGAGAAAAGAATGTCTTATATTATTGTTCACGTAGATGATCCAGATGATCTAAGATCAATGGATATATTACCTGATCAAGAAGGCGAAGGTGTTCAGATATTTAATAGTAAAATAGAAGCCTCTCAATTTCTAATGCAACTGGGTTTCGGAAAGGATCTCTGGTTTAATTCAGACATTCATATAGTGAGGCTTCACTAATGAAATTAATATTAATAACTTTAATAACTTTAATGATGGCAGCTTCAGCTAAAGCAGACAACTTTGATTGTCTAGTTGAGGCTGTCTATCATGAGGCTAGGTCAGAGACTTTGCTAGGTATGCTTAGTGTAGCTAATGTAATACTAACAAGAAAAGAAAGCAGCAACTATCCTAATACGATATGCAAGGTAGTACATCAAGGTAAGTATTGGAAAGACAATCCTGTTAGGGATAAGTGTCACTTCAGTTATTGGTGTGACGGTAGACCAGAAAGGTTTACAGATATATCAGGATTAATTAAATCTATTAATGTTGCAGAGATGGCACTCAAAGGTATACAAGTAAAGCAAACTGTTGGTGCTACCCACTATCATGCCAACTATGTAACCCCAAGCTGGGCATCTGATCCAAACTTTAAAGCTTTAGGATCAATAGGTAAACACCTATTCTACATTGACATGAGGGAATAAGAGGAGTATACTATGCAAACTACAAACGAAGTCCTTCATAAAAACATTGAGACTTTAAAGCAACAGCTAGAAGAGAAAGAAGAAACTATAAAAAAATTACGTAAAGAATTATCTAAGTTAAATTATAAACGAGCAAACCAAAGTTGGGTAGAGTAATGACAAAAAATCTATGGGAAAGAGAACGTAATAATATATTTCAACATCTAGTAAAACAGTACAGGAACGAAGGGTACTCTCATAAGGAATCAAAATCCTTGGCAAAACAGGAGGTTAATGAGGTGATGGAAGACAAAGAAAACTTTGTGCAGAATATATTAAAGGAAAGTTTTACTGATGGATAGGTGGAAAATAGTTCTGGAAAAAGACTACGGTGATATTGTTGTTGATTATTTTAACAGCAAGAGAGAAGCTCAGGCTGAAATTAAAAACAGATATAATCTGTGTAAACATCTGGGCTATGATCCTAATCTTGAATATAAAATTATTAAAGAAAGAGGATCACCCAAAAATTAATTAACATACTGTAGAGGGAGTACTTACGTACTCTACAGTATGTTAATTAAATCATTGAAAGGAGTGGAGATGCTTAAACGAAAGGGGCCATGCCCTAGTTGTAGTTCCAGTGATGCCCATCATCTATATGATGACGGTCATTCGTATTGTTATAGTTGTAAGACTAGATTTTCAAATGGTACAGCAGAGGTTATTCCCATGAATGTAGAAGTTAGCTCCAGTTTAAAGTCCTCTGGACAGGTGTCTTCAATCCCTGACCGAAGCATTAGCAAGGACACAGTTCAAAGGTTTAATACCTTGGTTCAGTTAGCTGATGGAGGAAAAGTAACCCATCATATTTATAGATACTTTGATGAAGATAACAATCACATAGCTAATAAGGTACGCAATGCTCTGACTAAAAAGTTCTGGTCAGAAGGTAACATCTCTATGGCTGGTCTATTTGGACAGAACATATTCAATCAGGCTGGTAAGTATATCACAGTATGTGAAGGTGAAGTAGATGCTATGTCTGCCTATGAATTAATGGGTAGCAAATGGCCTGTGGTTTCCATTAAGAATGGGGCTGCATCTGCCGTAGAGAATTGCAAGCAAGCCTTTAATTATCTTAACAAGTTTGAGACTGTAGTCCTCTGTTTTGATAACGATGCTCCCGGTAAAGAAGCGGCACAACAGGTAGCCCAGTTATTTGAACCTAACAAGTGTAAGATTATGGCTCTTGAATTTAAGGATGCGAATGAGTATCTGCAAAAAGGAAGGCGTGAAAGCTTTACTCAGGCATGGTGGAACTCCAAGCCTTACACACCAGCAGGTATTATAAATCTTGCAGACCTTGGGGAGTCCCTCTATGAGGAGAACTATAATGAAACCTGTCTGTATCCTTGGCCTAAGATGAATGAGAAAACCTATGGCATGAGGACAGGAGAACTCATTACGTTTACCAGTGGTGCTGGCATGGGTAAGAGTAGTATCATTAGGGAACTCATGCATCATATTATGTTAAGTACTCTGGATAATATAGGTGTACTTTGTATGGAAGAAAATGTAAAACATACAGCCTTTAATCTTATGTCAGTAGAAGCGAATGCTCGACTATACATCAAAGAAATAAGGGATCAGTATACTACTGAGCAACTTAGGGAGTGGCAGAAGAAGACCATTGATAGTAAAAGGTTCTATGCATTCGATCACTTTGGTTCTATATCTAACAATGAAATTCTTGATAGAGTAAGGTATATGGCTAAAGCTCTGGACTGTAAGTGGATCTTTCTGGATCACCTCTCCATACTGGTATCAGGAAACGAAGAGTTTGGAGATGAAAGAAAGTCTATTGATGTACTAATGACCAAGTTAAGATCCCTTGTAGAAGAGACAGGGATAGCACTCTTACTGGTATCTCACCTACGTAGACCAGCAGGAGACAGAGGCCATGAGGATGGCAGAGAGGTCAGCCTGTCGCATCTTAGAGGGTCAGCTAGTATAGCTCACCTATCTGATAGTGTTATAGCCTTGGAAAGAAATCAACAAGCAGAAGACGAGCATGAGGCTAACACCACTACTCTTCGTATACTCAAGAATAGATACACAGGAGACACTGGTATTGCCTGTTACCTCCACTATAATAAGGAGACAGGCAGGATGTCACAGGTTGATAATCCTTTTATGGAGGAGGATGATGCCACATAGTAAAAAATATCTTGAAGAAAATAAAGAAGCTATAGCAGAATATTATAAAAAATATTGTGAAGAAAATAAAGAAGCTATAGCAGAAAGTCGTAAAAAATATCGTGAAAAAAATAAAGAAGCTATAGCAGAACGTTATAAAAAATATTATGAAGAAAATAAAGAAGATTTATTAAAACAACAAAGAAGACACAGAAAAGAAAATAAGGAAGCACATCTGTGTTCAGTTACTAAAAGTAGGATTAGAAATAAAAATATTTCTTTTAATCTTGATAAAGAATATATTAAAGAAATATGGCCTGAAGATAATAAGTGTCCTGTCCTTAGTATTGAATTTAAAAAAGGAGAAGGAATGCAGATTGATGCTTCACCATCTATAGATAGAATTATTCCTGAAGTAGGATATGTAAAAGGAAATGTACAAATTATATGTATGCTTGCTAATAGAATAAAGAATAATGCTACACCAGATCAGGTCATACAAGTAGGTAATTACTTTAAAAAAATAACGGAGGAAAAGAATGCAGCCTAGAGAACAAACAATTGGCTGGATTGAATCGCATATTCCTGATATAATAATAGATCCAGATACTTCAGAGTTTAATATTAAGTGTCGTATTAATGGAGGAGATCTCAAGATCTTATATCAGGTCGAAGTAATAGAAGAATGGGAGGATGAATGGCCTGAGAAGTGGGAAGAAGTACGACTACCCTATAAAAATAAAGATGTTGTTGATAGATGGTACAAAGATTATCGAAGAGATCTCTTAACTTTTATAGTCTATCGTAAAGATCTAAAGAAAGCATGGCATATAGCAGGAGATATTGTCATGGAAAGTGAGGTAAGAAATAACTTTTATTGTATACCTCTTAAATTTACTTATCAAGTGGATATGAATTATGACCCAAGCAATAGTTGATATAGAAACAGATAGTCTTAATGCAAGTAAAATACATTGTATTGTAGCTCGATCCTATGACTCTGATAAAGAAAAGATATGGATAGGAGAAGAATGCCAGCAGTTTGCTGAGTGGTCTAAGCAGATAGATCAATTCATTATGCATAATGGTATTAGCTTTGATGCTCCCATCCTTAACAGACTAACAGGTTCCAAGATTAAGTTATCTCAGATAAGAGATACCTTAATTGAATCTCAGTTATTTAATCCCATCAGAGATGGTGGACATTCCCTTCAGTCATGGGGGGATAGACTTAACTTTCCTAAAGGAGACTGCGATGATTTTACTACGTACACTCCAGCTATGTTGGAGTATTGTCGGATGGATACGGCACTCACTAGCAAACTTGCTCATCAACTATCAATCGAAGGCTGTTCGTTCTCATCAAGATCGTATAACCTTGAAAGAAAAATCAGAGCAATTATAGATCAACAACAAAAGAATGGGTTTGCATTTAATATACGTGAAGCAATGGTATTGCTATCCAAGCTTGAGGATGAACAACATGATCTGGAACGTAAGGCTGATGAAATGTTTGAGCCTACTGAGGTTGTCCTCAAAACAAAGACCAAGTATATTCCCTTTAACATAGCCAGCAGAAAGCAGATAGCTGACAGGCTTATGAAGAGAGGCTGGAAACCTACCAAGACTACGGACAAAGGTAATATAATTGTGAGTGAGGAGATCCTTGATAAGCTGGACATGAAAGAAGCTAAGATGTTTAGCAGATACTTCCTTCTTCAGAAGAGAACAGGTCTTCTCAAGGCTTGGATACAAGCTTGTGAGGAGGATGAAAGAGTTAGAGGTAAGGTACTTACTCTCAGGACAGTAACAGGCAGGATGGCTCACCATAGTCCTAACATGGCGCAAGTACCAGCCATCTACAGTCCCTATGGTAAGGAGTGTAGAGATCTATGGACTATAGATAATCCTGATACCCATGTTCTTTTAGGTACAGATGCCAGTGGTCTGGAGTTAAGATGTCTAGCTCACTATATGGATGACCCCAAGTTTACCAAGGAGGTTCTTACTGGTGATGTTCATACTGCCAATCAGAAAATGGCTGGACTACAGACTAGAGATCAAGCAAAAACTTTCATCTATGCCTTTCTTTATGGGGCTGGACCTTCCAAAATAGGTAAGGTGGTAGGGGCAGGAGCTAAGAGAGGACAACAGTTAATCACTAACTTCCTACGCAACATGCCTCGCTTGAAAAAGCTAAGGGATAATGTTATTGAAGCATCACAGACAGGTACAATAAAGGCTTTAGATGGAAGAGTCCTCCATATAAGGGCAGACTATGCGTCCCTCAATACCCTCATACAGGGAGCAGGAGCTATAGTCTGTAAGCAATGGCTTGTTCATATGGATGAAGGCATTAGAAAGGCAGGAGTAGATGTCAAGCTGGTAGCCTCAGTCCACGATGAATACCAATTTGAGGTAGCCAAGACAGATGCAGAGAGATTTGGTCAGATAACCAAAGATGCTATGCTGGAAACAACAAAGACATTAGAGATGCAATGTCCTCTTGATTGTGAGTACAAGATTGGAACAACATGGAAGGAAACACATTAAATGCTTCATCTTAAACCCAGATACGAAGCCTTTTGTCAAGCTTTTGTCGCTTATCCTAATGCTAAGGAGGCAGCTAGATCAGCAGGTTATTCAGTATCAGCTTTATATAATCAAGGACACAGGATTCTTCACAGACCTGAAATTAAAGAAAGGATACTTAGTCTTAACCCACAGTTTGAATATATTTATAATAAAGAAGCATCCAATCCTACAGGTGTAGATAGATTTTTTATTTATTTTATTGCAGGACTAGCTAGTGATGGATTAGAATTATGTACCCCTGTAAAAATAGGAATAAGCAATGATGTTAAATCCAGATTAAAACAATTACAAACTAGTTCTTGGGTTCCTCTTGAGATTATATATTCATCTGCTTTTTCAGATAATGATACTGTCTTAGAATTAGAACATACATTACATGAATGTTTAGAAGAAGTAAATGTAAGTGGAGAGTGGTTTAACTTAAGTAGAAGAACTATAGCTGACTTATCAGATTTTATTGAAAGTAATAAGTATAAAAGAAATGTGAAAAAAAGAACTGAGATGGGTCATCAATACAAAGAAAGATTACAGTTATGTAGAAATTGTTTAGGGAATTTTATAAAGCTAATCTTATCTAAAGGAGATACATTAAATGCCACACAATAATCGAAAGTTTGATAAGGAATCCTATAAGGCTAATGATCAGAAAGCTAAGGATGCAATGAGTAACTACCTATATCAACAAGGTTACTCAGATATTGAACAAAGAGAAGACTACTTCTTTGATATCTCTGCCAAACTTTGGCATGTAGATGGATCATGTAAGAATTATTTCTTCGAGGTTGAGATTAAAAATCAATGGAGTAATATCTGGCCTTCTTCTTGGAAGGAAGTAAGAATACCTGAGAGGAAGCAAAGACTAATTAATAAATGGAAGAAAGAATTTAAAGATCATGAGCTTATCTTTGTAGTCTTTAATACCGATTGTTCTAAGGCTTGGTTTATGGATGGTGATCTGGTAGGTGAGTCTACCATAGGGAAGATACAGAACTCCACTCGTATAGGAGAACCTCATCTGCAAGAACCATTCTTCCATATACCTTATCAAGAAGCTGAATTAATTAACATACTGTAGAGGGAGTACTTACGTACTCTACAGTATGTTAATTAAGTGTTTGACTTAGTGTCAGGCATATGCTATAATTCGTCAACAATTGAGAGGAGGTTGCTTTCACTGAAATCTTTATATCAATTATGCTGCTAGAAGTTTTGGTAGCAGTTATGTTATTATCTTAATGTTATTATCACAAGGAGTAAAGTAAATGAGTGTAATTTCTGGAGATGCCTATTGGGCACATGTTATTACCCCAAACACCAAGTTCAATCCTGATGGTGAATGGAGTATAGAAGTTTGTAACCTTAATGCTAAGAATAAAAAGGTTGCAGAAGCCGATGGTCTTACCATCAAAAATAAGGGTGATGAAAGAGGAGACTTTGTTACCCTGAAGCAGTATGCACGTACCAAAGATGGTACGCCTAGAGCTATATCAGTTAAGGATTCCCAACGTAATGCGTTTCCCTCTGACAAACGTGTAGGGAATGGTTCCAAGGTGAATGTTTCTTATTTCCCCAAGGAATATACTGTGTATGGTGGTGGTGTTAAGGGCTACCTTAATGCAGTGCAAGTAACTGACTTAGTTGAGTACAGTATGGACGACTTTGGTGTAGTCGAAGGAGGCTATACTAATAATGAAGTTGAAGATATTCCTTTTGCTTCGTAACCCCTAAAGGAGACTTGGAGAGTAGTAGGCTAGTTAGTTTGCTGCTCTCCATTTTTTAATATGAAAAAAATTAATACTTTAGTTGAAGATATATATAGTTTATTCTCTCTTGATCCTATTGATATGAAGGAAGAAGAAGTAGATAAACATATAGATACCTTTGGGGAAATGCTTAAGCTTCATATAAAAGATTTTATGTATGAGAAGCCTAGAGAATATGGCAACCTAAGATTGTCAGCTATTGGTAAACCAGACAGACAACTCTGGTATGATGTTAATACCAAGAGAGATGCAATCCCATTGAAAGCTAGTACAAGAATTAAGTTCTTATATGGTTATATACTGGAGGAGTTTTTACTTTTATGTTCTGCGATTGCAGGTCATAAGGTAACTGATCAGCAAAAGGAAGTAGAGATAGAAGGAGTTATAGGTCATCAAGATTCTATGATAGATGGAGTTCTGGTTGATTGTAAGTCTGCCTCTGGTAACAGCTTTCATAAATTTAAAAACAATAACTTATTAGAGGAAGATCCCTTTGGATATATAGCTCAGATCTCTGCCTATGCAGAAGCTAATGGGGTTGATGAGGCAGCTTTCCTTGCTATAGATAAATCTACTGGAGAGATCTGCCTAACTCCTGTTCATTCAGTGGAGATGATTAATGCTAAAGAAAGGATTAAATTTCTTAAAGGAATGGTTACTGACAGTAGCATCCCTGATAGGTGCTATAGTCCTGTACCTGATGGCAAGTCTGGTAATCTTAAGTTACCCTTTGGTTGTGTTTATTGTGGTCATAAAAAAGAATGTTGGTCTGATGTTAACCAAGGAAGAGGGATACGTGTCTTTCAATACGCAAAAGGTAAAAGATACTTGGTTCAAGTTGGTAAAGAACCTGATGTCCCTGAAGTAGTTAACTGGTAATGCATTGGGAGTATAAAGGTAAGCCAGATCTTTCCCAGTTTGGCTTCGTTTATATTATCACCAATCTAAAAAATAAGAAAGCTTATGTTGGATGCAAACAATATTTTAATTATAAGAAAACTAAAAAGAAATCTGAATCAAACTGGAAATCTTATATGGGATCTAGTAAACAACTACTAGACGATATAGAAAAGATTGGAAAAAAGAATTTCAAATTTAAAATTCTAGCAGAGTTTAAAAATAAAAGAAGTCTAAGATACTATGAATGTTATTATCAAATAAAATATAGTGTGCTAACTAAAACACTTGAGGGAACAGATGAACCAGCCTTCTATAATAATTATGTAGGAGGTAAATTTTACAGACCTGTTCAAGAATACTTTGAACATACAGACTAGTGTCTCGACTGAAGATTTATACGATCTTACAAATAAAGATCCTCATAAATCTTTATACTTAGCTATAATATTACAAGCTCTTTTAGATCTTACCAAGCCTGAACTAAAAGAAGAAGATACTCATATAACTCTCAATAGAGATCAAGCCCATGCATGGTTCTTTACCTCTGTAGGAGTAACCTGTGAAGACTTTGAAACCGTATGTCATTTTGCAGGACTACCTCCCATTAAGGTGAGAACCTTTGCTTATGAAGTCATTCAATCAGGAGATGTAGATCATGTCAGAAGAAGATTACAATCATTACTCTAACCCATTTGATGTTCAGATAGGTGGAGATCATTATAAAGATTGTGCCATACAGCCTACGGTTTACTCTCATTATAATAATTTAAATACATGCGAAGCTAATATTGTAAAATATATAACCAGACATAATAAAAAAGGAGAAGGCAAGAAAGATATATTAAAAGTAATTCACTATGCACAACTGCTTTTAGAATTAGAGTATCCAGAAGAAGATAAACAAGCAGACCTATTTAACGATTTAATAGAGAGGGGTAGACATGTTCAAGTCAAATCGTAATCCACAATTCAGATCCAAGTTTAGTGAAGACATTTTCTATACCAAGTATTCCCATGAAGGAGCAGAAACTTTTCATGAGTTAGCTTGTACTCTGGTGGAGGATGTCTGTCAGAATAATCTGAGTAAGGACGAGAAGGAAGCATTGATAGATCACATTTCCAATCTCAGGTTCTTACCCGGAGGTAGGTATCTTTACTATGCAGGAAGAGATAAGAAGTTCTTTAATAACTGTTACCTTCTTAAAGCAGAAGAAGATACCAGAGAAGATTGGGCTAACCTGTCTTGGAAGTCTGAGTCCTGTCTGATGACAGGTGGTGGTATTGGTGTAGACTATTCTACTTACAGATCTGAAGGACAAACCCTGAAGGGTACAGGTGGTGTAGCTTCTGGCCCAATACCTAAGATGCAGATGATTAACTCTATAGGTCAGAAGGTTATGCAGGGTGGTAGTCGTAGGTCTGCTATCTATGCTTCTCTTAACTGGAAGCACGATGACATAGATAAGTTTCTGACTGCCAAGAACTGGTTCGATATGCCAGTAGGAAAGACAGGTAAGACTTTGTTTGATATTAAACAAGATGACTTCAACTTTCCTGCACCTCTGGACATGACCAACATCAGTGTAAACTATGATACCGAATGGTTGTTAAACTATTGGGAGAAAGGAGATCTAGGCCATGTCTTTAGGACTAATATACATCAGGCTCTTAGAACAGGTGAACCGGGATTCTCATTCAACTTCTTTGAGAAAGAAAACGAAACCCTCCGTAACGCTTGCACCGAAGTTACGAGTGAAGACGACAGTGATGTTTGTAATCTGGGTAGTCTCAATTTTGCTCGTATTGATGACCTTAACCAACTGCAAGAGGTTGTCCAACTTGCCACAAAGTTTCTATTGTGTGGAACACTCAGAGCTACACTCCCCTACGAGAAAGTGTATGAGGTTAGAAATTCAAATAGACGTTTAGGACTTGGCTTGATGGGTCTTCATGAGTGGTTGATACAACGTGGACACAAGTATGAAACCACACCAGAACTGCATAGATGGTTCAAGGTATATGAAGCTGAGTCAGACAAGGTAGCTAGAGCCTTTGCTAATACACTTAACATCTCTGTTCCTGTTGCTGTTAGGGCAGTAGCTCCTACTGGTACGATAGGAATATTAGGAGGCACATCTACTGGGGTAGAACCTATCTTTGCTGTAGCTTATAAGAGAAGGTATCTAAAGAACAAGAGATGGCACTACCAGTATGTAGTTGATAGTGCTGCACAAGAGATGATAGAACTCTATGGTGTTAAGCCTGAGAGTATTGAGTCTGCCCTTGATCTGGTAACTAACTATGAAAGGAGATTAAACTTCCAAGCTAATGTCCAAGAGTATGTGGATATGTCTATCTCCAGCACAATTAATCTACCAGCATGGGATACAGAAGATAACAACGAAGGTAAGGTGGAGGACTTTGCTCAGACTTTAGCTAAGTATGCTCATAGATTAAGAGGCTTCACCTGTTATCCTGATGGATGTAGAGGCGGTCAGCCTTTAACCAAGGTTCCTTATAGTGAAGCTATTGAAAAACTTGGTGAAGAATTTGAGGATAATATACAACCTCATGATATTTGTGAGATCACTGGATCAGGTGGAACTTGTGGGGTTTAAAATAACATTTGACAAAGTACTACATTGTGTAGTATAATATAGTATATGGAATGCTAATAATAGGTTCCATAACCTCTTGCTTAATAAGGAGAATGCTATGAATGTAAGACTAGAAGGTGATTGGAAGTTCCTTAATACTCCTTCTCTACTGAAATTTGAGAGAAGGGCTATAGGTTATGACAGGTTGTTCCGAAGAATAATGGATATGCCTGAGAATGATAATCAAAGTTATCCACCTCATAATCTAATTAAGGAATCGGATACGGAGTTCAAGATTGAATTGGCTTTGGCTGGCTTTACAAAGGAAGAAGTTAAAGTGGTTCAGGAAGAACAAAGATTAACCATAAGTGGAAACAACTCTGAGAAGGAGGGCAACGAAAACATTCTACATAAAGGCATAGCAAGCAGAGCTTTCACAAAGACATTTGATCTTGCAGAGAATATCGAAGTCACAGAAGCTTCATTTGAAAATGGGATGGTTATCATCAAGCTCAGACAGGATATTCCAGAAGATAAAATGCCGAAGCTCATTGAATTTAAATAAGGAGAAGGGAGGGCATTCATTGAGTGCCTTCCCTTTTTATGGAAAATATAAATGAAAAAACCTATAAAAGAAACAGGCAGATGGATATTAAAAGGATATATTGTATGGTCTATATGCGCTGATCTTTTTCTTCTTTGGGGATTTTTATATTTAGTTTTAAAATACGGATAAGGAGATTAGTGTGAAAGAAGATAAACTTAATACAATCTATATAGGTTATGATCCAAAGGAGGAGGTTGCTTGTAAACTTTTAGAGTGGACCTTGAAAGAAAATTCTCCTGTTCCGATTGTTGTTAAACGATTACGCAAAGATATTCTGGAAAGGATGGGATTATACTATCGCCTACATGAGGTTGTTAACGGACAGTACATAGACAAGATAGATCAAAGACCTTTCTCAACTGAGTTTAGTTTTAGTAGGTTTTTAGTACCAGCTTTGATGCACTATGAGGGATGGGCATTGTATATGGACTGTGATATGTATCCCAGAACTGATATCAATGAACTGTTTCAGGAATATAATACTGACTACTACCCTCTGTATTGTGTTAAACATAAGTATGAACCTACAGATAAATTCAAGATGGATGGTAGAGAACAGGTAACCTATCCTAGAAAGAACTGGTCAAGTCTGATGCTCTGGAACTGTGGACATGAGGCTAACAAAGTACTTACTCCTGAAGAAGTAAACAAGAAAGATGGTAAGTTTCTTCATGGCTTTGGCTGGCTCCCTGAGAAAGTTAATGGTATTGGTTCTATTGATGAAGAATGGAACTGGCTTGATGGACATTCAAGCGAAGATATTACCCCCAAGAATGTACACTTCACAACAGGTGGTCCTTGGTTTAAAGAATGGAAATGTAAACGTCCTATTGATGGACATTATGCTTCTGAATGGAATGCAGATTATTGCTACCTCTTACTCAATGGAATTGTAGATGAAATATAAAATTGTAACTGCCTTTGATGAGGCTTTTCTTCAACAGAGTACTAGTATACTTCTTACTGAGTTCAAGGATAACTGGGAAAATAAAATAGACTTTCATTGTTACTATTACAATCTTGATCTATCAAACTATTCTCTTCCCAAAGCTGCTAACATCCACTACCATAACCTGATGGAGGTAGTGGACTATCCTAAATTTCTAAAAGAATTTAGTAAACATAATGGTACTGAAGGAAATACTATACCTTATAATGAGATACTTGATCCTATCAAGTTTGTTCCTAAAGTTATAGCTCTGACTGAGTGTGCCTTTGAGAGTAGTGGTTGTTGGTTAATCTGGCTTGATCCCAGTGTCATCAATACCAAGAATATATCTGTTAAAGATATTGAATCTATCTTTCCAGAGAACTCTGATAAGGTAGACTTGATTACTTTAAAGGATGAGGCTTATCTAACTGCCTATAATTTGTGCAGACAAACGCCAGTAGATTTACTGGGAGATTTAAGAGGAGCTTTTATTTCAGGAGAGTTCTCCAACTACAGGGAGTGGCATGATACTTTTATTCTGAATAGACTAAGAACTATCTATGAAGCTCATGGTATGCAGGTACATGAGATTGATCCTGAACATTCCCCTATCTCAGAGATGATTGTCAGTCTGGAAGATCGAAAGAACATGGCCGTCAGAGATAAGGATGGCCAACGCATTATTAAATTGTCGGATACTGAGACATCTCCTGACATACTTCCTAATAGATATAGACAACTGGCAGACATCATCAGGTTCTACAAGCCTGAATGTATACTGGAAAGCGGAACATGGAATGGAGGGAGGGCTATTGAGATGGCCTTGGCTGCATTCAAACATAAGGAGAAGGTTCATTACATTGGCTTTGATTTGTTTGAGGATGCTACTACAGACACAGATCATGTAGAGTTTAATGTCAAACCTCATAATACTATACAGGCTGTAAGGAATAGGTTTGAGGAATTTGCAAAGCATATAAAGGATAAGGAAGATAAAACATTTACCTTTGAATTGTATAAGGGAAATGTCAGAGAAACTCTTGATCGCATGTTAAAGACTGAGGAAATAAGTGACGTTGACTTTGCTTTGATGGGAAGCGGCAACAGCCGGGAGACTGTTGAAGCAGAATATAAAGTTCTTAAGCATGTACCAGTAGTTGTAGCTGATCATTACTTTACTACGGATGATGATGAAGGTCTTCCTCCTGAAAAATATCAAGGAGTAAAACATGTATTTGATGATGTACCTACAAAGAAAGTGGATGCACAGGAAACAACGAAAGATGGATGGACTAACTTTGATGAATCTACGGCAACAAGAAAATATATATTACCTTCAGGTGATAAAGTGGTTGGCGGTGGTAATACTCATCTTGTGGTTTTTCTTCATGACTCTAAGTTAGAAGACATACCAGAAGATCTGAAGAGAGTACCTATCATAGTACATCCCAGAGATTGTGTCCCTAAAGATTATATAAAGAATAATATTAATTCTAACATGACCTTGATTGATCCGAAGAAGTGGATTACTAAACATCCTGTACATAAAGACAGGGCTGCTGTTATTTCTGCTGGTCCTTATCTGGATTATAAAAAGTTAAAAGAATTTACCATTGAAAATCCTGATGTAAAAGTAGTGACGGTGAAACATGCTTACCCTAAACTACTTGAACATGGCATACAGCCTTGGGGTTGTATTATTCTAGATCCCAGACCTATTACTGGTATGTCTACACATAACATTGTTCGTAAAGATTTGTTTAAGAAAGTAGATCCTGATACCAGATTCTTTGTAGCCTCTATGACTGATCCTTCTGTGACAAATCATCTCATAGAAAACAAAGCACAGATCTGGGGATGGCATGCCTTTACTGACTCACTCAGAACAGATACAGAGAAAGGACATCAGATACAGAACAGACAGGTAAAGCTTTCCTCTGATCTGGGCATACCTGAAGGATCTACTCTCATTACTGGTGGTACATGTGCTGCCATGAGAGGTATAGGTATGCTGCATACAATGGGCTTCAGGGACATACATCTGTTTGGTTTTGAATGTTGTCGGGATGAGCCTACCAATGAAGAGAAGACTGAGACTACAGGTGATATAGATGGTGGAGAAGTTCCCAAACCTAAGTACATACAGGTCAATGTCAAAGAGAAAACTTACTGGACTACTGGTGAGTTACTGGCAATGGCTCAAGATTGTGAGAAAGTATTCTCAGATGAAGGATTGGAAGGAGTTCTTACTTTTCACGGAGAGAACACAATGATAGCAGATCTCTGGGATATTGCTCTGGAAAAAGAAAACAGACCTGCATTTGAGGAGTACTATAATGCCAAGTGATATTGAAGTTGTAGGTAAAACAGTTAATCGTAAGCCTATATCTTTTGATCCAAAACTTAGTAGAGATAATCCTTCCAAAAGATATAGATCTCTTCTAAAAGAATACAAAGACATGCATGATTCTGGGTATGGTATCTTTAATGGCAGAAGTCTTGTCAAGTATGTAAGTTATATTAAAAATTTTCTGGAAGGTAACAATTGTAAAACCTTACTTGATTACGGATGTGGGAAGGGACATCTTTATATGCAGGAACACTTTGAAAGTGTAACAGATGTTATAAAGGAACCTCTTCCTTATTTCTGGAATCTGGATTCATACCATCTCTACGATCCCGGTTATGAAGATTTTAAAACACTACCTACAGAGAAGTATGATGCAGTTATATGTACTGATGTTATGGAACATGTACCTGAAGAAGATCTGGGATGGGTCATCAGAGAAATATTTTCCTATGCCAAGAAGATGGTCTTTGTAAATGTAGCTTGCTATGAAGCTGTGAAAAAATTCAAAGATGGTACGAATGTTCATGTCTCAGTATTCCATCATCAGGATTGGTTACAATTCTTGGCACATGAAAGTCGCAACCATAAAGATCTTATTATCTATCCTTTCTTTAATGGCTTCTTTGAAGATGATGTTGATCATGTTCTAACGAAAGGATATCAGATAGATAGTTACCCCAGAATAATACAATTTCAAAAGGAGGAGGCAGAAGAATGTTAGGAATAGTAGAATCAGTAGTAGGAGTAGCAGGTAAAGTTCTTGATAAGTTTGTTGAAGATAAAGATTTAAAGAGAAAACTTGAATCAGAACTTAAGTCACAAATTATATCACTGGATCTGGCTCAGGCACAAACAAACCTTGAGCAAGCAAAACATTCCAGTGTGTTTATTGCAGGAGCTAGGCCAGCCATCATGTGGATATGTGCCTTTGGTCTGGGTTGGCAGTTTGTCTTTCAGCCTGTAGCTGCATGGATACTTGCAGTTAGTGGATCAGAACTTATGCTCCCACTTTTTGAAACAGAAGGTTTAATGCCGTTAACTTTATCCTTACTAGGTCTTGGATCTATGAGATCTTTTGAAAAGTTCAAGGGTATACAAAGAAATAATATGAAGTAATGCTTAAGTGGCTTTATAAATTGCAGTGGAGGTTCTGTATCTGGCTAAATAAAAAGCTGTCAGGTACAGGTAACCCTAAATATTTCTCAGGTAAGAAAGATGATAAAGCTGACTGACAACGCAGACATACACCTATCCTCTGTTGTTGCAGAGAATAAGGTAGCTGCTATTCGACTAGCAGTTAACAGCGGAGGATGCTCTGGCTTTACCTATGATTGGCAGCTTGTCACTGAGGAAGAGTTCGATGACATTATCGATGACTTCATTATAGATCTGGATACAGGTAAACTTGTTATCGATAATATCTCCAGTGTTTATGTAGCAGGAATGACGGTGGACTATAAGAAGGACATCTTTGGTCAGCGTCTTATGATTGATAACCCTAATGTAGAATCCATGTGTGGATGCGGAGAAAGTTTTCAGGTATGACTAAATTAATTAAACAAACACCAACTCATACTCTTGATTGGTATATTAAATGGATAGCTTCAATCATACTGGTAGGAGGAGTTATCCTGACCAGCAATAACATCTACCCTCTTAACCTGATGGTTCATGCCATTGGAATGTTTGGATGGTTTATTGTAGCTATCATCTGGAATGACAGAGCATTACTTGTAATCAATGCTGTCTCTCTTGTCTTATTAATTAATGGATTGGTATCTTATTATGTTAAATGATAAACAGGAAAAGTTTGCTCAAGCTTATGTTCTTCACAGGAATGCTACTGAAGCAGCTAGAGCAGCAGGTTATGCAAAAGCATCTGCCTACAATCAGGGATATAGATTACTTCAGTCAGATGAGATTACAGAAAGAATAAAAGATCTTGAACAAGAGCTTGAAACAAATGTTAATGTTATAGAAGAAATAGAAAGTCAGTATACCTATGCCAAAGCAAATGGACATACCAATAGTGCAATCAAAGCTCTTGAATTACTCTCCAGAGTGAGGGGAGCTAACTCAGATGTTAACATTAATCTGGATGAAGAAACTTTAGAAGGTGCAATTGTAGGATGTCTTAACGTTTTAGGAGAAGAAAAGGTATTAGACCTTCTATCTAAGTGTGACTTTACGATTTATGAGGATGATGAGGAAAATGGAGAGCCAGAGAGCGTCACTGAGGGGGGTGTAGAGGAGTCTCTGGACCTACCCCAGCCTGAAGAGGCTACTTCTCCTGTATGAGGCTGTATGGCCCGTAGGATGAAAATCGTGTTTTCACAAAATAGATCTGGAGATATATCAGAACATAAAGCAGTAGTATGGCTATTGGAACAAGGATATGAAGTATTTCGTAATGAATGTTGTTCAGGACCAATAGATATAATTGCTTATAATGTGGAAACTCAAGAAATATTAAAAATAGATGTTAAGACTTGTAGCAGTAGAATAAGACGAGATGGTACAGAAGTAACTGATCTTCCTTATATAAAACAAAAGCAGAGAGAATTAGGAATTAGATTGTTAGCGGTTGATAAAATAAATAATACATTTACATTTATTAATTAGCTATTTATAGCTCCATATCCAAGGTCTGGGATGTATATTACTACTATCCATAGTATCTATGTGTAGAAACCTACCTTCATGTGGTCCTCTTTGAGATACTCCTATGCCAGTGAAGCCATGTTGGATAGCTAACTTCATTAATCTATAGGCAGTCTTACCACTGACCAAGACATCAACTGCTTTACCGTATAAATGTGGAGAGTTTTTAGATCCTCCTATAACCTGATTATAAGATTCATGTCTGTATCCTGAAGTTATGATCATAGGCTGATTAAATTCCCTCCGCAAAGCTTCAAGCTTTTTCATAAATTCTGTGTCCATCTGACATTCATCTGTACCTTTGCACTTAAGTTCTTCAACACTAAAGTACTGCCACATTATTCTTCTTCCTTTTCTTTGGTTGGTGGGGGATGTGTTCCATTATGCATTCGATAGAACCTATCCAGATCTTTTTCAATAGCTGCTAGTCTCATTTCAATAGCTCCATCTCTCTCAGATCTTTCCTTCAGAATTTGAGGAGAGAGTATGTCCTTTGCCATGACATCAATAGAGGATAGAGCAACAGCTTGTCTTGCTTCTACCTTATCTATCCGGGTAAATATTTCTGTTACGTTTTGTTTCATACTATCCAGTTGATTTATAATAGATCTAATGGTAGCTTTCAGGACTCCCCATGTAGTAGCTACACCAGCCAGCACTATCCCAAATGTCAGGAGTTCTCTTGGTCCTAGTTCTAGCATTACCGCACACCAGTTCTACTGCCCACATAGGAACGATAGACATTCATGAGTTCTCTCTGGGCTTCCCTGATAGGAGGTTTCTGTCCTGTTCTTTTTTGGGTAGATATTCCCCATAAATAAACATCTTTCTTTAAAGGCTGTTGAGGAACAAAGACACCCTTCTTAACCATATTATGAAGTACTTTATTATCCAGCCTACTCCCGAATAAACCATTCTCTGTTACTGCATTAATGATTTGCTTATTACTCAGACCTGCACTCTTGGCTTTGGAAATATAGTCAAACATTTCGGTAGCTAAGGCAAACTGTTTTTCCATTCCCTGACTATAGGCATCTACCAATTCATCTACAGAGATAGGACTTCTTTGTTGGTAAGCATTCTTAAATATTTTATCTGTAGCTCCCATATCTCTTTTTAATCCATACAATTTAAAAGATAGAGCCTGACTAATATCATATCGTTCTGGTTTAACACCTGACAAAGCTATCCAAGCATCATCTCGATATCGTTCTCTTCCTTTCTTAGCAACACCAAACTTTTTATCTTGATCCATTAGGTTGTAGGTTTGGTAGATATCCCTAATACTTTTTACTCCTCCCGGTTCAAAAGCTTGCATGAAAGTAGACATTCCATTCGCTATATTTTGACCAGTAGTTTGTGTAACGTCATCAAAGATGGGGTTTCCATAGTCGTCTACATTATTCATAAATTGAGAGATAGCAGACATTACCATTGAAGGACCAAAGGCATCTCGTAAAGGTTCGACAACAGCCCTATAAGCTGCTTCTTCTACTACACCATCTACATATTCTCCACGATTTAAAGCTCTAAATCCTGCCATAATAGGATCTTGCATAGGTGACCAAGGATTAATATAACTAATATTTATTCTTCTTCCTTTTCCTTTCTCATCTGGTTTCCCCATATAGAAGAAGTTAGCTCCCTTATTATACTCCTGTTCAAAGGCTTCTGTTCCAGCTTTTATTGTAGTATCCTGTCCTTCCAAAGTTTCATTCATTCCCCACAATTGAGCCGAAGTAGTGGCTAGTGCAGGAGCAGCACTTTGAGCAGCAAGGAAAGATCCTGCTCTCTTAAGTCCCAGATTTCTTTGGGCTACTCCTTTCAGAGAACCATCTGCATTTCTTTCTCCCTTCTTTATCTGGATACTTCCATCTTTAATATCATTGAAGGCAGACTTAATTATATTCTTCTGTGTTCTGAGCATCTCTGATTTAAAAGCAAGGAAGTCAGCAAAAGGAGCAAGCCTCATACGCCTGATAAACTTAGGCACACCTGCATAATTCTGCATATGTTTATTTACAGCTTCAGCAGCAGCTTCATCTAGTTTAGTTATTTCAATTGGAAGACCATCTGTTGATCTAAGAGTTCTGGTAACTTCTTCTGGATTAACACCTTGATCTATAAGGATCTGTCTGTAGTTTCCCTTCTCATTCATAAAGGCATACTGTTTCCACATATCATCCATTGACTGATAGAATTTAGCAGCAGTAGTATTAGCACTCTTAGCTCTATCTATTAGACTTCTTTCTCCTTTATAAAGAGGAGAGGTAAGATCCCAAAAAGATTCTTGTCCAGCATCCTTCATAGCTCCCCTGAATGATCCTATATCTGTACCACTCTGTATAATACCCAGAGCTAGTCCTCTTTCCATATCAATGTTAAGAGCTTCATTAGATTTAAGATACATTCCTCTGAAGACTCTGGGAATTTCTTTCAGATGTTTAGGGTTCAGGTATCCTGCTCCAAGAGCCATCCATCCACCACTAAGGAAGTTTCTGGCTGTAGATGTTACACTCCAGATTGTTTTAGCTGCTCTGGAATGTCCTTGCAACATCAGGTATGTCTGTATAGATTTAGGAAAAGATATTGCCATTTCGTTTCCATTGGCAATAAAGGCAGCGACTTCTTTTGTACCATACATTTGATCGCCCTCCTTTATTCCTGCCAGAGGTTTCACTATACCTGCTGCTTCCTCTAAAGGTTGTACTACTCCTTTTGTGGGTGGAAGGCTCGATCTTAATGGAACTGTTATTCCTTCTGAAGGAAGTTTACGAGTAGCTGTTCCTGCTATGTCTCCCAGTTTAATAGCATCTGCAATTTGTTTTTCATACTTAAAGTCTTCAATAGTCTGAAACACTTTCATTGCTGTATTGGCATAATTTGAAACAGGATTATCATATTCTCCCATCAACTCACGTATCTCTTTTGGAATATCTTGCCTTCTCTTTAAAATATCAGAAGCATTATCATATAAACTATTTTTCTTATTGTATTCTTTAGAAAATACAGTAATTAAATCTGATTCATCATTCATTTTAAGAATATCAGTAATTACATTATCTACATAACCATCTGTACCCATATAGGATTCAAGGATCTGCTTATCTTCTACTGTTCTTTGTGAAGCATTTTTCTTTAGGACAGCCCCAAGTGCCGGGTGACGAGAAGCAGCCTGTAATTTAATAAAATTTCTGGCTCTCTCTCTTATTTTAGCACCTTCATCTGTTTTATTTAAAAACTTTGTCCACTTAGGATTATCATGCATCTGATACTTACGAGTAACATAGAGAGTAGGTTTACCTGTATCAGTCATGGAAGCTACAATCTTGGCTTCAAGTTCTTCACCTGCTTTTCCTTCTTTTATAATTCCTAATTTTTTTCCAGTTGTAGGATCTTCCTCAACCAATTGCCTTTGAAGAAATTTAATTTGTTCCCTCATTTCTTTTATTACAGTAGCAGTTTCTGGAGCTTCACTTTCAAGCTTGGCAAGTTGTGTTGCATCTCCTCTGAAGGCATCATCTAATACCTTATTTAATTCTTTAGGAATTTTTCTTAAAGGAAGTTCATAATTCTTTTGAATAGCTTTAGAATACTTTTTTAATAATCCTTCTACATTTCTTTCAATGGCTCTAAAGGCAGAATCCTTTCTGGTTCTAGCTAATTTTACAGCATTATTAGTACCCCCATCATCAAAAAATTCTCCTTTAAATTTAGCTACAATTCTTTCTCCAACTTTTCTTTGATCTCCTATTCCGCTTCCTTCCTCTGTTACTTCCTCTGTAATCTTTCTTCCTACATACTTTCCTCTTTGTCCTTTTACAGGTTCTAGTACAATACCTTCATTTTCAAATGTATCTTGTACAGTTACTTCCCTTTCTACATGTCCTTTACGAGCATTAGTTCTCCACTCCCTCCTTTGTTTGGGAGTCATATCCTTCCATTCATCTGTCTTTTTCATTTCCCTTAATTCATCAGCCAAATCTTTTCTGGATTTAGATACATCTACAGTTACTGTACCATCTACTTCTAACTTATCTTTTACTTCGTTTACTTTAGTTATAATATTATTAGGAGTATCTTTTGATCCTATAAGTATGGAAGCCTCACTTACCTTCTGGACCTCTCCTTCTGGTCCTTCCCATCCTGCCTTCTGTAAGGCTGACTTTCTCCCTATCTTTTCAGCGAGTCTGGTAAGCCCTCCTCCCATAACTCCCCCAAATAAAGCACCTGCTCCAGCCATTGTTGCCATCTGACCATAATCAAAATCAGTCTTATTGGCTATCTCCATAGCCTGTTCGTAACTTGCTCCTTCATTAACAGCTTCAACAAATTTCATTCTGTCTACATCCAGACCAAGATCTAAAGCTTGTTGACCTATATCTTCTGCTGTCATATAAGCAGCACCTTCTACTGCTCCATATAGTCCTGAGTATTTAGCAGTTGTTTTAGCAGCTTCCTTTCTGGCTTTTCCTAGAACAGCTTTCTTTATTCCCTTTGTTGATCCTTTCTTGGATGCCTGTTCAGCCAGCTTTGCACTAACTCCTTTCTTTATAAGGGCATCTTTCAGATTATTTTTATAAAGAGTTTTACCTAGAAAGTTAAGTCCTGCTCCAGCAGCTACCTTACCACCAAATAAGAGAGGCGCACCAATACCAGTAGCTATACTAAGTAGAGTAACAGGATCTGTTAAGGTATGATATAGACCTCTTCCAAATTGTGACCAATCTGTAGCTGTATCTGAGTATTGAGTTGTGGATTCCAGCCAAGCTTTCTTCTGTTCCTCAGTTAGCTGATCCATATTATAGGCTGTCATACCCATATTGGTAATATCCCAATTGAGTTTTGAATGTCTATCCTTCATCCAATCAGAGAGAGCTTTCTGAGAACCTTTCCACTTCTCTCCTTCTTCAGCTTGATAGATTATGGCAGCATTACTCAGCCACTGTTTGTTAGTGTCGAGTACATCTTCATCCATTTCGTCTGGAGTTTCTACAGGTTCAACCTCTGTTGTGGTAACAGCTTCACCCCATTGAGTATAATCAATAGGTTTAGTTTGTTGTTGAGGTTGAGGTTGGGTTTGTTTTTGTGTATCAACAGCTTCACCCCATTGAGTATAATCAATAGGTTTAGTTTGTTGTTGCTCTACAGCTTCACCCCATTTTGTATAATCTATTTGTGGAGGCATTATTCTACCTTATGGTAATTGATTTCCAGATGAATCCCAAGCTTTTCCAGAAGTTACATCTACCCAAATATATTGATTACCTTGCTTTCTTTGCTGAGTATTAGAAGGAACTCCTTGTGGTCTAGGAGGAGGTGTAGCACTACTTGCTTGTGTAGTAGCACCTGCTGGTGGTATTACTTTATGTACAGCTATAGCCTGACTTGTTTGAGTCATACCACCTGCAATTGCTGTCTCTAAAAATAATCTTTGTCGTTTGTTTACTTCGTCAATATATTGTTGTAATGATGGATCACTCTTCAATATAACATTACCATTTCCATCTCTAACTTCATCATCATCACCAAGTGTCCAATTAAACATATCTGCAACTCCACGTCTAATTTCTTTCATTTTATCAGTAAAGTTAACAGGTTTACCTCCTCCTGTTTTACCTTTATTTTGAACATCCAATAATTTAGCCATCATTTCTACTTTTGTTAATTCACCACGTTCAAATGCTGTCATAGCTGCTATCTCAGCTAAGGCTGCTGTTTTGGTAGCTCTATCCATATTGGCAAGTTCTTTAGTGAAGCCATACTTATCGACCAGAAGTTTAGCTTCTTGTAAGGATTCTTTATTAATCTCTGCAAGCTCTTCACTTCTGTTTGTCTTACGATCAGTTCTAGCTTCCTTATATTTTGCTTTGGCAAGTTCTCTTAATTCTTTCCCTTGTTCCTTACGTCTGGTTCCTATTCCCTTTACACCAACATTCATTATGTCAGTTAACCATTGAGCTATTGTTCCTCCACCTTGTTTTATTTGCCTTTGGTTGGCTTCATCCATAGCTCCTGCAATAATGTCTGCATTATTACCAGACTTAATAGCTTTTTCTTGTGCTGCAAAAAACTCTTCAGAAGCTTTTTTATCAGCCTCATTAAACTCTGCTCGTTTAGCTTTATTTTTTGCATTCATTCTTTTCTGTAAAGTTTTTAGTTTAGTTTGGTAATCTGTAAAAGATTCGGTCATCTTTGTTTTACTAAAGCCTTCTTCTCCACCTATCCTTGTCCTAGCTTCAGTAACTGTTTCAGAGAAATTTTTTCCACGACCTGAAAGAAAATCTTTCCCTAAACTTTGTATTGTTCGATTAACTATATCTGTAGTATCTATACCACCACCGGGAACAGTAGCTGCATTAACTGCACTACCAGCAGTAGTAAATGCTCCCTGTTGTCCATGTTGAGCAATCCTTCTACCGGGACTTTGACCTCTAGGTTGAGTTAGAGTAGAAACACCAGCAAATTGTCCCGGCTGACCACCTCCTTGTACTACACCTCCTGTTAGACCAAATCCTGATTCACTAGGAGTTGCCTTACCAATTGTAGGACGTTGTTGCCGCCTAGCTAATACATTAGTTAATTGACTTACAGGTATAGTACTACCTTGTGTAGCTTGTTGTATAGCTCCTGCTTGTGTTTGCATTAAAGAAGGATGCATAGCAGAAAAGGAACCTGCTCTAGTAGGTCTTCCTCTACCTAAGAATGTTCTTCGTCCATATTTTGGTCTTACTCCTTGACCCTGTTGCCTGTATATTACAGGACCACCATTAGCTAACTGACTTAGACCTCCTCCATGTTTAAAGAAAGCTCCTCCAAATCCAACATCCGCACCAGTTAATCCACCCCATCCGGGAGCATCTGGTTTATCATCAGATCCTCTTAGTTTTTCCTGTGCTTGTATTGTATTCCAATAATGATCCCTATCTTTCTGTTGTTGTGCTGCCTGTTGTTCTGGAGTTAGTATTGTCTGAATAGGATTTGGAGGTGGTAATTTTCCTCCTAAAGCACCCGGACTTAAATCACTATATGTTGGAGGATAAGCAGGACTAGCAGGAGGACCGTCATCTTGCTTTCTCCAAGTAGCTATCTCTCTTAACGCTCTATTAAATTCTTGATCTCGTTGTCGTCTATCATATTCTTGTCTGTCTACATCTCCTAGTCTTGTCACACTCTGATCTCCAGTTCCCCAAGGAAGTCCTCGTGTCATAGGTTGTGAAAGAGGTAAAGGAGATGCTGGTGGAGGTAGTTCTTGTTGTAAGGGAGATGGTTGTGTTGGTGGAGGCGCACCATCTGTAATTTCATCACTACTTTCAACTTCAATCTCTTCACGTACCTCTTCAGGATAATATAAACCTCTTTGATCTTCTCCTCCTTGTGTATAATATCTTCCATCAGATCCTTTCATCATTAGTTGCAGTCCTGATGGAGTTTCTTTATATTCAGCATAAGCATCATTCCAAATTCCAGTCTGCCCTCCTCTTGCTCTACCTATTACAGGTCCACCTTCTGCTTTATTAGACCAGATTTTAGAAGCATCAAAACCACCCGGACTAAATCCACCACCCATTCCAAATACATTCAGACCAGCTAATCCCATTCCCATTATTTGCTGACCTGTACTAGGAACAAAAGGAGTTCCTGTTGTAGTATCTGTTTGAGTTGTTAAACCAGCCATAGGATTAGCATAAACCATTCCTGAGTAATCAGATAATGTTTGTTTTGGGAATTGTTTTTCTTCAAGGAATCTATAGTAAGCTTCATCAAGTGCTGACTGACCTAGACCTCTCTTCTGTTCTCCTACAGTTTGTAATGCTCCTTGTTCTGCTAGTCCAGCTTGAAATAAAGCAGGTCCAATTTTTCCTACATCTCCAGCCATCTGTCTTTCTCTGGCTTTCTGAGCCTCAAATCCCATACGAGCATCCTGAAATGCTTGCTGTTGTCCTTTTGCTTCTATATCAGCAAGAAGTATATTTTGATTTCTTTGGAGTTCTGCTGCCTGTACTCCTGCTCTTGTACCTAATCCGCTAAGACCACCAGCCTCTACACCACTAGCTTCAAACCTTGGCATGGTATCACGTTCAAAAGTTCTTTCTGCTTCCCTCTTTTCAATGTCGGTAACAGCCCTCTGGTAAGGAGACATATACTCTTCGGCAGCTTCGGGTGTAAACTTCTCTGCACCAGTACGATATGTTTCTACAGCTTCTTCTAAAAAGGGAGTTGTTGTACCTGCCAGACCAGCAATTCCTGCCATTGCAGCTTCTTCTTCAGCAGTTAAAGGAGCTATGGTTTCTCCTGTATAAGGATCATAACCTCTCTCTATTTCTGCTTTATATAAATCTTGTGCTTCTCCTAGTATCTCTTTTACAAAAGGAGATATTTCTTCTGGAAGTTTTTGAGATTGTACAACTGTACTAGTCTTTGGTTGACTTCCCTTAATACCAAATAATGAAGATAAAAAACCCATTGCTTACACCCTTTCTATCATTGGCCTTAGAGCAGCAAGGCCATTAATTTCATTAGGCTGTTGGTTTGTACCATATGCCTTTTCTCTAACATTTTCTACAACCTTATCCATTACATCTGCTCCTTCATCTGGATTCCCATTACCCAGTGCTGCCATTGTATAACTATCAACTACATATTCAGTAGGACTTACTGCCAATGTAGCTACTTGTTCTTCCCCTTCTTTAATTGGCATACGAACATTATCTTCCATGCCATGTCCATCTCCCGGTACTCTTCCTGTAAACTCACCACCTGCTGCTAACTGCATAAGACCACCACCAGAAGCAGCTTGTGTAATATCTCTTGTTTCTTCAAGCATTCCTGTAAGTAATTTATTATTCTTAATCATTTTTTCTAAAGCTTTAGCTGCTATTGAATCTCCATCAGGTAATGTAGCTGTCAGCATTTCATTTAAATTTTGTTTAACATCCATAGACATAACTTCATCAGGAACAAACTGAGGTATAGGAGCTTGTCCTCCCATCCCTCCTGTAGCACCTTGAGGAGGAGCAGCCTGAAGTCCTTGTGGACCTCTAGCCATTTCTAAAGCACCCATAGGATTAGATTTAGCTTCCTGTTGAAAAGCCATTGCTTGTCCTGTTCTTCCCATTCTCTCAAGAGCCATATTTATATCCTACCTGTTGTAACTGATTACTTGCAAAGTTACTACTATCATCCTTAAAATTATTAATATTATTATAATCAGACTTAATTTTTTTAAACTGATCTTGTACCTTCTGCTGCATGGAGTACCTACTCTTATCTAATATACTTCCTCCATATAAATTACGTATATAAGTATTACTAGGATTATGGATAAATTTCATATGTTCTGCTGTTGTTTTCATTAATTTAAATCCTGCCAAGATGTTTCTGCTCCAAGACTTACATACCCTCTAAACTTTCCACTACTCGCTGAGTAAGTTATATCTCCCTTCTTAGGTCTACCTATACTGGTAATTGTAACTATGCTCAGTATATTTGTAGATGGTCTATTTTGTTCATCCAAATCCCTACTATCCAGTTCATTAATTAATACTGATCCCCATCTTTGTATTTGTTTGTACATTGACAGGAGTTCTTGATCATTTAATCTTTTTGGAAGAGCAGGATATCTTGCCATTATCTTCCACCGTCTCCTTGTAATGCCAGCCTTACAGATCCCCATCTCCAACTGGCATTGTTAGAATCACAAGATACCCTAATCTTCGCTTGCCTTCCTCTAGCTCTAAAATCTACTTTATTGGTTGTATTGGTTATATCAAACTCTTTTGTTACAGACTCAGTACTTTCAGGAAACTGTTTACTTGTCAGATGTAGCTTGATCTTACCTGTACTTAAATCAAAGTCAGGTATAATTCTACTCATATACATAATGGCATTACCATCATCTACATCAAAGTCAGCAGACTCTACAAAAGAAGTTAGTGTTGCCCCATCCCCATCAAACACTCCTGCTGGTTCATTATCAAATAAGAAGTTTCCTGTAGTAGTAGCTCCAGTAGTTATTGTATTTCCAAAGACTTCTCTATCTTTGAAAGTTGTAAAGAATGTATCTCCATATACCCAGTAGTTTTCTTCAGGAGAAAAGATTACATAACTATCACATTCTGTTGCAGTACTGGAAACATAAAGCCATATAATTTCCTTAAACTCCGAATTAATTCCTGTATATACTTTATCATAATAGGTTGTATTCAATCTATCAAAGACAAACCTTCTGACTGTGCAATCCAGTACTTCTACCTGTCCTGTATTGGCATAGAAGTTATCAAATCCCATCCAGTAAGTCACACCATTATAGTCAATCCCTGCATGTGGTCCTATCATTCCACAGTTCGTTCCTGCCTGTTGAAACTTAAAGGTAAAAGGAGGACCAGCAAATTCCATCAGCCATAGAGAGTTGTCTGTCCATACATTAATAGCATTCTTTGACCTGACTGCTCCTACAATACGAGTACCGTCTGTCAGGACAACCTCACCTGCCGTAGAACTTACTGAAGGAACCCAATTAGTTCTATTATCCTGATCAGACCATCTGACCAGCATAGGATTAAATGTTCCGCTTACAGTAGCAGTAGGACTAAATTCATTAGCTCCCAATGCAACAACATGTCTGTCGTTTGGAGAGACAATCACAGAGTTTACACTAATAGGAGATGTCGTTACAGTCGTTGCTCTCATGGGCGTAGTGGAAAGAGCAGTCTCAAAATAAAATATATTACTTCCCCTACGATTTAATAAGACATCTTCTCCCCAGTTATCCATACTCCATTGCGCTATATCCAAAGCCAGATCAGTAGCATCTGCTGAAGCTTCAATATCCCAAGCTCTTCCTGATCCTCCTCCATCTGTCTGTTTATAGATCAAGGCTGTCATATTAAACCCTGATGTTACATCTCCACTGGAACTGGCATTCGCTCCTGCACTTACAATAACCTGTGTACCATTAACAGATACAATAGTAAACTCTGGACCTCCTGCTGCTGACTTGGTTAGATTTAGATTACCGCCTATGGTAGCCGCCACAGAATCTATGGAAGTATTTTGAAAAACTACAAAATCATTAGCCACACCACCATGAGCAGAAGCACAGGAAACAGTAACAAGCGCATTACCACCAGTAGCTGTAATCTTGCTAAGACCCACTGAAACAGGATCTGCCGCATTGTAGTCAGAAGCTCCATATCCTACTCCTTGTGTAGCTACACTTGTTCCTGTAGCAATATAATAATTAAAGCTGGCTGACCCTGCCTGAGTAGAAGTAGCTGCTGCATTACTCGTAATAGATATTGTAAAAACATTTATATCTACAATAGAAGTAATCTGATATATATTTCCTGTAAGACTTACATCACTTCCAAAAGTAGCAGCCGAAGTAAATAAAACCCAATCATTCTTTTGTCTTCCATGTGACCCATCAGAACAGCATACTCTGGTTGTTCCTACACTTGTACCAAAACAGTTAGTCAGGGTTACAATCGTAGTAATAGGAGTAATATCAGTAATAGAATCTCCATTATTTTCATATACCTTATCAGGCGTACCGAAGATAGACCTCTTCTTATTGCTGTTATCTTTCCATGCAATCAGATCTCTGGCAGAACCATCAAAAGAAGCAGAAACTTTTGTCTGGTATCCTCTTATATTCTCTGGTCTACCAGCACGAAACCTTACACGATTTCCATCAAACCAGTTTCCTTCTTCAGCATACTGGGTAGTTTCCCTATTAAACCCTTGATTGAAATCAAATTTTGCAAGCTTGGCGGTCATATATTATCTCTTAAAGTCTAGTAACATTACTGCATCAATTGTAGTTGCACTTCTAGCATTATAAATTAAAAGATCTACAGCAGAAGCAGCAGTTGTAGCAACAGGAACAGAACCTTCAGAAAATCTCCAAGCGGCATTATAACTTAAAGTTCTATCTCCAGTACCATCCTGTACTACATATATACTTCCTGTTTGTCCTGCCAGAGCATTACTGGGAGCCGCCAGTGTTCTATTACCAGCTAAAGTTACCATAAATGTATTAGCAGTATTAAAATCTGTAGTAATTGAAGCAGCATCTGTAAGAGTTGTTATGTGAGATTTAACAGCACCTGCTAAAGATACTAATCCATCCATTCTAACTGCTGATTCCATTCTAACTGCACTGGTAAAGATAACCGAAGCTGTAAATGTTTTCTCTGCTACAATAGAACTGGATACGGAAGTTCGTACATATCTTATATCAGCTAGGGATGTATCAGGAATATTTGTAGCACAAACTCCTACATCTTTTGTAGCTACTGTGCCTAAACCGGGGATACCAGCAGCATTAAGAGAAAATACAGATGTTCCATTAGTAAGAAAATAACCTATTCCTCCTGTAGGCACAGTTACACCAGCATTACCAGCTACTCTTAAAACAACAGCATCACTAGCAGTTGTATTAGCTGAAACTACATTCCTAATTGCATAAGTTTTTGGTGAATTAGGTATAAGAACAAAAATAGAAGTAGCTACTCCCCCTACTGAACCTTTAAGTTCCAGTATGGCAGAGCGAGATTGATCTGAATTTCCCAGATTTTCAGTAAGGGTAACAGTAGCAGCAGATCCTATAGAAACTGTAGTATAAGATGCTACAGCCTGATCAACAAGGCTAATAACATTATTGAGAACTTCGCCCCATGTATTTGGATTGTCTCCATCCCCTTGTTTAGTCAGGCGAAGATTTGTTGTATATGTACTAGCCATTTATCTTACTCCCATATCCTTGCACTTGTATCCTTTTTAATAGACTTCTTAGGACTTAATATTCCCGGCATTCCTGAGAAATAGATACAGGATACACCTGATATATTAGTTAACATAGATGTCCAAATCCCATCCTCTTTCAAATATACTTTAAATATATTAGATTGATCTACAACCCCTGTAAATACTATCTGTTCATTTTTAAATACTTTAGTCATCTCTTTTGATGGAGCGCAATGCGCTCTATGAGTTGTCATTATAGTTCCTAAAACTAATTCAGATTTTTGTTCCTGAGAATATGCAACTCCAGAAATAAAAAAAAGTAAGACATTTATTATTAATATTTTTTTAAACATTATTCCTCCAGTTCAGGCCAATCATAAAGTATTCCGCTTTTTTTACCGTCCTTATCGTGACTTATAAAAAGAGCGGCAACTGCATCAGTATCAGTAGCACTGTCAATAGCATTTTCCATCTCCGTAGCTTTGGCACGTATAGCATTGCGCCATGTTTCAATATTAGCAGGAACATCTGTTCCAGTATCATAGTGTCGTATGTATGCCCAATCAGTTCGACTTAAAAGAGATCCTTGTTGAGCTTTAACATCATTCTTCATGGTAGATTTAAGACCCAGAACAAGATTTTCTCCAGAACCACTGTCATTAAGATCTTTTGCAGTAGATGTTATCTTTCCATCACCATCCATTGACCACTCATATAACCTTGAATCAGGAGGAGTATCAGGAATTATTTCTACTACTCCTCTTTCTTTTTTTTCAGCACTAGACCAAATATTCCAGTTTTTTGGATGCCTGACTCCTTCATCGTTTTTCCATCCTTTCCCCGGAAATATTTCTTTGTCTTTGTACTTAAACATTTATATTCTCCTATTAAGATAATTCAAATTATGCAGGTCCAAATGAACAGACAGACATTGCGAATCGATTCGTACTAGCATTCGGATCACAGGTAATTGTTATCCCCGACTGCACTGTAGAATATTCTTTACTGGCTCCCGCTGAATTTTGTTCGGTAATTGCATCATAGTAATCATCGTCAACACCCGTCCAAGCTGTTACTCCAGTGGCAGTATTGAACTGAGCAGCAGCAATAACAAAACCATTTGCAGGACAATCGATTGTGGTTGTCATGGGATCGCTTGAACCATCGCCATCAGTGTCGTTAGCAGAGGCAGCAGCTCCATAACAAGCATAGATACCAATGCCAAGTCGATAACCAGCCGCAGATAGTGTAAAAGCCACTGTTCCACTAGTACCAGTAGGAACCGCAGCTTGCCACATTTCAGAAGAGTAACCTCCTTGAGCAGCATTCGCTTGGAATTTAATTAAAGATGCTGTCACCCCACCAATCGTCATACCTGAAATAGCCCCAGACGCACCGCTGTTAGTTGCCAGATTTACAGCTACAATAATTTTTCGATCTGTCTTAGCAGTACCAAAATCCTGTGATGTAAAAGTATACGATGTATTCCCTGCTACTGCATTTGTTGAACTTTGTGTAAATGTCGCTGTAGCAGGAGCAGCAATAGTACTAGCCGCTGCCATTAACAAATTATTCTGAAACATTTTTAACCATACTCCTGTGATAAGATTGCCTGAATGTTATCACCAGCACCATCACTTGATACTGATGCAACTATATAATCGAGTCTATCTACTGCTCCATTAGAAGTAGAGAAAGTTGGATCAGTAGCTGCTGGGAATTTCCAAGCAGCATTCCAAGAGAGAGTTCCACTTCCTCCTGACTGTACAAAAAAGATACTTCCTGTTTGTCCTACTCTAGCATTTGTTGGTTGTGCCATTGTATGTGCTGCTGTAACCGTAGTCAGAAAATTCTGTGCTGTTCCAAAATTAAGGGATACAGAAGTTATTCCATCTATTGCTGTTGCATGTACAGAAGCTGCTGCTGATTTAGAGAGAGCTATTTGTCCCAAGAATGCCGCATTACCTGATACAGTGGCTGTTCCTGCTACATATAGGTTTCCTCCTATGGTAGCATTACCTACTGAGATATTACCTGCTACAGGGACTCCAGTTATATTAGACCCGTCTCCGAAGAAAGCAGAAGCACAAACCTTGCTACTTACATGAACATCACCCTTTACGGTTACATTACCTCCCAGACATACGTTTCCTAATACATCAAGTGTACCTCCAATAGTCGTATTACCGCTTACCCGGACTGTTCCCAGAAATCCTGCTGCTCCAGATACAGTAGCAGTATCAGACATTACTACAGCCGCCTCCAGACTAGTAGCCCCAGATACTCTAAGAGTTCCCAGAAAACCTGAGTTACCAGTAATAGTGGCAGTATCAGTCATTACTACAGCACCTTCAAGAGAAGTAGCTCCAGCTACTCTAGCTGTTCCAAGAAATCCTACATTACCTGATACAGTAGCTGTAGATTTAAGAACTGCTGCTCCTGTAATACTTGTTGTCCCACTCACATAAAGATTACCAGCTATGGTAGCATTACCTACTGATATATTTCCACTAATTGGAATACCTGTAATATTTGAACCATCTCCGAAGAAAGCACTAGCACATACTTTACTGCTTACATGTACATCTCCTTTTACAGTTACATTTCCTCCCAGACATACATTCCCAAGTACATCCAGAGTACCTCCAATAGTTGTATTACCACTAACTCTAACTGTGCTTAGAAATCCAGCAGCCCCACTTACAGTTGCTGTATCTTTCATAACAACAGCCGCTTCTAAAGAAGTAGCTCCAGATACTCTTACTGTTCCTAGAAAGCCAGTAGCTCCACTTACAGTTGCAGTAGAATGTAGAACCGTAGCACCAGTAATACTTGTTGTTCCGCTTACATAAAGATTACCAACAACTGAGGCATTCCCTACACATATATTACCTCCTACAACACCCGAAACACCTGTAAGATTAGACCCATCTCCGTAATATGTGGATGCACATACTGTACCTGCTACTTCTAAGTTTCCATCTATCTTTGCTTGATTAGTAGCAAGTTTTAATGCTGTATTAACTCCATTACCTGATTGTATATTAGTCAGAGAAGTTGTAATTCCCCCATTAGATGCACTGGAGTTAACCTGTAGTAAATCCTTATAGGTATTGGATATTAGTGTTCCTGTTAAATCTGTCATATCTGTTGCCAAAGCCTTTCTGTCTCATCCCATTTAGTGGAAGCATTATTCCATGCAATACTTCTGCCGCCAGTGTCTGGTCTGGGATTTCTAATAGCAGGGTTATCTTTTACTCTTGGTATTTTATTCTGAGGATTATTCTTTAAATCATATTGTCCTTCAAAGTCTTGAGGGCATACCAACATTCCATAACTATTCAGTCTCATGACTCTATGCGGATAAACAAACCCACATGTATCACACATTGCTAATGCTCTTCGTTGTGTTGCCATAGAACTCTAGTTCCTCTAATTATAAAATGTCAGTCTGGGCAGAAGATAAATACTAGCTCTTTCTCTGTCTTCTTCCATTGCCCTTCCTAATATCTCCTCATAGTTTGCCTTTAACATTGCAGTTTTAGTAGCTTCTACTCCCGGCCTTTTCATAGATAAGTAATAAGCCAGACCACAGGTAAGTGCAGGTAAAAATCTTTTAGGGGTATCTGCATTCTGTATAGCAGATTTATTTACATCTTCTAGTTCACTTACAATTTCCATCCTAAGAATATCAGTAGAATTTTCTGGTATAGGCCATATAGACATGACAGGATTATCTCTCCCTCTCCTTATACTATACTGGGAAGCTCTTCCTGTCTGAGTTTTTGCTGGGATAAGTAAGTATTCTTCAGGAGTAATTCTGGTAATTTTAATATCCGTATTATCTCTGCGAGTTGTAGCTTCCAAAACATTAATTGTAGAACTACTTAAAGAATAGTCGGCTACGGAAGCAGCTACTGTAACAGCCGTAGTACTTGTTGTCCAGAGAAGAACACCTCTATTCTGCCAATCTCTCAGCATCAGGTTAATAGAACGTCTGGCTGTAGCTGGAGTATGTCCTAGTGTATTTTCACCACCAATCATTTCGGTAGCTTCTTGGATTATCTCGTCTATATCCAGATTAAAGTTATATGTACCTGATACTGCCATATTATGTACTCAATTTAACTGTTCCGCATACACCTGCATCAGCAGATCCATTCATTGAATAGATTTTCAAAGTAACTTTTGTCGTTCCAAGCATTGTATGAATATCAAAATCTACTTCCTGTCCAGTAGGTACGTTATCATATTCTTTTTCCCATTCAGGATCTGTATCTGAAGAACACTTAACCTCCCACATATAATTATCTGGGGATGTTATAGTTCCTTTAGCATCTACTGTACTGCCAATAGTTGTATACTTTTTGCTTTCTTCCCACTCACCATTAGAATCAAGACAAAAGTTCATAGTCTCCGAATCAGACATCATACCATCTGGTAATTCATTATCCCAAACTTTAGGAAAGGGATGTGTCATATTACTTCCTTTCTATTCCATATATTCTGTAGGTGCGCCCCAATCAGAAGGTCTGCAATTACATTCATCACATTTACATATTTTACCATCTTCATGAAAAGAACACATCATATCGCAATGACAGGGGTGTTCGCAATGTATGCAAACATGACTTATCGTTTCCACTTTCTCTATGTACCAATTTCTTTAATTCTTATTTCAGCATTTTTAATATAAGAGGAAAACATATTGGTAAGAATAAAAGGGAATATGCCATGTATTATTAATCCTATCATTACCAACATTCCTCTGATACTTTCAAACCATGTAAACCTAAGATGTTTAATGTAATTTAATTTAACATCTTTTAAATGTTTATAATCAATCATAGTATCTCCTATTCTGCTTTACTGCCATAAGTATACCTAAATTTTAAACATATATAATTAGAAAGATCTTGAAAATATTCATTAAAAGTTTTGTAATCTTCTTCTTTTGGTTTAGAAATACTATAGTCTATTAATGAATAATCATCAAGACCTTCTCTAACAGACTTCTCGTAAAGTTCTTTATTAATCGTAAGAGGAAGCAACTAAAGAAGATCCAGAACGATTTATCTTTCCTTTACCTTTACCCTTACCGGGCTTACCATAGGATTCATTTCGACTTGCTTTAAGTTGTTTCTTGGTCCTTTTCTTCTTGACCCTCATCGCAATCGATTCATCTTTCCGGGCTTTATAACCTTGTTTTTTCTTACCTACTTTACCACCACCTTTATGGTGAACCATCATTCCAGTTTCAGGATCTTTTCTTGTTAATCCTAATACATCTCTCCATTCATTTTCTGTATAACCAGCTTCCTTCCAATCAAATTCTTTTGTCTTTGGTTTCTTAGTTACTTTTTTACGAACAGCAAGTGCCTTATTAAGCCTATTAATAAGTTTTGAGTCAGGAGTTCCAGCTTGTCCAAGATTTTTCTTCATCTGATTTATTTGTGGAATTGTATAAGCCTTATGAATATCTGTAGCAGATTTTCCTTGTAGTTTTCTCCGAATACCAGTAGGTTTCTTTACAGGTTTCTTTACAGGTTTCTTTACAGGTTTCTTTCGTAACAGACGCTCCCTCACCTTAGATGCTGGAAGGACTTTTCCTGTAGCTCTAAAATAATCTTGGCTCTCCTTATTAAAAGCTATAGCTTCTTCATGTTTATTTTTAGCTACTACAGGTTTCTTTGCTACTACAGGTTTCTTTACAGCTTTCTTTTTAGGACTTACAGCCTTCTTTACTTTACTTATTAAACCTTTAATAAACTTACCCCCTTTAGCTTTTACCATACCACCCCCCTTTCTAACAGTCAATCCTAATGCCCTAGCTTCTTCTGCTGTAGGTAAAGCTCCTCTACTACCTAATCCCATTTCTTCAGCTACCATTGATTGAGGAGAAGCAAACTTACCTGTAGTTTTAATACTACGTTTACCTTTTTTATCTACAACCATTTTAGCTTGACCAGTTTTAATTAACTCACGAATGCGTCTTTTAGAATAATTTCTAATCTTTGGATCAATCTGTTCTTTAGAAGGAAGAACATAGCTTCCTCCAGCAGTTAATTTAATACGATCAGGTTCTTCACCTTTAAGAACTACACCTTCTCTTTGTAATTTAGCTTTTCTTTCATCTACTTCAGATCTTTTTATAAGGCTTTTTCTTTGTGCTTTTTGTTTTCGAGTTAAACCTTTTGTTGAACCTTGATCTTTTGCTGTAGGAGTAGGTTTAGCTTTGCCCTTACCTAAACTTTCTAAAGAAGGATAAGTCTTTTTCTTAGTCGTTGCAGGAGCAGCAGTAGGAGTTTTTAATTCTACTTTAGCAGCTTTCCTAAATTCAGTAGGAGACATATTATTTTTATTAGCTGCTTTTGTTATAGCTGCTTTTTCAGCTTTAGATAATCTTCCTCTTTTACCTAAAGCTTTCTTAGTTAAGTCAGTTAAACCTCGTACAACACTCATAATTAAGCCTCCCCGTAAGTATCTACTTTACCAGTAGGAGCTATTTCAAAAGACTTACCTTGCGGATAAGCTTCATCTACAACGACATCGTGTGGTTTCCCAACAATAGATGGTCCTTTTCTGGCTGCACCAAATCCTTGTCCAGTAGGCTTACCAAGTATCTTGTCTAATTTTGGTGGACGTTCCAATAATGTATGTGGTCCTAATCCCATTTTAAGCTCTCCTCTTCTTCTTCCGTAATTTCTTTAATGTTTTGGCAAACCTAGCTCTTTGTCCTAATTTACCGGGAGCTTTTGCTGCCCTATTTAAAACTGACTTAGGGATAGTCTTTCCCTTCTTAATACCAAGGGATGCACGTAATGCTCCCGGTTTCTTAATAGCCTTCTTGATATTTAATTTCTTTTTCTTTCCCGGTTTCATAATCTGTTGCCTTATGCTTGATCTATTAATCATAGCCGTGATCTACTACCTGACCGCCTGTCATACGATAGGTAATTTTCCCACCTTTCTTCATATACCTCTTACGCCTAGCCTGAGACATTGTACCTGCTCTTGCCATTTCTGCTGGATATAAACCTTGTCTGGTCATTCCACCACCTTTAAGACCTAATGCTTTCTCTGCTTCTTTCATAGCTGCTTCATTCGCTTCCTTTTGAGAAACTTTTTGTACTGGTTTTCTTTTCTTTGGTTGTTTTTCTTTTATAATAGAATCAAAAGGAGTTTCCTTACCTTCCATAAATTTCTTTTTTTCTGCTCTTTTAGCTGAAGGTGTAAGATCATCCCATTCTATTTGAAGAGCTTTTTTACCACCTCTTGCTCGTACCTTTGCTCTAGCGATTTGTTGTTTTTTTCTAGCTAATTTAGCACTTTCTTTAGGAGATATACCAGAATCAATATCTGCTCCTGCCTTGCGTCCTTTTTGATATCTTGGTGCATCTGACATATCTCCTGCTCCTGCCATCTGTTTAGCACCTTTTACTATATCTCTAAAAATTTTTGACTTTGCCATTGATTTTCTCCCTAACTAGATTTTAAGATGACTGTATCAGGACCACCAGCAGGTGAGGCAGCAACTGCCATATCGTCCTGTCTAGTCCTTCTAGCCTGATTACGTAATGCTTCTACTGCTGTTTGATATTGTCCTTGCCATACTGGAAGTGTAGTCCAATCTTTCATAAACATGGTAGCTTCTACCATACATCCTGCAAAGAGAGCATCATAACAATAATTACTAAAATAATTCTGTGTAGTTACGCTTGTTCCTGTAGCGGAAGACAGAGGTAACGGTCTGGAAACTGTCTGTACTTCTCCTGTTAGAGTAGAAGCAGGAGTTGGTACTATATAAAGAGATGAATTAGTTTTTCTGGAATAGTATCTGGGTGTACCTACAGAAGCACTAACATGAGGCCAATAATCAATGGCATACTCAAATGTTCTTTGTAGTAAACTTGTCTTAAGACTAGACACACTGGTAGTGTAATTCACATTACGAATAATATGAACTCTATCATTTAAACTAACAACAGGATTATTAACACTAAGAGTTATGCTACTAAATTCATCTAGGCCAACATCATCCAGATCCTTCAGAAGTCTTAATTCTGTACGATCTACAAAGAAAGATATTGCACTGGCAAATTCGGTAGACTCATTCTCAGACGTTTGAATAACATCTGTTTTAAGATATGAGTATGCAACCATATTAGCCCAGATATAATGTAATTGTTGGAAGCATTGCTCCTGTTCCAGATGTTGCAACACTTACAATTCCGTGAACACCTACTCCCATATCTCCTATGTATTGATCGTTAGAATCTAATGCTGCTACACGATATCGAATAGCTGTTCCTTTAGCTGTCCTATTTGTAATCTGCTTCGATCCTGAAATAACAATTTCACCTGCAAGAGTTGAATAAGTATGCATGGCAAGAACTCTGGTTGTTGATGGAGTAGGACTCGAACCTGTTCCTTCATCTCCTAAACTGGTATTAGTCTCAACATAACGAAAGCCTGTAATAATTGCTCCATCACTACTTACATTTTGTGCGACTTTAATATTTGTAGTCATAGTTTCTCCTTAAGGTAGTAGGAGAGTAGTTTTAAGTACTCTCCCACAATTAGACTTACGTTCCTTGACTACCTGCCCAGCCTCGCCAATCTGAGACACCGAAACTATAACGTTCCCTTGCCTTAAATCGAAGATTGCCAGTATCAAAGTCAGGTTCCATCTTAGTCTGAAGAGGTGAACGTACAAACATTTTAGTTCCGTTTGGTACGTCAGTCTTAACAAACCAAGAAGTCGTATCAGTAAACCTTCGGTTGATATGATAGCCTTCAGGTAACATACCCAAATGACGAGTAGCATTGATTGCATTAATGTTAGGATTAGCAGCCTGACCACCACTCGCTTGAGTGTTGCCCGGACTAGATAAGATCCTATCTGCAATTGCCCATGAGTCAACAGGGATATGCAAAGAAACAGCACTTGCACCAATTAGAATACCTCGATCATCTTTGATCTTTTGTACATTGGTTAATGCGGTTTCAATAGTAGCTTCAGATATATCAGACGCAGCAATTAAGTTGCTCTGTACACCATCACCTACGGTTGGATGTGAAGCTGAGAAGAATGCAACACCATCACCAATAGTATCAGAGAAACCATTGTTGAATACGTTTGCAGCTTTTACCTGTTTCGTATTAGCCATTGCTCTGGCAAGACCTTTAGCCCGAAGTTTAGCAAAGGTATCATAAAGATTATCCTCCATTGCTTCTTCCGTAACTGCAAAGGCCAAAGCTACAGTCTCAGCAGTGTAACGTGCTGTATAGCTTTCCTGAGCATCATCATACGAGACAGACGCTCCCTCACCCTTTACCGGGGCTGACCCGAAACTGGTGAAGAGAACTTCTTCTTCAAATGCACGATCTGAGTTTTCAATTTCATAGAGTGGTTCTAACTCGTTATTAACCTCTCCGTACTCCATACCGAATATAGCGTTTAGCCCCGGTAGGAGTTCTTTACTAATACTAGCTCTATTAATAGCCATTATTCATTCCTCCCGGTTATAGTGCTGCGGCAGCGGTTGCTGTCACGAATCGATCTCGGTGTAGATTTAACCACACCTCGACTATTGGATAGGCATCTCCATCTGCTTCATCAGGAAACTTAGCCCTTCCAACAACCCGTGCAACTCCCTTTGCGGTTTCCACACCAGACGCACCATCAAGATAGTAACTTGATTGGCCTGTAACTGTACTACCTGAACTGGCAGTTGAACTTACAGTACAATTATAATTCTTTACAACTAAAAGCTCATTTGCTGATAGAGATAGAGAAGCTTGAATATAATATGTCTGATCTGGATCAGTGATTACAAAGAATTTAATATCTGTGGCACTTGTTCCACCCGGCCAATAACGACTAAATTTCTGTTCGCCATTTTCCACATATTGACAACCCATAAAAATCCCAGAGGGTTTAAGAGTTGCTACAATGTAAGGCGTAATAGTCGCTAATGCAGATCCGGGCATTACAACTGGATCACCAGTAAAAATACTATTTGAAGCTATTCCACCGGAAGTAGGTTCAATCATATCTGTTACAGGGCCACCGGCATTATAGCCGCCACCTTTAGTACGAGCAGGGACAAAACCACGAAATGCTTTTGTACTTGACATGTTTTATCTCCTTAAGTTATAGAGGAGGACTAGTCTTGAAAAGAAGGCTGTCTTCCTCTTGTTGTTACCGATTTACTTGTGTTAGAAATTGGCATACGAGAATCAGAGTTTTTCATTAGTTGTGCATTTACTGCATCCATCATATCATTACTCTTATTCCCATAGAATTTCTGTCTGGCCCTTACCTTTGCGGTTGGCTTCTTTGCCAATGCTACGTCTCCACGACAGACGGCTCCAAGATAACGACCTTCTTCCCTTACGAAGGAGGTAATTGCCATTTCAGGAACTTCATCAGGAGTTACGAAGACCCATCCCTGTTGCTGGTTCTTACCAACATTAGTGATGTCATCTACGCCTTTTACAGATATGCGAATCCAACGTAAGGACATGTCCTCTGCGTCAAATCTTGCTTGTACCGTGTCTGGTATACTGAGGGCATCTGGCTCCTCAAAGACATATTCTTCTTCGACTTCTCTTGTCTGAGCTTCCCGATTAGTATTACTACGTATTTCATTTCGTGTCATATTTGTTCCTCCACGCCTAAGTTACATTAGTATAATTGCCGTCTGCTCCATCAACTTTGAGCTTTTCGGCAGCATACTGTTCAAGTGGTATATTCCATTTCTGTGCAAGCCTAACATCTTCTCTTGATAGTTTGACTTTACTAGAACTGGATGGAGAGGAGCGTGAACTCCCCGATACTACTTGAGCAGGTTTTGACGAGCTTTCCTGCACACGTTCTGTAGTTTCCTCAGTATTCTGAGAAAACGCTTTATTAATTCTCTTATCAATTTCCTGATAAAAATCATTGTCAGTAGGATCATAGCCTTCGCTTTTAAGTTCTGCATCTATAGCTAATGCAGCAGCAGTCTTAATGTTATCCTGTCCAAACCAACTATTCTTTGAAGCCCAATCTTCGGCTCTAGGATCGTTAGCTTGTTGAGGAGGAGGTTGATACTGAGGCTGTACTGGAGCAACTGCTTCTACTTGTGCATAATTTTGTTTAGCATAAGAGACTGACTTTAGATCAGCCTGTGCCTCATTCAACATTTCCTGCGCTTTTAAAAGCTTCTCTTTTTCTCCTTCTTCAAAAGCTTCCATATAAACTGTTCTGGCAAGCTCAAGTTTATCAGTTAATTGTTTTTCAGAAGCATCAAGACTTAGCTTATTAACTTGAGTTACTTCGTTATCTTTTGTTCTGAGGCTTCCTGAGAGTGCCTCATTTTTTTGGATGAGAGCAGTAATCTGTTCATCACGTTCTTTTCTTTGCCTGATAAGTTGCCTTATTCTTTTTTCAGCACCCTTTGTTTCGATACCTTCTAACTCTGGAGCTTCTTCTTCTTTCTTTTCAGGTTCTACTTCTTCCTCTTCTATTTCAAATTCTACTTCTTTCTGCTCTTCATTCGGAACTTCTATATCGCTCCACTCTTCTTTCTTTTCCATTTCTACCTCCGTTGTCTACGAAATCAACGATTTAACGTATAACTTATTATAGCATAATATTAATCTTTTCCCAAATTCGTCTTAACCATTTCCTAAATTAAAGGTAGGATCAAGATCTTTTGGATCTCCTACTTTCATAGTAATCTGATCATCAAATAGTAAGATCATTCTAACTCCCTTATAAAAGAGTTTGGTTCCTGCATGTTTACCATAGCATACATGATCTCCTACATGACACCATGCTCCAGCAGGAAACTTATCTTTATCTAGATAAGCCAGATCACCCAGAGCTAATACCTTACCTACCGTAGTAAGATAAGACATATCATCTTTGGTTGAATCTGGAAGAATGATACCACCTTTCGTCTGGCTCTTTACAGATACTGGCCGTACCAGAATATGAAATCCCGGTAGTTCTGGTAGTACTTCTGGATCTTCTACTTCTTCTGGATCACTAATCCATAAATCGTTTTTGATGGCTTTACCCATTTGTACTTGTTGCATTTTACTCCTCATCGTCTGCGTAAGTTCGCTTTTTAATAATTTCAGTGAGATTGCCTCTGGCCCATTCCAGACCTTGTATTGATCCTACAAGTTGTCTATAGTGAGAATAATCTTCAGCAGCACCACTGGCTAATGTAGTTCTAAGTTTCTGAATTTCTTCGTTAAACTCCTGAACCACCTCATCCCAAATTTCCATTGGTTAAGTTTTTTTACCTTTTATAGGAGATGGGAATTTTAACTTATCATAATCCCATTCATTAAGATCAGCCCTAGATTCAAAAGGACCAATACAGTCAGCTTTAAAGGGATCTCCATAAGTCATTGGTTTCTCAGATTTGGTTTTATCATAAGTAATATAACCTTTTCCTTTCGTCATTTGTTTTATCTTTATTGTCATTCCTCTAACCTCCTTCTTTCTTGGATTGTTCAATTGCTAATTTAACTAAAGCTTCAAGACCTTTCATATCCAGATCTTTTTCATCTCTATTATTCTGTTCAATAATATCTTTCATAATTCGTTCTCTAACTCTTTTATCTTCAGCATCAATCTCCATCTCTTTAATTTCTTTTTTAGATTCTCTATCCTTGGAATCTTTTTCTTTCTTAAATTCGTCTGTAGCCCCTGACTTCAACATATCTATGATCTGTTCGTTTTCGTCTAGTTCAAGCTGCTTATTCTTAATCTCCATTTCAGCAGCCTGTACAACTGTATCTGATTGAAGCTTTTGTTTCTGTAATTCTACCTTAGCTTGTTCCAGAGCTACTAGTTGCTGTTCTGGTGATTGTGCCTGACCCATAGCCTGATTAGCATTCATAACCTGTTGAGCAGCTTGAGCCATTATCATTTCTATTGTATTTGGATTTTGTGCTTGTTCTGGTGGAACTTGTGTCATGAGTTGTTCAGTTACTCCATTAACCTGTTCCTGATATTTCATTACAGAATGTTCCTGAATATTAGCCTGAAGTATAGGCTGTATTCTCTGCATAATAGGATTAGCTCCATTCTTAGGATCTTGAAGGTAGGCCATCTTAACCTGAATATGAGCATCATGGTTCTGCCCCGGAAAAGCTGCTATAGGTATTCCCTTCGTAGCAGCTATAATATCCGACACAGGGTCCATAGGTTTAGGTTCTATCTTGGGAGGGAGTATTTCTTCAAGGTTAGGCATGTTGGCGGCATTGAGTATTGTTCTATTCAATGCCTCCATATTAAACATGCCGGGAGGAGACTGTTGTGCCATCTGAAGAGCCATATTAGCCATCATCATGCGGTGAGCATTGGATGGGATATTGGGATCAGAGACAGGAACTATATCTACTCTTCCATCGAAATCATTTTTAAATATACTACGGTCTTCAAAGGGAACATCATAAGGATATTCTGCTGGAAGATAATCATAATCTATCTTAGCCAGTATTCTAAATTCATCTCTTTGTGCTTTATGAAGACGTTTATGTATGGCAGTAAAAAACTTACTACTGGCTTCTAGTAGAGCCATAGTTGTTCCAACGGGTCCATAGGAGGCAGCATCAGAGATAACCTGCTCTGTGCTATCCGCAAACTTCTGACCAGCAGTAGCTACGAATTGTAACATCTGAAATAGAGTAGAGGAAGGCTCTTTATAGGGGAGAGGAATAATAGCCTTTGCCAGATCTATTCCAGTTGCTTCAACCTCCTTGAACTCACCGGGGGAAATAGGTTCATTGTCACCAACTATCCTAAGTCCCTTAGCCTTGAAACCTCCCGGTAAATTAGCAAACTGACCTGCATCTATTAGGGATCTCATTGCAGCAGTTGCACTCATAGTAAGATTACCAAGGAAGTGTATCAAGCCTAATCCGTAGAAGCCAAATCCGGGTACAAACCTGTAATGAACGAAGTGACTTCTCTTCTCCATTGTAGAATCATTCTGTTCATAGTTTCTACGAATACTGAGTATTTGTCTGGACTGTTGTTCTACTGTTACGATATAGGGAAGAGATTGATCTTTGTCTTCTATATCCAGATAACAGTGTTGTTCCAGTAATACATATTGAGGATCTTTATCTGCCGAAGGAGATATACCAAGTATAGTATCCATTCTTTCTGTGAAAGATGTAACAGGTGATTGATCAGGAGTAGGAAGATCTGCTTCTTTGTAGACACCAGCTAGTATATCTTTCTGTATTTCTACAGGACTTCTATATATAACATGTGTATATCTATCTGCATTCCTTAAATCAGTTGCATAATAAGATACATAGAATTGATCTATAGGAATAAATTCAGAGACAGGTCGTTTAAGTGTTGAACTATAATATATCTTTTTGAATGCTGATCCTATCAGGGGAAGATGGAACAGCATCCTTTCAAACTCATCGAAGTATTCAGGCATCTGTTCAGTTAACTGATAGTTCATAAAGTTCTGAACACGATTAGCCTGTGTTTCTTTCTCAGGAGTTATCTTACCTAGTATGTTTGCTTTTACTGGACCTTTGCTAGGGAAGAGTTCTCCAGAAGCCTTTGACTGAAACTTAACTGCTGACTCAATCAGGAGTGGGTGTACTGCTGTACAAGCTCCTTCAAAAGGTTCTGACCCCGGCTCAAGCTTAAGTCCCAGTAAGTCAAATCCTCTTTCAAACATAGACTCCCATTCGCCTCTGGAATCCTTATCTGCCTGATAGTTCTCTATTACATCTGCGGAGATTTCTCTTAATTCTTCTTCTTCCAGTGTATCACATAAGTCTCCGTACCATTCTGCTACATCTTCTGAAGGTTCCATTATAGAAGCTTCACTAGCGAAGTCTACTATGACTCCACCATCATCTTCTACTTCAAAGGTAGCATCAAGAGATGTTTCTTCTACAGGAGCCATAGGAACTACATTAGGTACTTCTTCTGGTATGCGATCATATGGGTTTTTTTCAGTTGCCATTTTTTATCCTATATTAAAATCTTTGTTGGGATATAGACTAGCTAATAGTTCTTCTAACCTATCAGTACCTGCTGATTTATCAGTAGGACCACGTTTAGCTAATAATCCTGACATTCCTGTTAAAGGTTCCTCTTGTAATTTTTCTACATCTTCTTGAGTAACACCAAATCCTCCTCTTTGTTTACGCCTACGTATAGGTTCTGGATCTGGACCTTCATTTATATTAGAAGGATAATTCTCCATAGGAGTTACCATTCCATCTTCATTTACCCTAAAAGTTACTCCTCCTTTTGTTATATGTCCAATAGAATTAGGCATAAAAAGATGTCCTATTGCTGGTATCATAAAATTTGTTACTGCATTCATTACATTTGGGTTACGATTTACTGGAGTAAATACTGCACCAGCTTCGTCAGCTGCTGCTTTGATACGTGCTATAGTAGTAGATGTAGGTTCTTTTCCAGTACCGAGAGGACCGCCAAGAAGATTAATAGCTTTATCCAAAAATCCTGATAATCCAGCTTTGTCTACTTCCTTTTTCTCTGAAGCAAGCATATCCGCCTGATCTCTAATACCTTTATCTTCTTCTATTAATTTTTTTATTTTCTCACTCAAAACTCCAGCTTGATCGTCTAGTATTTTTTCCATTGTACCCGAATAACCACCCCTATGAAATTGTCCTGTATTATATGCTTCTTTCAGACTAGCAAGTCCTTTAGTTCCCATTCCTGCCAGATATTCTGTTACTGCTTGATTACTCATTCCTCCCTCTTTTAAAGTATTCCAAAAAGGAACTAGATATCTAGGTCGATTCTCTACAACTTCAGTTAATGATTGTTGGTAATCATTATCTCCACCACTATCATCTCTAGGAGTAGGAGGTTGCATTCTTACTACATCTTTCTCAGTATAACCAAAACCACCACGTTGCTCTTCAGGATCAGTAGTAGTAGTAGTAGTAGTAAAATCTTCAACAACATCTCCTCTAGCACCGGGATCTAGAGTCATATCTGTATAAGTAACTACATCCGAAGCCCAATCTACTCCTGCTTCAGGATCTCCTCCTCCTGTAACTTCTGGAGAACCACCTTGATCAAAAAAGAAATAAGCAGGTACACCACCTACTTTACGACCACTACCACCCATAGCTCTCAAGGCAGAAGCTTCATCTGGTCTAATCCATGCTAGTTTATGAGGCTGTCCATTTATGTTGATAGGTTTATTTATTTCTGATATACCACCACCATTATCTCTATAGATAGTTCTAGGTATAGGTCTGCCATATACACTGCTAATAGGTCTTTCTTGTAAACCTCTTAGTCCACCTCCACCTTGCATGGAGATTGTAATTTGAATAGGCTTGGGCATCAGCTTATCCATTGCGACTTGAGTAGCCATATCATAATTTTTTGATTTGTGCATAATAATTCCTCTCTTAATCCCTACTTTATTATAGCATAATATTAATCTTTTCCCAAATCAGAACGTCCAGTACGTACTCTTTTGTTCAGAAGGTTCGTCTTCATCTTCTGGATCGTCAGGATGTGTTAGATGCCAAGACTCTTTCATGTAGTGTACAGCCATTGTAAGAGCATCTACCTGATCATCATGTGCTGCATTAGGAAATCTGATGAGTTCTTCTATAAGATCTTCTGACCACTTCTTACCTTGAGGTATCCATAGCCTACCTGCTTCCATAATAGGAGAAGCAGCATAAACTCTGGCTACTTTATCTCTATCAGGGTTGTATTCCATGACAGGTAGTCCTGCTCTCCGCATATCCTGTATGAGAGATTGACCAGATGCCTTCTTTTCTATCATGCAGACATCAGGTCTGTGTTCATTATAGAGTTTTTGTGCCAGTTTCCTGAGTTCAGGGTACTCAAAGCGTCCTTTTATGTTGCCTAGTAGGATAAGATTGGGAGCATAGTTCTCATATCCTCTTTCATCATGGTCATATAGGTAAAATATGCCCCATGTCTGGATAACACTGAAGTCTGCCGTTGTTCTGGTAGAGAAAGCTGTATCATATGTCTGTATAATGAAGTCACAACCGGGAGGATCTTCTTCATCCCATGATTGTAGCCACTTTTTCTTGATTAAGCCTCCTTCTTCTGGAGTAGGATCTTGCATATAGAGAGAATTCCAGTATCGGCTTCCATTACTAGCCTTAATTTCGTTCTCATCTATACGTAGTATGTGTTCAGGCTTCCATTCAGGGAAATAACTCCCTCCTACAGGTAAATCCAGTAAGTCTGCTGCTTCTTCATCCAGCCATGCAGGGATCTTTATGACTTCCCAAGGGATTGTTTCGTACTCGCTCATGTCTTCCTGTTGTTTAAGGAGCCATCCACATAGATCATCATAGTGAAATCTGGTATTTATTATGACAATAGCTCCATTAGGCATGATACGTGTTCTAAGTCCTGCTGGATACCACTCTTTTATGTACCTTCTACCTGCATCAGAGAAGGCATCCTCCTCAGACATTACATCATCAAGTATAGCTACATGCGCTCCTCGACCTGCTATCTGAGATCTGACTCCAGCCGCATAATAAGTTCCTCCCTGATTGGTCTTCCACTTCCCTGCTGCCCTAACATCGCTCCTTAATTGTACTCCAGTGAAGATTTTGCCGAATTCTTCTGTATTTACTACATCTCTGACAGACCTACCAAAGTCAGATGATAGCTGATCACTGTGAGATACAGTTAATATCTCATGTTCAGGGTGTCTACCTATATACCATGCAGGGAAAAGCTTTGAACATATAACTGATTTGGAGGAACGAGGAGGAAGAAAGACCATCAACCTCTTAATTGTACCTTCTTCTAGTTCTTTTAACTTATTAGATATAACTTTTATATGGCTACCCATCTCAAAGTTAGACACAAGAGAAGGAACCATCAGTCTGACAAACGTAAGAAAGTCTGACTGTGATTGATAATTAACTTTTTGAGAGAGAAGTCCTCTAAGATTTATAAAAGACTCTAGATAACCTTCTTCTAAATTGTTCATAGTTATATTATATACTATTATTACTACCTATACAAGTACCTTAGTCTAAAAATATATAAAAAATACTATAAGTACCTGTGTAAGTACCTGTGTAAGTACCTGT
>Ga0255049_10000061_pt1 | contig 56771 bp, 52 predicted proteins | sample JV7_2_3_MG_FD_183615 | JGI IMG/M metagenome (GOLD analysis project Ga0255049, IMG submission 183615) | Seawater microbial communities from Jervis Inlet, British Columbia, Canada - JV7_2_3 | ecosystem: Environmental > Aquatic > Marine > Inlet | place: Canada: British Columbia | collected 2016-10-06 | reverse complement strand
TTTCTTAACCTCGTCACCGACCGTGACCAGGTTCTCTGAATTGTGTGCATAGCGAGTCGAGTAACCATTACCGTGGTTGATCTCGACCATGATGCCATAGCCATATCGATCTGCAGACCAGGTTACGACGCCGTCGGCAACAGCAATGACTTGAGCGCCAGCCTTGCCGGCAAAGTCGATGCCCGTGTGATTCGCAGATTTGCCCGTAAACGGATCGGTACGCTTACCAAAATACGATGAGATCCAGCCAGCGTTGACCGGACGTCCCTGCGGATAAACCCGATCATTAAGCTCCTGATTCATCAGGACACTCTCCAGCACCCAAAGCTGTGCTTCACGATTGTCGAGCTGGTAGTCGAGTGACTGCATTTGGTCGACTACCCCAGGCACAGCGATGTTGGAGCCGGATGCAACCGGTTCCTCCGGACCACCAAGGGCCGGTGCCGAATCAAAATCAAATTCGCCATCCTCAAGTTCAGCCATTCCGGTCAGGCGGCGCCCAAGCGCGTCCAGCCTGATAACCCGGGCATTCATTTGTGCAATACGAATTGCGAGCGCATCGAGCGTGTCTTCGTTCGCCTGCCGGATCGTATCGATGTTTTCGCGTTGCTGCCGAAGCTCGTTGGTCAAACTCGAGACTTGAGTCTGACTCACTCCCGACCCGGTGAAGGATGAGAACCAGTAGCCGCCGGTAAATCCCGCAGCCGACACAATCGCCGCGAAAGCAACTGCAGCTGCCCAGGCCGACAGGCCAGACAGATTGAGTTGCCTGGGCTTGCCAAAGCCCTTGCCAAATATCACTACGTTCATCGAGAAAACCTCGAGCGTGCCTGCGTTATTATGGTCGACATGCGAGCACTTGCCGGATGCCGGCAAACTCTTATTGTTCTGTACCCGCTGTCAATTTTCACTTCGGTAGCCCCGCTGTCGTAGGATTCGTTCCCTTAGACCGGTGGTTTTGCGCCCCCGCCTTTCAACGGGTTTGCCCTTATCGAGATGGACAATATGCATAATGTCGGTTTTTAATACAAGAAAACGCCTCCCGAATGCTGCATTTAGTCGCCTCCGGGCCCTCAAATTAGCCAACTGCGTCACATTTCTATGTCCGAGAAAAGGCTCGAAAAGCTACTAAATCCTAACAATGCCGGGGGCTTAGGTAAGATCATCCGGCACGCCCGCGAGATGGGCGATCTCGTGCAACTCCTGCAAAAGGCTTTGCCCGAAGATCACGCTCCTGCCATCGCTGCCGCTAACATTCGCGACAATGGCGAGCTCGTGGTTCTGGCCAGCTCCTCGGCCTGGGCATCACGCCTGCGCTACGAAACGGAGGTTCTTATCGCGGCAGCTCGTACGACCGGAGCAGACATCAAGAACTGCTCAATCCGCGTCGCACGAACCTGAGTTTGTAGGAGGCCGCCATGCGGGCGACACCCTGACCGGCGATCCGGAAATTTCTCGCCGGAATGGCTCGCTGCGCTGCGCTTTATTTCTCGGCGAGAAACATCCCTCTCACCGGTCAGCCAGGCGAGTCGCCCGCATGGCGGCCTCCCACAGATTGAAGTGTCGCGGGCATGGCCCCCTCCCACAGCGGCCTCCTACGACTATCAATCGTCGAGGTGAATATTGACGCGGCGGTTGCGTTTGCCTTTTTTCTCTACCTTGCCGATACGCACCTGACCGACTTCCCCGGTTGCGCGCAGGTGTGTGCCACCGCAAGGCTGTAAGTCCACTCCTTCGATCTCAAGCAGCCGCACTTCTCCCTTGCCTCTGGGTGGTTGCACGGACATCGTCCGAACCAGTTCGGGTTGGGCGTCGAGCTCTGCTTCGCTGATCCATCTGCAACTGATAGCGTGATCGCCCGCAACCAATGCTTCGATTGCGGCAGCAACCGATTCTTTGTCGACCGTGTCTTCCATATCGAAATCCAGCCGGCTTTTTTCCGTGGATATATTGCCGCCCGTCACGCCGTATTGAAGTACCGAACCAAGCAGATGCATCGCCGTGTGCATGCGCATGTGCTTGTAGCGGCGGGCCCAGTCCAGTTCCAGGTGAACGGCATCGCCGACCGCCGGCAAAGGAGAGTTTTCTGCCAATTGATGGCAAATTCCGCCATCGGCGCCATAGCGTGTATTGACGATCTGCGCCTGGCCGCCGCTCCAGCTGATCGCGCCGGTGTCCCCGGGCTGGCCACCGCCCAAAGGATAGAAAATAGTTTGCTCGAGAACGACGCCGTCTTCGCTGATAGACGTGACCGTCGCGTCACAATCACGCAGGTAGGAATCTTCACGGAATAGTTCTTTAGTCATTGTATTTCGGGCCTGAAGGCCCTCCTACAAACAGCGGCTCTAGGCGTAGGACGGCGTGGCGTAGGAGACCGGTGCCTTTTTCGGGTCGTTGAAAGTTACTTCATCCCAGGCATTTTCCTGCTCGAGCAAGGCGCGTAATAATTTGTTGTTCAGATCATGACCGGACTTGTAGGCGCGAAATTCACCGACGACACAACGACCAAGCAGGTAAATGTCGCCAATCGCATCGAGGATCTTGTGAATGACGAATTCATTTCCGTAGCGCAAACCGTCTTCGTTGAGGATGCGATAGTCATCAAGAACGATGGCGTTATCCATGCTTCCACCAAGCGTCAAATTGCGCTCGCGCAGCGCTTCAACATCACGCAGAAAGCAAAACGTACGTGCACGGCTCACTTCTTTCAGAAATGAGGTCGACGAGAAATCGATCGTTGCATGCTGCACCAGCTTGTTGAATACGGGGTGATTGAAATACACCTCGAAATTCACTTTAAAGCCATTGAACGGAACCAGCTCCGCCCACTTGTCACCGTCTTCGACGCGTACTTTTTTCTTGATGCGGATAAAACGCTTTGCCACATTCTGTTCTTCGATACCCGCCGACTGCAACAAAAATACAAAGGGGCCGGCACTGCCGTCCATGATCGGTACTTCGGGCGCAGACAGGTCGACGTAAACATTGTCGATTCCCAGTCCTGCCAGTGCGGACATCAGATGTTCAACAGTCGCAACCTTCACACCGTCCTTGACCAGCGTTGTACCCAGCATGGTCTCGCCAACCAGGCGTGGATCTGCCTTGATATCGACGGGATGGTCGAGATCGACGCGCCTGAAGGTGATTCCTGAGTTTTCCGCGGCGGGTCGCAAGGTCATATAGACCTTTTCGCCGGTGTGCAGACCTACGCCGGTTGCGCGTATGGCTGTCTTCAGTGTTCTCTGTCGCAGCATGGCGGTTCTGTATGGCAATTTACGCGCGCAAGATTACCACAGACCGGAAAACTCTCCAAGATTTCAATCTCTTAGAGGCATTCTATTAGTTCGGGCTTAGATTGTGCTTGCGAGGGGTAGGAAGAGGGCCGGCCCGGATGATCCGGGCCGGCAAAGCGGAGGTCTATCTCTAACGACGTTGTGGGTCGTCAGTCAGCCTGGCGTCTGAGGAACGCCGGTATGTCCAGCAACTCCTCCTGCAGTCCTGCATCGTCCAGACCATCGCCAACAGCGCGCTGTCTCTGTACGGTCGGCTTGTCCAAACCATGATAGTTTGGCTCTGCAGTTGCAGCTGCACGCCGCACAATGCGCATCGGAGATTCGGCGTTGGCAGCATTTTGGCCCAGCCCGGTCGCCACCACCGTAACCCGAATGCGATCAGTCATATCCGGATCGATCACGGTTCCGACCACAACGGTCGCGCCCTCGGAAGCGAATTCCTTGATCGTATTACCGACCTCCTGGAATTCTCCGATCGACAGATCCATTCCCGCAGTGACGTTGGCCAAAATGCCGTTGGCGCCAGAGAGATTGATATCCTCGAGCAGCGGACTGGAAATCGCAGCTTCGGCTGCCTCACGGGCGCGATCTTCGCCTGACGATTCACCGGAACCCATCATGGCCATACCCATTTCGGCCATTACGGTTCTGACATCGGCAAAGTCGACGTTAATCAGCCCCGGACGAGTAATCAGCTCCGCGATACCCTGTACCGCACCTTGCAGCACCTGGTTGGCCGAACGGAAAGCATCCAGCAACGTCGTTTCACCGCCCAGGACCGCCAGCAGTTTCTCGTTCGGAATGGTTATCAGAGAATCGACGTGCTTGCCGAGCTCCGCGATACCCTGGTCCGCAATAGCGAGACGTTTGGCACCTTCCATCTGAAACGGCTTGGTCACCACTGCAACCGTCAGGATGCCGAGCTCCTTGGCAACCTGTGCAACAACCGGTGTGGCACCCGTTCCGGTACCGCCGCCCATGCCGGCAGTAATGAACAACATATCGGCACCTTCGATGACCTCGTGTATCCGATCACGATCTTCCATCGCTGCCTGACGACCAATGTCGGGATCTGCACCAGCACCGAGTCCCTTGGTGATGTTGCAGCCGATCTGCAATGCCGTTCGCACTCGAGCGCTTTTCAGCGCTTGCGCATCCGTATTCGCGCAGATGAAATCGACACCTTCAATACCGGTGTCAACCATGTGCGCGACGGCATTGCCACCGCCGCCGCCGACGCCGATGACTTTTATGACAGCACTTTGGCTGTGCGCATCCATTAATTCAAACATTTAACCTTCCTCCGCTGTGACCTCTTGGTGGGATATTTCCCGTTATCATTCCCCGGCATTGTGCCGCCGGTATTCTTAAAACTGTCCGCTGAACCATGCTTTCATTCGGTCCCAGACATCGCCCAGGTTGCTGCTCATCGGCGTGCCGCGCGACGTCCTTCGCGACAAACTTTCGTAGCCGTACAACAGCAATCCAACCCCCGTGGCGTGAATCGGATTGCGAATCACGTCCATGAGTCCTTCAACGTATTGCGGCGCACCGAGGCGCACCGGCATGTGAAATACTTCTTCGGCAAGCTCGACGGCGCCTTCCATCTTCGCGCTGCCGCCGGTGATGACGATGCCCGCTGCAATCAATTCTTCGAATCCTGAGCGGCGCAGTTCGTCGCGAATAAGACCAAAAAGTTCTTCGTAGCGAGGCTCGACGATTTCAGCGAGCGTTTGACGCGCCAGCCTGCGCGGCGGTCGGTCGCCAACGCTCGGCACCTCGATCGTTTCGTCCGGATTCGCGAGCTGTGACAGGGCACAGGCGTACTTGATTTTGATCTCTTCGGCGTACTGCGTTGGTGTACGCATCGACACTGCGATGTCGTTGGTCACCTGATCGCCGGCAATCGGAATGACAGCGGTGTGCTGGATGGCGCCACCGAGGAACACAGCAAGGTCGGTCGTGCCACCGCCGATGTCCACGATGCAGGAACCGAGTTCTTTCTCATCGTCGGTCAAAACAGAATAGCTCGACGCCAATTGCTCGAGCACAATGTCATCGACTTCAAGGCCGCAGCGTTGCACGCACTTGACGATATTTTGTGCCGCACTTTCGGCACCCGTGACCATATGCACTTTTGCTTCGAGGCGAACACCGGACATGCCAACCGGTTCGCGGATACCTCCCTGGCTATCGATCAGGAATTCCTGCGGCAGGATATGCAGTATTTTCTGGTCGGCCGGTATAGCCACGGCGCGAGCCGCATCAATCACGCGATCAACGTCACCCGCGCTCACTTCCTTGTCCCGCACACCAACTATTCCGTGTGAATTCAGACTGCGAACGTGACTGCCCGCGATACCGGTGTATACCGAGTGAATGTCGCAGCCAGCCATGAGCTCGGCTTCTTCAACTGCACGCTGGATCGAGTGCACGGTCGATTCAATGTTGACGACCACACCTTTCTTCAGGCCGCGAGATGGATGCGATCCAATGCCGATGACCTCAATACCGCCGTCATCATTAATCTCCCCAACAATCGCGACGACCTTGGACGTTCCAATGTCGAGACCTACGATCAGGTTTTTGTCACCGCGTTTGGACACTCAGGGGTTTCCTCTCAGAGCGAGCATGTTGTCGGCATTTCCTTCCGGATCTGTTACTGGTGTGTTTGAGCCGTTGTTCCAGCCAATCGTGAAGCCATTGCTGTAACGCATGTCCACGTATTCAATCTCGTCAGCCCGGCTCGTAATGATGTCCGCGACAATGTTCAGGAACAGTTCTGTACGCTCTTCAACTGCGCGGCGACCGAGTCGAACCTCGACACCGTTTTGCAATGTCATTTCCCAGGCGCCGCGTTTGTCCAGGTGCACGCGCCGCAGGTCAAGGCCAATCGGAATCAATCGATCGCGAACTGCCAGGTAGCGCCGCGCAACATCTCCCGAGCGGTCCTTCGGGCCGCTCAAGCGCGGCAGTTCAACCGGCACATGACGCACGCTGCTGACGAACAGTTCGCCGCGCACGTTCAACAGCCCGCTCTCGCCCCAGGTTGCTGCCGGCACCTGCTCGGTTACGGTGATCCGCAAGCGACTCGGCCAGCGTCGTGCGACCGTAGCCTGGTCGATCCATGGAAGTGCAACGATGCGCTGCTGGATCGCCGTCAGATCCGCACTGACAAAACCATCTTCCAGCTCCGCGCTGATGGCTTCTTCGATTTGCAGCGCGGACACGCGCTGGAACGGTCCATTGATTTCGATTGAGCGAATTGGCCGATCGAGTACGCTCGAACTAAGAAAATAGGTCGCGACGATTACGCCCATCGCCACCAGCGGTGCGACCAGTAGGCCTACCCGTATCGTCGGCATGCGCAGTCCCGAGGACTTCTTCACTTTGCGCCGTCTCGCCTGTTTACGCGTCATTGGCTGCTACCTCGATGTGAGTGGCACTGGTATCTGTGCCGACACTGGTTTCCAGAATCCGCCAGCACAGTTCTTCGAAATCGATGCCTGCGTGTTTTGCCGCCATCGGCACGAGGCTGTGGCTCGTCATTCCCGGCACCGTGTTGACTTCCAGCACCTTGGGTTCGCCATCGGCGCCAGCCATGAAATCCACCCGGCCCCATCCCGAACAGCCAAGTTCGCCGAATGCAGCAACCGCGAGATCGGCGTAGCGTTTCTCGAGCTCGGCGCTGTCGGTGCCCGGACAGTAGTATTGCGTGCGATCGGATTCGTACTTGGCGCGGTAGTCGTAAAAAACGCGTGGCGTTTCGATGCGTATGCTGGGCAACGCCTCGCCCTGCAATACGGCGACCGTTATTTCGTCGCCAACGATGCAGCGCTCGGCCAGCGCGACGCTGCCAAACTTGAGCGCGAGATTGACAGCACCATCCAGATCTTCAGGTTCGAAAACCTTGCTCATGCCGACGCTCGAGCCTTCCCCCGCTGGCTTGAGAATCAGCGGCAGCCCAAGCTCTTCGACGGCCATGATGGCATCGGCGTGGTGACGAATTACCGCGTAGCCGGGCGTGGGAATGCCGGCAGCGTCGAAAAGATGTTTGCTGCGGACTTTATCCATGGCGATCGCCGACGCCATGACGCCGCTGCCCGTGTACGGGGTGTCCAGCCATTCCAGCGCACCCTGCAACGCCCCATCTTCACCACCCGGACCGTGCAGCGCAATCCAGGCCCGCTCGAAACCAGCTGCTGCAAATTCTGCGAGGCTGTTGCTGGCAGGGTCCCAGGCATGCGCATCAATACCGCGTTCCTTGAGCGCATTCAGGACCGCGGCACCGGTGTCGAGGGACACTTGCCGCTCGCTGGAAAAGCCGCCCAGCATGACGGCCACGCGACCGAAATCAAGCGCACTTTCTACATGGCTGCGACGTTCCCGCATGGACAGGAATCGGGTCATTGTGGCATCTCCCCGATTATTCGGACTTCGTGCAACAACTCGATGCCGTGCTGCTCAATAACCGTATGACGAACGTGCTCGATCAACTCCTCGACATCGGTTGCTGTCGCGTTATCGCTATTGATGATGAAGTTCGCGTGCTTGACCGACACCTCGGCGCCACCGATGCAATAGCCTTTCAGGCCAGCCGCCTCAATCAGTCTGGCTGCATGATCGCCTGGCGGATTGCGGAACACCGAGCCACAACTCGGCAATCCAAGCGGCTGAGTTGTCTTGCGACGCTGCAACAGCGCGTCCAGCGTTTCCTTACTGGCCTTCGCCTCCGGGTCAAAGCGAAAATTCGCTTCGATAAACCATTCACTGCCCGGTCCGGTGACACTGCGATAGCCAACTGTGTACTCGGCGGGTGCGCGCAAATGAATTTCACCCGCACGATCGATGGTCTTTACGGATTCGACACGCTCCCAGGTTTCGCCACCGTGCGCGCCGGCGTTCATTGCCAGAGCACCGCCAACCGTGCCGGGTATGCCCGCAAAGAATTCTGCTGGACCGATGTCCCACCGCAAACACTGGCGCGCGAGTTGCGTGCACGGCACGCCACTGCCGGCATTGACGAGAAAGTTCTCGACGCGTTCCATTGAGCGCATAATCTTCGCGGCCGATATTACGACACCACGAAGACCACCGTCGCGGACCAGCAAATTGCTGCCTGCGCCATGCCAGAAAATCGGCGTCGACGTATCCAGCTCGCGCAGGAATTCGGACAACTCCGCTACGCTTGAGGGCACGAAAAACAGGTCAGCGGGCCCACCGACGCGCCAGGATGTATGCCGGCTCATCGGTTCGTTTTCACGTAGTTCACCATGGCGATCGGCCTGTTTTTCCGCAGCCATCATGAGTGCACCGTCAGATTCGGTTTGCTGCGCAGCAAGTCCGGGAGCCCCGCAGCGTAGGCGCCGATGTCCCCGGCTCCCATCGTCAACACGAGATCGCCATTGGCGACGAGTCCGTCGAGCACTGGCAACAACTCGTCGAGCGACTCGACGAATACAGGTTCCGCTGAGCCGCGTGAGCGCACGGCACGAGCGATCGCGCGACCGTCTGCGCCGGCAATGGGCGTCTCTCCCGCCGCGTAAACGTCCAGCACGATGGTGACGTCTGCCTCGGACAGTACTGTTGCGAAGTCGTCCATCAGGTCACGTGTTCGCGAATAGCGATGCGGTTGAAACACCAGCACGATGCGTCGCTCGGGCCAGCCTGAACGGGCAGCCGCCAGCGTTGCCGCGATTTCGGTCGGGTGGTGGCCGTAGTCGTCAATCATCAGGACCTTGCCGGCCGCAGTCTCAACCTCACCGAGATTCTGGAAGCGCCGATCTATGCCCTCAAAATTCTGCAACGCCGCAACGACAGCATCGTCGGCAATCTGCAGCTCATCAGCAACCGCAATCGCCGCCAGCGCATTGCGAACGTTATGCAGACCAGGCAGGCCCAGCGATACCTGCAACGGTGCACGATCGCCAGAGCGAAGCACGGCGAATTTTGACAGGCCCTGTGAGAACTCAATATTCACCGCTCGAACATCGGCGTCCTCATTGACGCCATAGGTCACGATCGAGCGACCGATGTTGGCAAGCACTTCATTCACACCGGGGTCATCAGTACACACCACGGCGAGGCCATAGAACGGCAGGTTGTGCAGAAACTCGATGAAGCCATTGCGCAGTTTTTCGATGTCGCCGTCGTAAGTCGACATGTGATCCGCATCGATATTGGTCACGACCGCGAGCATCGGTTTCAGATGCACGAATGACGCGTCGCTTTCGTCCGCTTCGGCGACCAGGTAGTCGCCCTGCCCCAGCCGCGCGTTCGCATCGGCACTCTTGAGCCGACCGCCGATCACGAAGGTCGGATCCAGGCCGCCTTCTGCGAGCACACTTGCGACCAGGCTGGTTGTGGTTGTCTTGCCATGTGTGCCGGCAACAGCGATGGAGTAGCGAAAGCGCATGAGCTCAGCGAGCATTTCGGCTCTTTGCACCACTGGCATCAGCTTCTCGTGGGCAGCAGCAACCTCTGCATTGGTTTCATCGACCGCACTGGAAACAACAATGGCGTCCGCACTCTCGATGTTCTTGGCAGTGTGGCCGATGAAGATGGTGGCGCCCTGATTCTCAAGACGCCGTGTCTGTTTATTCCCTTTCAGGTCAGAGCCCTGAACTTTGTAGCCGAGGCTCAACATCACTTCAGCGATGCCCGACATGCCGGACCCGCCGATACCAACAAAGTGCACGCAGTGAATGCGTCGCATTCGTTTGATCATGCCGCGGCCCCCGCTTGTTCGAGACAGAGCTCGGTGATACGCATCAGTGCATTTGGTTTCGCCAGGCCGCGGGCCAGTTCTGCTTTGGCCTGCAAATCGGCGCGTGACGACAACCACTCGTGCAGCTGGCCTGCCAGAACTTCTGCAGTGAGCATGCTTTCATCAACAATGACGGCAGCCCCTGCATCGGCCATCGGCCGCGCGTTCGCTGTTTGATGATCATCGACGGCCGCTGGATACGGCACGAACAGCGCCGGCAAGCCAACTGCACATAGCTCGGCGACCGTCAGTGCTCCGGAGCGGCAGACAACCAGGTCAGCCCAGGCATAGGCCGCTGCCATATCGTCAATGAACGGAATTAGTTCAACATCAACGTCGTGCTCGGCATACGCCGTGTGTGCGATGCCGAAGGTGCGGTCGCCACATTGATGGCGAACAAGCGGGCGCTCATCTTCAGGCAACAACACGATGGCTGCAGGTACGGTCTGGTTCAGTGCCAGCGCGCCTTGACTGCCGCCCAACACCAGCAAACGCAGGCGACCCTGCCGCTCGTCATAACGAACGACAGGTTCCGCAACTGCTGCGATGTCTTCGCGAACCGGGTTACCCACGGTTTCAACATCAATACTGGAATTAAAACTGCCCGGGAAGGCTTGCAGCACAACCCGGGCAAGACGCGCCAGAAGACGGTTTGTAAGGCCGGCGGCCGCATTCTGCTCGTGAATGACGAGCGGCCGACGGGTAAGCCAGGCGGCAAGGCCACCTGGTCCGGAAACGAAGCCACCCATGCCGAGTACGGCAGCCGGGCGGCGACGCAAAATAACAGCGATGGCCTGCAGCAGGGCCCAGGCCAGTTGCAACGGTGCTACCAGCAAGGCCACCACGCCTTTGCGCCGCAGCCCTTTAACATTGATCCACTCGATGTCGATACCAGCGGCCGGAACTACCCGCGCCTCCAGGCCGCGATGGGTACCAAGCCAGACGATATTTTGTTCGCGCGCCTTAAGAGCACGTGCGACGGCAAGGGCCGGATACACGTGTCCACCCGTGCCACCTGCCATGACGAGAATTGGTCGATTGGTCTGCCGCCCGCTCATCGCTTTCTCCGCCGTTTGCGATTGACGGGTCTCGCATCCACCGCAAGTTCATGGTGAATACGCATCAGCAGGCCGATGGCAATCATCGTGACGATCAAACTGCTGCGACCGTAGCTAACCAACGGCAGGGTCAGGCCCTTTGTCGGTAGCATGCCCATGTTCACGCCGACGTTGATGAATGCCTGCAACCCAAGCCAGGATCCCAGGCCGATCGCCAGGTACGCTTCGAAATAGCGATCCGCAGCGGCGGCCCGACGTGCCAGTCCGAATATTCGCCACAGTAGCGCGAGGAACAAGCCAACCAGCACGAACGAACCAAGCAGACCGAACTCCTCGGCAAAAACTGCGAATACGAAATCGGTGTGCGCTTCGGGCAGGTAAAAGAGCTTCTGCACACTGTCACCGAGACCTACGCCGAACCACTCGCCACGCCCGATCGCGATCAACGACTGTGTGAGCTGAAAACCGGAATCGTAAGGGTCTGCCCATGGATCGAGAAAACCAGTCAGTCGTTTCATACGATACGGCGAGGTCAGCGCAAGTGCCGTCATCGCCACAGACGCCGCAGAAAAGAACACCACGAAATCACGAATGCGGGCTCCGGCAACGAAAAGTATTACCAGCGCAGTCGCGAGCAGGACAATTGCAGCGCCAAAATCGGGTTGCGCCAACAGCAACGCGCAGCTGATCGTCAACACGAGCATCGGCCGCAGGAAGCCGACGAATTTTTCGCGCAGCGATTTTTGTTGCCGGACGACGTAGCCAGCGAGATAGATGAACAGGCAGAGTCGCGCCGGTTCCGATACCTGCAGATTCACGATGCCGAAGCGAATCCAGCGAGTGGCACCGTTCACTTCGTAACCCACACCAGGCACAAGTACGAGACACAACAACGCGATGCCGAACAGCAGTATCAGCGGGCCAAGTGTTTGCCACACGCGCATCGGGATGAGCAAGCAGGCAAATGCGGCGCCTCCACCAATCAACGCTGCGATAAGTTGCCGCTCGACATAAAAGAATGGCTGGCCAGTGGCGTTGTCCGATACGGTGATTGACGCTGACGCCAGGATCACAAGGCCACCGAGCAGCAACATGCCAACGATGAGCAACATGACCGGGTCAAGTTTGAGTTGCGTCCTGAGGCGCACCGGGAATGGCATGGTTGTGCTGGTCGTCATCGCGGCAGCGCCTCCACCGCAGCGCCAAACGCGTCGCCGCGCGCGCCGTAGTTATCGAACTGATCGAAACTCGCACAAGCTGGCGCAAGCAATACCGTGTCTTCTGTTTCTGCGTACGCGGCGGCCTGTTGAACTGCGTCTTCCATATCCGTTGCGAAATACACGGGCACAACCGTGTCGAGTGCCTTCGCGATCTGGTCGGCGTCGGTGCCGATCAATACTGCCGCACGTAATTTGTTTTCCAGTGCCACTGCCAGCTCGGAAAAGTCGCCGCCCTTGCCCTGGCCACCCGCAACCAGCACCACCATGCCGTCAACGGAGTCGACCGATGCAACGGCCGCCGCAACATTGGTCGCCTTGGAGTCATTGATGTAGTCAGCAGAACCCTTGCGAGCGACGAACTGCATGCGATGCGGCAGACCCGGAAACTCGTTCAGGACCTGCAACATGGGCGCCATCTCAAACCCGAGCAGTTCTCCTGCAGCCAGTGCCGCCAGCGCGTTAGCCTGGTTATGCCGCCCGTACATTGCCATGTCCGAAGTTGCGATCAGCAACGTGTTGCCACGCGCGAGGTAGTCGATACCGTCTTCGCTGCAGATTCCGTATTGGCCCTCTTCCGGCTCGTCCATACCGAAGCTGATGACCTTGTCGATGTTCTTCGTTTCCGTGTGCGCCCGTTGGTCGGCCCGGTTGACGACCGCTGCATCCGCCGCCCGGTAAACGCAATATTTTGAGTCGCGGTATTCTTTTTCGCTGCGATGCCAGTCAAGATGATCCGGCGAGACGTTGAGCAACACTGCCACGGTCGCCTGCAACGACTCGGTGCGCTGCAATTGAAAGCTGGACAATTCAAGTACATACAAGTCCGGCTTCTGCTTGTCGAGCAAATCCAGTGCAGGTTCGCCGAGATTGCCGCCGGCCAGTGTCTCTTTCCCGGCTGCGCGGCCCATGTGATAGAGCAACGTCGTTACAGTGCTTTTGCCATTCGAACCCGTGATTGCAACGTAGGGTGCCTGCGCGTCGCGCGCGAACAACTCGATGTCCGACACAATTTCAATATTGGCTTTGCGCGCTTTCTCGAGCAGCGGCTCGCTATCCGCGATGCCCGGGGAAACGATGATTCGATCGACCTTGTCAGGTAAGGCCATATCGCCAAGCGATACATCGGCGTCGGGCCATACCTCGTCCATATCCTCAATGCCGGGTGGTTCGTCACGGCTGTCAACAAAGCTCGCGTCCAGCCCGGCGCGTCGCAGGTAGCGCGCGATCGACAAGCCGGTGGCACCTAGGCCCACGACCAGATCCTTGTTTGCCGATCTCGATTTCTTGACGGCGCTCATCGTATCTTCAGACTCGCGAGGCCGATCAGCACCAGGATGACCGTGATAATCCAGAATCGAACAATTACTTTCGGTTCGGCCCAGCCTTTGAGCTCGAAATGGTGATGCAACGGCGCCATTCGAAAAACACGCTTGCCCGTTAACTTGAACGATCCGACTTGAATGATGACGGACAGCGTTTCGACAACGAACACGCCACCCATGATCGCCAGTACAATTTCCTGGCGAACGACCACAGCAACAGCACCCAACGCTGCACCGAGCGAGAGTGCACCGATATCGCCCATGAACACCTGCGCGGGATAGGTGTTAAACCAAAGGAAGCCGAGTCCCGCGCCAGCCAGGGCCGCACAGAAGACCATGATTTCGCCGGTGCCGGCGACGTAAGGAATGCCAAGGTACTCTGAAAAATTAACGTTGCCCGTAACGTAGGCAAACAGGCCGAGCGCACCGCCGACAAGTACAGTCGGCATGATCGCCAGGCCATCAAGTCCATCGGTCAGGTTTACGGCGTTGCTGAAGCCGACAATAAACAGGTAAGTCACCAGCATCTGCGACATGCCGAGCTGAATGGTCCAGTCTTTGAAGTACGGAATCAGCAGGGCCGTGGCCGTGTCCAGGGTGCCGTTTGCCTCAGCAAAGTAATACAAGGCAATCGCTGCAATAATCGCCGCGACTGATTGCCAGAATATTTTTTGTTTCGCCGATATGCCTGCTGGATTCTGCAGAATGAGTTTCTTGTAGTCATCGACGTAACCGATGACACCGAACGCCAGAGTGACGAACAGCACGACCCAGACGAATATGTTCTCCAGGTCCGACCACAGCAAAGTACTCACGGCTATCGACGTAAGTATCAACGCGCCACCCATGGTTGGCGTACCAGCTTTGATCAGGTGCGTATCGGGACCGTCGTCCCGTACCGGCTGACCAACCTGGTTATGGCTCAACTTCCTGATCATGCGCGGACCGATCACGAACGACAGCACTAATGCGGTCAATGCGCCAAGAATTGCACGCATTGTCAGGTAGCTGAAAACGTTGAAGCCGGACTCAAATTGCGCCAGGTAGGTTGTGAGATAAAGCAGCATGTCAGGCCTCTTTTCTCATTGCCCGCGGCGCGCGAACGGCATCGACAACGCGCTCCATTCGAGCGGCGCGTGATCCCTTGATAAGCACATTGACGTCCGCCGCCAATTCGCCGGCAAGTCCGGCTGTCAGCTCGTCGATACCTGCAAACCATTTAGCTCCGTCACCGAACGCGGCGACGGTCGCACGACTCAGCTCGCCAGTCGCAAACAAGCGATCAATTCCGCTCGCGCGCAGATTCTCACCGGCATGCCGGTGCAGCGCTTCGGCATCGCTGCCGAGCTCGCCCATGTCACCGAGCACCATCCAGTTCCTGCCCGCAAGCGCAGCGAGAAACTCCCCGGCAGCCTGTACGGAAACCGGATTGGCGTTGTAACTGTCGTCGTACAAGGTGGCGCCGTGCATGCCATTGATCGCCTGCAAACGACCAGCCACCGGTGCGATGGACTCAAGAGCGGTCTTGATTTGCGCGCCCGAAATTCCGAGCGCGACCGCTACGGCAGCGGCAGCACATGCATTGCTGATGTTGTGCAAGCCCACGAGCGGCAGGTTTATGTCGAGCTCTACTGCAGGAAGATGCAGGCGGAACGTGCTCGCAGCTTTGCCGGTTTGAACCGCAGTAGCGTAAATATCTGCGCCGTCGTCGAGGCCGAAACTTAAAACCTCGATATCATCGACCAGCGACCGCCAATAGCTGTAGAACTCGTCGTCGGCATTGAGTATTGCGTAACGTGGGCGCGGTTCGCCCTGCAGAATTTCACCCTTGCCGTGTGCGACGCCGCTTACCGATCCAAATCCTTCGAGGTGCGCCGCACCTGCGTTGGTAATGACAACAACCTCAGGTTGTGCGAGCGATGTCAGGTAGGCGATTTCGCCAGCATGGTTGGCGCCCATTTCCAGTACAGCGAAGCGATGCGATGCGTCCATACGCAACAACATCAAGGGCATGCCAATGTCATTATTCAGGTTGCCGTCGGTCGCAATGGTCGGCGCCGACTGCGTCAAGCACACCGCGATCATTTCCTTGAGCGTCGTCTTGCCATTGCTGCCTGTCACAGCAACCACCATTGCTGCGTATTGTTGCCGCCAGGCTGCACCGAGCCGCCCTAACGCCAGACGCGTGTCATCAACCGCTATTTGCGCAAGGTCGCTGCTCACTTTTGCAGCCACCACAGCACCGGCTGCACCTTTGTCACTGGCCTGCGGAACGAATTCGCCGCCGTCGAAATTCGGCCCGGACAATGCGAAGAACAACTCGCCGCTCTTCAAAGTGCGCGTATCAGTACTCACACCGTCGAAAGTGCGATCTGCTCCATGCAGGATGCCCTGCATCGAGTCGGCGGCCGATGAGAGTCGCGAAATCATTGCCGCGACTCCGCACGCAGCGCAAGATTCGCTGCCGCTGCGCCAAGATCGGAAAAGTCGCGACGCTCGGCACCTAACAACTGGTAGTTCTCGTGGCCTTTGCCAGCGATGAGGACAATGTCATCGTCACCGGCATTGGCGATTGCCCATGCGATTGCGGTCGCACGGTCTTCAATCAGCACCACACTATCGGGACGATCAGCGCCCGCAGCGATAGCCGCGATAATGTCGCCAGGTGTCTCGCTACGTGGATTGTCACTGGTGATGACGACGCGATCGGCGCGACGTACGGCAACTTTTCCCATTTGCGGGCGCTTGCCCTGGTCGCGATCTCCTCCGCAACCGAATACGCACCACAGTTTGCCGCGGCAGTGCGTCCTGAGTGAACGCAAAACGACGTCCAACGCCGTAGGCGTATGTGCGTAATCGACGTAGACCACCGGGCGCGCTACTTCGGTCACAACGCGTTGCATCCTGCCTGGTGGTGCCTCGACATCCTCGAGTACGGCGCAGGCCGTTTCCAGTGGCACTCCCTGGTTAAGCAAAAGAGCAAGGACGATGACCGCATTCGCAACGTTGAAATCGCCAGGCAGTGGCAACGCAAACTCACTATCGCCCCATGAACTGCTGACTCTGACCTGTGAGCCATCCGCGTTGGCAACAACTGAGCGAACGAACACGTACGGCCGGCCGTTGGCGACCCGATCGAAATTGGTTGAGACAGTAACGACATCCTGGCCGCATCGATCCGCAAGTTGCGCACCGAATTCGGCGTCGAGATTTATGATCCGCTGCTTGGCGCTGTATTCAGTAAACAGGCGCGCCTTCGCATCAGCATAACTTTGCATGTCGCCGTGGTAGTCAAGGTGATCACGGCTCAGATTCGTAAACAACACCGTATCAAATGCGACGCCGTCGACTCGATTCTGATCGAGTGCGTGCGAGGACACTTCGATCGCCGCAAACCTGGCACCCGCATCGCGGAAATCAGCCAGCCGATGGTGCATCTCGACCGTCGCCGGCGTCGTCATGCCCTCACCTAGATCAACTTCGCCGATACCGGAGCCAAGCGTGCCCATGTAGCCACATGTTTCACCGAGTCGCTCAAGGCATTGCGCAATAAGCCATGCCACGGTCGTCTTGCCGTTGGTTCCAGTGATACCGATTACGCGCACGGCCGCGGATGGTGAATGGAAAAAACGGTTCGCGATACTGCCCAGGTGCCTGCCCAGATCGTCGACGGCTAGCATTGGAATGCCGAATTCACCGCTCGGCCGGCTGCTAGTGGAAGCGTCATACGCGATGGCAACAACGCCTGCTGCAACCGCGTCAGCAACGTAGTCGATACCGTGACTACCGATTCCCTGGCAAGCGAGAAACAGATCGCCTTCCTGCAGTTGCCGGCTGTCGCTCGCAATGCCATACACCGGAATATCCGGTGCGTCCGCATAGCCCTGCATCAGTTCCGCGAGTGTCATTGCCTGATTGACGTGTTCGGCCGGCATGCTCATCGACTCATCGCCTGCATGCTGCTGTTCGGCTCACGCGCTGGCAGCGCGTCCGGTGGCACGGCAAGCAGGCGCAAGGATTCAGACATGACGTCAGCGAAAACCGGCGCTGCAACGTCACCGCCGTAGTAGAGCTCGCCGCTGGGTTCATCGATGACGACCACCGCAGCGAGACGCGGATTACTGGCCGGTGCGAGACCGGCAAAAACCGATATGTATTTGTCTCTCGAATATCCTCCGGCTGCAAACTTCCAGGAGGTGCCGGTCTTGCCTGCTATACGATATCCGGACACCGCAGCGCCTGTTCCAGTGCCGCCCGGGCGCACGACTTCCTCAAGCATGCGTCGCACCGCCACGGCAGAATTCTGTGTAATCTTGCGCTCACCTTCACCCGGCTGCTCCAACGCGACCAGTGAAATCGGGTGTTGCATACCGTTACTGCCGAGCACCGCATAGGCCTGCGCGAGTTGCAGCGGCGTAACTGACAAACCGTAGCCGTAAGCGAGCGTCGCCTGGCTGATCGGTTGCCAGTGATCGTGATGCGTCAATGTGCCGGCAGACTCACCCGGAAAACCGCTCGCGGTCAGAGACCCCAGACCGAACTGGCTCATCGTGTTCCAGAGTTGGTCGGGCTGTAACGACATCGCGAGCTTTGTTGCGCCGACGTTGCTTGAGCGTGCGAGGATCGTCGTCAGGCTGATGCGTCCGAGATTACGGCTGTCTTCAATCGTTTTTGCGCCGACCGTTACATATCCCGGCGCGGTATCGATAATACTGCTTGGACGGTAATTGCCACTCTCGAGTGCTGCTGTAACAATGAGTGGCTTAATACTTGAGCCGGGCTCAAAGATGTCAGTAATAGCCCTGTTGCGATAGCGTTCGGCCGTCATCTGCGAACGATCATTCGGGTTGTAAGTCGGCTGATTCGCGATCGCCAGTACTTCCCCCGATTGTGTGTCGAGCACGACGATCGATCCCGATTCCGCGTTGTAGGACTGGATCGCAGTCTTGAGCGCCCGGTACGCCACGTACTGAATGCGCAAATCTATGCTGGTCCGCAACTCCTTGCCATGATGCGGCGGCCGGATGCTTTCGACATTTTCCACTGAGCGCCCGAGCCGGTCCTTGAGTACTCGCTTGGCACCCGACTCACCGGCCAGCCAGTGATTGAATGCGAGCTCAAGCCCTTCCTGGCCCTTGTCATCGACATTGGTAAAGCCAACGAGGTGCCCGGTGACTTCGCCAGCGGGATAATAGCGACGGTACTCACGCTGAATGTTGACGCCAGGCAAATCGAGCGCCATCACCTCCTGTGCTTTGTCCGGGCTGAGATGCCGCCGCAGGTACACGAAGTCCTTGTTCATGCTAAAGGTTATCTGGCGTATCAGTGACTGCTCGTCGAGCTCGAGAATGCGTGCCAGTCTGGGCATTTTGTCTTCGGCAAGCGCAAGTTCCTTCGGATTCGCCCACACGCTGTCGACCGGGGTGCTTATCGCGAGCGGCTCACCGTTGCGATCGGTAATGGTGCCGCGGTGTGCCGAAATCTGCTCGGTGCGCAGGTGACGCGCATGTCCCTCATGGCTCAGAAACTCTGTGTTAAGAACTTGCAGATGTACCGCACGCGCTACGAGTGACGCCGCGACCAGGGCAAAGAACACACTTACCAGCGTGACTCTGCCGACGAATCGTCTTGCAGTTTGATCTTTTGTTTCTGCGCCGCGTGTCATTGCCGTTCAATTACAAAAATTTCCGTCGCTGTTGGCCGCACCAGTGACAGATCGTCTGTAGCGACCTGCTCAATGCGGGCGTGCGTGGCCCAGGTGCTTTGTTCGATTTGTAATTGGCCCCATTCAATATTCAATTCATCGCGTGTGTGCGTCAGGCTCTCCAGCTCAACGAATAACTTGCGTGATTCATGCTTGGTATAAATCAGAGCCATCGCGCTCAGCACACACACGAGAGCAAATACAACTACCAGCAGGAACGGTTGCCGTTTAGCTACGATTTCCATCAGAGACGCATCGCTACTCTTAGGTGTGCACTTCGGGCACGCACGTTCACTGCAATCTCTGCCGCCGTAGCTGCAATCGCCTTGCCAATCAATTTTAGTTTCGGCCGGAATTCTTCGGGCACATCCGGCATGCCTCGATACTGTTCGGACTCACGCGCTGCATCGCGCATGAATCGTTTGACGATGCGATCTTCCAGCGAATGAAAACTGATGACACAGAGGCGCCCGCCCTGCTGCAACACATCAATGGATTGCGTGAGAACCGCCTCGAGTTGCCCGAGTTCGTCATTAATAAATATGCGAACAGCCTGGAACGTCTTGGTCGCCGGATGCTTTTTGCGTGTGTGCGCCGGAATGACGGCCGCAACAATGTCCACGAGTTGCCCCGTCGTCTCGATCCTGGCGGTATCCCGTGCTGCAACCACAGCGCGCGCGATGCGCGGCGCATCGCGATCCTCACCGTATTTGTAAATCACTCGTCTCAACGTTGCTTCTTCCACGGATTGCAGCCAGTCGGCGGCAGAGACACCTGAATCCGGGTCCATACGCATGTCGAGCGGTCCGTCGCGGAGAAAGCTGAAGCCTCGAACGGCTTCGTCCAGCTGCGGTGATGAGACGCCCAGGTCGAGGAGCAGGCCGTCGACTTGTCCCGTGAACCCCCTTTCCCCCATGCATGTCGCCAAGTTTGCAAAGTCATTCCTTATTAGTTGCACTCGCGGGTCATCCGCCAGTGCCGGTGCTGCTGATGCAATCGCCTGTGGGTCACGGTCGATCGCAATCAACCTTCCATCCGCATTCAATCGCTCGAGAATTGCGCTGCTGTGTCCCCCGCGTCCGAATGTTCCGTCGACGTAACAACCGTCTTGTTTGATTTCCAGTCCGTCGAGGACCGGCCCCAGCAACACCGGCACATGCGCGTTGCTGCTCATCAGGAGATGTCCGGCCTAGAACGAAATGGTTTCGAGATCGGCTGGCAATTCACCGTCATCTTCGTCAGCCAGCCACGCGTCTCGTTTTTCGATCCAGGCGTCGTCATCCCATAATTCAAATTTGTTGCCCTGCCCGATCAACATCGCTTGCTTCTCGAGCCCGGCGAAATCTCTGAGTTCTCGCGAAACCAGGATCCGGCCGTTGTTGTCCATGTCGACCTCGGTCGCATAACCGACCATAATCCGCACAATGTTTCGCGCGACCTTGTTCATGCTCGGCAAACGCACCAGCTTGCGCTCGAGCTCTTCCCAGTCCGCTAGCGGATAAATCAGGAGGCAATGGTCCTTGTCGACCGTAATAACGATTTCGCCATCACAACGGGAGGCCAGCCGCTCCCGATACCGGGTCGGTATTGCCATACGCCCTTTGGCGTCCAATGTGACTTTTGTGGCCCCTCGAAACACAACGGTGCGGACGGCCCCGGCTCCGCTCTTCTGGCGCGAACCCCGGGCAAGCTGCCCATTTCCTCCCACTTTTATCCACTTTTCAACACTATAAGGTCGGGGCCTCAGGAGCGTCAACCAGCAATGGCAATTATTTGTTGTTGTACAGGGACTTAGGGACTTATCTGTGGCCCAAATCGGGCAAATTGTGGCAACGCTGGCGCAAGGAAAATCATGTGCTTACAGCTACTTCTTCGACAAGCACTGAAATTGGGGTCGGCAAACGCCGACAGGGCCTGGATTCAGGCTGGCTGACAGCGACCTGAGCGAGCCCGCGCAAGAATTGTTGTCAAGCACCTATATTGGGGTCAGAGCCCTGAAAAAGGGCTCTGACCCCGAAGAGGAATCAAGAAAGTCGGAGCCGGCAATAAGCCGGGTTCTGTCATCGACAACCATTCATCTGGGACAGCCGTCACCGACTGCCTCTAGCGACCTACCCGGGAGTCCGCTCGGAACCGGCGGTGCAAGCCTAAGCTTGCGTACTCCCCTATTTGGTCTTGCTCCGGGCGGGGTTTACCGTGCCGCGAACTGTTACCAGTCGCGCGGTGCGCTCTTACCGCACCTTTTCACCCTTACCGACCAAGGTCGGCGGTATATTTTCTGTGGCACTTTCCATGGGCTCGCACCCTCCAGGCGTTACCTGGCGCCCTGTCCGACGGAGCCCGGACTTTCCTCTGCAACGACGAGCGCTACAGCGATTGCCTCGCCGACTCCGACTTTCTTGGACGGCGGAGTTTACACTAATTACGTCGGTTTGCTGAGTTCAAGGAGCCGCGGATAGAGGTCATTTGGCTTACCGCCAGTGATTCGGGCAGCAATTTTCGCGGCGATCTTGGGTGGCAGATGTGCGGCCAGCTCGACTAAAAGTCGATCGACATCGAGCGATGACGTTTGCTCCGCGTCTGAGCCCGTAACAACAACGACGAATTCGCCTTTGGAAACGATATCGCCCGCATCGAGCTGGCCCAGCAGTTCGCCGAGCGTGGCCTGCACACACTGCTCATGCATCTTGCTGAGTTCGCGGCCGATGAACGCAGCCCGATCAGCCCCGAAGCTTGCAACGAGATCGTGCAGGCAGTCTCTTATTCGATGCACCGATTCATAGAAGACAATACTGCGACGTTCGCTGGCAAGGTCCGCCAGGCGATCCTTGCGTGCCTTTTGTTTGGCCGGCAGGAATCCCTCAAAACAATACCGGTTGATCGGCAGGCCCGCCGCCGACAGGGCAACGGTGACCGCGCTGGGCCCGGCGACCGGCACGACTCTGATCGCGTTCGCATGTGCGCCCGAAACGAGCCGGTAACCCGGGTCACTGATAAGAGGTGTTCCGGCATCGCTGACCAACGCGATGGATTTGCCGGCAACGAGGTCAGCAACCAGCGTCGCGACGACTTTGTCTTCGTTGTGGTCATGGAATGCAAAAAGTGGTGTTTTGACGCCGAAATGCGATAGTAATCGCCCGGTGTGCCGGGTATCCTCGGCGGCAATCAGGTCCACGTTTTCGAGCGTCTGACGTGCTCGGGGCGACAGATCTTCCAGATTGCCAATCGGCGTTGCCACAACAAATAATGTGCCGCTCATGAAGGACCGTATGCTTTGTTTGAGATTTCGGTAATAACTCTGAGACATCCTGCCCGCGTTTGCCGGTCTTTGGCAAGGCTTGCCGCATTGCTGCTCATGTCGCTAGCGATCGCCGCTTGCCAGAGTACCGGTGGCGGTTTCGGTGGCACACCCGGCGAGGGCCGCGCAGAGCGACTGGCTGCCAACGGCGAGCATCAGGATGCTGCCGGCATATACATCAACCTGGCCGCCAACAGCACGGGCACCGCTCGGGACAGGCTGACGCTGCTGGCCGTCGAACAATGGCTGGACGCTGGTGATGCGGCAAGCGCGCGCAGTGCATTTTCGAGCGTCGCAAGACCGTCTGATTCGGAACTGCGTCGATTATGGAGCACGAACTCCGCCGCATTGATGCTGTACCAGGGTGAAGCAGACAGCGCGCTCGACGTACTTGAACCGATGAGTCGCCAGCCATTGACACGGAATCGCCGGCTGCGAGTCCAGGCTTTGCGCGCAGACGCATGGATCCAGAAACAGGATCCCGCCAGAGCTGTCGAATTGATGACGCAGCGCGAATCGTTATTGTCGGGCCGACGCAGCATTGAAGAGAATCGCTGGCATCTTTGGCAGGCATTGCTGGTCAGTAACCCAAGGGTCCTGCGCGCCAGCGCAGCGCTGACACTTGATGAAGATACCCGCGGCTGGCTCAGTCTCGGTTCACTCGCGGCCTCGACCGGCCAACAGGGCATTGGTTGGGTAAATGGCGCCCTGCGCTGGCGTGACAGCCATGCCGGCCATGCGGCGATGGACATCATCGATCGACTCGCACTTCCCGATGAACTGATTCTCGACTACCCCAAACAGATAGCGTTACTGCTGCCGTTGTCGGGACGCACCGCGAGAGCCGGACAGGCGGTTCAAAACGGCTTCATGAGTGCTTACTTTTCGGCAATCGAAGGCCTCGACGATGAGCAGTCGATTCACGTGTACGACGTGAACTCGGAAGGTGGCGCCAGTGCCGCATACACCACGGCTGTCGCTGACGGCGCGCAATTCGTTATTGGCCCGTTACTCAGAAACAGTGTGGTCTCACTCGCGAACGACATCCTGGTACCCGTCCCTGTCCTGACTTTGAATTATCTTCCCGATGACATCCTGGCGCCGCCCGGCTTGTATCAGTTCGCGCTCGCGCCGGAGGACGAAGCACGTAGTGCAGCAACGCGCGCCATCAGCGATGGCTACACGCGAGGTGTTGCCCTGGTCCCTAACAACGACTGGGGTCGCCGGGTCCTGTCGAGCTTCGCAACCGAGTTTGAAGCACTGGGCGGGACCTTGCTCGATCATCGTAGTTACACGCCGGCCAATCAGGACTTTTCGAATACGATCGAAGATCTGATGGCGCTTTCCGGCAGTGTTCGACGATATCGGCGCCTGCGCGCAAACATAGGCGCACCGTTGCAATTCGATCCACGCCGGCGTCAGGACACTGATTTTATATTCCTGGCTGCCGACGCGCCGGCAGGCAGGCTGCTAAAGTCGCAGCTCAAATTCCATTACTCCGGCGACCTGCCGGCCTATTCCACTTCGTCTATTCATGCGCCGGATGGCCGCTCCAACAGCGACCTGAATGGCATCATGTTTGCCGACACGCCGTGGATTATTTCGCCGCACAGCTGGATCGAGCACTTGCCCGCACTCTTCCAGGAGTATTTCCCGAACGAGCGACGACTGGGACGATTGCATGCGATGGGCTATGACGCTTATCAACTCATCGCTGCCTTGTTCGCCGCACGTACAGGTGACATGCAGGAAATCGACGGTGCAACCGGCACGCTCTATCTCGATGCTGATGGTCGCGTTCGAAGACGGCTGGCCTGGGCACAATTTCAAAGTGGCGAACCAGTCGCTTTGCCCGACACGGAGATTATTGGCGGCCCGATTCAGGACATCAGCGACGAGGCAGAGCTGCTGGTGCCGGAATCAGCAGACGATGAATCGTGGTTCGAGCCAACACTAGAGTTGTAGGCGCCGACGCTGAACGACTCGCGAATCGTTATCTCGAACAGCAAGGCCTGACTACGGTACGGCGAAACTTTCATTGCCGGCTCGGCGAACTCGACCTGATCATGCAGGACGATCAGTGCCTGGTGATTATTGAAGTTCGTTTTCGGAGCAGTAAATCTTTCGTATCTGCCGAACTAACAATAGACCGTCGCAAGCAGCAAAAAATTATTCGGACCACAGCTCTGTTCCTCGCATGGAATGAGCGTTTTGCCGAAATGCCAGTTCGTTTTGATGTGGTCGGCATCGATGTCGATGCTACCGGCGAGTCCACTATCAGGTGGATTCGTGATGCGTTCCGGCCGTTTGATTCTTCGTTGTAATCGCGGCTTGTAGGAGCGGCTTTAGCCGCGATCGGGCCTAAAGGCCCTCCTACTTCACGACCCTGAGGTGCGGGCGCTGGCGCGGTGCATCAACTTCGGTGGTTGTCTGCACAGCTTGCTCTGGCGATGTATCCGCGTCGTGCGAAAAGATCATGCCCTGCCCGGTCTCGCGCGCATAGATGCCGAGTACCGATCGCATCGGCACCCACACGTCGAACGGTACGCCCGAGAATCGCGCCCTGAAGCTGACCGCGTCATTGCTGAGCTTTAGATTATGTGCGGCCGTCTCGCTGATATTCAGAATGATCTTGCCATCCTTCACATGCTCACGCGGCACACTGACACCGTCGACACCGGCGTCAACAACAATATGTGGAGTGTGCTCGTTATCGCCCATCCACTCGTGCATGGCGCGAATCAAATAGGGTCTTTTTGAGCGGCTTGGATTCTTCAATTTATTGGAAGCCTGAGCATTGATTTCCCAGCGCCAAGCTTAGCATTGTTTGCGAGAACATGGCCGTTGATGACATAAGCTGGTTCGACTCTCGCGCAGCAAAGCCCTACATGCGCATTTCCTGCTCTAGTTCAGTCATACTTTGTTGAAACGATCGGCGTGCACATACGCGTTTCATGTAGTTGTCGATCGCCTCAGCCTGGTTGCCGAGATCAACTCCGTAGACGGGCAAGCGCCACAAAATTGGCGCAATGCTCGCGTCAACGAGCGAGAATTCATCGCTCAGAAAATACGGGCGCGCGGCGAAGATCTCGGTGCTTTGCAAAATGCTTTCGCGCAACAACTTGCGAGACTTGCTGCTTAGTTTGTTATCAGGAGTTGCCTCAGCCTCTTCCGCGATCGAATACCAATCGGTCTCAATGCGAAACAGCGCGAGCCGAAACTGCGCCCGCATCACCGGGTCGACCGGCATCAGTGGCGGATGCGGAAAACGCTCGTCCAGGTACTCGATAATGACGCGCGAGTCATACAGTGTCAGATCGCGATCTACCAGCGTTGGAACCGTGTGGTAGGGATTCAGGTCCATCAGATCTTCGGGTAGCTCCGCACCCAATACGTTGGCGATTTCAATATTGATGTTCTTTTCGGCCAACACCAGTCGAGTTCTGTGACTGTGAATATCGGTCGGCCTTGAAAACAAGGTCATTACGGAACGTCTGCTGGCGATAACGGCCATTATGGATTTCCTTAGAAATTCTTGCTTTTGACGCTGATCGAAGTGATCAGTGAACGTCTTTCCAGATCTGTTTCTTGAGCATGTATGTGATGATCAGAAATACGAGCAGGTACATGATTACCCACGTGCCAATCTTGCGCCGCTCGGCGCGAATCGGCTCGGCAATATAGGCAAGGAAATTAACAGTGTCGCGGACGAAATCATCATAGTCATCGGCGCTCATCGTGCCCGCTGTAACCTGCTCGAATCCGTCGAAATGAATAGTCGTCGTGACATTTCCGTCGCCATAATCTTCGTGATGCTCAGTGAAAATTGCTCTTTGATAACCCTGCTTTTCCCACAGCACGTGCGGCATGCTCGTAGCAGGCATAACGATGTTGTCCACACCCGTAGGACTGTCTGCCTGCAAATAGAAGCTCTTCAGGAAGCTGTAAATATAGTCAGGGCCTTTTGAGCGCGCCATCAATGACAAGTCCGGCGGTGCGGTACCGTACCAACGTTCGGCGTCTGCCGCGGGCATTGCCGCACGAATCGTCTCGAACGTCTTGTCGGCATTGAACATCAGGTTGTCAACCAGTTGCTCCTCGGACAACTCCAGATAATTACCGATCGTATTGAAGCGTACGTATTGCGCCGAATGACAACCGGAACAATAGTTCATGAAGTTTGCAGCACCACGTTGCAGTGACGGAACTTTGTTCGGATCAATATCGGCTTTCAGAATCTCGGCGCCACCGCCCGCTGCAAAACTCTGAACTGCCAGAAAACATCCTGCGATCGCGACGAACCTGGCCAGTTTCTTTAGATCATTCATGTCAAACCACCCTGTCCGGCACCGGCTTGGTCTTATCGATGGTCGTGTAATACGGCATCAACAGGAAAAACGCGAAGTAGATTACAGAGAATATTCTCGCAGCAAGCACATACAAAGCTTCGGCAGGCTGTGTGCCCAGCCATCCGAGCGCGAAGAAACTCACCACGAATATCGATAACGCCGACTTGTAGATCCAGCCGCGATAGCGAATGGATTTGACACGAGCCCGATCCAGCCAGGGCAGGAAGACCGGCAGCAGCACCGAACCGCCAAACAAGATGAAACCCCATAACTTGTCAGGCACCGCTCGAAGAATTGCGTAAAACGGCGTGAAATACCAAACCGGCACAATGTGCTCAGGCGTCGCCTTCAGGTTGGCTGGCTCAAAATTCGCGGGCTCGAGGAAGTACCCGCCCATCTCCGGCGCGAAAAACAGCACGAAGGAAAAAACGATCAGGAATATGATAATCGCCACCATGTCCTTACTGGTGTGATACGGGTGAAACGCAATGCCGTCCAGCGGAATTCCGTCCGGTCCCTTGTGCTTCTTGATCTCGATGCCGTCCGGGTTGAGCGAACCCACCTCATGCAGGGCGACAATGTGCACGAATACGAGACCGATCAACGCCAATGGCAATGCCACAACGTGTAGCGCAAAAAATCGATTCAGTGTGATATCCGATATCGAATAGTCGCCGCGTATGATTTCAACCAGAGCTTCGCCAACACCCGGTATCGCGCCGAACAGCGAAATTATCACCTGCGCACCCCAGTAGGACATCTGACCCCACGGCAGCAGGTAGCCGGCAAACGCTTCTGCCATCAAAACGAAGAAGATCATCATGCCGATCAGCCAGATCAACTCGCGTGGCTTGCGGTACGAGCCGTACAGCATCGCCCGGAACATATGCAGGTAGACGACAATAAAAAAGAACGATGCGCCGGTTGAATGCATGTAACGAATCAGCCAGCCCCACTCGACATCGCGCATGATGTATTCGACCGATGCGAATGCCTCGTCTGCCGACGGCTTGTAGCTCATTGTCAGGAAGATGCCGGTAAACAGCTGGATGACCAGCACCACCATCGCAAGTACGCCGAACACATACCAGAAATTGAAATTCTTGGATGCGTAATATTCGGTGATGTGGTATTTCATCGTTTCCGTATACGGGAAACGATCGTCGATCCACTTCATGAATCCGCCCTGCGGCTTGCCGACTTCTGCTTCGATCCTCGCCATTACGCTGCTCCCGTATCCTGACCAATCAGGATCAAGTCGTCACGGACAAACCGGTGCGGAGGTACCCGCAAATTAGTGGGCGCCGGAACACGCTTATATACACGTCCGGCCAGGTCGAATTTCGATCCGTGGCAGGGACAGAAAAATCCACCGGTCCAGTTTTCGCTCGGGCGAAGATCAAAATCCTCCAATGGTGCACAGCCGAGATGCGTACACGACCCTTCGACCACCAGGTATTCGGCTTTGACCGATCGCGTCGCATTGGCAGCGTAATTCGGCTGCTGCTCTGTGACCAGCGAGTCCGGGTCGGCCAGCCGATCAGGATTCTCTGCCAGGCGACCGAGCATTTCCCCGGTCCGTCGCAGCACGAACACCAGTTTTCCACGCCACAGCACGCGCACCATTTCGCCCGGCTGCAGTGATCCAATAGCGACCTCTACCGGTGCACCGAGCGCTTGCGCGCGTGCGCTCGGCTTCAACGAAGCCAGAAACGGATACATAGCCAGACCCGCGCCGACCGCACCAGTGGCCACGGTTGCTACGGTAAGGAAATGACGTCGGTTTCGGTCAATACGATCCACGTCGTCTTCGTTCATTCAGGCACTCCCATACACCCGGCTGATAAAGGAATTAGTCTTAGGCCTCTTTTTCAGCGCGTTTTTGTTTTGTTTCGTTACTGATAGATTTGCAGCAATCTCAAATAGTCGTCAGGATGATGAGCTACCGAAACCGGTTGCGAAAACGAGCGCGCATTATACACGCGCCGCAAACAACTTTGCTAGGCGGTGTGGCGAAACAGATTGATTCTCAAAGGAATTTTGTTGTCTGGATTTAAATCGATACTGCTGTTTATTCTGCAATCCTTCGTCGTAGGATTGGCGGCGGCATTTCTGGTCGTGCTGTTTCGGCCGGACTTGCTGCCAACAATTGCCGGAAACAGCAATATGGCGCCGGCCAGTTACGCCGATGCCGTCGACATCAGCGCCCCGGCCGTAGCCAGCATCTACACCAAGCGCCTCGTCGAATACAGCTCGTCGGCCGACGAACGGCCACGGTTCCGCATTGAGTCCAGCGCAGGATCCGCGGTCGTCATCGATCCTGCCGGCTACCTCGTGACAAACTTTCACGTCGTCGACGCCGTGGCCGAAATCAACGTGCAATTCAATGACGGTCGCATCACGGAACCGGAAGTGGTCGGCGTTGACGCCGAAACAGACCTGGCCCTGCTCAAGGTGGATATCGGCGAGATCCCCGCGATTCCACTCGGTAGTTCGGCAAGACTGCGCGTCGGCGATGTCGTTATGGCGATAGGTAATCCGTATGGCCTAAGCAAATCGGTTACGCAGGGCATTGTCAGCGCGACCGGGCGCGGAGAAATTGACCTGAACACCTTCGAAAACTATATCCAGACGGATGCGGCAATCAATGCGGGTAATTCGGGCGGTGCACTGATCAACGTTCGCGGCGAGCTTATTGGCATCAATACAGCTGTCCTGCAACAGGATGCAGGCACTGAGGGAATTGGCTTCGCTATTCCGGTTGACCTCGTGCGCGGAGTTGTAGAAGAGCTAAAAAAACACGGTCGGGTCATTCGCGGCTGGATGGGGTTTCAGCCTGACGACCTGACGCAAGCAGAACGCGGGTCGATGGGTATTGAGGGGGATATTGGCATTCTGCTGGATGGAGTTTACTCGGGCAGCCCGGCAGCAGCGGCCGGCCTGGTTCGCGGTGATGTCATTCTGGCGATCAACGGCGACCGGATATTTTCCCAGCGCCAGGCCCGACTGCTGGTGGCCGGCAGCAGACCCGGCGATGCCGTCAATATTCTGGGCTTACGCCAGAGCGGCGAATTCGAAGCAACGATTATTGTGGGCGAAAGACCGCCCGAATTATAAGACTCTGCGAATTGTCGCATTGAGCTGACGCAGCTTTTCCTCAATGCGTTCGTAACCACGGTCCACGTGGTAAATCCGGTCAACCAGCGTCTGTCCTTCGGCGGCGAGACCGGCAAGTACCAGCCCTGCCGACGCGCGCAAGTCGGTGGCCATGACCGGTGCCGCGGTAAGTCGCTCTACACCGGTACAAATCGCGGTATTCCCTTCGAGCTGAATATCCGCACCCATGCGTTGCAGCTCGAGCACGTGTTGAAATCGATTCTCGAAAATGGTCTCGGTAACCGTCCCGATGCCGTTGGCGACCGCGTTCATCGCGCAAAACTGCGCCTGCATGTCGGTCGGGAATGCCGGATACGGCGCTGTCCGAATATCCACTGATTGCGGCCGCTTGCCGTGCATGTCGAGTTCGATCCAGTCATCGCCAACCGTGATTTCAGCGCCCGCTTCGCGCAGTTTGATGAGCACGGCTTCCAGCGTTTCCGGCGCCGTGTTTTCGACCCGAATCCGGCCACCAGTCATTGCGGCAGCAACCAGGTAGGTGCCCGTTTCAATGCGATCCGGCAGCACCGAATACTCGGTTCCGCCAAGCGACTCCACCCCCAGAACGGTAATTGTTCCGCTGCCCGCACCTTCGATCCTGGCACCCATGCCGATCAGGAAGTTTGCGAGGTCAGTCACTTCGGGTTCGCGGGCAGCGTTCTCAAGAACTGTTTCACCCTCGGCAAGAACCGCCGCCATGAGCAGGTTTTCGGTGCCCGTCACCGTGACAATGTCGAATACGATATGCGCACCTTTGAGCCGATCGGCACGCGCCTTGATAAAGCCATTCTCGACGGTGACGTCGGCGCCCATGGCCTGTAAACCGGCAACGTGCAAATTCACGGGCCGTGCACCAATTGCGCAGCCGCCCGGCAACGACACGTCGGCCTCACCGAATCGCGCCACGAGTGGACCAAGCACCAGGATCGACGCACGCATGGTCTTGACGAGTTCGTACGGTGCCTCGCGTTTGTCGACATTGCTTGCGTCAACTTCCACGTTTAGCTGGTCGTCGATGGTGATCTGCACGCCCATTGTCTGCAGCAATGCGATCGTGGTGGTCACGTCCTTCAAATGCGGAATATTTCTAACGATGACCGGTTTGGTTGCCAGCAAGGTACCGGCGAGGATTGGCAATGCCGCATTTTTCGCACCTGAAATCGAAACCCTCCCCGCCAGGTGAGCGCCGCCATCAATCAGAAGTTTGTCCAACGCCCGTCAACCCGCCTGCTGTTGCCATTCGTCAGGCGTGAATGCTCGAATCGACAGTGCATGAATCTCGTTGCCCATGAGAGCACCCAGCGTTTTGTACACGAGTTGATGCCTGGCCAGCGGCCGCTTACCTTCGAATTCCGCCGCCACGACGATTGCTTCAAAATGAGTATTGTCATCACTCATGACCTTGACCTCGGCGCTCTCGAATCCTGTGGTAATCAGTTGGCTTATGTCGGATGGGTTCATTGTGGCAGTTCTGTGTTGGCTTCCGGGCGCGAAGTGTACCGATAAAGCGCCGGTTGTGTATGATAACCGGCCCTGAGTCGGTTTTGGCCGGTCCAACTTATGCTTGGCAACGTTCTTTTGGTGATTGCCGGCCTCGTGCTCCTCATTTGGGGCGCGGACCGGTTTGTTCACGGCGCAGCAGCGGCAGCTCGAAATCTGGGCGTCGCACCGCTGTTGATCGGATTGACGATCGTCGCGTTCGCGACCTCGGCACCAGAGATTCTTGTGTCCGTCTTTGCTTCCTTCAAAGGCCAGCCCGGGCTGGCGATCGGTAATGCAATCGGCTCGAACATCGTTAACATCGGGCTGGTTCTGGGTTGTGTTGCCATCTTCCGACCGATCAAGTTGCGATCCGCAACGCTGCGCAGGGAAATGCCAGCGCTATTGGCAGTCTCCCTGTTGACCGTATCGCTATTTCTGGATTCCTACCTGAGCCGCATCGACGGTCTGGTCATGTTGACCGGTCTGGTCATCGTCATGATCTGGCTCGCCCGACTCGGCATGCGCTCAGCGCCCTCGGACCCGATCAAGAAAGAATACGAGGCGGAGATTCCCAAGAATGTCGCAATGCCAAACGCGATTGTCTGGTTGGTAATCGGACTGGTAACTCTGCTACTGGGCGCGCATTTACTGGTAAAGGGCTCGATATCCATCGCCGAGTATTACAACGTCAGTAAGGTCGTCATCGGCATTCTGCTGGTTGCCTTTGGCACCAGCCTGCCGGAACTGGCTGTGTCCATGGTCAGCGCCATGAAGGGCGAGTATGGACTCGCTATCGGCAACATTGTCGGCTCCAATATCTTCAACTTGCTGGGTGTCATCGGCGTTGCGGCGACGATTTCGCCGATGGGCGTCCAGCAGTCGGTGCTCTCGCTGCACGTGTTCGTCATGGTCGCATTTACGTTGGTTTTGTTCGCCATGACCTACGATTATGACGGCAAAAGCGAGCTCTCCCGGATAGAGGGCATCGCCTTGCTCGCAGCTTTTATCGCATACGATACCTACGTCATCCTGCAAAACGTTAGAATGCACTAATCACCACGGCCCAGGACCCGCTCTTGGCAGAAGAACTATCAAATGACGAACTGCTGGCACTGGCCGGCGAGGTCCTTGAAATAGAGGCCCGCGCCGTCGCCGGGCTGGGTGCGCGGCTAAACGACTCTTTTGTCGAGGCATGCCGCTTGTGCCTGGATACTCCGGGGCGCATTGTCGTCGCCGGCATGGGCAAGTCCGGCCATATCAGCAGCAAGATTGCGGCGACGCTTGCCAGCACCGGCACACCGGCTTTTTTCATGCACCCGGGCGAGGCAAGCCATGGCGATCTGGGCATGATCACCGCTCAGGATGTGCTGCTCGCGGTTTCGTATTCCGGAGAAACGGACGAAGTTATTACGATATTGCCGCTCGTCAAACGCATGGGCGCCAAACTTATAACAATGACAGGTAATCCGAAGTCGACCCTGGCCAAAGCGGCTGATGTGCATCTCGACGTCAGTGTCAGCGAAGAAGCCTGCCCGTTGAACCTTGCGCCGACCGCCAGCACAACAGCAACGCTTGCAATGGGCGACGCGCTTGCGGTCGCGCTGCTGAAACTGCGTGGTTTTACGGCCGAGGACTTTGCGATGTCGCACCCGAGCGGCAGCCTTGGCAAACGCCTGATCCTGCGCGTGGCTGATGTCATGCAAACCGGCGACGCGATTCCCGCAGTCGGCCCGCAGGTCAAATTGACCGACGGACTCATGGAGATGACGCGCAAGGGTCTTGGCATGACCGCAATTGTCGACGGTCAGGATCGCCTTGTTGGCATATTTACGGACGGCGATCTGCGCCGCGCTCTGGACGAGGGCGTCGATGTACACACGACCAGAATGGACGAGATCATGCACACGAATTGCAAGACCATCGCGTCCGATGTATTGGCGGCCGAGGCCGTGTTGTTGATGGAGGAAAACAAAATCACATCGCTGCTGGTATCCGATGAGGATCAGCAACTACTTGGGGCACTGAATATTCACGACCTGTTTCGTGCAGGCATCATGTGAGCGGAAAAATCGACGACCAAGCACTTGCCGGCATTCGCCTCGTCGCCTTCGATGTTGACGGTGTATTTACCGATGGCCGATTCTATTTGTCGAACGATGGCGTCGAGTCGAAAGCGTTTTCCACCCAGGACGGTTGCGGTATTCGGCGCCTGCTGGACGCGGGTATCGCGGTCGCAGTCATCAGCGGACGGAATTCGGCGGCCGTGCAACAACGCATGGACGAACTCGGCGTTATTCATGTGGTACAAGGCTGTGCCGACAAGATCGCTGCCTTCGATGCAATCACGACCGAACTCGGACTAACAGACGCCGATTGTGCCTATGTAGGGGACGACGTACCCGATCTGCCGTTACTCGCGAAAGTGGGGACCTCCATCGCGGTTGCGAATGCGGTTAGCGAAGTACACGATCATTGCGACTGCTCAACCCAGGCCCGCGGCGGATTTGGCGCAGTGCGCGAAGTCTGCGACATGTTACTGGGTGCGCGTCAGCGGAGCTCCGCGTGAATCCACGCAGTATCATTCTGACCGTAGTCCTGACCGCCGCCGCGCTCGGGAGCTGGTACCTGGCGCGGCAAAACGGCGCTGATGACGGCGCTGATGGGCCACTTGAATCAACCCACCGTGGTTACTACCTCAAGTCAGCACGGATTCTGGGCACCGGCCCCGATGGCAAGCTGCTGTATGAAATTCAGGCCAAGCATGCCGAGCAACAGGGTCAGGACGAAATCGCATTCACCGATGTATTGATAAATTATTCGCCAGCCAGCGATGTTCCGTGGATCGTCAACGCGGACGCGGCACTGATCAATCAGGGCGAAAACCTGGTTCGACTTAGCGGGCACGTTCGCGCAGTTAGCAGCGAAGGATTTTCCGGCAACGACACCGAAATTCGCACTGAATACCTGGAACTTGATCCCGATAGATACGTCGCCGAAACCGATCAGCGCGTGCAGATTCGAATCGGCGCTCGCAGCCTGACGGCGACCGGCATGCTAGCATCGCTACGAGAGAATCAGCTCGAACTCAAAACCAACGTCAACGGGAAATTCCTGCCCTGATTTCTAAACTGATGAAACGCCGCCATCTGACATTGTTGCTGCTACTGCCCGGCCTTCTTTTTGCTCAGGACACCAATCTGCGGCTGCCGATCTCGCTGGACGCTGATTCAACCGATTATGACGGCAAGAGTTCGATGCTGATGTTTCGCGGCTTGCGCCTGTCGCAAGGTCAGATCGGCGTTGAAGCCGATGAAGGACGCGCCAGCAAACTCGACTTTCAGGACAGTGTCTGGCGGTTCGAGGGCAATGTCATCATCGATGTCGGCAACGGGCACATCGAATGTGACTCGGCAGATCTGAAATTCTCCGATCACACCCTGCACATTGCTTCTATTCAGGGATCGCCGGCAACCTTCGAAATGAAACGGCCCGACAGTGAGGACACGACCTACGCTGAGGCCGGCCGGCTCGAATACGATCTCTCGACCGGCGTCGTCGAGTTCTCCGAGAATGCGGTCATTACTGAAGGTGGCAACCAGATATCGTCCAGCTTCCTGGTTTACAACATCGTCGAGCAGCGCATCAATGCGCAGTCATCGAGCGATGGTGATGAAAAGGTCAAGATCACGTACACCCCCAGCAACGAAGAATCGCCAGTAGAGGAAGCCGGAGACGAGACTCAATGAGCATCCTTAGTGTTCAGGATGTTTCGAAGAGCTACAAACTCCGTAAAGTCGTCAAAAGCCTTTCCCTCGAAATAAAGAGCGGTGAAGTGGTCGGCTTGCTCGGTCCTAATGGCGCCGGCAAGACCACAGCGTTTTATATGATCGTCGGCCTGGTCTCGGCAGACAAAGGTACAATCCTGCTGGATGGCCAGGACCTCACGGCACAAGCGATGCACCGTCGTGCAAAGCTCGGACTGGGTTACCTGCCGCAGGAAGCATCCATCTTTCGCAAGCTTACGGTCGAGCAAAACATACTCGCCATTCTCGAAATTCGTGAGGACCTCGACCAGGCGGGCCGCGAACAGGAACTGGAGAACCTGCTCGACGAACTGCATATCAGTCACGTGCGAACCAGCCTCGGAATAAGCTTGTCGGGTGGCGAACGACGGCGAGTCGAGATCGCCCGGGCGCTAGCGGCAAATCCCTTGTTTGTTTTGCTGGACGAACCCTTCGCCGGCGTAGATCCGATTTCGGTGCTCGATATCCAGCGCATTATCAAACACTTGAGCGAACGGGATATCGGTGTGCTCATAACTGACCATAATGTGCGCGAAACACTCGGAATTTGCGGTAGAGCCTATATACTTAGTGATGGCAGTTTGATCTCTTCGGGCTCGCCAGAAGAGATACTCGAAAATCATCACGTACGAGAGGTGTATCTCGGACAGGAGTTTAAACTCTAGGCATATTTCAGGGCATGCTAAAACCTTCACTGCAGTTAAAACTCGGACAAACACTGACGATGACGCCGCAGCTGCAGCAGGCCATCCGGCTGTTGCAGTTGCCCGTTCTGGACCTAAGTGCGCAAATCCAGGACGCCCTCGAAGAAAACATCATGCTCGAAATGGAGGATTTGCCGGACGTGCCGCAAACCAGCGGCGAGACCACGGCAGAAATCGAGACAATTCGTGCCGAAGACAGCTGGCAGTCGCGCTCAGACCAACAAATTCAGGACGGTGGCTGGAACGGTGAAGGCCGCCCGATCACTGAGTTCGCTGATGAGTCCGGCCAGACACTGCGCGAACATCTGCTCTGGCAGCTCGAGATGGAGGACTTCTCGGCGCGACAAACTCTGATCGGTGAGGCCATCATTGATTCCATTAACGACGACGGCTATTTGACGATTGGCCTCGACGAAGTTCCTGGATATCTGGACGAAAACACGCATGTGTCCAGCGAAGAGGTCGAAGCAACGCTTGCCAAAGTGCAGCGCATGGATCCGATCGGCGTCGCGGCACGATCGATCCCCGAGTGCCTGGTATTGCAGCTTCGGCAACTCGATGCAGCTACTCCCGGACTGGCGCTCGCGATCGAGCTGGCGGAAAGCAATCTCGACCTCGTTGCCAATCGTGAGTACGGCGAATTACGGCGCAGTCTCAGAGCATCGGAGGAAGATTTGCACGACGCGCTGGCGCTGGTAAAAAGCTGCAATCCGAAACCAGGTCTTGCCGTCAGCCCCGCGGCCGCGGAATACGTCATTCCAGACGTCTTCGTGCGCAAAGTCGACAACCGCTGGCAGGTTGAAATCAGCGCAACCGGTATTCCGCGCCTGTCAGTCAATCAACAGTACGCACGCTTGCTACGTGGCAGCGGCGACCATGCGGTCTTGCGAACGCAATTGCAGGAAGCGCGCTGGCTGATTCGCAGCCTTGAGATTCGCAATGAGACCCTGATGAAGGTCGCTACCTGCATCGTGTCCCGGCAGACAGATTTTCTCGAGCATGGCGACGAAGCAATGCGGCCCATGGTGCTGCGCGATGTTGCCGAGGAAATCGGCATGCACGAGTCAACCATTTCACGTGTAACTACTAACAAGTACATGCATACACCGCGCGGCATATTCGAATTCAAGTTCTTTTTCTCGTCACATTTGTCCTCGGCGAGCGGCGAGGACCAGTCTTCAACATCGGTTCGCGCAAAGATTCGCAAGTTGGTTGGAGCTGAAAATCCGGCAAGGCCATTGAGCGACAGCAAAATCGCGAATCTGCTCGCGAATGAGGGAATATCGGTTGCTAGACGGACAGTCGCGAAGTACCGTGAGGCTATGAATATTGCCTCGTCGAGCGAGCGCAGGCAGCGCCCGGCGTAGCCAACTAAATAGGTATCTAACACTACAGCAAGGAGGTCGACCGCAAGCTACTCTAAACCCGTCAAATCCAATAAGTATGGGAGGCAACTATGCAATTGAATGTTTCAGGCCATCACGTCGACGTAACCGAATCCCTGAGAGGTTATGTCCAGAGCAAAATCGAAAAAATTGAACGGCACTTTGATCTAGTTTCTGACGTACACTGCATTCTCACGGTCGAAAAACTACAACATAAAGCAGAAGCTACAGTTAACGTGAATGGCGGTACGATTTACGCCGACGCTATTGAAGAAGACATGTACGCGGCGATAGATGGCTTGGTCGACAAACTGGATCGCCGGGTCAGGAAATACAAAGAAAAGCTGGTCGACCATCACGCAAGAGATTCACAAAAGAGACGATTCGTCTGACACTACCTCACCAGACCCATCAACCATGTTGCTCGAAGAAATCATCAAGCCTGACAGCGTCTTGTGTAATGCACAGGCGCGCAGCAAAAAACATTGCCTGGAAATTCTCAGCGAACTTCTGGTTCGCCCTGTCCCGCATATCGCCAGCGAAGATATTTTTGAACGGCTGATCGAGCGTGAACGATTGGGTTGCACGAGCCTCGACCAGGGGATCGCGTTTCCACATTGTCGCGTCGACGGTCTGGACACCAATATCGCCGCTTTGATTAAACTATCGGAGCCAGTCGACTTCGATTCTCCGGACGGCGAGTTAGTCGATATCGTATTTGGCCTCATGGTCCCGAAAGAAATCAACGCAAGTCACCAGGCAAATATCTGCAGCATTGCCGATCTGCTCGGTGATCGGGACCTGCGCCAGAAAATGCGCGCCGCCAGCACTAGTAACGATTTATACGATTCGCTAATCGACAGCTCTGTCTCCACTGTCGTCATTGATCTGAAAACCGCACACGGATCCACATAACAGGACGCACACAGCGCGGAGCCGACACATGGCCGATGAAATGCGCTTGATAATTGTCAGCGGGCTATCCGGCTCCGGCAAATCCGTGGCACTCCACGTTCTCGAGGACCTTGGCTATTACTGTGTCGACAATATGCCGGCGGCGCTGCTGAACTCGGTTGTTGATGAGGTTCGCTCGGGTGCTGATCAACCCGTTCAGTTGCTGGCGGTAGGTGTCGATGCGCGCAATCGGCGCAAGGATCTCGAAGCGCTGCCCGACCTCATAAACGACTTGCAGGAGCGCGGCATCCGGACGGAAATGTTGTTTCTGCAGGCCAGTGACGAGGTCTTGTTGAAACGCTACAGTGAAACCCGGCGCCGCCACCCGTTAGCCGAACATGGCACAGCATTGCGCGCCGCCATCGCCAGCGAACGAAATATTCTCGCGGAAGTTATCAACTCGGCCGACCTGATCATCGATACATCGCGCACCAGCATCTACGAACTCGCTGATGCCATTCGCGAACGAGTTGATCGGCGCGAGACAAGTACCTTGTCGGTTCTAATCGAATCGTTCGGCTTCAAGAACGGCATCCCGGCGGATGCAGACTTTGTCTTCGACCTGCGATGCCTGCCGAACCCGTACTGGACGGTGGAGCTACGCGGCCTGACCGGACGCGATACAGAAGTGACCGATTTTCTCGAGGCCCAGCCGGTCGTCAACGCGATGTACGACGATATTCTTGCTTTCCTCAAGCGTTGGATCCCTGAATACGATGACGTACACCGCAATTACCTGACCGTCGCGATCGGCTGCACGGGCGGCCAACATCGCTCGGTATATATGACCGACAAGCTCGCAGCTGCACTACGCGAAGTGCATGACCCTGTGCTGACCCGGCATAACGAGCTGGGCAACCACCCGATCCAGAACCAGTAACACCGGGGACAGTTTACTCTGGTGCACCAAATTGGTGCATGGGGGCCAGAGTAAACTGTCCCCAGAACCAGTAAACTGTGCCTCGTCATGGAAGCGAGCAAAAACCCCCAGATCAATCTGCAGCTGTTGCGCGAGCTACTCGACAGCGGTGGACTGCGCTCGGCCCGGCAAATGATTCAAAGCCTGCATCCGGCAGAGGTGGCGCATCTGCTCGAGTCCGTACCGCTGCAGGAACGCACCATACTCTGGGAAATGGTCGATTCTGAGGACGAGGGCGATGTTCTCGTTGAAGTGGCCGATGAGGTTCGTGATGGCCTGATCAAGGGCATGCAGACCGAGGAACTGATCGCAGCGACCGAGGGTATGGAGCTCGACGATCTCGCCGATTTGCTGGTCGATCTGCCTGAAACGATCACACAACAGGTACTGCAATCACTCGACGGCCAGGATCAGGAAAGGCTGCGCCAGGTACTCGCCTACGACGAAGACAGCGCCGGCGGCCTGATGAACGTCGATATCGTGACCGTGCGTTCCGATGTCTCGCTGGAAGTCGTTACTCGGTATCTGCGCGCCAGGGGCGAGATACCAGACGGCACAGACACGATTTTTGTTGTCAATCGTAATGACGAATACCTTGGCTCGTTGTATCTCTCGCGTTTATTAACCGCCGATCAGGACGCAACGGTAGAGTCGGTGATGTCTACTGAATTACTGCCAATACGCGCGACCGAACCGTCTGCTGAAGTTGTCTGGAATTTTGAGCATCGCGACCTGCTGTCTGCCGCCGTCGTCGATGATGGCTATCGCGTTGTCGGTCGAATAACGATTGACGATGTTGTTGATGAGATTCGTGACGAGGCAGAACATTCATTAATGAGTGCGGCTGGCCTCGACGAAGAGGACGACATGTTCGCACCGGTCTTCAAAAGTGCCAGTCGCCGCGCGCTATGGTTGGGCATCAACCTTGGCACTGCATTTCTGGCCGCCGCTGTTGTGAAACAATTTCAGACGGCACTGGACACGTGGGTGTTGCTCGCGGTGCTCATGCCGGTAGTTCCGAGCATGGGTGGCGTCGCGGGTAGCCAGTCACTGACCATCATCACGCGGGCCATTGCTCTCGGTCAGATCGATCGCAGCAATGCACGCCGGATTCTGCGCAAGGAATTGTTGGTCGGACTATTGAACGGTATCGGTTGGGCGATGGTCGTCGCCGCAGCCACTTTCCTCTGGTTCGGCGATGGGCGCATTGGCGGCGTGATCGGTGCCGCCATGATCATCAACATGGTCATCGCCGCATTGGCGGGTTTCGCAATCCCACTAACGCTCAAGCGCATGCATATCGATCCTGCCCTGGCCGGTGGTGTTGTCCTCACCACGATCACCGATGTCATCGGCTACGCAGCCTTCCTCGGAATCGGCGCGGCCGTATATTTGTGACCGGCTGTCATTCGCCGTGTATCGACGAAAGGTCGCGCTGAATCCAGTCGGGCGCAAATAGCCGTGGGACGTCCGCACCGGTAATGAAGTCCAGAAGCTGGTCTTTGACTTGCATGGCATCGCGATAGCCCAGGTCGATGAGTTCACGCGTATAGGCCTGTTCGAACAACAGGAAACTCATCAATCGATTCTCGCCTGGCTTCTTGCCACTGATGCCGCGCAATAATACTCGAACAGCGAATGGCAGGTGCTTCTGATGGCGCTGGGCGATTTCGCGTAAGTCCTTGCTCGGCACAATCAACATCGTATCAATCGCATGCATGCTTGCGAGCGATCCGCTGCGATGCTCGGGGCTAACGGCGTCAATCAATTGATTGATGCGCGTCATGCGTTCGAGATCCGAGTACAAGCCATCCATGAACAACGTATCGAGCATGTAGCCGGCAATTTGCGCGAAACTCGGCGACGACTGCGGATTATCTGGCGACGGCGGCTCGTCCGCGACTTCATCGCGCACCCCGATCACAAGTATGCGGTCGGCTCCAAGGTGGATTGCCGGGCTCAACGGTGTGGCCTGACGCATCGCACCATCGCCGTAATACTCGCGATCAATCTGTACCGGCGGAAATATCATCGGTACGGCGATACTGGCCATCAGGTGGTCCAGATGCAGATCGACAGGGACGCCGACTCGACGTGTACGAGACCAGCCGTGTTGAGCTGCCGTTGACTGGAAAAACGACACGGAACGCGCGGTCGCATATCCCGCTGCTGTCACTGTGACAGCATCCAGAAATCCCTTTTCGATCGCGTCCTGGATGCGTGGAAAGCGGACATTGCGGCTCATCAGGCCGCGCAACGGGGCGTTGTCGAGCAGTGATTTTGGCGTACCCACCAGGAATCCACCCAAAACGATGGATGCAAGCCAGTGCAGACTGCTCTTGAGCATAGTCGCATTGTCCGTGCGATATACATGGTGACAGCGAAAATTTCCCCACACCTGTTCCAGTTCGGCTACCGCGACCCGAAAACGCTGCGCCTTGCTGGCAAGTACGACTGAATTGATTGCGCCAGCCGACGTGCCACTCAATACCGCGAAAGGGTTGCGAGAACCTTTTGGCATAAGCTCGGCCAGTGCTTTTAGCACGCCTACCTGAAAAGCACCGCGTGCGCCGCCACCTGGCAGTACCAGCGCGAGCTTTCGATTTGCCGGTTCTTTGTTCATTTCGGCATCATTCGTCAAATTTGGCCACCTGCAGGGCGAAATCGTACTATAGTGTCGGCCCTATGAAATACGCGATCCTACTACCATCACTGTTTCTGGCGGCCCTGTCCATCGGCTCGTCTGCCAGCGCGTCGGAAGCGATGACGGTTGGGGCTCCGGCGCCGGAATTCGAACTGCCCGACCAAACGGGGCAGCTGCACTCACTCGAAGATTATCGCGATCAATGGGTCGTGCTGTATTTCTACCCGAAAGATGAAACGCCCGGCTGCACGACCGAGGCTTGCGAGTTTCGCGACGCTATTTTCGAGTTCAAAGCACTCAATGTGCAAATCCTGGGCGTCAGTTTTGACGACGTCGAATCGCATCAGAAATTCGCAGAACATCATAAACTACCGTTCCCGTTGCTCGCCGATACCGAAGGCAAGGCTGCTGATGCATATGGCGTGAAAACAAAGATGTTGGGTTGGACGGTCGCGAAGCGGCAAACCTTCCTGATAGATCCGGCTGGCAATCTCGCCAAGCACTACGACTCAGTGAAACCGGATACACATTCGACGGAAGTACTTAACGACCTCAGAGCGCTGAGCGCGAGCGCCGAGTAAGTTATTGTAGTTTCTTGATGCCGTCATCCAGGCCGGCAACCGTCAGTGGATACATCCGATCTTCCATGATCTCGCGAATTATTTTCGTTGAGGGTGTGTAATCCCAACGCTGTCGAGGCTCCGGATTCAACCAGATCGCTTTCGGGTAGGTATTCAACAAGCGCTTGATCCAAACAGCCCCTGGCTCCTCATTCCAGTGCTCAACACTGCCACCGGCATAAACAATTTCGTACGGACTCATGGTCGCATCACCGACAAATATCAGTTTGTAATCTGAGCCGTACTTGTGTGTGATGTCGAGCGTCGACAAGCGCTCCGAATGGCGGCGGTGGTTGTCCTTCCAAAAGTTCTCATAGATGAAATTGTGAAAATAAAAATACTCGAGATGCTTGAATTCGCTGCTTGCTGCCGAAAACAGCTCTTCACAGATGCGTACGTGATCGTCCATTGATCCACCTATGTCCAGACACAGCAATACCTTCACCGCATTGTGGCGTTCGGGAACCATGCGAATGTCGAGCAGACCGGCATTGCGCGCAGTCTTGTCGATCGTATCCTGCAGATCGAGCTGGTCCGCCGCCCCCTCGCGAGCAAATTTTCGTAGCCGCCGCAGCGCCACTTTGATATTTCGCGTGCCCAGCTCGATGGAGTCGTCGAGGTTTCGGTATTCCCGTCGATCCCACACCTTAACCGCACTACGGTTGCGCGATCCGGACTGGCCGATGCGCACACCTTCCGGATTGAAACCATAAGCACCAAATGGCGAAGTTCCGGCAGTTCCAATCCAGCGACTACCGCCTTCATGGCGCTCGTCCTGTTCGTCGAGCCGCTCCTGCAGGGCCTTCATCAGCGCCTCAAAGCCGCCAATCGCTTCAATTTCGGCCTTTTCCGCATCACTCAACAGTAACTCTGCCTGTTGCCGCAGCCATTCTTCGGGAATGTCCTGCACCAGGTCTCTCAGCGAGTCCTCGACACCCTTGAAGTACGCTGCAAAAATTCGATCGAAACGATCGAGTTGCGATTCGTCTTTGACGAGACAGGCACGCGACAGAAAATAGAAATCATCGACGCTTTGCTTTGCGAGCCCTTTTTGCATGGCCTCGAGCAACGTCAGCAACTCGGTAATGGAGGTTTTCATTCCGCCTTCGCGGAGGTGGTAGAAAAACGGGATCAGCATGGCTGCGCTACGCCACCGCTATCGACCGGGTGTGTTGCTATTGCGCCGGTCGAGGAACACCAGTTGCTCGAACAAGTGGACGTCCTGCTCATTCTTCAACAACGCGCCATACAACGGCGGAATCATCTTGCGGGAATCCTTTGTCTGCAGTGCCTCAAGCGGAATATCCTCGGCAAGCAACAACTTGATCCAGTCGAGCAACTCCGATGTTGACGGCTTCTTCTTCAGGCCCGGCACATCGCGAACCTTGTAAAACGAGTTCAGCGCTTCTGCCAGCAGGCTCTTTTTGAGTTTTGGAAAATGCACATTGACGATGCTCTTCATCGTCTCCTGGTCTGGAAACTTGATGTAGTGGAAAAAGCAGCGGCGTAGAAATGCATCCGGTAATTCTTTTTCGTTATTGCTCGTGATGACGATAATCGGCCGATGCTCGGCCTTGATCAGTTGTTTCGTTTCATAAACGAAGAACTCCATTCGATCGAGTTCCTGCAGCAAGTCATTCGGAAACTCGATGTCCGCCTTGTCGATTTCGTCAATGAGCAAGACCGGTTGTTCATCACACTTGAATGCTTCCCAGATCTTGCCGGGCAAAATGTAATTCGCAATATCGTGCACACGATCATCGCCGAGCTGTGAATCGCGCAATCTTGCTACCGCGTCATACTCGTACAGGCCCTGCTGCGCCTTGGTCGTCGACTTGATGTGCCACTCGAACAACGGCTTGCCGAGGGAACTGGCGATTTCGAGTGCGAGTTGCGTTTTGCCCGTGCCCGGCTCGCCCTTGATCAGAATCGGGCGCTCGAGCGTCACCGCGGCATTGACCGCGAGCGTCAGATCGTCGGTCGTGACGTAAGTGCTGGTGCCCTGAAATTTGCCGTATGCCATACAGGCATCTTACCGCGTAGCAGGCAGCAAGATGAGCTTGTGTTGTGCGGCGCCCGGCAAAAACGGTGTCGGCCTGCCCTCGACCCAGGCGCTGTGTCCGCGCCGGTAGAAATCCGACATCGGATGCCCGCTTTGACCGCCCGGCATGTGCATCAGACTGTGCGACTCATCACCCGGATAGACAGCGAAGCGCTCCGAGGCACCAAACGTTGTGCTCTGCGCTTTGGGCATATCGACATCACCGTTCATCTGCGCATGTGGCATATCGAGCCAGTCTGACAGCAGCGGCAGCGCACGGCTCAGTGGATGCCGAATCGCTACCGTATTTCGCTCCCCCCAGGTGCGCTGTGCCAGCGGTCCGTCGAAATTTTCGCCGAAGTAACGGAGGTTTTCGCGCACCGCCGCCAGCATGAAATCGTTCCAGCTATCGTAACCGTCCGGTAACAAGTGCTCGGGTTGCTCGCTGACCAGCGACCACAACGGCGCTTCGAACTGATTGCTGATGCGCAGACTGACGTCTTCACCATAGGCTTCCCGCACGGGTGTCGTCAGCGCGTGAAACGCACGCAGTCGAACTTCGAGGCGAAACGCCCGTACCAGCCGATAACCGACAGACTCCGGCACCGCCCTTGGAATCCAGTTCCTGACCAGGCGTTGATATTCCGCCAGTTCGGGATCGTCATCGGCTGCATCACTCAGGATGTCGAGCAACAGCGACTGCCATCGAGCCAGAAACAAGGCGCGATCATCGTATTGAATCGCGAGCATGTCTTCAGGCGTAAACTGATCACTCGCAAACAACCCGTCCCGGATCTGGCTGGCACGTGCACCGAGAGCGTAGCCACCGTCGCCAATAACTCGTAATGCCTCGCCATCAACGACGCGGGAGTTTGCACTCCAGATTCGGCCGCTTGCCGGATTCACGATGCGCGGATAATCTTCCGCAGCGAGCCAGCCCTGCCAGCCGTGGGCATCGCTCCAGTCGGCCGGTAGCATCGAGTCATGGCCAATCCGAAGCGGAATACGGCCTGCAATAGTCCAGCCGATATGACCACTGTCATCGCCCACGACGAAGTTTTGCGGTGGAATCTGGGCGCTATTCGCGATCCCCAATGCGTCCTCCACGGTACTGGCCGTTTCGAGATTCATGATGTTCAAATTGACCGCATCGGTGAAGTGCGCAATCCAGCTGACCGCGACCTCGCCAAGGGGGTACTCAAGGTTGTCGACGATCGGGCCCCAGATCGTTTCGCGAACAACATGTTCGACCGGCTCGCTATCCCTGACCTCGATGACTTCGGTATAAGTCTGAAAAGCCTGCTCGCCATCCGGAGTGCGGTAGGTCCCCGGTGCAGCGCCTGGTCGAATCAGCACCGCATCGGTCCAGTCGCCCTGACTGTTAGTGAAGCCCCACGCGATGCGGCCGCTGCTGCCCGCAATAATGATGGGCTGGCCAGGCAACGAAACACCCGACACATCAATTGCAGGCGTGCCGGTCGAAACCAATCGGGCACGGTAATAAATATTCGGCACATCCAGACCGAGGTGCATATCATTGGTCACCATCGCCCGGCCCGACGCTGTATGATCGCCACTGACCACCCAGTTGTTACTGCCGAATACTGGTGGCCGTCCGCTCTCCTCTGCGCGCGGTGCCAATGCACGGACATTGCGCAAAGAAAATACTTCGGCCGCCGGAACAGGCGCGGCTGGCCGCGCTTCGCCTATCATCGGTGCGTCCCATGGCGAGCCCGACGGATACATCCAGTCGTAGACCTCCTGCGGCAGGACGCTCGCCGCCAGTCCACGCTGCGTATCCCGCGTAGCGCGTTCGTCGTTTAGCTGCAGAAACATCGTGTAGGCCACGAGCACGGAATCTTCCGCTGCCCAGGGCTCCGGATCGACGCCCAGTACAAAGTATTCAAAGGGCTTGCTACCGAGGCCATTCATTCCTGCATTCACGCCCTGGGCATAGTGTTCGAGAATTTTGCGGTCGCTGTCGCTGAACGCGGCCAGCGATTTCTCTGCACGAGTGTGGAAGCGATGCAGTCGCCTGCGCTTGTCGGCCGCCACCGTCGCCGCGCCGATGATTTCGGACAACTCGCCCGCCGCGTCACGACGCATGAGGTCCATCTGAAAGAAGCGATCCTGGCCGTGGACGAAGCCGGTTGCATAGGCAAGATCGAGCCGGTTGCTCGCGGTAATTGTCGGGATGCCGGCTGCGTCCCGTTCAATGCTGACGGCGAGCTCGATACCGCCAGATTCGAGCTCACCCTCGAGTTGCGGCAGGCTCGCGCGAATTGTTAACCACGCCAGGGTGGCGATCACGACGGCCGCCGAAACCAGCCCCACAAAAAATCGAATCGCCCAGCGCCGCATACGACGCTACTCCGCAGCCCGGACCTGGAGGATTTTCATCGCATTGGTACTACCGGTCACACCCTCAAGATCACCCTTGGTGAAAATAACCAGATCATCAACTTCAACCAACTCGTTGCTCAGCAAAGTCTGGAAAATATCGGCATACAAACGATTTCTGGCCGTGTCCTTGATCGCGAACGCCACCGGGTACACGCCGCGATAAATCGCGACCCGCCGGCTGGTTGCCGCATACGGTGTGAACGCGTAGATCGGAATGTCGGAGCGAATACGCGACATCCAGCGCGTCGTCGAACCTGACTCGGTTAACGCGATGATCGCTTTGACATTGAGGTGATTCGCGGTGTACATCACTGCCATCGCGATGGCCTCGTCAACCTGCCTGAAATTATCTCCCATACGATGCCTGGTGAGGCCTCCCGGCAGCGGAAACTTCTCGGCGCCAGTGCAAACTTCGGCCATCGCCCGGACGGCCTGAACAGGAAACTTGCCAACTGCCGTTTCGCCCGACAGCATGACCGCATCGGTACCGTCCATGACGGCGTTTGAAACGTCCGATACTTCGGCGCGCGTTGGAATCGGATTTTGAATCATTGACTCCATCATCTGCGTCGCCGTTATTACGATCTTGCTGCCTTTGCGAGTCCTGCGGATGAGTTTCTTCTGGATTCCCGTCAGCTCGGCATAGCCCATCTCGACACCCAGGTCGCCGCGCGCAACCATGACGACGTCAGCCGCTTCGATGATTGATTCAATGTTGTCGACCGCCTCGGTGCGTTCGACCTTCGCGACAATCAGTCCTTTGCCGCCTGCGGCGTCGAATAACGCTCGGGCTTCCTCAACATCCTCGCCGGTGCGGACAAAAGACACGGCCAGAAAATCCATTTCGAGTTCTGCGGCCAGCTTGATGTTTTCGCAGTCAATCTCAGTCAGTGCGGACGCCGACAGTCCGCCACCTTTCTTATTAATGCCCTTGTGATCGGACAGGATGCCGCCGGTCGTGACAATCGTGTGAATGCGGGTACCTTCGACTCGATCGACCTGTAATTCGATCATGCCGTCGTTGAGCAACAACACGTCACCCGCCGTGACATCGTCGTGCAACGTATCGAGCGCGACGCTGACGCCTTGCTGTGATCCGTCATCATCGCCCAGTGAACTATCGAGATAGAACGCATCGCCATCGTCGAGTTTGATGCTGTGGTCCTTGAAGCGGCGCACGCGTATCTTAGGGCCCTGCAGGTCACCCATGACACCCACATCGCGGCCGCAGTCTTTCGCTGCCTCGTGCAGTTTTCGGGCACGCGCCCGATGTTCGTCAGCAGTTCCGTGTGAAAAGTTGATGCGCGCGACATCGAGCCCCGCCTTGATCATCTTGCGCAATACTTTAGTATCGTCGGTCGCCGGTCCCAGTGTCGCGACAATTTTTGTTCGTCTCAGCATGGCGGCGATTATTGCACAGGCGCGTAGCGATCGCTGTCACAAGCGATGCATTGACGTTATGCTGCAGCACCGAAATTTAGCCGATCCAGATTATTTTGAACCGCCGCCGATTCCTGCAAAGTCTGGCCATTGCCGCCATTAGTCCATCAATGCCGTCGGTCGCACGATCTGCGTCTTCGTCGCTTGGGCCCCTGCGACCCGACCCCAACCGAATAATGGATTTGCCGGCTGGATTCAGTTATCGCATTGTCTCGCGTGCGGGTGACCGCATGAGTGACGGGCTCAAAGTGCCGCACGCGCACGACGGTATGGCGGCATTCGCTGGCGACGATGGGCGCATTGTGCTGGTGTGCAATCACGAGCTCTCCCTGGGAGATCAGGACCAGGGCGCATTTGGTCGCGACCCCGCAACAATTCCGGACTTTGTTCAGGACAAACTCTACGACGCTGGCGCCGGTGTGACGCCCGGCAGAGGCGGTACCACAACGACGACATACGACCCGGCGACCGGCAAGACCGAGCGCCAACATCTCAGTCTCGCCGGCACGGAGTGGAATTGTGCCGGCGGGTCTACGCCCTGGGGTAGCTGGTTATCCTGTGAGGAAATTTTCGCTGGCCCCGGTCGTAGCTGGGTCCACGTGCGCGACAAAGCGCATGGCTATGTATTCGAGGTGCCAGCCAACGCGCCCGGCATGGTCGATCCTGTGCCAATCAAGGCGATGGGCAGATTCGTGCACGAAGCGGCCGCCGTCCATGTGGCTTCGGGCACTGTCTATATGACTGAGGATCAGAATAGCAGCCTGTTCTATCGCTACATTCCGCATACGCCTGGCCAGCTGCATGCCGGAGGCCGTTTGCAAGCGCTCGCGATTGGCCGAGGACAATCTGTACGCACGGATAACTGGTCGGACAGGGGGAAAATCGGAATCGATACGGAACTGCCAGTGCACTGGATAGATCTCGACAACGTCGATAGCAACAAAGACGACCTGCGACGTCGCGGCGCTGCGAAGGGCGCTGCAACATTCATGCGGAGCGAGGGTTTGTGCGTGGCCGGCGATGACTTCTTCCTGACCGCAACAACTGGCGGCCCGGAGCGTCTGGGACAGGTTTTTCGCTATCGGGCCACGCCAGGTACGTTGACGCTAATCGCGGAGTCGACCCAGAGCTCGCTGCTAAAGGGCGCCGATAATATTGTGATGAGCGAATACGGCGATCTTCTGGTCTGTGAGGACACGGCAACCCACTGCGGCATCGTCGGCATCGGCCCGGATGGCACCCAGTACGAGGTGGCTGACAATGCTTACACCGACTCGGAACTGGCGGGAGCCTGTTTTTCGCCGGATGGCGAAATTCTGTTCGTGAATATCCAGTACCCGGGGATGACGCTGGCAATCAGCGGTCCGTGGCCCGCCGCGTAAGTATTTCAACCGCAGGCAGGGTCTTGCCTTCGACGAATTCGAGGAACGCCCCACCGCCCGTGGAAATGTAGGAGATTTGATCGGCAACCGCGTACTTGTCGATCGCCGCCAGCGTATCGCCGCCGCCGGCAATTGAGAACCCGGGACTGCTTGCTATCGCTTCTGCGAGCACGCGCGTGCCGTTACCGAACGCATCGAATTCGAATACGCCGACCGGACCATTCCAGATAATGGTGCCAGCTCCGGCCAGAATCTCGGCAAAGTGTGCCGCCGTCTGCGGACCAATGTCGAGTATCAATTCGTCGTCCAGGACCTGCTCGACTGATTTAGCCTCAGCGTTCGCGTCCGCAGCGAACTCAGTAGCAACCACAACGTCGGTTGGCACTGGAATAACCGCCCGATCATTGTCGTCGGCCACAAGATTGCGCGCCGTATCGAGCATGTCGGCCTCGTACAACGACTTGCCAACGTTCTGTCCGGCAGCCGCAATGAAAGTATTGGCGATGCCGCCACCAACAATCAATGTATCAACGATATCTGCCAGTGCGTCGAGTACGGTCAACTTCGTCGAGACTTTTGAGCCACCGACAATCGCAACCATCGGCCGTGCGGGGTTCGTGAGCGCCTTGCCCAGTGCGGCGAGCTCCGCGGACAACAACGGACCGGCGCAAGCGACAGGCGCATGCTCTGCAACCCCATAGGTGCTGGCCTGCGCCCGGTGGGCGGTGCCGAAAGCATCCATGACAAACACGTCGCACAAAGCCGCCATTTTCTGCGCCAGCGCCGGATCACAGACCTTCTCGCCCCGTAGAAAGCGTACGTTTTCGAGCAGCACTACATCGCCAGGCTGGATTTCGACACCGTCTATCCAGTTGCGCAACAGCGGCACCTCACGACCCAGCAATGCGCCAAGGCGAGCAGCGACCGGCTGCAGTGAAAATCTGGCATCGGCCTGGCCTTCGGTCGGGCGGCCGAGGTGCGACATGAGCATGACCGTGGCACCGGCGTCAATCGCCGCCTGAATCGACGGCACTGCAGCCCGAATCCGCGCATCGCTGGTGATTTCTCCATCCGCGACAGGCACGTTCAGATCCTCGCGGATAAGAACGCGCTGACCGGCCAGGTCGAGATCGACCATGTTGATGACGGACACTGCTATGACGCCAGGAATCAGGCGTTGTGGAACACGATCGCGGTATCCAGCATGCGGTTGGAGAAGCCCCACTCGTTGTCGTACCACGAGCAAACCTTGACCAGCGTTCCCTGCATGACTTTGGTCAGACCTGCATCGTAAGTTGACGAGGCAGGATCATGATTAAAGTCGACAGAGACGAGCGGCTCATCGTTGTAGGCAAGTACGCCCTTGAGGCTGCCTTCGCTGGCCTCCTTCATGACGGCGTTGATTTCCTCAACACTGGTTTCACGCGAAGCGACGAAGGTCAGGTCGACGGCCGAAACATTGATCGTCGGTACGCGCATCGAGAAGCCATCCAACTTGCCGTCAAGCTCCGGCAGGACGAGTCCAACCGCTGCCGCAGCACCGGTCTTGGTCGGAATCTGCGACATCGTCGCTGAGCGTGCCCGGCGCAGGTCGCTGTGGAATACATCGGTCAGAACCTGGTCGTTCGTGTAAGCATGGATCGTGGTCATGATGCCGTGCTCAACGCCGATCTTGTCATGCAACGGCTTAACAAGCGGTGCAAGACAGTTAGTCGTGCACGATGCATTGGAAATAATTGTGTCAGATGATTTGATGACATCGTGATTGACGCCGTAGACAATCGTCGCATCGACGCCTTCGCCACCCGGCGCAGAAATGATGACTTTTTTGGCTCCTGCCTCGATGTGTTTGCCTGCGGTCGCCCGCGTGCGGAAGAAGCCGGTTGATTCCAGCACGATGTCAACGCCCAGTTCGCCCCACGGCAGTTTGGCCGGATCGCGTTCAGCGCAGACACGGATACGGTCGCCGTTGACGATCATGTAATCGCCATCGACTTCTATCGTGCCGGGAAAGCGGCCGTGCGCTGTATCGCGCCGTGTCAGGTGCGCATTGGTATTCGCATCGCCAAGATCGTTAACGGCTACGATCTCGATCTCCGAGTTTTTGCCGCTCTCATACAGTGCTCGCAGCACGTTGCGGCCGATACGGCCATAGCCGTTAATTCCAATCTTGATGGTCATTTCTGTCTCCCGAATTACATTAGTTCTTTCGCGACGTTTACAACGTTGTCTGCCGTAAACCCGAAGTGTTTGAAGAGCTCGTCTGCCGGAGCCGACTCGCCGAATCGATCAAGCCCGATAATGCGGCCGCCGGTGCCAGCGTAACGCCACCAGCTAGCGGTAACACCCGCCTCGATGACGACCCGCGCCGTGACCCTGGAGGGCAATACCTGCTCCCGATAGTCATCGTCCTGCGCATCAAAAAGATCCGTACACGGCAGCGAAACAACACGCGCCGCGATACCGTCGCCAGCGAGCATCTCGGCAGCCTGCATCGCGAGAAAGACTTCCGAACCGGTCGCAATCAGAATAATGTCCGGCGTACCGTCGGAATCTTTGAGAATGTACCCGCCACGAGCGATTGCGGCGATCTGGCCCGCATCGCGTTGTTGATGTGGCAATCCCTGCCGCGTCAGGACCAGGCTGGTCGGTCCAACCCGGCGCTCGATGGCGTCGCGCCAGGCAACTACCGTCTCAACCGTGTCACAAGGCCGCCACACCCGCATGTTCGGCATGATCCGCAGCGAAGCCGTGTGTTCGACGGGTTGATGCGTCGGGCCGTCTTCACCCAGGCCGATCGAGTCGTGCGTGTAGACAAATACGTTCTGAATTTTCATCAACGCGGCCATGCGCAGTGCGTTGCGTGCGTAGTCCGAAAAAGTCAGAAATGTTCCGGAGTACGGAATGAATCCACCATGCAACGCGATGCCATTGCACAATGCCGACATACCGAACTCGCGTACGCCGAAGTAAACATAGTTACCGGACGCGTCATCGCCCGTGATGATCGTTGAACCAGCATGCTTGGTCAGATTCGATCCGGTCAGGTCGGCAGAACCACCCGCCAATTCCGGCAGCTTCGGCGCAAACGCATTGAGCGAAACCAGCGACGCCTTACGGGTCGCCATGCTTTCCCCGGCCGCGTCGATCGTCGCGATCGCCTGCTCGGCGAATTCGCTCCAGTCATCAGGCAAGCTTCGGCTTTGGCGGCGCGTTAATTCCGTCGCGAGTTGTGGGTGCTGGTCCGCATATTCGTCAAACAGCTCCTGCCACGCCTGCTCGGCAGCAGCACCGCGCGCGTGACCATCCCACGCTGCACCAATATCCGGCGGAATCTCGAACGGTGGTGCGTCCCAGCCCAGCTCTGCACGTGCAGCGGCAATCTCGTCGTCACCTAACGGTGCTCCGTGCGTTGCCGCCGTGCCCTGTTTGTTGGGCGAACCAAAGCCAATAATCGTCTTGCAGCAGATCAGTGACGGCCGGTCGGTATCAGCCGTCGCCTGATCGATGGCTGCGGCAATGGCAGCGCCGTCGTGCCCGTCCACATCGGCAATGACATGCCAGCCGTAGGCTTCGAAGCGCTTGACCGTATCGTCGGTAAACCAGCCGCCAACCTCACCATCGATCGATATGTTGTTATCGTCGTACAACGCGGTGAGCTTGCCTAACTTCAGGGTGCCCGCAAGCGAACAGGCCTCATGCGAAATCCCCTCCATCAGGCAGCCGTCGCCCAGCAGCACCCAGGTTCTGTGGTCGACGACATCCAGGCCCGGCTGGTTGAATTGTCCTGCCAGCATTTTTTCGGCCAGCGCCATACCGACGGCATTGCTAATGCCCTGCCCGAGCGGTCCGGTCGTCGTTTCGATCGACAGGTCAGGATCGTATTCCGGGTGGCCGGCCGTGCGATAGCCGAACTGTCGGAAATTGCGGAGCTCGTCCATCGACAGGTCGTAGCCGGTCAGATGCAACAAGCTGTACAGCAACATCGAGCCATGGCCGTTCGACAGAACGAATCGATCGCGGTTAGCCCAATGCGCATTGCCGGGGTTGTGCTTGAGATAGTCGTTCCACAGCACCTCCGCAATGTCAGCCATGCCCATTGGCGCGCCGGGGTGGCCTGAGTTGGCGGCCTGCACCGCGTCCATGGAGAGCGCCCGTATGGCGTTCGCGAGATCTCGCCGGGCTGGCTGCCCGACCGGGTTGGTTTGTTGTGACATTAGGGTCTTTTGTTAGTTGGGCTAAAAGTTGGGCTAAGAGTTGGGACCTGAGACCTTATGGTGAATCGGGTTGAAATGCGCTACTGCGAGCGGCGCATTTTCGCTGTTTAGTCGTTGGGCCGCAAGCAGCAGTCGTTCGTTGTGATGGTTTGCACGCCATTACGTGCGCTACAATGCGCCTCCTTGTTAGTTCTCACTGAAGCAAAATCCATGAGTGATACATTTTTGTTTACGTCTGAATCTGTCTCCGAAGGACACCCGGACAAAATGTCTGATCAGATCTCCGACGCCATTCTCGACGCGATCCTCGAGCAGGACAAAGACGCGAGAGTTGCGTGTGAAACCATGATCAAGACCGGCATGGTCGTACTTGCCGGCGAGATCACCACCAGCGCAACGATCGACTTCGAAAAAATCGTGCGCGAAACAATTCTTGAAATCGGCTACTCGGACTCCGATATGGGCTTCGACGGCACCACCTGCGCCGTGCTCAATGCGATCGGCGAGCAATCACCGGACATCGCGCAAGGCGTGGACCGCGACTCCGCCGAAAGTCAGGGTGCAGGCGATCAGGGCCTGATGTTCGGCTACGCAACCAACGAAACCGACGTCCTCATGCCGGCGCCAATTACCTTTTCCCACAGACTGGTACGCCGACAAGCTGAAGTGCGCAAGAACGGCACCTTGCCGTGGTTGCGACCGGACGCCAAGAGCCAGGTGACCTTTAAATACGAGGATGGCGTGCCGGTCGCGATCGACGCCGTCGTACTGTCAACGCAGCATAGTCCTGACGTCTCTTTGGCCGACCTGCGTGCAGGCATCATGGAAGAAATCATCAAGCCAGTGTTGCCGGCGGAATGGATCGGTGCAGCGACCAAATATCACATCAATCCAACTGGTCGTTTCGAGATTGGTGGACCCATGGGCGACTGCGGCCTGACCGGCCGAAAAATCATTGTCGATACCTATGGCGGTGCCGCCCGACATGGCGGCGGCGCGTTTTCCGGTAAGGACCCGTCCAAGGTAGATCGTTCGGCGGCCTATGCCAGCCGCTACGTGGCAAAAAACATCGTTGCCGCTGGTCTCGCCGATCGCTGCGAAATACAGGTGTCCTATGCAATCGGCGTCGCCGAGCCCACCTCAATCAGCGTTGAGACTTTTGGCACCGGCAAGGTCTCCGATCGCGAATTGACGGCACTGATTCGCGACAATTTTGATTTGCGGCCGTACGGCATTCTGCAGATGCTTGACCTGCTGCGGCCGATTTACAAAGCGACGGCTGCCTACGGGCACTTCGGACGCGAAGATATCGATCTTAGCTGGGAAAGAACTGACAAAGCCGAGGCGCTGGCTGGCGCCGTCGCCGCTTGAACCAATTACACACCAGGAGAAGCACATGAGCGGCGAAGCCGTTGCCATCGAAACATCGGATTACAAAGTCGCCGACATGTCGCAAGCGGAATTCGGCCGCAAGGAAATTCAGATCGCCGAGACAGAAATGCCCGGTCTCATGGCGTTACGGGAAGAGTATGGTGCAGCGCAACCGTTAGCGGGCGTCCGCCTGACAGGCTGCCTGCACATGACCATTCAGACAGCAGTATTAATCGAAACGCTGCGCGCACTCGGCGCCGACATTCGCTGGTCATCATGCAATATCTTCTCCACGCAGGATCACGCCGCCGCCGCAATCGCCACCACCGGCGTGCCGGTATTCGCCTGGAAAGGTGAATCTGAAGAAGAGTACTGGTGGTGTGTCGAGCAAACGATTAATGGCCCCGATGGCTGGACACCGAACATGATTCTTGACGACGGTGGCGATCTGACGATGGTCATGCATGACAAGTTTCCGGAACTCATGAAAGATGTGAAGGGCCTCTCGGAAGAAACGACGACTGGTGTGAAACGTCTCTACGACATGATGCAGGACGGCTCGCTGGCCTGCCCCGCATTCAACGTCAACGACTCAGTGACGAAGTCCAAGTTCGACAACCTGTACGGTTGCCGCGAGTCCCTGGTCGATGGCATCAAGCGTGCGACCGACGTGATGATCGCGGGCAAGATCGCGATTGTTTGTGGCTACGGCGACGTCGGCAAGGGCTGTGCGCAGTCGCTTCGCGGGCTCGGCGCGACCGTCTGGGTCACGGAGATCGACCCGATCAACGCATTGCAGGCAGCGATGGAAGGCTATCGCGTGGTGCGCTTCGACGAGGTATGTGACCAGGCAGACATCATTGTAACCGCGACCGGCAATTATCATGTCGTGTCTGGCGCGCAACTTGAGCGCCTCAAGGATCAGGCAATCGTTTGCAATATCGGCCACTTTGATAACGAAATCGACGTTGCACACCTGCAGCAATTTGAGTGGGAGAACATCAAGCCACAGGTTGACCACATTATCTTCCCGAACGGCAAACGCATCATCCTGTTGGCCGAAGGTCGGCTCGTGAACCTTGGCTGTGCCACCGGGCATCCCAGTTTCGTGATGTCCAATTCGTTCACCAACCAGGTACTCGCACAAATCGAACTGTGGCAAAACGGCGGCGACTACAAGAACGAAGTCTATGTTCTGCCGAAACACCTGGACGAGAAAGTCGCGAGACTGCACCTCGAT
>Ga0255049_10000058_pt1 | contig 57769 bp, 56 predicted proteins | sample JV7_2_3_MG_FD_183615 | JGI IMG/M metagenome (GOLD analysis project Ga0255049, IMG submission 183615) | Seawater microbial communities from Jervis Inlet, British Columbia, Canada - JV7_2_3 | ecosystem: Environmental > Aquatic > Marine > Inlet | place: Canada: British Columbia | collected 2016-10-06 | reverse complement strand
AGAGGTTGGGTCCGGCTATTCTCCCATTCGGGCAATCGCCCGCGCCCAGAACGACGCGTTCACAAGGAAGCGTTTCTCAGTGAAGACCACCGAGACGATCATCACAGAGTTCGGTACGCACGGCACAGACACCGGTTCTCCGGAGGTCCAAGTGGCGTTGCTCACCGAGCGGATCGACCATCTGACGGAGCACTTGAAGATCCACAAGAAGGATCATCACAGCCGCCGTGGCTTGCTCATGATGGTGGGAAAACGCAGGCGGCTGCTCCGGTACCTCCAGGACCAAGACGTGGAGCGTTACCGGTCCCTGATCGCAAAGCTGGGACTCCGCCGCTAGGCGTATCGAAGGCGGCCTACCGGCCGCTTTCTCGCTGCGGGGGGGGAAGACACGAGGGAGTTGATTCCCAGTTGTCAGTAGTGGGGGCTCGAATCCGACGTTGAGCCTCTTCGACTGCCAATTGGGATCTCCCTGAACACAACAGAAGGAGAGACCCTTGGCAACCATTGCCACCCGTGGGACCATCGGCGACGTCGAGATCGCTTTCGGTGCAGGAGAGCTCGCTCAGCTCGCAGACGGTGCCGCAACCGTGCGCATCGGAGACACGCAGGTGCTCGTGACGGCGACCGCCTCCAAATCGGTGCGCGAGGGCACCGACTTCCTGCCACTCACCATCGACGTCGAAGAGCGGATGTACGCCGTTGGCAGGATCCCAGGCTCGTTCTTCCGCAGAGAAGGCAGAGCCACAGAGAAGGCCATCCTCGGATGTCGGCTGATCGACCGGCCGTTGCGCCCGAACTTCAAAGAGGGCTACCGGTACGACACCCACGTGGTGGCCACCGTGCTGTCTGCCGACCTCATCAACGATTACGACGTGCCTGCCCTCAACGGTGCCTCGGCCGCGCTGACGCTGAGTGACATCCCCTTTGATGGACCGATCGGTGCGGTCAAGCTCGGCCTCGTCGACGGTGAGTGGGTGCCGTTCCCGACGTACGAACAGCTCGAAAGTGCCGTATTCGAGCTCGTCGTCGCCGGCAAGCGCAACGAAGAAGGCGATGTCGACATCGCCATGGTCGAGGCGGGAGCCACCGAGGGTGGCTACCGGCTCGTCGCGGACGGGGCGCAGGCCTCAGACGAGGCCACTGTTGCGGCAGGACTCGACGTCGCCAAAGGCCACATCGCGACGCTGATCGACCTCCAGCTCGAACTCCGCGAGCAGAACGGTGACCCAGAGCCGCGCACCTGGTCATTCGGCGAGGAATATTCCGCCGAGCTGCATGACCGCGTGGCCACCATCGCTCGGGCCAAGCTGGAGGCGATGGGAACGATCGTCGACAAGCGGGAGCGCCTCGAGGCCGAAGCCACCGCGCGGGACGAGACCATCGAAGCTCTCGGGCTCGATGAAGCCGATAGCGATGGGCTCAAAGCAGCGAAGGCTGCCTTCCGTTCCGTGTCCAAAGAGGTCATGCGGGCGCGTGTCCTTGCTGAAGGCGTGCGCATGGACGGCCGGGGACTGACGGAAATCCGACCCCTCCACATCGAGGTCGGGATGGTGGCAGAAGCACACGGCTCAGGCTTGTTCCAACGCGGCGAGACGCAGGTGCTGAACGTCACCACCCTGGGCATGCTGAAGATGGAGCAGATGCTCGACACCATCGCGGTCGAGGATTCGAAGCGGTACATGCACCACTACAACATGCCGCCGTTCGCCACCGGCGAGGCGGGCTTCATGCGGGGTCCCAAGCGCCGAGAGATCGGACACGGTGCGCTCGCCGAGAAGGCGCTGCTCCCGGTGATCCCGGACGAGGAGACGTTCCCGTACGCCTTCCGGCTCGTGTCCGAGGTGTTGATGTCCAACGGCTCCAGCTCGATGGCATCGGTCTGTGGCTCTTCGCTCTCACTGATGGACGCCGGTGTGCCAATCGCAGCGCCAGTCGCTGGGATCGCGATGGGGTTGATCGAGCACGATGGTGAGTACATCACGCTGACGGACATCCTCGGTGCCGAGGATGCCCTCGGCGACATGGACTTCAAGGTCGCAGGAACCAGGGACATGATCACGGCCTTGCAGCTCGACACCAAGATCGAGGGTCTCCCTGCCGAGGTCCTGGCCGGAGCGATGGCCCAGGCGCGTGACGCCAGGATGGCCATTCTCGACGCCATGGCGGAGACGCTTCCCGAGCCGCGCAGCGACCTGGCACCCAAGGCGCCCAAGATCGAAGCGGTCCAGATCCCGAAGGACAAGATCGGCGAGGTCATTGGTCCCAAGGGCAAGACGATCCGCGAGCTGGAAGCGGAGACCGGAGCCACGATCGAGATCGAGGACGACGGCACGATCCGCATCGGGTCGCCAGACACGAATTCTCTGGAACTCGCCAAGGAGCGAATCCTGGCCATCGGCTTTCCCCCGGAGCCGGAGTTGGGCACCGTCTACGAAGGCGAAGTCGTCAACATCACCAAGTTCGGTGCTTTCGTCAACATCCTCCCCGGTCGGGACGGACTGCTGCACATCTCCAAGGTCGGCGGCGGTAAGCGGATCGACAAGGTGGAGGACGTCCTGTCTCTGGGAGACAAGATCGAGGTGGTCGTTCGCGAGATCGACGATCGCGGCAAGGTGAGTCTCGACATGGCCGGCGCCGCCGAGCCTGCCCAGACCGAAGGCGATCGCGCCGGCAACGGAGCAAGTGGCGGCGACGGCGGACGGTCCCGCGGCGACGGTGGCGGTCGCCGCAACCGCGACCGTGATCGCGACCGGGGCCGCCGGGACCGCAAGGACCGGGACCGCAAGGACCGGGACCGCGAGCAGCCGGAGGCGAAGCCGGGCCGCACTGTGGTGTCGTTCGAGGATGACTTCGAGGCCGGTCTCTGAGCCCTGCGGGCGCTCCGAGAGGCAGCGACCGCCGATGAGGCGGGTCACCGGGCTCGTAGCGATCGTGCTCGTGGCGTCGGCCTGCGGAGGCTCCGCAGCGACCACGACCACGGCCGCGGCCTCGATCCCCGTGTCGAGCGTCGCGCCCTCTGCGCAGGAAGCGGGCTTTCTGGCGATGATCGAGGCCGCGGTCGGTCCGACCGACCCCTCGGCCTCGATCGTGCTTGGGCATGCGATCTGTCGGTCGCTCCGGCTGTTCTCGGCGGCAGCAGTAGCTCCGCCGATCGCTGCGGACGCCTTGCGCACCGTGGACATGCGCCAGATCCCCGCAGACGGCCTGCCGACCTACGGGGCGGCGTTGGTCGCGGCACCCCAGACCCTGTGCTCCGACGTGGTGCGCTACGGCGATGAAGTCACGTACTGGCTCGGGATCTGAGTCCGTTCATCCGGGTGTGGCGAGGCGGGCGAATAGGCTGACGTGGTGCCCTCACGGCGAGTCCTGATCAGCGGGTCCTCTGGGCTTCTCGGCGTAGCCCTGGGCCGCGTTCTCGGCGCAGACGGACACCAGGTGGTTCGTCTGGTGCGCCGTTCGCCTGCAGGAAACGACGAAATCGAGTGGGACCCTGGGTCGGGAACCCTTGGTGCTCTCGAGGGGTTCGATGCCGCCGTCCATTTGAGCGGCGCCGGGATCGGCGGTGCTCGGTGGACGAAGGCGCGCAAGGCGCTGCTGCGCACGTCGCGTATCGACACGACCGGCATGGTCGCGTCTGCCCTGGCGAACGCAGCTGCGCCACCGAGCGTCTTCGTCAGCGCCTCGGCGATCGGGTACTACGGCGACCGGGGCGACGAGGTGCTCACGGAAGCGAGCAGCGCGGGGTCTGACTTCCTGGCGCAACTCTGCGTCGACTGGGAGTCGGCGACTGCACCTGCCGATGCCGCCGGAATCCGCGTCGTGCATCTGAGAACCGGCCTGGTTCTCGATGGTGGCGGCGGCCTCTTGGCGCCGCTCCTTCCGTTGTTCCGCGCTGGGCTCGGGGGCACGATCGGGCGCGGCGATCAGTGGATGAGCTGGATCGCCATCGATGATCACGTAGGAGCCGTTGTAGCGCTGCTCGACGGAGATGTGGCAGGACCGGTGAACCTGGTCGCTCCGAATCCCGTCACGAACCGGCAATTCACCGCGGCGTTGGGGAGCGCTGTGAGCCGCCCGACGTTCTTGACGATTCCGCGGGTGGTCATCGAGGCGAGGTTGGGTCGCGCCGCGGCCGCCGGAACCGCCTTCGCCTCGCAACGCGTGGCTCCTGCCGTACTCGAAGCCGCCGGCTTCCGCTTTCAGTTTCCCGACGTTGACCAGGCCCTGCACCACGTGCTGGCCCGTCCCACCGAGAGTCCAGACGCTGAACTCTGAACTCGGAACCTCTTCTTGCTAATCGAACGTATGTTCGATTAGCATGTGACCCCGACGGGGCACGATCCGGGCGGATCGAGGGACCACGTCGGTCGGCGAGGGCGGAGGGCCGGCGTGGTCGCAGACATCACCAGTTGGGGGCGAGCATCACGTGACCCACTCCGGCTGCGTCGCGGGCAGGTCGCCGCTCTCGACGGAGCTCCCGGGTATGGGCTCACGAGGATCGGGCTGTCCCTCCTCGCCGAACATGCCACCTCCGGACCCATCGCGTACCTGGACGTTCGTGGCTGGCTGAGCCCGCTCGCGGCATGGGAGATGGGGATCGCCCCCGATCGCCTCCTGGTGGCACGCTGCGGTGATGTGGTGCGGTGGGGCCGGGCCGCGGCTGCCCTCCTCGATGGGGTGCGCGGCCTCTACGCCGAAGTTCCCGCGGGCGCTCGCGATGCGGTGATCCGCAGGCTGGGGGCGATGGCACGACGCTCCGGTACCCCGCTGGTTCTCCGACCGCTGCGTGGCTCGGTTCCCGCGGGGGTGGCGACGATGCGTATCGCAGCCGCCGGAGTGCGCTGGGATGGTGTTGATCACGGACATGGCCGTCTGCGGACACGAACCACGCAGCTGGTCGTCTCCGGAAAAGCGGTGCGGGGGATGACGCAGCAGATGGAAGTTGAGGACGATGGAGCGAACGCTGTGCGTGTGGTCTCCGACCTGGGCGCTGCTCGGGCAGGGCGCACCGGATGAGCCCTTCCAGGCGGTAGGAGACGACCGCAGGGTCTCTGCCATCAATCCCGCTGCTACGGCAGCCGGCATCCGGCTGGGGATGCTGCGGAGCGAGGCGGAAGCGCTGTGTCCCACGGTGGTCACCGTGCCCCGGGACCTCGGCGCAGAGGTGGCACGCTTCGAGCCCATCGTCTCCGTGCTCGAGGAAGTGGTGCCCCGGGTGGAGATCGTCGCCCCAGGAATGGCGTTGATTCCCGTTGCCGGCGCAGTCGGGTACTACGGAAGCGAGCCCAAGCTCGCCAAGCGGGTGGCTGCCGCAGTGACTGCCGGGAGCGACCAGGGGGCCCACTTCCGGTTCGGGATCGCCTCGGGGCCCTTCGCCGCGCAACGTGCCGCAGAGTTGGCCACCGGAAGGCCTCCCCTCCTCATCGTGGAGGACGATGTCGCCTTCCTCCAGGAACTCGATATCGCCGCCATCGACCGTGAGGACCTGGTAGCCACGTTCCGCTGGCTCGGGATCACCACCTTGGGCGATCTCGCTCGGCTGCCCCGGTCTGCGATCGTCTCACGGTTCGGTACCGAGGGTATGACCGCGCATCGCCTGGCCAGCGGGGAGGATCGAGAGGTCCGGCCGCGGGCTCTCCCCGAGGACCTCGTCGTGGAGGAGCGCTTCGATCCGCCGCTCGACGACTTCGAACGGGCGTCCTTTGCGGCGCGAGCTCTCGCCAATCGCCTGGTGGCCTCCCTCGCTGGGAGGGGCGCCCATCGCGTGATCGTGGAGGCGGAAGCCGCGGACGGTACCGTTCGCAGCCGGACCTGGCGCAGCGCCGATCCCTTCGATGACGCCTCTCTCGCCGATCGGGTGCGGTGGCAGCTTCGGGCATGGATCGAAGGTGCAGGCGTCGGGGTGCGTGGTGGCCTGGCTGCCATCCGTATCCGGCCCGCAGACCTCTCCGGTACGGGACGGCAGATGGTCCTGAGCGAAGACGCCAGCAGCACTGCGGAGACGCGACGAGCGCTCACGGAGGTTCAGGCGATCGTGGGACCGGATGCGCTGCTCCAGGCGGTCCCTCAGGGTGGTCGCGATCCCGGTGAGCGGGTTGCATGGCACCGCTGGGACGAGTCTCCAGCGCCTGCAGTGCGCGATCCTGCCGCTCCTTGGCCCGGCAGGCTCCCGGCGCCGGCCCCGGCCCTGGTCCCCCCGACCCCGCAACCGTTGGCGGTGGAGTGGGATGAGGGTTTGCCGTCAGCGGTACGGCTGGGGAGCCGCTGGGTTCCCGTGCTCACGTGGGCGGGACCGTGGCGGAGCGTGGCCCGATGGTGGCATGACGGACACATCGTGGTGGATCGCTACCAGCTGGTGACGTCTGCCGGTGCGTTCCTGTGCGAAGTTCGCGATGGGACCTCGTGGCTCGTCGGGGTCTATGACTGAGCCCGCTCGCTGCGCCCGTCGTCGGTGCGCAGCTCCTCGTAGACGGCCAGCATGTCTTCGCGCACCGTCTTCATCAGCCGGACGGCGTCGTCTTTGATCGTCATCCCGTTGGTGTCGATTGGCGACAAGACCCGTACCTTGGCCGCAGCCGGGCGTATCAGCCATGCACCAGGGGGGTTGGCTTCGAACGTTCCGGCGACGACGACCGGGAGTACCGGCATCGCAGCGTCGATGGCGATGCGGAACCCTCCCTTCTTGAAGTCAGCCATCTCGCCCGTCCGGCTCCTCGTGCCCTCGGCGAACACGACCAGCGAGAAGCCACGGTCCCTGGCTCTGGCGACGCCTTCGTTGATCGCCTGGTGCGCCGAGATCCCAGCCGAGCGGTCGATCATGACGATCCCGACGACCTTCATCGCATGACCAACCAGGGGGATCTTCATCAACTCCTGTTTTGCGAGGAAGCGCAACGTCAGCGGCAACGACGTGAAGAGCACCGGGATGTCGAAGTTGGAGAGGTGATTGGACACCACCACGTACTGCTGGTCCGGATCGATGTCCTCGATGCCGGCGAGCTCGACTGTGACCGGGGGAATTCCGATGAACCGGCGGGCCCAGAACTGGATCACCCGATCGGAAGACGGCGGATCATGGCGGATGGAGCCGGCGATGGTGATCCACGCGGCGATGCCGAGCGTCAGCACGAAGAACAGCGGTACGAGCACCACGGTGCGCAGGGCAGCAACCAGCGAAGACATCGCGGTAGCGTACCCGGCCCGCCTCCCGGCGGGCCGCGGAGGGGACGGGTGAGGGCGATGCAACGGTTGACACGCGATCAGGCGGTCCGGCTCGCGCTGCGCGCTCAGGGGATGCGAGGGCGCCGGTTTGCAGGTTCGGCGGACGTTCGTCATTTCCGGCGTGCCTTCGGAGCGATGGGCGTGCTGCAGCTCGACTCGGTGAACGTTCTCGCCCGCTCCCATTACCTCCCGATGTTCTCGCGGCTCGGGCGGTACGGGAAGACCCGCCTCGATCGCTGGACGGCTCGCTCCGGCGAGCTGTTCGAGTACTGGGGCCACGAGGCCTCACTGTTGGCAGTGGAGGACCACCGCTGGTTCCGCTGGCGGATGCAGAACATGCGCCCGTGGTCCCGGGTTCGCCACATCGAAGAGGAACGCCCCGGTTTCATCGATGCGGTGCTCGACGAGGTGGCTGCGCACGGCCCGCTCCGGGTCGGCGACCTCGTCGACGCCGGAGACCGGACCGGGCCCTGGTGGGGCTACGCCCCAGGCAAGATCGCCCTCGAGTGGCTGTTCGCCACAGGGCGGATCACCGCGTATCGCGATGGGAACTTCACCAGGGTCTACGACCTTCCCGAACGAGTCCTCCCGGCCGCTGCGCTCGGTGGTCACAGCCCTGACCGGTCCGAGGCGTACCGGGAATTGCTCGGACGGAGCATCCGCCACCTGGGGGTTGCCACTGCCGCCGATCTTGCCGACTACTACCGCCTCCACGGTCCGACGGCGCGTCCCCTGCTGGCCGATCTGGCCGCCGAGGGGCGGCTCGGCGTCGTCGACGTACCCGGATGGAAGGGTCCCGTGTACGCCGATCCCGATGCTGCACTGCCGCGCCGGCGAGCAGGCACCGCCCTGTTGAGCCCGTTCGACCCGCTCGTGTGGAACCGCGATCGGGTGGAGCGGCTGTTCGACTTCACGTATCGCATCGAGATCTACGTGCCATCGGACCAGCGGATCTACGGGTACTACGTGTTGCCCTTTCTGCTCGACGGTCATCTCGTCGCCCGGGTCGACTTGAAGCTCGACCGCAAAGCAAATCGGCTCCTCGTGCGATCGGCCCACGTCGAAGAGGGCGCTGAGGTGAATCGCACCGCGACTGCCCTCAAGACCGAGCTCGAGACGATGGCGGGATGGCTCGAGGCAGACGAGGTCGTCGTCGAGCGTCGCGGCAATCTGGCTGGCGCGCTCGCGACTCCTTGGTGACGCGTCACAACGCGCAGGCGTCTCTCCGGTAGGTTCCGCTCTACGTGCTCCAGGGGGTGAGATGCGAATCGGGCTCATCGTTCAGCTCCACGGGTCGCCTGGTGGCTCGCCGCCGGCACCGACCTGGGAGAGCATCCACCGTTTGGCAGCGACCGCCGAGGTTGTGGGGTTCGACAGCTTCGTCTTCGAAGACGCCCTGCTGTACCGGGGATCCGAGGTGACGGACGGCGTGTGGGAGTCGGTCGCCGTGGCAGGCGCCGTGGCCGCGGTCACCTCGCGAATCGAATTCGGACAGTCAGTGATCAACGCCCCCTACCGGTCACCTGCATTGACGGCAAAGATCGCAGAGACGCTCGACGAGATCTCAGGTGGGCGGTACATCCTCGGAATCGGTGCCGGCAACACCGCAGACTCGGATTATGAGGCGTTCGGGTTCCCGACCGACCGGCGCTTCTCGCGTTTCGCCGAGGCGATCGAGATCATCCACGGTCTGCTGAAGGGCGGGAAGGTCGATTTCGAAGGCGCCTTCCACTCGGCGCGTGCTTCCGAGCTAGTCCTGCGCGGTCCACGTCCGCAGGGTCCACCCATCGTGATCGCTGCTGGAGGACCCAAGATGTTGCGCCTCGCTGCTCGGTACGGCGATGCCTGGAACTGGTGGACCGCTGACCTCGCGACTGCCGAGGAAACGCTGGGGCCGATCGTCGCAGAGCTGAATGGTGCCTGCGAGGAGGTCGGTCGAGATCCGTCGACGCTTCGCCGCACCGTCGACGTGTACTCCGTCGACCCTTCCGGCGGCGGAGGAGAGGCCATCGGCAAGCTCCTCACGGGGACGACTGCGGTGATCGCGGAAACGCTGCTCGGTCTCGGTGTCCTCGGCTTCGACGAAGTGCGGTGCGATGTCGTGCCGAACACCGCCGCAGCAGTCGAAGCGATGGCGGACGTCGTCAGCCGCGTGCAGGCCGGCTGAGTGGCCTCTGGGTCGCGACGGTCACAGGGATACGTCGAGAACGATGACTGCGGGTTCTCCCGGGACCACGGCCTGCGCCCCGGTCCGCCAGTCGACGATGGACAGGTCGCCGCTGGTGGCGTTTTGGAGTGCCAGGGCCTCGCCGTTGCGGACGAAGGCGATGGTTGTTGCCCGGTCGTCGAAGGGGAGCACACGGGGGACTCGACTGGCAAAGTCGATCACGGTGATCGAGGTGCGGCCGGCAGACGTGACTGTTGACAGGGCGACCCGGCCGCCGTCCCGGTCGATCAGCACGTCTGGCAGTTCGGCTGCGGTCCCGCCAAGTTCGAGAAGTACGTTCGTGAGCGAGATGTCGACCAGGGCGAAACCGTCGTGGGACGGGAACACGGCAAAAGGCATGTCTCCAGGCGGCGGGGTGGGACCGTCCCCCTCGACGAGGAGCTTGTCGCCGCCGGCAGTCACGATCGTGCCACCCAATCCGCGAACTGGCGCCCCGCTGGGATCGAGCACGACGGCATAGGGCACGCCGGCGACGGGCATCGTGACCGCAAACCCCCAGGAGCCAAAGCCGGCCAGCGTCGTACCGCGGGGCACGGCTGCTACCAGGTCCAGATCCTGAACCAGGTCGAGCTCCGCGATCCCAGCTGCGGTCCACAAGAACGTGCCGTGGTCTTCTACCGCGATGTAAGCGAACACGCCCTCGCGCGATGGATGCCAGGCGACACCGTCGACGCGGTCCGACACGAACGTGACCGAGGTGTGTCCGACCTGGCCCACCCACAGTGCCCCCCCCTGGCGGTACGCCGCAAAGACGCCTGTGGCGTCGAGCGTCACCGAGTCGACGGGAGCCGACACGGCATAGGTCCGAGCGGACCGGCGATCGGGGAACCACAGCCGGGCCGTCGTGGTCCCGTCCTCGTCCACGATGAGGCGCAGGGGACCGGTGTCCTGACCGAGGAGCTCGGTGAGTTTCGGCGGGGGAGGCAGGGTGCTCGTTGTGATGTTGGGAACCGCCCCAGAGGCGGCGAGACCCGCTTGGGTGGTCGCGGTGACGTCGATGGGGTCGCCGCCACCGAGTCCGAACACGAGCAGGATCACTCCGAGCACGGCAGCAATGGACGCGAACAGCACGACCCGAGGGGACGGGGTGTAGTGCGCCCGCCCTTGCGGGGGTCGTCCTTCGCCATCCGGCGGCAGATGACGGATGCGCTCGTCGCCGCCTTGCGGCGTCACGATGCCTCCATGGCGGCGGATGCTAGGCGACCCCCGGGGTCATCAAGGGAGGATCGGCCCGATGACGGCAGGGTCGTAGTTGTGCTGCGGTGGCGGTTCCGGAGGCGCCGGTGCGGGATCGGGTGCCACCAACGCGAATCCGCCGAACACCGTGATAGCCACGAGGGCGCCGACCCATGGTGCCGTGCGCTTGGGCCTCGGCCGTGGCGGCTCGTCGAGATAACGGATCGTCACAACCGTCGCATCGTACGCCGTGGGTAACGTGATTGGAACAGACGGGAGGGATGATGATCGGGTTCGAGGACAGAGTGGCGATCGTGACAGGGGCCGGGGGAGGGCTCGGGGAAGAGCACGCCCGTCTGCTGGCCGCGCGCGGAGCTGCCGTCGTGGTCAACGATCTCGGGGGCACGGTCCACGGTGAGGGTTCCAGCGCATCGGCGGCAGACAGCGTCGTGGCCTCGATCCGTGATGGCGGGGGTGAGGCCATCGCCGAATACAGCTCGGTGGCGACGGCCGGAGGAGGCGAGGCCATCGTCTCGCGGGCGCTCGACCAGTACGGCCGGGTCGACATCCTGATCAACAACGCCGGGATCCTGCGGGATCGGTCCCTGTCGAATATGACGACCGATGAGCTGTACGCCGTGCTCGACGTGCACCTCCGCGGCGCCTTCCACGTGACGAAGCCGGCGTTCACCCAGATGAAGGAGCAGGGATACGGCCGGATCGTCATGACGTCGAGCGCCTCTGGGTTGTTCGGCAACTTCGGGCAGACCAATTACGGCGCCGCCAAGGCCGGCCTCGTCGGCCTGATGAACGTCCTGGCCCTCGAGGGCGCCAAGCACGGAGTGAACGTCAACGCGGTGGCGCCGATCGCACGAACACGCATGACCGAAGAGCTTCTGGGTGATCTGGCCGAGCGCTTCGATGCGGCCTCTGTATCCCCGGCGGTTGCGTACCTGTGCTCCGAGGAGTGCGAGCTCACGGCAGAGATCTGGTCGGTCGGTGGCGGATCGGTCAGCCGGGTGTTCATCGGGCTCACCGACGGCTATCTCACCCGCGGGGACGGTCCCCTCACCGTCGAGGACGTCGCAGGCCATCTCGATGAGATCCGATCCGATCGCGACTACCTCATCCCGTTCTCGGCGCAAGATGAGTTCGCCAAGCTCGGCCCGAGGCTTCTGGCCTGACCCATCGACCGGCGGGACCGCGGTGATCGCAGGGACCGGACGGGTCGGCGGGTAATGTTGCGTCACGCAGAAGAGGTGAGGGCTATGGCCGAGTGGACCGACAGCACGGCGCTCATCGTGATCGACGTCCAGAAGGGCTTCGACGACGAAGCACGCTTCGGGGAGCGCAACAACCCGGAGTGTGAAGAGAACATCGCGCTCCTCCTCGTCGAGTGGCGTAGCGAGGGCTGGCCCGTGGTGTTCGTACGCCACGACTCGGAGGTCGCCGACTCTCCGTTGCGTCCCGGGACTCCGGGCAACGACTTCAAGGATGTGATGTCCGGAAGTCCTGACCTGCTCGTCACGAAGTCGACGCATTCGGCGTTCTACGGGGCCCCGGACCTGCATGCCTGGCTCCAGGAGAACGGCATCGCAGCGGTTGCGATCTGCGGAATCCAGACGAACATGTGCTGCGAGACCACGGCCCGTCAGGCGAGCGATCTCGGGTACGACGTCTTGTTCGTGATCGATGCGACACACACCTTCGACATCATCGCCGCCAATCACCAGGTGTACCGGGCGCGCGAAATCTCGCGCTACACCGCGCTCACGCTTCAGGCCGACTTTGCGCGGGTCGTGCAGACCCGGGAGCTCCTCGGCTGATCAGCGCAAGGGAATGACCCCTGCGGGGTCGATGAGCACGCCGACCTCGGTCCCCGCCTCGAGAGGCGCCTCCGTCGTGGTGGCAAGGGTGGGACCGCCCCCGACCTGGAGCGACACCTGGTAGGTCCCGCCGCGGAACCTGCTGGCGACCACCGTGGCACGTCGGCCGCCGCCACCGGGTGCCAGCGAGACGGCGGCGGGGTCGATGGCAACGTGACGGGTGTCGTCCGGGCTGGTGATCCAGCCCGCCGCTTCGCCGGCTGCCAGGACGTTCGCCATTCCCAGGAACCGAGCGTTGGCCACCGTCCCAGGATCGGCCCACAGGTCCTCCGGCCTCCCGGAGCGTTCGATGCGCCCCGCCATCATCAAGGCGACCCGGTCGGCGACCGCAAAGGCCTCATCCCGATCGTGCGTGACGTACACGGCGGTGGTTCCCAATCCGGCAAAGATCGCTCGCATGTCGGTGACGAGCTGGTCGCGTAACGTGCGATCGAGTGCTCCCAACGGTTCATCGAGGAGCACCAAGCGTGGTGACGGTGCCAGGGTTCGTGCCAGTGCTACCCGCTGCTGCTGGCCCCCAGAAAGCGTTCCCACCGACCGGTCACCGAGTCCTTCCAGATCCACCAGCGCCAGCATCTCGGCGACCCGGTCGTGCACCTCGCGTTCTGGGAGCCGACGCATGTGCAATCCAAAGGCGACATTGCCGGCGACCGAGCGATGGGGGAACAGGGCGTAGTCCTGGAACATCAATCCGAAGTTGCGATGGTGCACGGGGAGGCGGGTGACGTCGTCAGCGGCCCACGCAATCGAGCCTGCGGCGATCGGCTCGAGCCCGGCGATGGCCCGCAAGAGCGTGGTCTTGCCGCAGCCCGATGGGCCCATCACGCCAAGGACGGTGCCACCGGGGACTTCGAAGGTCGCCCCATCGACCGCAGTCGCGGATCCGAAGGTGACGGTCAGGGCATCGACGGTGAGCATCAGAACTCGCCTCCGCCGAGAGGGCGCAGCCGTTCGATCGCGAGGACGGCGATGCCGGTCAGCAGCATCAGCACGACGCTGAGCGCCATCGCCCGGCCGAAGCTCGACGCTCCCGGCAGGCCGAGGAATCGGAAGATGGCGACGGGAATCGTGGCCGATACCGGGCGGGCGATGAAGGCGGTTGCGCCGAACTCGCCGAGTGACACGGCGAAGGCAAACGCGGCTCCGACGAGTGCCGCCCGGGTGACGATCGGCAGATCGACTTCCCTCCACGCCCGTCCCGGGCCGGCTCCGAGCACGGCGGCTGCCTCGCGCAGCCGCTCCTGGACGGCCCGCATCACCGGCAACGTGGAGCGAACGACGAACGGAATGGCAACGAGGGCATGTGCGATGGGGATGATGAGCAACGATGTGCGCAGGTCGACAGGCCGATCAAGTGCGATGAGAAAGCCGAAGCCGAGGGTCACAGCGGACGTTCCGAGCGGCAGCATCAGTGCGGCATCCATGGCCCCGCCGACGCGCGAGTGGCCGTAGGCGACAGACGCCGCAGCCATGAGGCCGATCAGGACGGCAATCACGACCGCGGCTGAGGCGAACGCCAAGGAGTTGCCGACGGCCTCCGCGGTCGGGATGAACAGCGCCGTCTCGGACGAGTCCGCCAGGGCCTGGTAGTTCCCGAAACCGATTCCGCTCGCGGTGCGCGCCGAGCGCACGACGAGCACAGCCATCGGGGTGACGAGGAAGAGGGCCATGAACGCCACGGTCGCGGTCACCAGCGCCCGCTCTCCTGTGGTGCGCATGGGTTGGAGGACTTCGCCGACGGGGCGCAGCGGCAGCTCGCGGCGCTGCCGGGCCGCCAGGCGCCCGAAGACGATGAGCAGACCACCGACGGCGATGAGCTGGAGAACGGCGAGCGTGGCGGCGACGTCGAGACGCAGGAACGCGGTGGTCTGGCGCCAGATCTCAACCTCGATGGTCGCCAGACGCGTTCCGCCGAGCACCAGCACGACGCCGAACGAGGTGAACGAGAACAAGAACACCAGGCTCGCTGCGGAGAGCACTGCAGGTTGCAGCAGCGGCCAGGTGACCTCGCGAAACGCCCGCCAGCGCCCGGCACCCAGCGTCCTGGCGGCGTCCTCGAGCCGAGGGTCGAGCTGCTCCCAGAACGAGCCGACGCCCCGAACCACGATGGCGTAGTTGTAGAAGACATGGGCGAGGAGGATCGCCCACACGGTTCCAGACAGGTCGATGCCCAGCGCGCCAGAAGGGCCCAGGAGCGCGAGAAACGCCGTGCCGACGACAAGCGTCGGCAGGACGAACGGAACGGTGGCGACGGCGCGCAACAGGGTGCGCCCGGGGAAGCGGTAGCGAGCGAACACGAAGGCCGTGGGCAACCCAACGGCCAGGGTCAGCAGCGTGGAGGCCGCAGCCTGTGCGACCGTGAACGCAGCCACGCCCCGGATTCGAGCGTTCGTGATGACTTCGCTCACGACCCCGAGCCCGGCCTGCCCCTCAGCGCCGACGCTTCGCCAGACGATCGCCGCCAGGGGATAGGCGAAGAAGTAGAGGAGGAACGCTGCCGGGATCCCCACGAGAGCGATCCGCGCAACGCGGGCGGCGGCGGTCGAGGAGCTCAGCGCATGATCTCCGTCCACTCGGCGATCCAGCGCTGCCGGTTGCGGTCGATGCGGCCCGGGTCCATCACCGCCGGGTGGTCGGGCACCGTGGTGTGCTCGGCGAAGAGTGCGGGTAGTGCGGCGTCGGGTCGCACCGGGAACACGAACATGGTCAGTGGGATGTCCTCCTGGAACGCTATGCCGATGAAAAAGTCGATCAGCTGCTGCGCAGCGGCACCGGCGTCCGATCCGGCCAGAATCCCGACGTACTCGATCTGGCGGAAGCAGCCGTCGGTGATCACGCCGGTTGGCGCTTCGCTGAGTTCCCCGAACAGCACTTCGGCCGGAGGAGACGACGCATAGGACACGACGAGTGGCCGGGTACCTTCACCGGCGCCGCCGGAGAACTGGCCGTAGTAGGCCTCCTCCCATCCTGCGGTCACGGCGATGTCGTTGGCCCGCAGGTCGGTCCAGTAGTCGTGCCAGTCGTAGGCGGTGTCCTCTCCGAAGACGGTGATCGTGGCCAGGAGGAACGCCAGGCCTGGGGTCGACGTGGCCGGATCCTCGACCACGAGCATGCCCCGGTACGCCGGATCGGTGAGGTCGGACAGCGACTCGGGCACCGGGAGGCCTGGTGCGGCGAAGGCCGCGCGGTCGTAGTTGAGGCAGACGTCTCCGACGTCGACCGGCGTCACCGGGTCGCCAGGCACCAAGAGTCCGGCGTCGAGCAAGTCGGCGCCTGGCGGCCGGTAGGCCGTGAAGATCCCGGCGTCGACCGCGCGTGACAGCAGCGTGTTGTCGACGCCGAACAGGACGTCCGCCAACGGGTTGTCCTTCGTGAGGATGGCCTGGTTCACCATGGTGCCGCCGTCCCCTGCGCGCAGGATCTCGACGGTGATTCCGGTCTCGTCGGTGAACGAGGCGAGCACCTCTTCTGACACGGCGAAGGAGTCGTGGGTCATCACGACGATCGAGTCCTCCCGGCTCGAGCAGGCAACCGCCACCGCGGTGACGACCACACCGAGAGCGAGCCACCGAAGGCGTTTCGTCACGATGGGCCTCGCTCATGAATCGTCACCAGCATCCCCGCGACCACGGCGACCATCGCCGCGTCTCCCACAAGCCGATTACTGATGCCGCGGGTGGTGCCGAAAGCGAGTGTGGTGTCGTTCAAGGGCCAGGCGAGGCCACTCGTGGTCACTCCGTGCACATCGCCGCCGAGCGGTACCAGGGACGCCAGGTCACCGGGTTGCCCGCTGATCGTGACCGGCGCCCCGGGGCGGCAGGGGCGCACGGTTGCGGTCGAGGAGTGCCATTCGACCCTGGTGTGTGCCAGCAGTGGTCCTGCGAGCAGCGTGGCGTTGCCCAGCAGATGGTCGAAGCGACCGCCCCATCCGCCGAGCACGATGATGTGGTTTGCTCCGTGGTCGATGGCGAAGGTGACCGCGAGCTCGAGGTCCGTTGCGTCCTTGTCGACCGGGTGCTCGTCGACGGTGACGCCCGCCGAACGAGCGGAGGCGAGCGCCGCGGCTTCGACGCTGTCGAGGTCGCCGACCACCACGTCGACCTCGAGGTGCAGGTCTGCGGCGAGGTGCAGCCCAGAGTCGGCCGCGATCACCAAGGCATCTCCCGGGAGGTCTGGTGCGGCACGCAGGGGTGCTCCACCGGTGAGAACGATGGCGATGGGGGAGTCCACTGGCTTCCTCCGCTGGCATTACCCAGATCAGGTTCGTCGGGTCGGTGGGCATCGGCCCACCCTCTCAGCTCGGCCCGCCCGAGCTCCCCGGTTGTGGGATGTCGGCACCAAGGGTAGCGCGGCCCTCGCCTCGCCGGGGCGCTGGTACCTATCGAGCTGGGGGTTGACATGACATCATGATGATGTCATAATGATGTCAGAACGAGGCCACAGTGCCATCAAGGAGGGACGATGATGTGGTACAACAACCCAGACGCCGTAGCGGCGATGATTGCCGCCAGGCAAGAACAGCACCGTGATCAGAGGCGCCTGCTGCGCCTGGTGCCGTCCGGACGTTGAGTCGAGCGAGAACGAGCAGGAGCCCATGGACATCGACGGTGTGGTGCGCGAGATCGAGGGAACGGTCGAAGCCCAGCTTCGACTGGCCGGGGATGATGCGGTGATCACGGAGGCCGCCGAATCGCTGCTCGCCGCCCTCGATCCGGCCATCCGCCAGGCTGTGGGTCGGATGGCCGAGCAGGCAGCCACGGAGGTGACGGCTCAGCTCGGGGAGCAGACGGTCGACGTGGTCATGTCAGACGGCGAGCCGACGCTTGTGGTCCGGACCACGCAGGAGGCCGTGACGGTCTCTACGGAGGACCTCGAAGCCCGCATCACGGTCCGTCTGCCGGCCGAGCTGAAGGAGCACCTCGAGCTCGCAGCCGGGGAACATGGCGACTCGGTGAACACGTTCGTCGTGAAGACCCTGTCTGCGCGCTCCAAGCGGAAGACCACCTCCAACAAGTTCAAGGGAACGATCCAAACATGACGCAGCTGGAGCGGTCCTTCGAGGTCAAGGGACGGCCGCAACTCGAGGTGACGATCCCTGCGGGCCATGTCGTGATTCGGGAGGACTCTTCGGTGACGATCACGGTCACCGGCAGCGACCGGGCGCTCGATGCCATCGAGATCGAACAGTTCGGGTCGATGGTCAGTGTGCGCATGACCCGCTCCGGGCGGCGCATGTTCATGCGCAACACCGACGTCTCGGTCGGTCTTCCTGCCGGCGCAGACATCCTCATCAAGACCGGATCGGGCGACGTCGAGATCGGGGTTGCGATCAACGACCTCGAGGTCAAGGTGGGTTCAGGCGACGTTCGGGTGTCTGCGCCTGTGGCCGACGCCCTCATCAAGTCGGCCTCAGGCCACATCGTCGTCGATCAGGTCGGCATGGCCCAGGTGACCGCGGCTTCCGGCGACATCCGCATCGACAAGGCGAATCGCGATGTGGTGGCCAGCACCGCATCCGGCGACGTGGTCCTGGGATCGTTCGACCGCGATGCCACGTTGAAGTCTGCGTCGGGCGATCTCTCGGTCGGCGTTGTCGACGGTGACGAGCTGAATGCCAAGACGATGTCCGGCAACATCCGCATCGGGCTCCCCACGGGCCTGAGCGTCGATGCGACCCTGCAGTCCTACTCGGGATCCATCCGCAACGAACTAGAGCCGGCAGACGGCGACGTCACCCGGAGCGCTCGCATCCGGGCGAAGACGCTGTCCGGCGACATCGTGCTCCGTTCGGCCTAATTGCCGTCCGCGCCCGCGCGGCGATAGCTTGCCGCCATGGCGTTCGATGTGACGGAGCTGATCGGGGCGGCACGTTCGTGGCCAGACCATGGCGAGCGCCGACCCCTCGTCATCGGCATCGCCGGCGGATCCGGTTCGGGAAAGACCACGATCGCCCAGACCGTGCAGGAGTCAGTCGGACCAAGATCGGCGGCGTTGATCGCCCATGACGCGTACTACCGAGACCAGGAGCACCTCAGCTTCGAAGAGCGGACGCGGATCAACTACGACCACCCCGACTCGCTCGAGAATGAGCTGCTCGCAGAGCACCTCCGCTCGTTGCGCTCAGGACAGGCCATCGACCGCCCTGTCTACGACTTCACCACGCACACCAGGACCGGAGACACGGTGCGCGTCGAGCCTCAGGCGGTGGTGCTCGTCGAGGGCATCCTCGTGCTGGCGGAGCCGGAGCTGCGGGAGCTGTTCGATCTGCGCATCTACATCGACACCGACGCCGATCTGCGGCTCATGCGGCGGATGCAACGTGACATCGTGGAGCGAGGGCGCACCATCGATTCGGTGATGCACCAGTATGAGAAGACGGTGCGCCCGATGCACCTGCAGTTCGTCGAACCGTCGAAGCGCTACGCCGACATCATCGTTCCAGAGGGATACAACCCGAGAGCGGTCGGCACCGTCACCTCGATGATCCAACACTTCCTCGCGGGTCGGAGCGCAGTTCCTCGCGAAGACTGACGAGTTCCTCCATCACGGGAATCGTGCCGTGATCGGCGAACAACCGGTGACCCTTGGCCGAAGCGTGGAACAAGTCACCTGCGAAGGTCTCGAGGTCGTTCTCGAATCCGGCCCACTGGGGCCCCCAGGCGATGGTCTTGCGGGTTCGAGGGAAGGGATGGATGGCTCTGGCGATGGCGCGATCGAAGGACCGGCCGCGGACCCGAACGACGCCGCGGGTGAGCGCAGGCAGTCGGGGGATCGTTCCGAGGTCACCGATCCCGGAGCATCCGACGACACTGATCCGGTCGTTCAACACCGTGACCACCTCGCGGTATTGCCGCTCGAACCGCGACACCGGCGTCCCTCGGAGCGCGTCGTTGCCGCCCATCGCAAGCCACACGATGTCGGGTTCGGTGGCGAGTGCCCGCTCGAGCTGGTCGTCGATGATGTCTTGGATCCGGCTGCCCCCAGCGGCGACGATGACCAGGTCGACGCGATAGCGGTCGGACAGATGCAGCGCCGTGCGTTGTGCCCAGGCGTCTTCGAGCGGGTCGACTCCGGGTGCCGTCACCGAGGAGTCGCCCATCACCGTGATGCGCAGCGGCGGGAGGTGCTGATCGCCGAACACACCAGAGGGGTCCTGGTCTGGGAGGTAGGGGAGGTCGGAACGGTTGATGGCGTGGTACATCTGACCGGCAAGGATGCCGCCGATCGTGAGCGGCGAGCGGAGATACTTCCATGCGGCTTGCACGCGGTTCACCCCCTGGCCGAGCAGACGATTCTATGCGAGGGCCGTGACGGAGCCGACGGTGATGAGCAAGCCGGCGACCGCCGGAGTCACACGTTGAAGCGGAAGCGGATCACGTCGCCTTCCTGGACGACGTAGTCCCGGCCTTCGACGCGCATCGCGCCGGCCTCCTTGGCACCCTGCTCGCCGTGTGCGGCGACGTAGTCCTCGTATGGGATCACTTCGGCGCGCACGAACCCTCGTTCGAAATCGGTGTGAATCTGCCCGGCTGCAGCCGGCGCCTTCGTACCGCGCCGCACCGTCCACGCCCGTGCTTCCGTCTCCATCGCAGTGAAGAACGTCTCCAGCCCAACGAGCCGGTACGCCGCGTGGATGACCGTCTCGAGACCGGGCTCGTCCAGGCCGTACTCGGCGAGCATCGCGTCGCGGTCTGTCGGATCCAGCTGTGCCAGCTCGGCCTCGAGGGCGCCCGTCAGGGCGACGACGCCGGCCCGCTCAGCCTCCGCATACTCGGCGACACGCGCCACCCACGGGTTGTCGTGGAGTTGGTCATCGGCCACGTTGGCGACGTACATCAGCGGCTTCGCGGTGAGCAGGAAGAGATCCCGCACAGCGATGCCCTCCGTGCTCGCGAGCTCCATCGACCGGACGGGATGGCCGGCGGCGAGGTGGGCGTGGACCCTCTCGAAGATCGTGACGCTCGCCTGGGCCTCCTTCTCTCCGGCCCGGGCGCGTCGTTGCGCCTTGGCGATGGCCCGCTCCACCGTCTCGAGGTCCGCCAGGCCGAGTTCAGTGTCGATGGTCTGGATGTCCGCAATCGGGTCGATGGTGCCCGCGACGTGCGTCACGTTGGGGTCCTCGAAACACCGCACGACGTGCGCAATGGCGTCGATCTCGCGGATGTGGTGGAGGAACTGGTTGCCCAAGCCTTCGCCCTGGGACGCACCTGCCACCAGTCCGGCGATGTCGGTGAATTCGACAACGGCTGGCACCGCACGCTGCGGCCGAGCGATCTCGACGATCTGGTCGAGACGGGAATCGGGAACCACCGCGACACCCACGTTCGGGTCGATCGTGCAGAAGGGATAGTTGTCAGCCGCGACGCCGGCCCCCGTCATCGCGTTGAAGAGGGTGCTCTTGCCGACATTGGGGAGGCCCACGATGCCGCAGCTGAAGCCCATTCAGTCCGCCCGGAGTGCGAGGAGCGCCGAAGGATACGGAGCAGCGACCAGAATCGACGTTGTGATCGAACTTCCCGGCTTCCTGGTGGCCTGGCTGGAGCGCCAGATCGGTGCCGCGGTTGGTGACGTCTGCCCCATTCCGGGAGCGGGCACTCCACCGCAGCTCGTACCTGCGATGGCGGTGGTGTGATGGACCGGCTCGTCGAGATGATCGAGGCCAGCGATCTGGCCGCGCTGACTCGCCATGTCGACGCAACGGCGGTCGGCGGAGACTGGGAGGCCTTGGTCGACATCGTCGAGCGATGCACTGAGGCAGTGTCCCGCGGGAAACAGGTGTGGGCGGTGGCCCAGTACGCCGAATACCGGCTTGCCCTGGAGGCGCCGGCAGCGTACGCCGGGTCGGTCGTCGGCGATGACCGGGGCGGGAGCGCGCTCGGTCCGCTGTGGGAGGTGGCCGCAGCGACGCACACGTGGGAAGAGCTCGAGCCGCATCTCGGGGCTCCGACGAGCCGGGCGTTGGCTGCACACGAGCGCGTCGTGCGCGGCGATGCCATCACGTCGGCAGACATCGACGATCGGATCCTCGAGCTGCCCTTGCGGTTGCTCGATTGGGAGCCGCAGTATCCCCTGGCCGAGTATCGGGCCGATGGTGCCGACTTCCCGCTCGCGGTCCCGAGCCTCGAATGGGTCGAACTGCCCGATGCGGGTCGGCGTGTCGAGCGCGACGATGTCACCGAAGCCATGCTCGATCTGGTGAAGCCGTGGTGGGATGAGTCGTCGGGTCATGCCGTCGCGGCTGCGGTGGCCGGCGACGTCGTCGACGCCATCCGCAGCCTGGGCCCGCGTCGAGCCCGCGTGGCCCGGGTGACGCCCGGTGAAGCGCTGGCGGCCATGGCCTGGGCAGGAGCCAGCGGGGGGGCCTACGGCAGGCGCCGGGGGACTCCGGTCGGCCGCGCCGGCGTCTGGTGGATCCTGGGATCGCTGCTCGGCTACGAAGAGCCCCCAGACGATCCGACGTGGGGGAGGGAGGCTGCCGAACTCGAGTGGTGGGTGTGGGACCCGGGAGATCGGGTAGGAGGCTGGTCGCTCCATATCGGTGTGCATGATCCTGAAGATGGCCTAGCGTTCGTGCTGAGCGCCGTGGACATGAGATGAGCGAACGCCGGAGGCACCCCGTCCTCGCTGCATTCCTGTCGGCTCTGGTGCCTGGCCTGGGCCAGTTGTACGCGGGACGCATTCGGCGCGCCCTGGTGTTCTTCCTCCCCGCCCTCGCCCTCCTCGTGGGAGCGATCGTGTTGTACGACCGGGGAGCGGTCGGGATCCTCGAACTGGCGGTGCAACCCAACGTCCTGCGCGGCGTGTTGATCATCGATGCGCTCGCCCTCGTGTGGCGGGTCTGGGCTGCGGTCGACGCCTACGTCGTCACCGCACCTCCCGAACAGCGCACGGAGGTGTCGAAGGCGCTCCTCGTCGTCCTGGTCGTCTTCGTCGCCATCCCCCACGTGGCCTCTGCGGTCCCCGCGTATCGGGGACTCACCCTCGTGGAGAACGTCTTTGCCGCGCCCGTCGACGCCGTCGAGGTCGTGCCCCCTCCCCAACCGACGTTGCAGGTACTCGTCGAGTTCGACAACGCCCCTGACCCGCAGCTGTTCTATGAGTGGTACGACCCGATCGAGCGATCGACGCGCAATCTGATCTTCCGTAAGGGAGTCGGCGACCCCGATGCAATCGACGCACTCGTCGACATCCTGCACCCGCCGTCGATCGTCGATGCTCCGTTCCTGCCCTTCGAGGAGCGGGTCGATCCTGGCAGGCTCACGATTCTCCTCGTCGGCGGCGATGCCGGGCCCGGCAGGTCAGGCCTGCGTACCGACACGATGATGGTTGCCACGATCGACACGGACACGGGCCAGGCTGCGATCTTCGGCATTCCGCGGAACTTCAAGTACATCCCCGTGCCGGCTCACATGCGCGGCGTGTGGGAAGACATGGAGCGCAGGGCGATCGAGGAGACCTGGACGGACCTGGACGAGGACGGATTCCCCGACCAGTGGGTCGATCTCGATGGCGACGAGATCCCCGATGAGCCGGAGTTCGAGTCGTGCGACTGCTATCCCGAGATGCTCAACACGGTTCACGCCCAGACGAGCGGATGGACCCGGTCGTATCCCAACAGCCCCGATCCCGGCATGTCCGGCCTGCGCGATGTCCTCCAGACCATGCTCGGCATCAACATCGACTACTACATCCTCGTCGACATGGCCGCGTTCGTGCGCGGGATCGATGTCATCGGCGGAGTCACGGTGATGGTCCAAGAACCGCTCCACGTGACGGTGTCTGCGCCGTGGGAAGGTGCGGAGAAGGCGTCGGTGAACGTCGAGCCCGGCATCAACCACCTCGATGGGTTCGAAGCGCTGGCCTTCTCGCGTTGGCGGTGGGGGTCTTCCGACTACGCGCGGATGGAACGGCAGCGCTGCCTGGTGCGGTCCGCGGTTGCTCAGGCCGACCCGTTCACCCTGCTACGCAACTTCGGTGAGATCGCAGACATCATCGAGGAGTTCGTCGTCACCGACATCCCCGTCAGCTTCCTCCCAGACGTGGTGCGGGTGGCCGGCAAGATCGACTTCGCCAACATCGCCACCGTCGGCTTGGTGCCTCCTACGTACCACAACGACCGTGCTCCCGGCGGCTACCCGATCCCCGATGTGGGCAAGATCCGATGGAAGGTCGGCAAGGTCCTCGTGGAGGGTGCCCCCGCCCAGAGCTCCACAGGCGACAGCGAGTGCGGCATCTGAGCACCGTTCAGACGTGGGGGGCGACCTCTTCTGCGAGCTGATCGAGCACCTCGATCTGGCGGGCCGTCCCCAGCGTGGCGAAGTGGGAACGTGCCATGAGCCGCACGGGGACCCCGGCCCGGTCCGTGACAGCCTTGAGGCGCTCGACGATCTGTTGTGGCGATCCGGTCACGGCGACGTGCTCCATGCCCTCTGCGAGATCGGCGGTGAGCGGTGGTGCTGGCGGCACCGGGCCGCGTCGGGATGCGGATGCGGCCATGTCTGAGTACTTCCAGCGCTGGTGCCAGACGTGGGGGAGCGCCTCTGCGAGATCTGTGGTCGGGAAGACGACGGCGTAGTAGATCCACTCGAATTCGCCGGGGTCCCGCCCGACGCGTTCCATCTCGCGCGTGGCGACCTCGATCTGGTGGACGAAGCGGTCGGGAGTCGCGTTGGAGAAGAACCCGTCCGCGTGGCGCGCCGCCCTGCGTACTGCGGCGTCGACCGTCCCGCCGACGATCACGGGAATGCGTGCCTCCGGAACGGGTCGGACGCCGACCTCGGGGAACGAGTAGACGTCACCGTCCCACCGGAAGGGCTCGCCGGTCCAGGCGGCTGGCAAGATCTGCAGGATCTCTTCCATGGCCGTGCCCCGGCGCCCGATGTCGACGCCGAGCGCGGCGTATTCGATTTCCGACCAGCCAAGGCCGAGACCGAGCTCGAGGCGCCCGTCGCTGAGGAGCGCCACCGTGGCGGCGTCCTCGGCAAGCCGGAGCGGGTGATACAGCGGGGCGAGGACGACCCCGGTCCCGATGCGGATCGTGCTCGTGGCCTCGGCGAGCGCCGCGGAGAGCACGAGGAGGCTGGGCATGTACCCGTCGTCGACGAAGTGGTGTTCCGTGGTCCACACCGAGTCGAGGCCCTTGTCCTCGGCGCGCACGGTGAGGGCGACGGCCTCGCGGTACACGTCGCGCCAGGTGCGGGGGTCGTTCGGTGCTCGCTGGCACGAGATCAGACCGAAACCGAGCGGCATGGAACGGCCTCAGCCTGCCAGGCTCGCTCTGGCGGCCTCAGGGTCGTCGACGGTGACGGCGAAGTGGAGGCCTTCGGCGTTGGAGTGCAGCAAGTAGATGGTGTCGATGTTGACGCCGGCGTGGGCGAGCTGTTCCGTCAGTGCCGCCAGACTGCCTGGCTGGTTGGGGAGGAACGTGTCGAGGACTGGACGCTCGTCGTAGCGCACACCGGCCGCGTCGAGGACGTGCCGGGCGGCTGCGTCGTCATCGACCATGAACCGGAGCAGGCTCTCTCCGTTGTTGGCAACAGCGGCGAGGGTCTCGATGTTGACTCCGGCGTCCGCGAGGTTTCTGGCGAGCGCTGCAAGTTGCCCGGGACGGTTGGCCAGCGTGATGGAGAACTCCCGCATTCCTTCATCCTACGCACCGGGATGAGGGGCGTGACCGGTCAGCCGGCGCGGCCGTTGCCGACGAACTCGGGGTCGTCGACGGCGATGGCGAAGCGCAGCTCGTTGTTCCCGGACTCGAGGAGATAGAGCGCCTCGATGTTCGTGCCGGCCGCGGCGAGGGCGTCTGCGAGCTCGGCGAGGGCCCCCGGCTTGTCGGTGACCGTCGCGCTCACAACGCGACGCTCGATGAAACTCAATCCGGCGTCGCGGAGCACCGATCGGGCGCGTCGGTCGTCGTCGACGACGAGGCGGATGTATCCCTCGTCTCCAATCGTCACCGCGCTCAACGTGCGGATGTTGATCTGCGCGGAGCCGAGCTCCTTGGCGAGGTGGGCGAGTTGACCGGGGCGGTTGGGCATGTCTATGGAGAACTCGATCATCGGGCAATCGTACCGGAGCGCGCGCTGCCGTGCTCCGGGAGATTCCCTCCTCTTCGCCCGACGCAACCAATCGAACACATGTTCGATTAGGATCGATGGGTGACCCGCTACGCCGAGCTGCACTGCCACACCAACTTCAGCTTCCTCGATGGGGCGGCGCATCCCCATGAGCTGGTGCAGCGGGCCGCCGATCTCGGCTACACGGCTCTCGGTGTGACCGATCACGACGGGTTCCGCGGGGTGGTCGGTGTGCATCGGGCGGCTCGGGCGCTCGGGATGCCCGTCGTCTACGGCACGGAGGTCGGGATGCCCCGTGTCGACGGTGTGCCGGCGCCAGATGAGCCCTCGCAGCCGTCCCCTGCCGCTCCGGTACTGGCCGCTCCGGTACTGGCCGACCCGGTACCACGTCGCGGCCGCATTCGCCGCCATCACGGGGCCAAGCCGGCCGAACGCCGGGAAACGGATCACCTCGTGCTGCTCAGCTCCAGTCCCGAGGGGTACGCCGCACTCGGCCGGTTCGTCACCCAGGGTCAGTACCGCGGCCGCAAGGACGTTCCGCAGTACTCCTACGGCGATCTCGAGGAGGCGGCACGAACAGGCGATCTGGTGGCGCTCACCGGGTGCCGCAGCGGGGCGGTGCCCGCCGCCGCGGGACGTGGCGATCGGGAGGAGGCGATCATGGCGGCCCGCCGTCTCCAGGCGATCTTCCCGGATCGGCTCTACGTGGAGCTGTGGCACCACGGAATGCCAGAGGACGACCCCCGCAACGACCTGCTCACCGAGGTCGCTCAGGTGGTAGGACTGCCGACGATCGCAACCAACAACGCTCACTACGCCGATCGCGGTGACGCCGACCTCTCCGAGGTGCTGGCCGCAATAGGAGGGCGGCGCAGCCTCGACGAAGCGGATGGGTTCCGGCCGGCCACCGATCTGCGGTTTCTCCGTGACCCGGCGGACATGGCCGCCCGCTTCACCCGCTACCCGGGTGCGGTGGCGCGTGCCGCGGAACTGGGAAGCGCCCTCGCCTTCGACCTCGACCTGCTGGCTCCGGAGCTTCCCGACTTTCCGATGCCTGGAGTGTTCACGACCGAAGACGAGTACCTGCGCCACCTCGTCATGGAGGGAGCGCGCATGGTGTATCCCGGTTCCGGGCCGGGAGGGGTCAGCAGGGAGGCGCACGCCCGTCTCGAACACGAACTGGCGGTGATCGGCGAGCTGGGGTTTGCCGGGTTCTTCCTGGTTGCGCACGACTTCGTGTCGTTTGCCCGCACACGAGACATCTACTGCCAGATTCGGGGCTCAGGCGCCGACTCGGCGGTGTGCCGGTGTATCGGGCTCACCAGGGTCGACCCCATCCGGCTCAACCTGCCGTTCGAGCGCTTCTTGTCCGAGGAGCGGGGACGCCCTCCCGACATCGACATCGACTTCGAAGCCGAGCGCAGGGAAGAGGTCATCCAGTACTGCTACCAGAAGTACGGGAGGGACCGGGCGGCCATGGTGGCCAACGTCATCACCTATCGGGCACGCTCGGTGCTCCAGGACGTCGGCAAGGCGTTCGGTCTCACCCAGGCGCAGGTGAACGGTCTCACCCGATACCTCGACACCCGCAGTCCCAAGGCATTGCGTGACGAGATCGACCTTCCTGCCGGTCTCACCGCGGACCTCATCTACGACGTGTGTTGGCGTCTCGACGGCTTCCCCCGCCACCTGGGGATCCATTCGGGCGGGATGGTGGTGTCACAGCAGCCGCTGTGGCGGGTGGTACCGCTCGAGTGGGGCCGCATGGAGGACCGTTCCATCCTGCAGTGGGACAAGGATGCCTGCGCCGCGATGGGGATCGTCAAGTTCGACCTGCTGGCGCTCGGCGCCCTCAACGCGCTGCACCTCTCCGTGGATGCCATCCAAGAGGCTCATGGCGTTGCCATCGATCTTTCCACGATCCCGCAAGAGCCCGTGGTGTATGACATGCTCACCAAGGCGGATACCGTCGGCGTCTTCCAGGTGGAGTCGCGAGCACAGATGGCGACCCTGCCGAAGATGAAGCCGCGTACGTTCTACGACCTCGCCATCGAGGTGGCGCTCATCCGCCCAGGGCCGATCCAGGGCCATTCCGTGCACCCGTTTCTGCGACGGCGCAACGGGGAGGAGCCGGTGCGCTACCCCCACCCCAGTGCGGAGCCCATCCTCGCCAAGACGCTGGGGGTCCCCGTGTTCCAGGAGCAGCTGATGGAGCTGGCCCGGGTGTGCGCCGGATTCACGCCTGGCCAGTCGGACCGTCTGCGCCAGGCGATGACCCACAAGCGCTCAGACGAGGCGATGGCACAGCTGCGCGACGAGGTGTATCGCGGCATGGCGGGCCGCGGGGTCACCGGGGCGGCAGCAGACGAGATCTGGGACAAGCTCCAGGGGTTCGCCTCCTTCGGCTTCCCCGAGTCGCACTCGGTGTCGTTCGCCTACATTGTCTACGCTGCCTCCTGGCTCAAGTACCACTGGCCTGCCGAGTTCTTCTGCGGCCTCCTCAATGCCCAGCCGATGGGCTTCTACTCGCCGAACTCGCTCGTCCAGGACGCCATGCACCATGGCGTGGTCGTACTGCCCCCCGACATCAACGTGTCGCAATACGATTGCGCCATCGAGCCGTATCCGTGCGACGTCGACGAGACGAGCGCCTACCTCGACATGGAGTGGCGCCGCGGCCGGGGGGCCATGGGTGATCCGGCCAGGAGCTCGGTAGCGCTGCGACTCGGGCTGCGGTACGTGCGCAACCTGGGCGAGGCCGAGATCTCCCGTATCGAGGCGGCGCGGCTCGTGGGTGGTTCGTTCAACTCTGCCGAAGAGCTGGCACAGCGGACCGGGCTTCCGCTCGATGCCTATGAAGGGCTGGCCGCGAGCGGCGCTCTGGAGCCGCTTGGCCTCGGAAGGCGGCCGGGGATGTGGGCGGCAGGATCGCTCGCCGAGCTGGGACCGGATCGCCTGGCACTGCCGACCGGTGCTGTGGCACCGAGCCTTCCCGAGATGACGCCGCCGACGGAGATGGAGGCAGACCTGTGGTCGACCGGGATCTCCGTGGTGCACCCAGTGTCGTTCATTCGCGACCGGCTCGACACCTCGGGGTGCCTGCGGATCGCCGACGCCTTGCGGCTGCGGTCGCACGGGACACGGACGAAAGTGGGTGGAGTCATCACCCATCGCCAGCGGCCAGGCACCGCCAACGGGGTGCGCTTTCTCAACCTCGAGGACGAGACCGGCCTCCTCAACGTGGTGGTCCTTCCCCCGATCTGGGACGCCAACTTCGCCGTGGCGCGCAAGGCGGTCGGCGTGGTGATCTCGGGGGTCCTCGAGTTCCGCGACGGAGTCACGAATCTCGTTGCCCACGGCTTCGAGGAGTGGCCGCTGTCCGCTCCCCGTTCGCGTGACTTCCGCTGACTACGTGCCCAGGGCCGTCGCCGGACCCGGAAATCGCATTCAACTTTTGCGTGCCGATGCGCCGATAGAGGGAAGGGGCTACGAAACCCACGGAGCAGGAGGATGGCATGACCTACGAGTTCGATGGCAGCCTGCGGCTGCCGGCAGACGGCGGGCCGGGGCTCGCCGCCCACGTCACGGTCGATGGCGGAGCGATCGCGATCACTGCAGGAGACGACCACCTGGGCGCATGGTCTGCCGAACGGGTATTCGTGCAGCGAGACCTCAACGGGGCGTTCCTGTTGACGCTCGGCGGCGAGGACCTCTACTTCACGCCGGACAGTCCCAGTGATTTCGCCACAGCGGTGACCGTGCCGCTGCAACCGAAGCGTGCCGAAGAACGCCGGCTAGAGCCGGAACCGGACCGGGTCGAGGCGCCTGCGGTCGCGACTGCCGATCCGTCTCCGCTGCACTCCCTCGATGATCACGACGACATGCTCACCGCACCGATGCTCACCGGCATCGTCACCGTTGCCGTCCTGGTGATGGCTGCGGCGATCGGGGTCCTGGCGCTCGTCTAGACCGTAGTGCCCGTGGCGAGGGCTCGTTCGAGCACGACCAGCGCCTGGTCGATGTCGGCGCTGGTCACCCCGAGGTTGGTGACGGCGCGGATCGAACCGTCGCCTGCGGGGAGCAGCAGCACGCCCTCGTGGGCAGCGGAGGCACAGACTGCGTTGAGGTCGCCGGATGCAGGCGTGAAGTAGACCATGTTGGTCGTGGCGGGCCTCGTCACCGTCACGCCTGGCACATCGGAGAGGCCGGCAGAGAGCCGCGCAGCGTTGGCATGGTCATCGGCGAGACGCTCCCTGTGGTGCTCGACGGCGTAGAGGGCTCCTGCCGCCATCATCCCGGCCTGGCGGAACCCGCCGCCGTACATCTGCTTGAAGCGCCGCGCCCGATCGGTGACGGCGCGCGGACCGGCGAGCGCAGACCCCATCGGTGCCCCCAAGCCCTTGGAGAAGCACACACTGACGGTGGTGAACCCGGCAGCCCATTCGGCTTCGGCGATTCCACTCGCGGTTGCGGCATTCCAGAGACGGGCGCCGTCGAGGTGCGCCGCCAGGCCGAGCTCTGCTGCGGCGGCCGTGACCCCGTCGAGGCGCTCCTTGGGCCACACCGTGCCCCCGGCGGCATTGTGGGTGTTCTCGCAGGCCACGAGCGTGACCGGCTGGTAGAGGGCGGTCGGAATCGAAGCGGGGATGTCTGGCACGGCGGATCGGACGTCGCCACCCGTGAAGGTCCCTGCTTCCCCGGCCAGCTGGTGCACCGTCAGCCCGGCGAGGGCGTTGGCTCCGCCAAGCTCGTGGTGGTCGATGTGGGCGTCCGTCGCGGCGAGGATGGTGTCGCCGTGGTCGGTCTGGGCCCGGAGGGCGATCTGGTTCGCCATCGTCCCGGTCGGCGTGTAGATCGCATCTTCCTTGCCCAGCAGGCCCGCCACGCGCTCCTCGAGGCGGCGCACGGACGGGTCGTCGTGGAAGACGTCGTCGCCCACGTCGGCGGCCGCGATGACGTGCCGCATCTCGTCGGTGGGCATGGTCACGGTGTCGCTGCGTAGATCGATCACAGGATCCTCTTTGCAATGATTTCTTTCATGATCTCGGTCGTCCCTCCGCCGATGCTCAGGATGCGCGAGTCTCGGTAGAGCCGCTCGACCAGGTACTCCCGCATGAGCCCGTAGCCGCCGAAGATCTGCACCGCGGCGTCGGTGACCCGGTCGGAGACGGCCGTCGCAACATTCTTCGCCATCGAGACCTCGGTCACCTGCTCCATGCCTGTCTCCATTCGGGCTGCGACCCGATAGGTGACCTCCTTCGACATGAACACGTCCGTCGCCATGTCGACGAGCCGATGACGCAGGACCTGGAAGTCGCTGAGTTGGGAACCGAAGGCCCGTCGCTCTGCGGCGTGGTCCGCGGCTGCGGTCACGGCAAGCTCGGCCGTCATGTTGGCGCCGACGGCGAGCTGAAGCCGCTCGGTCTGGAAGTTCTCCATGATCATGGCGAAGCCGGCGTTCTCGTCGCCGATCAGGCGGTCGGAGGGCACCCGGACGTCGTCGAAGTACAGGGAGGCGGTGTCCGAGGCCCACCACATCATCTTCTTCATGGGTTCGCCGCGGGTGAGCCCCACGGCGTCACCCGGGACCACGATCAGCGAGATGCCTGCGTGGCCAGGGCCACCGGTGCGCACGGCGAGCGTGATCTGGTCTGCGCGGTGCCCTGACGTGATGAAGGTCTTCGATCCATTGATCACCCATTCGTCTCCGTCGCGCACCGCGGTGCTGCGGAGCGCCGCCACGTCGGAGCCGCCGCCCGGTTCGGTCACAGCAAGGGCGGCGATCTGCGTGCCCGCCAGCACGGGGGGCACGAAGCGCTCTCGCTGTTCCGGCGTGCCGTGATTGATGATCGGAGGCAGCGCGATGTGCAGGGAACCGAGCCCGGCACTCAATCCGCCCGATCCGGGGCGCATCAGCTCTTCCCAGGCGACCACCCGCATGAACAGATCTCCGGCCGTGCCTCCGAGCTCCTCTGGATAGCCGACGCCGAGAATGCCAACGTCGCCTGCGCGCTCGTAGAGGTCTCTGGGGAAGGCGCCTGCCTCCTCCCACTCGTCCAGGTGCGGCAGGATCTCCCGGGAGGCGAACTCGCGGATCGTGCGTCTGGCCAGGTCGTGGTCCGGACCGAAGTACCCCCACTCGGGAGCGGCGAGGGCGGACGCCAGGCTCACGGGTCGATCACCTTCGAGAACAGGCGGGGGTGGATGAGGTACGCGAGCGTGCCCCCGGTGGCCGCCGCGTCGCTCCAGCTGCCGATCGCGAGGTCGATGGCCGCGACCGTTGCCGTGCGAACTGGCGCTCGTGCCCCGGTGAGTGCGGTGACGAGCATCGACCATGTGGGCTCGTGGCCGACGAGCATCAGACGCTCGGCGTCTCCGGCGTGGTTGCCAGCCACGCGGAGCGTCTCCCCTGTGCTGGCGCCGTAGAGATCACCGTCGAGCACCAGCGGAGAATCCCAGCCACCTGCGAGACGTGCCAGCTCGGCTGTGGAGCGGGCCCGCACGGCAGTCGAGCTGACAACGAGGTCAGGGACCTCATTCATTTCGGCGAGCAGCACGCCCATGACGCGGGCGCTGCGCTCGCCTCGGGACGCCAGGGGCCGGTCGTGGTCGATGCCGTATCCGGCATCCCAATCCGACTTGCCATGGCGCATGAGCAGCAGACGACGCACGGCGGCGAGCCTAAACGCCACAATGGGGGTCGTGATCGTGTACCGCCGCACCGCAGCAGGCATCAGTGAGGACCAGCTCTCCGGGCCGTTCTTCACCGGGTGGCCCAACCCGCCGGACCCGGCAACGCACCTGCAGGTGCTGCTCGGCAGCGACCACGTGGCGCTGGCGGTGCTCGAAGCGGACCAGCGGGTCATCGGCTTCGCCACGGCCATCTCGGACGGCGTCCTCGCGGCGTACATCCCGCTGCTCGAGGTGGTCCCCGAGTACCGCGGCCGCGGCATTGGAAGCGATCTCATCCGCGAGCTGCTCGACGACATCGGGGACCTGTACATGATCGACGCCATGGTCGATCCCGATCTGCAGCCGTTCTACCGGCACCTCGGGCTGCGTCCGTCCACCGGCGTCGCCTTGCGCAACTACGACCGTCAGTCCGGTCAACGTGGGGTGGTCTGAGCCACCGCCAGCCATGCATCCGGATACGAGAGCACTCTGCCGAAGGCATCCAACGAGAGATCCACTGTGTGTTCGCCAGCGGTGTAACGGTACGTGTCGGCAGCGACCCGTTCGTAGCGCTGGGCCGCACGTTCGATCTCGTGTTCGGGAAAGCGGATCCAGGCGACGATGATCTCCGCCCGCTCGCCGACCTCGAGGCCAAGCCGGCGGATCGGCAGCGTGTTGGTCGCAGGCGTCCACGACAGATCGACGTCGGTGGCACCGAAGAGGTCGACCACGGGCTCGTCGTTCGCCGACCAGGCGCCGTCGCCGTCGGTCCGCAGGGCCACCCGCCGGTCGCCTTCAGGTGATTGGACATGGGCGCCGACGGTCAGGGTGCGCCAATCCGGATCCGTCTGCACGGAATAGCGGATCTCGTGAGGCTGATCGGCGGCGATGAGCAACACCGTTCCGCTGATGCGCCAGCCACCTGCGGTTGGCTCGAACGTGCATCGCTCCAGTGAGGTGCCACCGGGAGCCTGCCACAGGATCGTGCTCATGGATGGAGGCTACGCCGGCTCGGCGAGCCGCTCGATGACGAAGTCGATGCACGCGAGGAGCCTGCGGATGTCGTCTGGCTCGATCGCGGGGAACGTGGCGATGCGCACCTGGTTCCTCCCGAGTTTGCGATACCCACCGACGTCGCGAACGCCGTTGTTGGAGAGGATCGCGGTCAGTCGATCGGCTGAGATGCCCTGGTCGAGGTCGATCGTCACCGTGGTCGCGCTCCGCAGCTCCGGCCGGCGGACGAAGGGTGCCGCGACCGGCGAAGCCGCGGCCCATTCGTACACGAGCGCCGCAGATCCGGCGCTGCGGGCGACGGCCCATTCGAGCCCGCCCTGGTCTTCGATCCATTCCAGCTGAGAGCGGAGCAGCCACAGCGTCGCCAGCGCCGGCGTGTTGTACGTCTGATTGATCCGCGACTCGGCGACGGCACGGGCCAGGTCGAGGAAGGGCGGTGTCCAGCGCTCGCCTGCCAGGGTCGCGATTCGGTCGAGAGCGCTCGGGGACACGATGGCGACCCAGAGCCCACCCTCGGACCCGAAGGCCTTCTGCGGTGACCAGTAGTAGGCGTCAAACTCCCCAGGGTCGACGGGGACGGCACCGGCTGCCGAGGTGGCGTCGACGAGGACGAGCGCGCCCGGGCGATCCGGGCGGCGTATCTCGGTCGTGACCCCAGTCGACGTCTCGTTGTGGATCAGGGCAAAGGTGTCGACGTCGGCATCTGGGTCGGGTTCTGGGGCATCACCGGGAGGGCGCTCGACGATGTGGGGGGCCCCGAGGTGGGGTGCTCCTGCGGCCACCGCAGCGAATTTCGCGGAGAACTCACCGAACACGAGGTGTTGGCTGCGGTGTTCGATGAGTTGAAAGACGGCGGCGTCCCAGAACGCGGTGGCCCCGCCCACCCCGAGCACCACCTCATAGCCGTCCGGCAGGTCGTAGAGCCGGGAAACGCGCTCGCGGATGTCTGCCACAACGGATCGGATGGGCGCCGCACGGTGACTTGTGCCGAGAAGGACATCGGCTGCGGCGGCGAGCTGATGCACGGCTTCGGTCCGAACCAGCGAAGGGCCGGACCCGAAGCGGCCGTCTGCAGGCAAGAGCTCGGCGGGGATGGCGATGGGGTGGTCTGGCATCGGTATCGTTCCTCCAACGGAGGGTAAACCTGATGACACAGCGCGGAACCATCGCACAGCGTGCAGACGCCATCGCCCCGTCTGCCACCATGGCCATCACGATGCGGGCAGCAGAGCTGCGTGCCTCGGGGCGTCCGGTGATCGGATATGGCGCAGGAGAGCCCGACTTCCCGACACCAGACCACATCGTGGAGGCGGCCGTCGCGGCGGCGCGGGACCCGCGCAGCCACCGCTACAGCCCGGCACCTGGTCTGCCGGAGCTGCGGAAGGCGATTGCGGAGAAGACGCGGCGCGACTCCGGCTTCGAGGTCGACGCCGGCGCAGTCGTCGTGACCAACGGGGGCAAGCAGGCGGTCTATCTCACGTGCCAGGTCCTGATCGATCCGGGCGACGAAGTCTTGGTACCTGCTCCCTACTGGGTGACGTATCCGGCGGCCGTGGAACTGGCAGGAGGCGTTCCGGTCGTGGTTCCCACAGACGAGGCCTCGGGATTCACGCTGGATCTCGATCGGCTCGACGATCTCGTTACCGACCGCACCAAGATGCTGATCTTCGTCTCGCCATCGAATCCCACAGGGGCGGTCTACCCCGAGGAACAGGTGGCGGCGGTGGGCCGCTGGGCCGCAGAGCGCGGTATCTGGGTGCTGACGGACGAGATCTACGAGCACCTCGTCTATGGCGAAGCCACGTTCAGTTCGATCCCCGTGGCGGCCCCGGAGGCGGCTCCGCGCACGGTGGTCGTGAACGGCGTCGCCAAGACCTATGCGATGACCGGTTGGCGCGTCGGGTGGCTCATCGGCCCTCCCGAGGTCGTCGGCGGCGCCTCACGGATCCAGAGCCACCTCTCATCGAACGTCGCCAACGTGTCGCAACGCGCCGCGCTGGCCGCCGTGGGTGGGCCGCTCGATGCGGTGGCCGCGATGAGATCCGCCTTCGATCGCAGGCGCATGCTGATGGTCGATCGGCTCAACGCGATCCCCGGAATCACGTGCCGCGAACCGGAGGGGGCGTTCTACGCCTTCCCAGACGTGACCGGCCTGCTCGACAGGGACCTCAATGGGCGATCGGCCACCACGACGCTCGAGCTGTGCGCCGTTCTGCTCGACGAGGCCGAGGTGGCGTTCGTGCCGGGAGAAGCCTTCGGCGCCCCTGGGTTTGTTCGCCTGTCGTTCGCCTTGTCCGACGAGGATCTGGTCGAGGGCCTGGATCGGCTGGCCCGTCTCGTCACGTGACGGCGGCCACAGCGGCCGTCACCTCCTCCCAGACGTCGGAAGCGGGATCGATGACGTCCATGTGGTTCCCCTCGGGGATCTCGATCATCCGGCAGTCATCTCCGGCAGCAGTTGCCGCAGCGGCGTAGACGCGGCTCAGGTCGACGGGAACGGCGTCGTCGGCCGTACCGTGGACGAGGGCCGTGCTCACCCCGGTCGGCAGGAGGGCCATCGGGTCTGCGGCCCGGTACCTCCCGTCACCATGGGCAGGGGAGCGGCGCATGAACGCCTCGACGGCTCCGGCTCCGAGATCTCGGGTATGAGCCTCCTCGAGTGAGGCGACACCGGCCAGCGAGACGGCGCCGGTCACGCGGATCTGCGGACCCGCCCCCGGTGCGTCCGCCTGCAGTCCCGGTCTCCCGGCAGCCCACAGCGCGAGGTGACCTCCGGCCGAGTGACCGATCGTGACCACCCGATCCAGGTCGAGGCGGTGCCCCACTCCGAAGTCGCCGAGCACGTCGATCGCGGCGGCAACATCGTCGAGCGTTGCCGTCCAACCGCCGCCGGATCCGACCCTGCGGTACTCGATGTTCCAGGTGGCCCATCCGCGCCTGGTCAGGTCGACGGAGAGCCGATCCATGAGGTCCCGCTTCCATTCGTCGCGCCAGAAGCCACCGTGGAGGACCACGGCCACCGGGTGCGTCGCAGCAGCCGAGTCGGGGATTCGCAGATCGCCCACCTGGTCGTCGTCTGCGCCGTAGCGAATGGTCTCTACCGGCCAGGCGGCCCTGGCCACGAGATGGCGCAGCCCCCAGCGGTACCCCTCGATTCCCCGTCCATAGATCGAGGTCGTGCACGCCGCGGCGACCACAGAGGCGCGCCGCCACGGCTCGCGTTGTTTGATGTTCGAGATGTGGACCTCTGCGGCCGGCAGGCCGATGGCCTCGATGGCGTCGTGGATGGCGTAGCTGGTGTGGGTGAGAGCTCCCGGGTTGATCACGACGGCATCCTCCGCGGCGCGGGCTTCGTGGAGCCGGTCGATGAGGGCGCCCTCGTGGTTGGACTGGTACGTACTCGTTTCCACCCCGAGCTCACGGCCCCAGGCAGCGGCGAGCGCCTCGAGTTCCGTGAGACTCGTTGTCCCGTACACATCGGGTCGGCGCGTTCCGAGCAGGTTGAGGTTGGGCCCGTTGATGACGGCGATGCGCATGGCGCAGGAGGCTACCCGGGAGGCGCAGGAGGCCGCGGCCGGTCAGCGATGTGGTGTGGCGCCTGGTCTCTGGCGAGCGCCATCGTCTCCTCGTCGAGGCGGCCCTGTTCGGTCTCGGCCACCTGCTCGAGCTCGGCCAGCACGGCGCGCTGGGTCCGTTCGATCGTGATCGCCGGATCGACGTCCTGCAGGGATCCCGTGGCTGCCGGATCGAACATCAGGCCCAGCGCGGCGTACACGGGCGCCAGTGCTTCGTTCATGAGTGCGCTCCCACCGACGACGATCACGCCCCCGACGTGGACCGCATCGCGGCTCAGCCGCTGCCCGACCCCCATCAGCTTGATGCGGCCGCGGTGGTGCACGCTGAAGCGGCCGGGACAGTACTCGCCCGGGATCTCGCCCACGATGCTGTCGATCCCCATCCGGGCGAAGGAGCGCACGATCAGATCCGTGATCTGCTCGAACCGCGCCTGCACCCCACCGGTCGGGTTGGTTTCTGGGATCGTCCACGAGAACGACAGCGTCAACTCGTGGAACACCGCAGCGCGTCCTCCTGCCAACCGCTCTTCGGGACTGAATCCCGCCAACCGGGCGGCAGCAACCGCATCGCCATAGCCCGCGGTCAGCGTGTCGTGCTTGCCGAACGCCACCACCCGACCGGGAACGTGGAGCCGGAAGGTCTCGCCGACCGTAGCGGCGCCGACCTGCGAGAGCAGGGCTCGGGACACGGCGATGTCGAGCGCAGCTTCGCCAGGGAAGCCTTCGGTGATGATCGAGATGCTGCGCGTCATCGCATGGCGAGCGTACCGAAGAGGCACGCAGTAATCCGCTCGCGGGACCATCATCGGGGGATGGCGTCGTTCCGGTTCCTGCCAGTCCCGCACTGGGCGTTCACCGTCGTCGCGGTGGCGACCGTTGCTGTGGCAGGCTGCGGGGCGTCTGGACCGCTCGATGGTCTCGGCGACGCCTCTCGGGGGTTTGCGTTCGGGGGCGCCACCACCACGACGACGATCCCGGTCCTTGACGCCGGCACCAGTGGCGAGTCGCTCGTCGCCGCCACCGATGTCCTGTGGCTCAATGACAGGCTTGCCAATGAGGCGGTGGGCTCGGCGACGGCCGTGGTCGCAGGCGTCTGGGAGCGGCGCGAGGGGAGCCGGTTCATCCAGGCGAGCAGGGCCGAGATCGCGACGGCACTCCCCACGCTCCAGTTCCCCGCCCTGGTGCCCTCGGAGACGAGGTGGGTCACCAGCCAGCTGGTCTACGACCTCGACTCGGGAGGGCTCGACGCCGACACGGCTGCCGCATTCGGTATGTGGCAGGTCGAGCCATACACGGTGACGGAGGGCCGTCTGATGGTGCTCCGCGTCGGCTTTGCTCCCGCCGATGCTGGGGCGGAGCGCAGTGATGTGACCCCGATCGTCGTTCCAGACGGCCTGTCGCTGGTGTGGACGGAAGCGGGGTTGCGCTACGAGATGTTCTGCCGCTCGAACCTCTCCGAGGAGCTCTGTGGTGAGGTCGCCGTCTCGTTCGTTCCCCTCGGGGGGCTCTTCAACAACGGCTGAGTGGTCGCCCGACTCGCACCTGTACCGTCCTACGCTCCGGCCATGTTCCACAGCAGCGGCTGGTGGTCGTACGTGCGTTACGACGAGCGCCAGGACCGTCCCTCCGTCGACCGCGCCCTCCTCCGCAGAGTGTTGCGCTACGCCCGGCCGTATCGTCTGCAGCTGGCGCTGGTGCTCGGCACGGTGGTCGTCATCTCGCTCCTCAGCTTGCTCCCTCCACTGTTGATGCGCGCACTGATCGACGATGCCATCCCAGACGCGGATCTGCGGATGGTGACGCTCCTCGGCCTGGCGATGGTGGCGATCCCGCTCGTCAACGGGGTCGTCGGCGTTGCCCAGCGCTGGGCATCGGCATCGATGGGCGAGGGAATCATCTACGACCTGCGCCGCGAGCTGTTCGGGCATCTGCAGTCGATGAGCTTGTCGTTCTTCACCAACACCAAGACCGGCGAGCTGATGTCTCGTCTCAACAACGACGTGGTCGGCGCTCAACAGTTCGTGGGGAGCACCTTCGTGACGTTGGCGGCGAACCTGTTCACCGTGGCGGCGACCCTCATCATCATGCTCGGGCTCGAGTGGCGGCTGACCGTTCTCGCCATTTCGATCCTTCCGCTCTTCATCATCGCCAGCCGTCAGGTGGGCAAGCGATTGCGTGTGGTGCGACGCCGTCAGCTCGAAGAGAACGCACAGATGAACTCGGTCATGCAAGAGACCCTCAGCGTCTCCGGTGCCCTGCTGGTGAAGTTGTTTGGGCGCTCTGCCGACGAGCAGTCACGGTTCGACGGTCGAGCGGCGGCGGTTCGGGACCTCGGCGTGCGTCAGGCGACAATCGGACGCTGGTTCTTCATGGCGCTCGGTGTCGTCAGCGCTATCGGCACCGCCCTGGTGTTCTGGTTCGGCGCAGTCATGGTGATCAACGGGTCGCTGACCGTCGGCACGATCGTTGCCCTGTCCGCCTATCTCGCGGCGCTCTACGGGCCGCTGTCCGCGCTGTCGAACGCACGGGTCGAGTTCGCCACTTCCCTCGTCTCGTTCGAGCGGGTGTTCGAGGTGCTCGACCAGCCGACCGAGGTGGCAGAGCGCCGCGACCCCGCAGCGCTCGACGACGTACGCGGCGCCGTCCAATTCGACGATGTGTGGTTCTCGTACGGCGAGGGGTCGGAGGGTCTCGAGTCCGTGCGTCGCTACGGCTGGGGTGGGATGACCGGGGGCGATGCGACGTCGCGCCCGAGCCGCGATGGATGGGCACTCGAGGCGGTGTCGTTTGCTGTCGCTCCCGGTGAGACCGTTGCCCTGGTCGGGCCATCTGGGGCGGGGAAGACCACGATGACGTACCTCGTCCCGCGTCTGTACGACGCCACTCGCGGGACCGTTCGCCTCGACGGGCGCGACGTCCGTGACCTCGCATTCGACTCGATCGCGCAGGCTATCGGCGTCGTCACTCAGGAGTCGTACCTCTTCCATGACACGATCGAGGCCAACCTCCGGTACGCCAGGCCGGACGCAGGCCACGAGGAGATCGTCGCCGCCTGCGAAGCGGCCAACATCGCTGCGTTCTTCGCTTCGCTCCCCGAGGGCTACGACACCATGGTCGGAGAGCGCGGGTACCGCCTCTCCGGCGGGGAGAAGCAGCGCGTTGCGATTGCTCGCGTCCTGCTCAAGGATCCGGCGATCTTGATTCTCGACGAGGCGACGTCTCACCTCGATGCCCAGTCGGAGCAGCTGATCCAGGAGGCTCTCGATCGGGTGATGGAGGGCAGGACGTCGCTGGTGATCGCCCATCGCCTGTCGACGATTCTGAATGCCGATCGAATCTTCGTGGTCGACGGCGGCACCATCGTCGAGCAGGGAACGCACGCCGAGCTGCTGGCCGCCGGGGGCCTCTACTCCTCCTTGTACGAGACCCAATTCCGGGGGGTCGGAGTCGAAGCGGACGCCTGACGATGCTTCCGGATCGATCGCGTTCTAGCAATTCCTACGTACCCTGCCCGGATGCGCCCACTGCTCATCGGCCTCCTCCTGACGGCCGCCGCGTGCAGCAGCGCGCTCCCAGTCGACGAGTACGCCGCCGCGGTTCAGGATCTGGGCCGCGAGTACGAGGTGGAGACCACGGCGCTCCAGTCGTCGCTCCACGACCAGTTGCAGACCGAGATCCGGGCGATGGAGCGGGATGTCGATGGCGATGACCCCGCTGCCGTAGCCGCGTTCGCCGAGGAGGCACTCGCCGTCACCGCACTGCGGACGCGGGTGTTCTTCGCCGCTGTCGGAGACGCCCTCGGTCGCTATCGGGGTGCACTGATCGTTCTCGATCCTCCTGACGACGTGGCCGCAGCGCACCGCGACTTCCTGACCGCGATCGACGCCGTGCTGGCCGGCCTTCCCGAGCTCCTCGACCGACTGAGTGCCGTCACCACGTTCGACGACATCGATGCTGCGGTGAATGGTTCCGGATACGGAGACGCCCAGCCGCGGTTCTCTGCGGCCTGCCGCGCTCTCGAAACTGCTCTGCGCGACACAGGTACGGCTGCCAACGTGCGCTGTCCGTCGTAGCCTGGGGACATGACGGCAGATCAGGAACTCGCAGCAGCGCCGACATCCGACCCGTACCGCTCCCTCGTCCGGCTGATCGCCGGCGGAGTATCGATCGGAGCGGACCGCATCCAGGAACTCGACACGGTGTCCTCCAATGCCGTTCCCTCCGATGAGGAGTTCCGCAGCGACTGGGAATCCGTGCTGGCGGCCTTCGTCGGCATTGCCGCCGAGGCGCCGGAGCGGGTTGCTGGGGCCCTCGGCACCGCCCGCCAACTCGCTGCTCCGGTTGGGGCAATCGCCAAACCGGTGGCGAGTGCGATGGCGACCACCTTCGTGGGCAGGGTGGTGGCCTCACTCGGGGAGAGCGCTGCAGGTGAGGCCGGGCGGCTCGCCGCCCTGGGCAGAACCGAGATCGGTCGGGGCCGCGAGCTGGCGACTGCGATCTACGGCGAAACCGTCGATTCGTTGATCGGGGATCTGTCGGGCAGGGACGCCCTCGATGAGCTCGTCGCCGACCAGGCGATGGGGGTCACCCGTGGTGCCGTCCAGGAGGTTCGCGAGACGGGCGCTGCTGCCGACTGGCTCACGGAATCGATCTTCCGCGGCGTCTTCAGGCGACCCAGGCGGCCGGTGCCTCCCCGCCCAGCGGATGCGATGTGACCGAGACGATGCCGTCCGCGGAAGACGCCGGGAGCGAAGAACGCCCGGACGATCACCCCACGCTTGACCAGCTCCAGGGGGCAACAGCCGGGTTCGTCACGCGGTTGCTGGCCTACTTGCTCGACGCCCTGATCCTGACCGGAATCATCGCGATCGGGAGCTGGGCGATGCTGCAGGTCGATGCCCTCTTCGAAGACATGGGCGCCAATCTGCGAATCTCCGTCTCCACGGCATGGGGTCTGCTCACTCCAGTCATCATCAGCGCCTACTACGTGATCTTCTGGGCGCTCACCGGCAAGACGATCGGCAAAGCCTTCCTCGGCGTGAAGGTGGTCAGGACAGACGGCAGGCCGCCGAAGATCGGACAGTCGCTGCTGCGGCTCGTCGGGTACGCCCTGTCAACGCTCGCCTTCTTCGCCGGGTACTTGTGGATCATCATCGACGACAATCGCAAGGGATGGCACGACCACATCGCGCGCACGTGGGTCGTCTACGACTGGGAGAAACGGCGCAAAGGTGAGATCTACCGCGCCATGACCGAGGACGGCTAGGTGTGCGCTCCCGCGTGGTGGTCATTGCCGTGATCACGGCAGCCTGTGGCACGACCGGCGGCAGCGAGACCATCCATGATCCGGTCTCCGGCGTTCCGTCAGACGCGGTCGCCTCCGTCGTGGTAGCGGAGGGGTGCGCCCACGTCGATGTCGTGTCGGTGACGCCTCGGCCGGACGGTAGGTTCACAGTGGCGGCGACGGTGCGGTCCGCAGACACGGGCGAGGACAAGTATGCCGACCGTTGGGAGGTGCGCTCCGCAGACGGCAGCGTCCTCGGTGAGCGCATCCTGCTCCATCCCCATGTCGGTGAGCAGCCGTTCACCAGGAGTCTCGACGGACTCGTCATCCCGCCGGCCGTCGGCTCGATCGAGGTCTTCGCCCACGATTCGGTTGCCGGCTTCTGCGGCACGACCGTGGTGGCGGATGTCCCCTAGGTGGGTCCCTCGCCATTCGGGTCGTCCTTGTCGGGCCGGGGCACGACGAGCACCGGTCGTCCCGATTCGATCATCACCCGGGCCGAGACGCTCTCCCATGCATCCCGATCGAAGATCTGGCGGGTTGCCCCGAGGACGACGACGTCTGCGTCGAGGTCGCGTGCCGCCTTGGAGATGGTCGCCGCCGCGTCCGAACCCTCGAGGTACACGAGATCACACTCGATCGATGCCGCATGCAGTGAGAGCAGCACCGGTTCGGTGAGACGGCGGCCTCGTTCCTCCACGTAGCGACTGATCAGCTGATCTCGCGTCGAAGGCGTGTCGCCGTGCAGTGGGTGCCACTCCCCGGTTTCGAGCGTTTCCAGGAAGTCATGAGGGACCTCGATCACCGTGGTCAACGAGACCCGGCCCCGGGTGCCGAGCAGATGTCGGGTGAACTCGACCACGGGCTCGGGGCTCAGTGCCCCGGTCGTGGCGATCAGGACGTGCATGCGGTCATGGTAGGTCCGGGCTGTCGTAGTGCGGGGAGCCGATCGGATGGAGCGGCAGGGTCTTTTGGCCCTGGGACTGCGCCCCCCGTCGGGGTTCAATCCCACCAGGTCCCGGCAGGGGACCTGGTGGGCGCAGAAGACCCGCGGCAAGCCACCCCGCGGCCCCAGCAGGGCGCCGGGGGAACACGCCTCTGCACGGGTCTCGGCGCCGACGTGAGGCCACCCACGGGGAGGATCGATGCAGCTGGCGATCATCTATGACAGCAGAACGGGTACGACGCGCGCCGCCGCCGAGGCGATGGGACGCCTCGCTGGAGACGCCGGGCATCGCTGGGTGACCAAGTCCGTGCACGATGCCGCACCCAACGAGGTCTCGGCCGCAGATGCGGTCTGCATCGGAAGCTGGACCGAGGGCCTGTTCTTCTTCGGCCAGCACGCCACCAAGGACACGATGAAGCTGATCGATAGGCTCTCGTTGCATGGCCAACCGGCCGCCGTGTTCTGCACCTACAAGACGTCTCCCGGGAAGATGCTGCAGAAGATGGCGGAGGCGATGGAGGCGAGCGGGGGGAGCGTCACCGCGCAGCTGCGCTCCCGTGGTCCCGAAGCTCCCCAAGGCTTCGCCGAGTGGCTGCAGTCGCTCCCGCGGGAGTGATCGAGCTCAGCTCGCAGTCTTGACGCTGCGGATCACGTCGCCATACCACAAGGCGCTGTCCTTGGGCGTGCGCGTTCCGTCCGTGAAATCGACGTGCACCAGGCCGAATCGCTGGCTGAACCCGGCAACCCACTCGACGTTGTCGAGCAGGCTCCACACCATGTATCCGTCGACGGGAACTCCAGCGTCGCGCGCGGCTGCGATGGCACCGAGGTGGGCGCGCAGGTAGTCGATCCGTCGCGTGTCCGGCACGCGGCCTGAGGCGTCTGGGGCGTCCGAGTAGCTGGCTCCGTTCTCGGTGATGATGATCCGCTCCGGGCCGTAGTCGGTGGCGATGCGGCCCAAGAACTCGGTCAGGGCGTGCGGCGTGATCTCCCAGCCCATCTCGGTGTAGCCGGGCGGCGGATCGACTCCTGGCGGCACGCCAGTGTCTTCCGAGAACTCACTCCCTGCGCCGACCGCGAGCGACGTGTAGTAGTTGATGCCGAGGAAGTCGATGGGGGCGGCGATCACGTCGAGGTCCTCTGGCCTGGCGAGCACCGGATGGTTGTCGCCGACCCTGCCCTGCTCTCGGTAGAGCGCCAGCATGTCCTCCGGATACCCCTTGGCGAACACCGGATCGAAGAACCACCGGTTGCGGTATCCGTCGAAGGTTCGGTTGGCGGCGACATCTGCAGGGTCGGTGCTCGCCGGGTGGCTGGGTCGGCAATCGAGGGCGATCCCGACAGCGGCCGATGGGGCTGCCGTCCTGATCTCCGCAACGGCGTGACCGTGGGAGAGCAGCAGATGGTGGGCCGCCGCGAGCGCGCCTCCCCATGTGGTGCGACCCGGAGCGAAGATGCCTTCGAGATGGCCGAGGAACGCAGCAACCCAGGGTTCGTTGTGCGTGATCCAATGGTCCACCCGGTCCCCGAAGGCCGCAGCGGTCACTCTGGCGTAGGTGCGGAAGGCATCGACGGTGGCGCGCTCCTCCCACCCGCCGCGGTCTTGCAGCGCTTGGGGGAGGTCCCAGTGGTACAGCGTTGGGAACGGTGTGATGCCCCGGTCGAGGAGGCCGTCGATCAGCCGGTCGTAGAAGGCCAGACCTGCCGGGTTCACGACGCCGTCGCCATTGGGGAGGATCCGGGTCCACGCGATCGAGAAGCGGTAGGCGTCGATCCCGATCTCCGCCATCAAGTCGAGGTCCTCTTCCCACCGGTGATAGTGGTCGGCGGCGACATCTCCCGTGTCGGCGAGGCGTCCCCGGTCGGCAAAGGTGTCCCAGATCGATGTTCCCTTGCCATCTTCGCGGCCTCCCTCGATCTGGTACGCCGAGGTGGCGACGCCGAAGACGAATTGGGGAGGAAGGCGCATGGTCGGCCATCCTATGGTGCGTTCCTCGGCTGCCGGCGGAGGTGTCGACGTGGAATCCGAACTGCTGAACCGTGTGTTGTGGAAGATCCCCAACGTGTTGTGCCTCATCGGGTCCCGCTCGGGTGACGAGTGGAACGGCATGACCCAGTCCTGGGTCACCCAGGTTGCGATGGAGCCGGTACTCGTCTGCGTGGCGGTCGACGCCTCTGCGCTCACCAACCGGCTGATTCGAGACGGGGGTGCGTTTTCGGTGAACCTGTGGGATCGCACAGACACGCGTCCATTCGTCAAGTTCTCCAAGCCGGCGGTGCGCGCCGGCATGGCTCTCAACGGCCGTCCAGTACGAGAGGGCGTCACCGGGGTGCCGGTGTTCACCGAGGCCGCGGCCTGGCTGGAGTGCCGCGTGTGGCGGACGATCGACTGCGGTACGCATGACCTGTTCCTCGGCGAGGTCGTCGATGCCGGGATCCGGGACGACGACGTGGCGATCGCACGCATGGAGGACACCAGGATGAAGTACGGCGGAGTGAAGCGGGGTGGCCACTGATGGAGATCACGTTCGACGGCCGCGTGGCGTTGGTCACCGGAGCCAGCCGCGGCATCGGAGAGGCCGTGGCCGCAGAGCTGCTCGCCTCCGGTGCGTCGGGTGTCACGATCACGAGCAGGCGGCCGCAGAATCTGGAGGAAGCTGTCGACCGTCTCGATGGCGGCGACCGACTGCTGGCCGTGGTCGCTCCGGCCGATGACCCAGACGCCGCTGCCGCTGCCGTGGCGCAGACCGTCGACCGGTTCGGAAGCGTCGACATCCTGGTCAACAATGCGGGGACGAATCCGGCTCCTGGGCCCCTCGCCGAGGTCGATCTCGGGGCGCTGGACAAGACGTGGGCGGTCAACCAGCGGGGTCCGCTCCTGTGGTCGCGCGCGGTGTGGCATGCCTCGATGCGCGATCGGGGAGGTGCCATCGTCAACGTCGCCTCGGTGGGAGGGCTCCAACCAGGGCCGATGATCGGCGCCTACAACGTCTCGAAGGCAGCGGTGGTTCATCTGACACATCAGCTGGCGCTCGAGATGGCGCCAGGCGTTCGGGTCAACGCCGTGGCGCCTTCCGTCGTGCGGACCAGGCTGTCCCGGCTCTTGTGGGACGGGGTCGAGGATCACACGGCTGCGAGTCATCCCCTCGGCCGCATCGGTGAGCCGGAGGACGTTGCCTCGGCCGTGGCGTTCCTGGCTTCGGACCATGCCTCGTGGATCACCGGGGTGGTGCTTCCCGTGGACGGCGGCGCCGTCGGCGCCTCAGCTCCCGCCGGACTCGGCTGACTCCGGGGCGTGGCCCGGGTACGAGGCGCTGCGCCAGTCGGCGTACGCCTCGTCGTTGGGGATGTCCTGGCCACGCTTCGTGGCCAACCGGTACCGGTGGTTCAGGAAGTCGGTGTACCGCTGAAGCGGATCGTCTTGGGGAAGCTCGGATGAGATCGTTGCCAGGATCGGCTCGAGCACCGTGGCCCGCCAGCGCATCGCGGCAACCGCCTTTCCCGTCGGCGAATCGCCCCCGAACTTGTGCTCGTGGTACGTGAGGTCTGAGAGGATGAATCGCGCTTGATTCTCTGATGCTTCGACGCCGATCAAACTGCGGAGGCGTTCGGAGTGATACGTCCTGCCGCCGACGGTGAGCTGCATGCGAACTTTGTTGCCTCCGTCGACGGGTATCAACTCGACGTCCTCGACGGAAAACCCGAGGTCGTTCATTCGGGCGATGCGCTCCCGGATCAGGTAGCTCTCGTTCTGGGCGATGACCGGATCCGCTCGAAGCTCCTTCCACAGCGCGGCGTACCGCTCCGTGATCTCAGCACCGAGGGCGAGATCGGCCGAGTCGAGGTCGAATCCGTGGGCGGCAGCGATGTCCGCCATCTCCCCGGCGACGTTCTCCTCCATGATCGCCAGGTCCTGGCGACGCTGCCCGGTGCTGAGCACCTCGTGGAGCTCTGCGGTCTCCGCATCGACCATGACGGTTTCGATCGATGCTCCATCCCAGCGGTACAAGATGTTCGACAGGGAACAATCGCCCCAGTAGGCGCCGGCGAGGTGCAGCTCCACGAGCAGGCCGGCGAAGGCGTCGAGGAGTCGCCCGCGGTGGCGTCCGAACCCGGCACCCGATACGAGCTCGCGGTACGGGAAGGCGTACTCGGCGAACTGGGTGATCACCACGCCGGCCCCTTCGTCGTGGTCGTCCCACCACCCGCGCTCGATCAGACCGACAGCCCGAGCGGTCCTGGTGGTCCGCTCCTCGAGCGTGCGCAGGGCTTCGAACTCGTGCCGGGCGACGGGCAGCGGGAGCTCCTTGATCGCGTACACCCCTTCGTCGTAGGCGACGAACACCACAGGATGACGATGGATTCCGGTCGGCATGTCGACCAGCCGACCCCCATCCCAAACGCCGATGGGTGCGGTCCAGTCGAGGTCGAGGAAGTCCGGATGGCCCGGCCTGATGTGGATCGTCGGGGTCCGCATGGTCCGATTATCCCAGGCGGCGCAGAGCGCCTACCGTCACGGTGTGGTTCCGCAGCGGATCGAGGTCGATGGCGACCGGGTGACCTTCATCTGGGAGGACGACTCGGTAGGGACGATGAGCGCTCGCGAGCTGCGCGCGGCGTGCGCGTGTGCCGCCTGCGGCGAACCCAGCGGCGAAGCCGCGACCCGAGGCGTCCTCGAAGGCGAATCGCCGATCACGATCGACGATGCCGATCTGGTTGGCGGGTATGCCATCAGCTTCACATTCGGTCCTGACGGTCATGGAGCCGGGATCTACCCGTTCGACCGTTTGCGGTCGTTGAGCGAATCCTCGAGTTGAGCGATCCGCCCCTGCAGGAATTCGCGTTCGCCTTCGTACTTCTCGATCAGTGTCTCGTTGATGTGCCGTGAGTAGGCCGAGGGGTCGTTGATCCAGCGGTAGTCCTTCTTTTCCGGCCATGCCTTGTCGATCAACAGGGCGTCGATCTCGGAGAGCCGCCGCTTGAGGTGGTGGAGCTCGGCCTCCAGGTTGTCCGGCGCTCTACTCGTGTCCGCGGCGGATTGGGCGGCGAGGCGCAGCTCGTCACGTCTGGCGAGGAGCCCGCCCCGATCAGCGTCTTCGGCAGGGAGCGCATCGAGCCTGCGGGCGATCGCCCGCAGTTCGTCGAGTGCCTGATCGACGGTCAGGTCGTCGTCGGCCGTTGATCCGGTGCCCTGGTCCGCCATGTCAGCCCTTTGTAGCCGTCTGTGAAGCCGCGTGCACGTAGCTCACCAGCCGTGTCCCAGGTCGCGGCAGCGACCCCATCGATGGTCTCGACGGTCAGTGTGCGGTAGCGGCGGGCGATGCGATCGATAGCAGCTGCTGCGATCCCCGGATCTGCGCCGAACGTGTGCGCGGTACGGCCCCCGCGATCGACGAAGGCGACTGGCCGGCCATCCGCCAGGGCGAGGTGGGCCCCCGGCCGCCGCGCGGGACGCCCTTCCGCAGTGTCCGGCCAGGCCAGCACTCCTCCGAATGGGTTCGCCGGGTCGGTTGCAGCCAGCACGACGATTCCGGTGCGCTCCTCGCGGCGCAACCGATCGATGGCCCCGGGGAGGCCGAACTGGGCGCCACCCAGGCCTTCGATGAAGTAGCCGCGCCGGACGTGGCCGACGTCCTCCATCGCGCCGAACACGGGGTAGAGCCCGGAGAACCCGCCTGGCACCTGTTCGGACAGCACGGCGTCGCGGGTCACGACGCCGTGGCGCTCGAGCAGAACCTCTGCTCGAGCCTTGGCGGCCTCTTCAGGGCTCGCGGCCGAGGCGGCGGCCAGGTACCAGCGGCCGCTTCCCGACGGTGGCGTTGCCGCAGACAGCGTCCGCGGCTTGCGCCGTGTGCTGGTGCGGGTCCTGCCCCACAGGTACGCGCGGAGCGGCGCCAAGGTGTCGTTCGTCACCTCACCGGCCCATACCAGATCCCACAGGGCGTCGAGGACCGGCTGCTGGTCGCCGCCACCGGCCGCGGCGTACAGGTCACGGAAGAAGGACGCTCCGTGCTGTTCGAAATGGGTGCGCAGTGCGTCGTGGGTCTGACCGGAGACGGGGACGATCCCGGATGGCCATGCCAGCAGCGGCACCTGATCACGCAAGTAGAGGGCGACCCGGCCATCGCGGGGGCCGATCGGGCCGCGTCCGAGCCACACGACGTCTCCCGTTGCGAGCAGGTCGTCCAGCGCCGCCGCCTCGTACGACAGGCGTGCCGGGAGGACATCGCTCTCGAGCACGCTCGCCGGGATGGCCGCACCCTGTAGCTGCCTGACCACCTCGTGTAACCGATCCGGCCGCCGGCTGTCGGAACCGACCCCGTGCCACGCCGGGAGGAATCGCCCGAGGGCGTCTGGCTCGACGGCCTCGACCTCGCTGCGCAGCACAGCGAGCGTTCGGCGACGGATGCGGCGCAGCACCTCGGCATCGACCCACTCAACGCCGGTGCCACCAGGCGTATAGCCACCGGACAGCACCCGGCCCTCCTGTTCGAGGCGGATGAGGACCTCGTGGACGGCAGACACCGGGAGCCCAAGTGCGGTCGCGGCGTCTGCGGCGGTGAACGGACCGTGGGTGCGGGCGTGGCGGGCGACGACGTCGCCGAGGGGATCGCCCACCGGGGCCAGCAGCGAGTCGGCCACGCCGGGTGGGGGAGCAACCCCGAGCGCGTCGCGCAGGCGGGCCACGTCCTCGACTGCGGCGTGCTTGGCCGCTCCAGCCTGGTGGACGGAAACAACTCTGCGGTCGCCGTGAAGGCCGGAGAGCCACGCCCCTGCATCTGCTCCCTCGGCGACGCGGGCGGCGATCTCGACCTCGGTGAGCGGACCCAGATCGCGCAACAGATCGTGCACCCCGTCTGCCGAGGCCACGCGGCGATCTGATGCGAGTCGCTGGAGCTCCAATTCGACATCGGAGATCGCGTCGCGATCGAGAAGCTCGCGCAGCTCGGGCTCGCCGAGCAGTTCGGCGAGCAGCGATCGATCGAGCGTGAGGGCAGTTGCCCGCTTCTCCGCAACCGGAGCGTCGTATTCGTACATGAACGACGCGATGAAATCGAAGAGGAGCGCAGACGCAAATGGGCTCGGCCGGTCGAGGTCGACCTCGGTGACCCTGGTGGTCCGCGCCGCGACCTCTCCGAGTACCTCAGACAGTGCTGCCAGGTCGAAGTGGTCGGTGAGCACCTCGCGGTAGGTCTCGAGCATGACGGGGAACGATCCGTACTCTCTGGCGACCTCGAGCAGGTTCGCCGCCTTCCTCCGCTGCAGCCACAAGGGTGTTCTCGTGCCAGGTCTGCGGCGGGGGAGCAGCAGGGACCGGGCCGCTGCTTCTCGAAAACGCGACGTGAACAGGGCGGTGTCTGCAACCTCCTGGATGACGAGCTCTTCGACGTCGTCTGGAGCCAGGAAGAGGGCATCGGTGGATGGCGGCTCGTCGACGTCGGGGAAGCGGAAGAGGATGCCGTCATCCGACCAGATCAGGTCGACGTCGCTTCCGGAGCGCTCCCGGTAGCGGTGACGCGTCGCCAGCGCCCATGGCGCGTGCACCCGAGCACCGAACGGTGAGAGGACGGCAATTCGCCAGTCTCCGATCTCGTCGCGGAACCGCTCCACGACGATGGAGCGATCCGTCGGCAGCGCTCCGGTGGCTGCGAGCTCCTCTGCGATGTAGGCGGCGAGGTTCTCTGCTGCCCACGGGTCCAACCGGTACGTCTCCTGGAGGTGAGCGACGGCCGCGGCGCCGTCCATCGCCCCGATCCTCCTGGTGAACTCGCCGACCGCCCGACCCAGCTCGAGGGGACGACCGGGAGCATCCCCGTGCCAGAACGGCATGCGAGCAGCAGGTTCGCCTGGAGCAGGCGAAACGACGACACGATCCTGAGTGATCTCGTCGACGCGCCATGACGTCGAGCCGAGCACGAACGTGTCGCCTGGCCTGGTCTCGTACACCATCTCCTCGTCGAGCTCACCGACCTTGGCACCGTCCGGGAGGCGGACGGTGTACAGACCGCGATCCGGGATGGTTCCCGGATTGGTGACGGCGAGGAGACGGGCGTTGTCGCGAGGCGTGAGCGTTCCGGTGACGCGGTCCCAGACGATCCGCGGCCGCAACTCGGCGAATTCATCGGACGGGTAGCGGCCCGAGAGCATGTCGAGCACGGCTTCCATCGAGGCCGCAGACAGCTCCCGGAAGGGATACGCCCCCCTGGCGATCGCAAGCACGGCGTCGACCGTGGTGGACCCGCCGACGACGATGGCGACGACCTGCTGAGCAAGGACGTCGAGCGGGGTCGCCGGAATGGCGGTTTCCTCGATGGCCCCCGCGTACATGCGCTCGACGACGACCGCCGTTTCCAGGAGATCGCCGCGGTGCTTGGGAAAGACCTTGGCCTTCGAGGGAGTTCCCACCTGGTGACCGGCCCTGCCGACGCGCTGCAGACCCCGAGCGACCGAAGATGGTGAGGCGACGAGGACGACGAGATCGACCGCCGCCATGTCGATGCCGAGCTCGAGGGTGGAGGTGGCGACCACGCCTCGCAGGTCACCCCGCTTCAGCCTGTCCTCGATATGGAGCCGCCGTTCGCGCGACACCGATCCGTGATGGGACTGAACGAGCTCTTCGCCTGCCAGTCGGTTGAGCTCCGCAGCGAGGCGCTCGGCGAGACCCCGGCTGTTGACGAAGAGGATGGTCGAGCGGTGGTCCTGCACGAGTTGGAGGAGGCGGGGATACATCGCAGGCCAGATCGAAGGGTGGGGGACGGCCTCGGTGGCGGGTGCCGACTCCTCGGGGCGGGTCATGTCAGGGACCGGAACGACGATCTCCACGTCGAGCTCCTTGTCCCGGGGAGCGTCGACGATGGTCACCGGCCGCGGCAGCCACGAACCGCCCGACGCAATGCCGCCTCCGAGGAAGCCTGCGATACGGTCGAGGGGCCGCTGGGTCGCCGAGAGTCCGACACGCTGCACCGGTGCCGCGGCAATCGCCTGCAGACGCTCCAGGCTGATCGCCAGGTGGGAGCCGCGCTTGGTCCCGGCGAGGGAGTGGATCTCGTCGACGATGACGGTGTGCACGGTGGTGAGGAACTCGCGGGCCCGGCTGGTGAGCATGAGGTAGAGACTCTCCGGAGTGGTGATGAGGATGTCTGGGGGGTGGCGGAGCATGGCCTGACGCTCCGCAGCCGGGGTGTCGCCTGTGCGCATCGCGGTGGTGATCGCAGGAGGGGGAACGCCGATCCGTTCGGCGGCGAGGCGCACCCCGGTGAGCGGGGCGCGCAGGTTGCGATCGATGTCGTAGGCGAGAGCCTTGAGGGGGGAGACATACAGGACCCGGCATCGTTCCCGCGACGACGGCTGCGGCTCGGTGGCGAGGCGATCGATGGCAGATAGGAAGGCCGCCAGGGTCTTTCCTGACCCGGTGGGGGCGTGGATGAGGGTGTGATCTCCGGACGCAATGGCGTCCCACCCCCCGGTCTGAGCGGCGGTGGGCGCGGGGAAGGTCTCGGTGAACCAGCGCCGGGTTGCCGGGGAGAAACGGTCGAGTGCGGCCACGCTCGGGAGGCTACAGATCCGCGCTGACACGATCCCCGGCGAGGCGCCTGGCGGGACGGCGGCCGGCGTGCCCCACCCTCGACCATTGGTTGAGGGTGGGGGCGATCCTTGGGAGGCAAGGGCTGCCGCCGGTTCCCTCATGTCGTGGTCGAGGTGACGGCAAATGACAAAATCGACTTACCCGCGGAGAACGTGGGTAAGACGGAGGTGGTCAGGCCCGAGCCGCGGCCACCACTGCGGCGGCGCGCTCGGCATCGACCGGGGTGGTGACACCGCCGGATTTGACCGCGGTGCCGACGATCGCTCCGTCCGCTGTGGTCAGCAAGGCGCCAACCGTGTCTTCGTCGACTCCCGAACCGACGAAGACGGGGAGCGCGCTGGCCGCCCGCACCACCTCAAGATCCTCGGGGTCGGCAGGAGAACCGGTACCGGGTCCCGAGACCACGATCGCGTCTGCTCCGCCGCGTGCAGACAGGTCCTTCGCTGCCGCCTCCAGCGTGAGACCGGCCGGCGGAGTTGCGTGCTTGACGAACACGTCGGCGAGGATCGCCACATCCGGGCACAGCGCAGCACGCATGCGCCCGATCGCAGCCGCCCTTCCGACGATCGGTCCCTGATCGGTGAACATCGTGCCGGACAGCACGTTCACCCGGATGAAGCCCGCCCCGGTCGCCGCGGCAATGGCGAGCGCCGCTGCGGCGTCGTTGCGCAAGACGTTGACGCCAGTGGGGAGCGTTGTGGCGGAGATCACGGCGCCGACGGCCGATGCCATGGCGGCGACGGTCGTCTTGGGCACGTCTTCGGCGAAGAACGGGGCATCGCCGAAGTTCTCCACCATGAGCCCGTCGAACCCGGCATCCGCCAGGGTGGTGGCGTCGCGAACGGCGGCGACGACGATCGCATTCATGTCACCACCGAACCCGGGTGCCCCGGGGAGTGGCTCGAGATGGATCATCCCGATGAGCCTGGGGAGGGCCAAGGTCAGTACGCCTTGGCGACGAGCAGGGCCGTCTCCGCGTGCTCGCCAACTGCTTTGAGTCCGGTGTCCTCGGAGGATTGACGGCGTACGATGACGCGGCACCAATCTCCGGCCATGCCCTTGATGACCTGGTCGGTGTCCTCGGGACCGAAGCGCCAGGCGGCGTACTTGGGACCCATCAATTCGACACGAACACCTTGCTCCGGGAACGCCTCGCCCGCCTGCTCGAATGCGAACGGCAGGGACCGTTGCCCCAGCCAGGCGATGTGCCGCATGCGTTCGGTGTCTGCGAGCGGGTCCTCTTCATCTTCTTCGAGGTCGTCTTCTGGGATGGGCTCCATGCGCCCGAGGATGGCGAACTTGACGTCGAGACCGTGGGCCCACGTCTCCATGAGTCGAAGCGTTGCCAGCGACCGCGCGCTCACCTCGCCGTAGATCCATGGCACGCGCGCTCCGGCGTCCATCCGCGACAGGGCGTCGACGACGTCTGCACGGGCGAAGCGCCACTGCTCGATGACCTCCTGGTGACGCCGCCTACGGAATTGGTCGACACCGCGTTCCGTCCACGCATCGAAGTCGGAGAGATCAGCTGCAGCCACGGCGCCAGCCCCTTGGGCCAGGACGTCCGCGGCGAAGCGCTCCAGGTGGGCGAGGTGGCCGACCTGGTCCTGGATGGTCCAGCCGGGAGCCGGTGTCTTCCTCTTCCAATGCCGGTCCGAGATGCCCTGGAGGAACTGGTCGAGCTGCTGTTCCTCGGCGACGAGGTCGGACAAGATCTCACGCATAGGCAAGATTCTAGGGCTGGGAGCAACTCCCAATTGCTGCAGCGGGCGCTGAAGGCGCCGTCAGCGGGCGGCGCTGTTCAACCGGTCGACGAGTTGGCGGAGACGGCCGAAGTGGCGCCGGTCGTAGTGGAACATCACTCGGGGGAGCTCGACGTTGTCGCCGGTTTGGACCTCCGCTTCGGTGGCAGGGACCTTCTTGATCTGGCCGGACACCACGATGTCTGCAAACTCGGCGTTCAGGTCGGTGACAACCTCGTCTGTTGGCTCGTGCTTGAGACGGAGCACCAGGCGGCCGTTGACATACCGCTGTGAGTGGTAGTTGCCGTAGAAGGTGCGGATCTCGTCAACGGCTTCTTCGAGGTCGGAGGTGATCTTGAACAGGTGGCGGTCGTCTTCTGAGATCATTCCCTGATCGGACAGGGTTGCGACGAAGTCCCGCCACGCGGTCCAGTAGCCGGTTCCCTCGGCTTCGATCATGACGATCGGGTGAAGGTCCGACTTCCCGGTCTGGACGAGGGTGAGGAGTTCGAAGGCCTCGTCCTGAGTACCGAAGCCGCCGGGGAAGAGGGCGAAGGCGTCCGACTCCTTGACGAACATGAGCTTCCTCGTGAAGAAGTATTTGTAGTTGATGAGCCGTGCCTCGTGCACGTACGGATTGGCCTCGGCCTCGAACGGGAGCCTGATGTTCACGCCGAAACTCGCGTCGCTCCCGGCTCCGAGGTTGCCCGCCTCCATGATCCCCGGGCCGGCGCCTGTGACCACCATCCACCCGTGCTCGTCTGCCATGCGGTTGGCGAAATCGGAGGCGAGGCGGTAGTTCGGATGGTGGGGAGCGGTCCTCGCCGATCCGTAGATCGTGACCTTGGGGACGGTGCGGTACTGCTGGAAGACCAGGAACGAGTAGCGCATCTCCTTGAGCGCGCTGTTGATGAGCTTGAGGTCGCCGCGATCGGGTGTGTCGCGGCCCAGCTTGAGCGAGGTGACGACCATCTCGCGAATGAGGTCGCGGTCGGCGCTGGCCTCGTCGGGTGCGGCGAGGGCGACGATCTCATCGATCTGGGCGTCGAAGTCGGTCTGCCCCATGTCGTAGGGTGCCATCCCGGCAACCTACTGCACCGCGAGGAGAGAGTGTCCGCGAGCAACTCACGGCTCGCGGGGGACGAGCTCCTTGATCTTTGTGGCAGGTGCGCCGCCCACGACCCAGCGGTCTGGGATGTCGCTCGTCACGACGCTGTTCGACGCGACGATCACGCGGTCGCCGATGGTGACGCCTGGCATGACGACCGACCGATAGCCGATCACGGAGTTGGATCCGATGGCAATCGGAGCGAAGGTCCTTCCCCCGAACGGCAGGGGCTTGGTGAAGTCGTCGAGGATGTGCCCGTGCGTGGTGAGGATCGCACCGGCGGCGATCATGGTGTGGTCGCCGACCGTGATCGGACCGCGGTCGTCGATCGTGGATCCGCGATTCACGAAGACCCCATTGCCGAGGGTCGTGTTCTTCCCAGACAGGATGTAGACATCGTGGTGGAAGATGACGTCACGACCGATGCCGGCGAAGATCTCCTGTGCCAGGACCCTGCGCACCTTGATGGCGAAATCGGCGAGCATCGCGGCCGGGGTACGGTCGAACATGCGCCAGAGCATCAGGTAGTAGCCGTGGTCATCGGTCGCGAGCTCGGCGTCGCTGCCACCGAACGGGTCCTCGGCTCGGTTGTATCCTCCCGCTGCGAGGACGGCGTCGACGAGTCCGCCGCAATCGGTGAGGAATCGGTCGCCTGACCCGACGAGGCGCCCCTGGGCAATGGCCTGCTCGAGTTCGGTCAGGAGCTGTTCGTCACGTGGCGTCTGTGCGCTCATGGATTCGGGCCGGCCGTCTCGTCGTCTCCCGAGCGACGGCGGCCAGCCATCGCTCCAGGCGGTCTGCCAGATGTTCGCATTCGAACAGACGCTCTGCACGGCGCCGACCTGCAGCCGACAGGTGTGCGGTCAGTTCCTCGTCATCCAGAACGCCGCGGATGGCGCTGCCGAGCGCTTCGGGCGTCCGGTCGGTGAGGCGCCCGACGTCGGCGGTGACGATGGTCCCCACCCCTCCGCCGTGGTAGGCCACGGGAACGGTGCCGGAGGCGATGGCTTCGAGGTAGATGATGCCGAAGTGCTCCTGCTTTTCGGGAGCGGCCGTGAGCACGGTTGCCCCGCTGATGAGCGCCGCCTTGTCGGCCTCGGGAACGAATCCGAGGAACCGGCCCCGCGACCCCAGGCGCTCCTCCAGCTCGGAACGGAGATCCCCGTCGCCGATGAACACCGTCTGGGCGAGATCGTGGTAGTGGGCCGTCGCGGCCACGACGTTCTGGGGCCCCTTGGCTGCTGAAAGTGCTCCGGGGGCGATGACGTAGCGGGCGGGGAGTTCGTAACGGGCACGCGCCTCCTCACCGGCCCCTGGCCGGTAGGCGTCGATGTCAACTCCGACCGGGAGCACGAGGAACTGCGAGACGGGTACGCCGGTCAGCGGCCGCACCAGCTCGTCGCGGACGTACTCGGTCGTGGTGATGATGCCGCGTGCTCTACGGATCGCCAGCTCGATCTCGTCCCACACCTCGTCCGCGTATCCGCCGGCAAGCCTGGGTTCGATCCCGGTGCCGTGGACGAAGAGGGCGTACGGCGTACCGGTGGCCGCTGCTGCCCGATGCACGGCGATCGCGGGCAGGTTGGCGTGGTGACCGATGTACAGGTCGACGAATCCGGCGCGGCGCAGGGCGCGCTCGTAATGGGGGAGGTAGGCGAACGCTTCGTTTGCGCTCATCGTGGAGACCGGCCGCTGGGACGTCCCGGCTGCTGGGAGGTACTCATGCGTCGGCAGCGGCTTGCCGTCGAGCAGTACATCGATGTTGACGGCGCCTGGAACCAGGCCGGCGTTCCCGGCGTGGATGAACGCGACCTCGTGGCCGCGCCGCACGAGCGCGGCGGCGTGTTGCCGAGCGACCTCGCCGCTGCCCCTGCCCTCGTTGAGGAGCACGATCGCGATCCGCACCTGGTCCCCTCCTCGGTGCCTGGCATGAGGCTATGCGGTGGAGCGGGGGGAGGCCAGGGTCATATTCCCCTACGGAGCAGACGCCGCGCTGCGGGCGGGTCGTGGTGCCGTTCGCCGCTCGTCTTGGTGGTCGCAGAAAGCCTCATCGGAGCAGGCTCGATCACCACTGAGGTCTTCAGCGCAGCGACCGTCGACACCCCATCGCCTGATGATCCGCCGGACGGAACGCCCATCCTGGTGCGCCTGACGGGCACAGCCGCCCGATCCGAGCCGGGCGCCTGAGCCGCACCCTGCCGTCACTCCCGGAAGTTGGTGTATTGCAAGGGGAGGGGTAGTCGAGAGCCCTCAGCT
>Ga0255049_10000057_pt1 | contig 58030 bp, 32 predicted proteins | sample JV7_2_3_MG_FD_183615 | JGI IMG/M metagenome (GOLD analysis project Ga0255049, IMG submission 183615) | Seawater microbial communities from Jervis Inlet, British Columbia, Canada - JV7_2_3 | ecosystem: Environmental > Aquatic > Marine > Inlet | place: Canada: British Columbia | collected 2016-10-06 | reverse complement strand
GCTTTCAGATAGTCGAGCACTTCCTTGTGGCGCATGCCATCGAAAGTGCCGCGGTCGGCCTCATCGATAGCCATGTGACGCATCGTATAGCCACGCACGTTGGCCTCGTAAAAAATCGTCTCGGACCACGGCGTCTGTGGACGATTGAACTTAGCCACCGGACTATCGGGACTGACAACCCCCTTGGGCACGAACGGAGCGCTGTCAACCGTGCTGATGCGCAAATGCTCTTGATCGTCCTGGCGACCGAAGTCAAAAGCAGCATCGTTCCAGTCGAACGAACCGGAAAGCGCACGCGCGTACGGATCGATCAGCAGTTTCGCCGGATTACAGCGAAGCCCGTCGTTTGGGGCATATGAGCCGTGTACTCGGTAACCGTATCGTTGTCCGGGACGGCACCCCGGCAGGTATCCGTGCCAGACGTTGTCGCTGCATTCGGGCAAATCGTGCGTTTCAGATTGATCGCCGGCCTGGTTGAAGAGGCACAACTCAATGCTGTCGGCTACCGATGAGAAAATGGCGAAGTTGACGCCGCCCTCATCGGCCGTAGCACCAAGCGGGGCAGGGTGACCGGCTTCGATCATTTGCGATTGAGCTTGATCGGCTCGAGTTTCCAGATGCCGTCGTTGTAATCGCGCATCGTGCGGTCTGTCGAAAACTGGCCCGATGAAGCCGTGTTCAGAATGCTCATCTTCGTCCAGCGGTCCACATCCAGGTAAGCCCGGGCGGCGACGTTCTGAGTATCGGCAAAGCTGCGAAAATCGGCCGCGGTCATCCACAGGTCTGCGGGTTCGCGAATCGACTGAATTATGGAGTCGAAAATGCCCGGCTCAGAGTCGTTGAAATGCTCACTCTCGAGCAGGTGCATGACTCGCGACAAGTCTTCGTCGGCATCGATGATCGCCTGCGGATCGTATTGACTGCGAAGTTCGCTGATGTCATCAACGGTCAGGCCAAACAAAAAGAAGTTTTCCTCGCCAACGGCCTCACGAATCTCCACATTCGCGCCGTCGAGTGTGCCAATCGTGATGGCTCCGTTCATCATGAACTTCATGTTGCCGGTACCCGATGCTTCCTTGCCTGCTGTGGATATTTGCTCAGACAGTTCAGCGGCAGGGCAGATCAATTCCATCGCCGAGACGTTGTAGTCGGGATAGAAAACAAGCCGCAGTCGATCTTCCATGTCCGGGTCGGAATTGATAATGCGTGCGACGTTGTTTATGCACTTGATCACACTCTTGGCCATTACATAGCCGGGGGCGGCTTTGCCGCCGACGATGATCGCGCGAGGCACTACGCCGGCCCCATCGCCGCGACGTATCCGGTCGTACAGGTGAATCGCGTGCAACACATTGAGGAGTTGCCGCTTGTATTCGTGGATGCGCTTGACCTGAACATCGAACAGCATGCTCGTCGGAATGATGAGCCCGGTCTTCTGCTCGATGTCCTCTGCGAGACGGGTCTTGTTCTGCAGTTTGATCGCGCGCCACTGGTGCTGAAATTCCTCGTCTCCCACAAACTTCTCGAGCTGCTTCAAACCTGAGAGCTCGGTTATCCACGCCGGCCCGATCTTACCGCTGATAAGCTCGGACAAGTCCGGGTTGCAGGCCGCCAGCCAACGCCGTTGCGTCACGCCATTGGTCTTGTTGTTGAACTTGTCAGGCCAAAGTTCTGCGAAATCACGGAACAGACCCTCAGTCAGCAATTTAGAATGCAGTGCCGCCACACCGTTGACAGAGGAACTACCAACAATCGCAAGGAAGGCCATGCGGATCACAGGTTCGCCGTCCTCCTGGATCAGTGACATTCTCTGCACGCGCTCGCCGTCGCCCGGCCAGCGTTCGCTGACTTCGGCGATAAAGCGCGAATTGATTTCGTAAATGATGTCGAGTAGTCGCGGCAGGAGGCGTCGAAACATCGCGACGGGCCATACCTCGAGAGCTTCGGGCAACAGCGTATGGTTTGTGTACGCCATCGTCCTGCGTGTCGTGTCCCAGGCTTCGTCCCACTCGAGATTGAACTCATCAATCAGCAAACGCATGAGTTCCGCGACGGCGATTGCAGGATGTGTGTCGTTGAGCTGCAAACAGTTCTTGTCCGCGAAGTTTTTCACGTCATTGCCATTATGGTAGGTGTGGTAACGCAATGTGTCCTGCAGGCTTGCGGACGCGAGGAAATACTGCTGCCGCAGCCGCAGTTCATGACCTTCTTCGTTGGCCGTATTCGGATACAGCACCATCGTGATGTTTTCGGCGAGGTTCTTGGATTCGACCGCATCGGTGTAGCTCCCGGCGTTAAATTCCTCGAGATCGAATTCATCGGTTGCAGCAGCCGACCACAGACGCAGCGTATTAACGATGTCGTTCTTGTAGCCCGGGATGGGAATGTCGTAGGGAATCGCCAGCACGTCGTGGGTATCGACCCAGGTTGACCGCGCTTTACCTTCCGCATCGGTGTCCGCAGTCGTGTGACCGCCGAACTTCACGGTTTGCGCGAATTCGAATCGCTTGACCTCCCAGGGAAATCCCTCACGCAACCACGGATCGGGCTCTTCGACCTGGCAACCGTTGTCGATACGCTGCCGAAACATGCCGTATTGATAGCGGATGCCGTAGCCGACAACGGGTAACGACAAGGTCGCGCAACTATCGAGAAAACAGGCGGCGAGCCGCCCGAGCCCGCCGTTGCCAAGACCCGCATCGTGCTCCCGGTCGTAAACGTCCTCGAGATTCAGGCCTATCCGCTGCAGCGCCTCTTCTGTCTCACCTTCGATGTCCAGGTTCAAGAGTGCATTGCGCAAGAGCCGGCCCATCAGGAACTCGAGCGACAGGTAACTGACCCGGCGCTTGTCGTCGCGCTCGATGGCCATGCGCGTTTTGCCCCAGCGCTCCATGAGCCGGTCACGGGCGGCATAGACGACAGCCTGATACAAGAATGGCAATTTCGTGCGAATCGTGCGCCGGCCGAGCATGCGCCCAAAGTAATGCGTGAGGTCCTCGAAGATCGCGTCGGCCGTCATTGGAAGCTCGGGCGCTTGCAGTAGCTCGATATCGCCAATGCCGACGGTCTTGTCAGAACGTGCCGACATCAAGTTATCTCCGGTTTCAAAATCAGTGTTGTCAGCGGCGGAATCGTCAATTTCAGCGAGTACGGCTTGCCGTGGCAACCTGGTTCAGCTGCACTCAACGCGTCGTTCCGACTGCCGCTACCGCCATACTTTTCCGCATCAGTGTTCATGATTTCCTCAAAGCGGCGCTTCTCTGGCGCGCCCAGCTGGTAATCGTAACGAACAACGGGCGTAAAGTTAGTGACGCAAATAACATATCCTCCCGAGCGGTCGCGCCGTATCCACGACAAGATGCTGTTATCGCGATCTCTCCACTCAATCCATTCGAATCCTGCATCCGAGAAGTCGAGTTCGTACAGTGCAGGCGTCTCGCGGTACAGCTTGTTAAGGTCGCGGACAAGGTTGTGTACGCCGTTGTGCGGCGCGTGCTCGAGCAAGTGCCAGTCGAGGGACCGGTCGTGGCTCCATTCCTGGTATTGCGCGAGTTCCGCGCCCATGAACAGCAATTTCTTGCCGGGATGGGCATACATGTTGGCGAAATAGGCGCGCAGATTCGCAAAGCGCTGCCACTCATCGCCGGGCATGCGGCCTATCAGTGACCCCTTGCCATGCACAACCTCATCGTGAGATAGCGGCAACACAAAGTTTTCATCGAAGGCGTAGACGAGACCGAAAGTCATCTTGTCGTGATGATGTCTGCGGTGTACCGGGTCCTCGCCCATGTACGACAAGGTGTCGTTCATCCAGCCCATGTTCCATTTGTAGGTAAAGCCCAGTCCGCCGGCGTCAACGGGTTGCGAGACACCAGGCCACGCAGTCGACTCCTCGGCGAAGGACACGGCGCCGTGCAGATGAATCTCCTTATTCAGACTGCGCAGGAATTCAACGGCCTCGAGGTTCTCGTTGCCGCCTTGCTCGTTCGGTATCCATTCGCCTTCCTCACGTGAGTAATCGAGGTACAACATCGAAGCGACGGCGTCGACACGAATCGCATCGATATGAAATTCGTCTATCCAGTAAAGAGCGCTGCCGATCAGGTAGTTAACCACCTCGCGTCGGCCGTAGTTGAAAATCAATGTGCCCCAGTCGGCGTGTTCGCCCTTGCGCGGATCCTCGTGCTCGTACAACGCCGTGCCATCGAAGCGGCGCAGGCCGTGCTCGTCCTTGGGAAAATGCGCGGGAACCCAGTCAACGATGACCGCGATACCGGCCTCGTGGCAGCGATCGACGAGATAGCGAAAATCATCGGGCTCGCCGAATCGCTGCGTCGGTGCGAACATGCCAATGGGCTGATAGCCCCATGAACCGTCGAAGGGATGCTCCGATACGGGCAGGAATTCAATGTGCGTGAAACCCATGTCGGTGACGTAGCCGACCAGCTCGTCGGCGAGTTCGTGGAAGTTCAGGTAGCGATGGCCATCGTCCGCCTTGCGGCGCCAGGAACCGAGGTGCACTTCATAGATGCTGACTGGCAGGTCGAGATTCGGCACCGTGCTGCGCCTGGCAATCCACGCATCATCCTGCCAGTCGTAGCTGCTTGCGTAGACAACGGATGCATTGCCTGGCGGGGGTTCATGAAAGCTGGCGTATGGGTCTGCCTTGAATGGCAGCTGGTGGCCGCCTTGATCGAGCATCTCGTACTTGTAATGTGCGCCGCCAGCCACGCCCGGGATAAATATCTCCCAAATACCGTTCGCAGCGTGCAGGCGCATGACATGACGGCGACCGTCCCAGTCATTGAAGTCGCCGATAACGCTGACGCGTGACGCATTCGGTGCCCAAACGGCGAAGCGGGTACCGCCGACGCCCTCGAGCTCTCGAAGCTGCGCGCCGAGCTTTTGATATATCTTGAGATCGGAGCCCTCGCCGAGCAAGTACAGGTCGAGATCACCAAGCGTTGATGAAAAGCGATAACAGTCTTCGATTTCGGCAACGTCACCGTTTCTTGCGGTTACACGCAGCTTATAACGGCGTTTGCGCGCCGGCATCACGGCCGTGAACAAGCCGCCCGGATGAACCGGTTCCATCGCAGCAAGCAATTCGCCATTGCCGTCGACGAGATCGACGCTTTGCGCCTGTGGCTGCAGCGTTCGAACGATGCGCACGTTACCGACCCGGTGCAGGCCGAGCACAGCAAACGGATCGTTGTGCTTACCCTTGGCGAGAGCTTCGAACGTCGCGTTGCTCTGTTTCATGTCAGTCTGCAAAACCATATAAGTGTTCTACTGTTTGTTGCGCGGATTGCTCCCAGCCGAAACGCTGCGACGCCGCGCGTATGCATATTCTTTGCCAACGATCTGCATCGTTCGCTTTGAGGGCGAGTGCTTGTTGCACCGTTGTCACGAATTCGGCAGCTTGCTCGCCCGGGGTATTACCCGCGAATACGAATCCCGTCCGGTCGTGCTCGACCGTATCACGCAGCCCGCCCACGCCATGCACCACGCAGGGCTGCGCCGCACGCATGGCGAGCATCTGGCTGATGCCGCAGGGCTCGAAGCTCGATGGCATGAGAAACAAATCACCGCCGCGATACAACGGGTCCGCCAGGGTTTCGGAGTAACCGCGCAGGAAAATCAATTGCTCACAGCGTTTTGCGATCTCGAGTACACGTTGCTCCAATTCCGCCTCGCCGCTGCCGAGCAGGATGAATTTGCCGTTATGGCCGAGCTGCGCAGCGATTTGCTCGAGTGTTGTGCGGCCGTCCACGAGCTCTTCGAAAAACAGGCTCATCTTCTGCCTGACTAGCCGGCCGATACTGACCAGCACCTGTTCGGGACGCTCATCCGGCAGGGCGGCCAGGCGTGACCTGGCAAGTTCCTGGTCGACGGCGCCAGGCTCGCTCTCGAGCCAGGCGGTGACCTGATCCGTCGCCAGCGTCACGATGCGTTTCCATGCTGGCCGCCGGCCGCTTTTGCCGCGGTAGACACAGCCATTGAGTATGCCGACCAGTCGATCGGCTTTTGCGGCATCGTCCAGTTGTACCTCAAGCCCCTCACCACCAACAAATCCTCGCGCCTTGTCGCTTGGTTGGCGGATTTCCGTGGCGTAGGTCGGCGACACGGTACTGATCTTGTCCGCCGAACGAATTGCCAATGCCATCGGGTTGATGCAGTCGGTATTCGCAGGATCACGCAGCAGTGTTACGTCATAATTCAAATCCGGGAACCAGCTCTCGAGTGAGGATTCGTCTGCGCGCAACGGTCGTGTGCCCTGGTAAGCGAGATTATGAATCGTGAATACAGTGCGGATATCCCGCAGTCGCACAAATTCCGGCGCGAAGTTGCGTTGCAACAGATAAAACGCGGCGTGCCAGTCGTGCAGGTGCACGACCTCCGGACGATTCGGGCTTTGCTCGATCCAGGCGGCAGCTGCTGCACCGAAAAACGCGAATTTGTTGGCATCCGTTGCGAATGGCCGCTCTGGTTCGTCGCCGCAGTAGATCTTTCCCGGACCCAGCGGCGAGAAAACCGGGTGCTCGAAGGCGATATTGCGAACACGAGGCTCACTCCCTGGCACCTCGTACACATCGACAATCTGCGTCGCGCCGCGAAACCCGGCATCGACAGTGCCCAGAATCGTCGCGCCCGGCAGATCATGAAAAATGCCATAAGACGGTGTAATGACAGTTACCTGCCAGCCGCTTTCGACCAGCGCGGCTGGCAAATCGCGTAAAACATCGCCGACACCGCCGACCTTTCCGCCCGGGAGTGAGCCGTTCTCGGCCGCAATGAATATGACGTGCTTTTCGATGGCAGGCTCGCTAGCGCGTGAAATGCAGTTGCTGCCCGAGCATGTCGGGTGTAACGAGCGTCAGACCCGTGCTCGTTACACGAAAACCACGCTTACGATCGTCATCGTGATCCTCGCCGATAACCGTGCCGTCCGGAATCCTGGCGCCACGGTCAATGATCGCGTGGTTGATGCGGCAGTTCTGGCCGATGTCCACGTCGGGGAGCACGACCGTTTCGTTGACGCTGCTATAGGAATGCACCACGGCGCGCGAGAATAACAATGAGTGGTTGATTTTCGCGCCGGATATGAGGCAGCCCCCGGAGACCATGGATTGGATCGCTTCGCCGCGGCGGTCTTGCTCGTCAAAGACGAACTTGGCAGGTGGCGACTGAACCTGGTGTGTGAATATGGGCCAGGTCTGGTCATACAGGTTGAGCTGCGGCGAGACTGAAACCAGTTCCATGTTTGCTTCCCAGAACGCCTGCAACGTGCCGACGTCACGCCAGTACGCCTGTGCCTCGGTCTCAGGGTCGCGAAATGCGTAGGCATAGACGCGGTAGTCGTCGATGATCGATGGGATGACATTGCGCCCAAAATCGTGCTGTGTTCCGGGTGTGTCGGCGTCCTTTATGACCTGTTCGTACAGGAAATCCGTATTGAAAATGTAGTTACCCATTGAGGCCAGGCACAGATTCGGCTTGCCCGGGATCGGATTGGGTTTTTCAGGCTTCTCGTCGAACGCGATGATACGCCCGGTCTTGTCAACGGTCATGACACCGAATTGGCCAGCCGCCTCTTCGAGCGGCACCTCGATGCAGCAGATCGTCATGTCGGCTTCAGTTTCGGCATGCGCCGCCAGAAACGGGCCGTAGTCCATTTTGTAGATGTGATCGCCGGACAGGATCAAGACGAAGCGCGGATCGTGAGTCCGAATGATGTCGAGGTTTTGATAAATCGCGTCCGCGGTGCCCCGGTACCACTCACCCCCAACCCTTTGGGATGCGGGCAGGATCTCGACGAACTCGCGATTGCCTGCGCCGGCCTGAAACCACGACCAACCGTGCACCAGGTGCCGGATCAGGGAGTGCGCCTTGTATTGCGTCAACACGCCGATGCGCCTGACGCCCGAATTGATGCAGTTTGACAGCGGGAAATCGATGATTCGATATTTTCCGCCGAAGTGCAGGGCGGGCTTTGCGCGCCAGGTCGTCAATTCGTGCAGGCGCGATCCTTGTCCGCCGGCCAGGATTAAAGCGACTGTCTCGCGAGTCAGTCGGCTGATGAAACGTGTGTCTTCCATGTGATTCGCTATCGGCATGAGCAGGTCCCGGAAACCGGTATTCGTCCTGGCTAGTCTGCCAGACTTGTCGACGGACAGGCACCTTAACCAGGCATATTTACTCGTTGGAGCGCTCCTCGGAGCGCGACTAAGACTTGGCGAAATCGCAGCTCGATCACACGTACCTCAGTCGCGCCTCGGCCGCTCTCGCACATCCATGTGCTCCGCGGCATAAGGTCATCCTAACCAAAAGAGGCGGTCCAACAGCTTAGCCTGTCCTTCTAGTTGGCACGTCCCGAGGCTTGCACCAACTCGGCGGTCCGGCCACAGACGTCACTACTCAGCTGTGCTTCCTGGACGCGCCAGCGCCAATTGTTGCTCGACGTGCCCGGTATGTTGATGCGGGCTTCTGAACCCAGCCCAAGGTAGTCCTGCAGCGGCGCGATCGCGAGCCGTGAGTCGGTGGAAAACGCGGCCTTGATCAGGTCCGTGTGGATACTTTCCGCGGTGCCGCCCGTCAACTGCAGCACGGCTTGCTGCGTCTGCTTGATCTCGAAGTCGCTGCGAATATCGTCGGGGCTGCCCGTGAACCAGCCGATCGTCGTATCGTTGTCATGTGTCCCGGTATAGCAGACGCTGTTTTCGCTGATGTTGAGCAGATCAAAGTCCTCATCCGCCACATCGAACTGCAACACGATCATGCCCGGGATTTCGTGGCGCTCCCGCAGCGCCTCTACCTCAGGCGTAATGACGCCGAGATTCTCTGCGACAATCGGCAGATTACCCAGCGCATCTTGCATCGCGTCGAAAACCGCATCGCCGGGACCGGGTTCCCAGGCGCCTTTACGCGCCGTCGCGGAGTCCGCCGGTACCGACCAATACGACTCAAAGCCCCGGAAGTGATCGATGCGCACGATATCGGCTAGCTCGGCCGCCGCCCGCAAACGCTCGACCCACCAGCGATACCCGTTGGCAGCGTGAACATCCCAGGCGTACAAAGGGTTACCCCACAACTGGCCATCTTCGCTGAAATAGTCAGGTGGCACGCCCGCAACGTGATCGGGCCTGCCGTCACGGTCGATCCGCAATATTTCGGGGTTAGCCCATGCGTCCGCACTGTCCAGCGCAATGCAAATCGGCATATCGCCGAAAAGCCGCACTCCCTGTTTATTGGCGTAATCCCGCAGGCGTTGCCATTGATGATGAAACAGGAACTGAATGACCTTCGTGTCCGCGATGGCGACGTCTGCAGCCGATTCGAGCTCGCGCAGCGCTCTTTGCTCGCGATGCACATACCTGGGGTCCCAATTGGGCCAGGGTTGCTCGCCATGCTGTGTCTTCAGAATCCGAAACAACGCGTAGTCGTGCAGCCAACTCTTGTCGTGCTCCTCCACAAAATCATCACAGGCTGACTTTGTGGAGGCGCCAGCCCGTTCCTCGAACCGGCCCGCGGCCAGTCGCAAGAGGCGATTCTTCATGGGAATCAGTGAGCCGTAGTCGACGAAATCCCGTGGTAACGTCGTCAGCTCAAAAACCTCTTCTTCGGCCAGGAGTCCCATGGTAATCAGATCGCTAACGTCGATCAGGAGCTCATTACCGGCAAACGTCGACAATGGCTGGTAGGGAGAGTCCCCGTAGGCGGTGGGTCCCGTCGGCAGAAATTGCCAGACACTGAGCCGCATTTTCTTCATTGTGTCGACGAACTGCAGCGCCTGCTGGCCGATTTCGCCGATACCGTATTTGCCCGGCAGGGAAGTGATGTGCAGGCATACGCCGGCTTGCCTGCCCGGCGGCAGAACCTGTTCTGTGGTCTTGTCCGTCATCGGTTGTTCTTGTTGGGCGAACTATCCGTTGTTAACAGCTTGGAAAACTAATGATGAGCGGTACATGCGGCAAGCCAATGCATACGTATTCAATAGATGAATACGTTTGCATTGCATTGCTCCACGATAGTGCGGTTCATAAGATGCGGAGGAAGATCTATGAATCCAGACCTCCCGGGGGAATACTCAATGGTCACCAAGAAGCGCAAAAAAGCGCAGCAAGTTTCTGACGAAACCAGTTTCGCACTCAATATTCGCCGTACGGCAGTTTCCCTTGCGGTCGCGGCAGCGTTGCCGAGTGCAATGATATTGCCGACTGCGGCAATCGCACAAGACGACAGCAGCGGCGAAGTGATGGAGGAAATTATCACCACAGGTTTCCGCAGCAGCCTCAGAAACGCGATGTTGATGAAGCAGAACTCGGAATCCATCATCGAAGCGATTACGGCGGAAGACATTGGCAAGCTGCCGGATGCCAGTATTGCTGAATCTATGGCGCGCCTGCCGGGTTTGACCGCTCAGCGTCTCAATGGCCGCGGCCAGCAGATCAGCATTCGCGGCCTCGGCCCGGACTTTACGACAGCGCTCCTGAATGGACGAGAGCAGGTAACGACTGGCGACAATCGCGGAGTCGAATTTGACCAGTATCCGTCGGAACTGCTGTCCGGTGTTACCGTATACAAAACTCCGGATGCCTCGTTGGTCGGTGCGGGCCTGGCGGGAACCGCTGACCTGAAGACGATTCGCCCGCTGGCTCATGGCAAACGCACGCTGCATGTCAACGGCCGCTACGAATGGACGGAATACGACGCTCTCAATGCAGGCTCGGACGATGACGGCTACCGTTACACGCTGACCTACATCGACCAATTCGCTAACGACACCATTGGTATCGCCATCGGAATTGCAGATATGTCGAACCCGGGCCAGGAAGAGCGATTCAATTCCTGGGGTTATCCAACCACGGGCGCTGGCGAGGCGGTCATCGGTGGTGCCAAGCCCTATGTGCGCTCCAGCACCCTCGAGCGCACCGGCGTCATCGGCGTTCTCGAATTCAACCCAACCGACACGATTTCGACGTCACTCGATATTTACTATTCCAGTTTTGACGAAACGCAGCTTTTGCGCGGCATTGAATTGCCATTGCTGTGGTCGGCGGCATCACTACAACCCGGCTACACGATTGACGATGGCCTGGTTACAGAGGGCCAATACAACGGTGTCAAAGGCGTCATGCGCAACGACATCACGGCACGCGACAGTGAGTTATTTGCTGCGGGTTTCAACGTCAACTTCGACGTTGGTGAGGCTTGGGTTGCGGACATTGATCTGAGCATTTCGACCGTTGATCGCAAGGACATCATTCTCGAAACCTACTCGGGCACCGGCACAGCAGGCGCTGGTGCAACCGACAATATGGGTTTTGAGATGAGAGGCACCACCGGGACTGTTTTCTCATCAATTCTTGACTACTCAGACCCGAGCCTGATCATGCTGACCAGCCCGCAAGGCTGGGGCGGCGGTGTTGTTCCGGGTGGCCAGGTTGGCTATGACAATCGCCCCGATATCGATGACGAACTGAAGCAGATTTCTTTGTCAATGGAGCGCGAACTCGGTGGTGTGATCAGCAGCATGGAATTTGGCGTCAATATTGCCACTCGTGAGAAGTCCAAAGGCAACGACGAGTTCTTCCTCGCCCTTGCCAGTGGCGCAACAGAAGCGCCGCTGGAGAGCATCACGGGCACCACCGACCTGAGTTTCCTCGGCCTGGATGAAATGATTAGCTACGATCCGCTCGCGCTCATCAAGAGCGGTATCTACGAACGCTTGCCGAATCCGAACGCAGACGTCGCAATCAAGGGATGGACCGTCGAAGAAGACACCAGCATTGCGTATGTCCAGTTTGGCCTCGATACCGAGATCGGAAGTCTGGGTTTGACCGGTAACTTTGGACTGCAATACATGGACGTCGACCAAAGCTCAAATGCTCTAGCGGCATCCGGAACAGACGGTCGCGTGTCAGCATCGGGCGGCGACAACTGGTCGGAAGTGCTGCCGAGCGTGAACCTGAGCCTGGAGGTCGCCAACGATACCTACGTCAGGTTCGCAGCAGCGCGAACGGTCTCAAAAGCCCGCATGGATGACTTGCGAGCGAGCTTCGAGTATTCGTACGATCCGGCGCGCGAGACTGGCACTACGCCGGAAACCGGCCCCTGGGGTGGCGGCGGCGGTAACCCGGCGTTGCAACCGTGGCTCGCGACGGCCTATGACCTCTCGTTCGAGAAGTACTTCGCAGATGGTGCGGGCTACGTTTCGGTGGCGTATTTCTATAAGGATATCGATCAGTTCATTATCCCGAATTTCCCGGTCCTTGCGGATTTCACCGGGTTTCCGGTTCCACCAGGGCAGAGTCCGGGTACGTTCCTGGGATTTATTTCTGCGCCGGTCAATGGCGACAACGGTAGCATCGACGGATACGAAATCGCTGTGCAGTTCTCCGGTGACCTGATCCACGATTCGATTCGAGACTTCGGTTTGGTTGCCAACTATTCGAACACTGATAGTTCGATCAAGCCGATACCTGGGAGCTCTGTAGAGATTCCGATCCCGGGTCTCTCGGAAAATGTGGCCAACGTTACGTTGTATTACGAGAACGACTCTTTCTCGGCTCGTGTCAGCAATCGGTCCCGCTCGAAATTCCTCGGTGAAGTCGGTGGTTTCGGCGGCGGTCGCGCTTTCAAGGAAATCAAGAGCGAGTCTGTTGTCGATGCTCAAGTTAGCTACACGTTCACTAATGGAGCTGCTGCCGGATTGACACTGCTGCTACAGGGCTACAACCTGACTGACGAACCGATGACCACTTTTGCTGGTGACCAACGATTCGTTATTGACTACCAGAGCTACGGTGCTTCGTACATGATCGGCGCTTCGTATAACTTCGAATAAGGTCTCTTCACTGAGTCCTGTCAGGCCCCCGCTGAGCTTTCTCAGCTGGGGCCTTTTTCGTTGTCTCTATCTTGTGGAATCGACCTTGGCCGCGACAGAACTAAGCCTGTAAAATGTCAACGTGAGCAGGATAAGAAAAATCGTAATCGTCGGCGGTGGCACTGCAGGGTGGCTGGCAGCTGCTGTCCTGGCTCGGGCGATGGGGGAGCTGCTCGACATCGAATTGATCGAATCGGATCAGATCGGTACGGTCGGTGTTGGCGAGGCGACCATTCCGCAGATCCAGCTGCTACTGCGTATGCTCGGCGTCGACGAACATGAGTTTCTAAGCCAAACACAGGGCACAATCAAGCTCGGCATCCAGTTTAACGATTGGGCACGCCCGGGCGATACTTACATCCATGCTTTCGGCGGCATTGGCCGGTCACTTGGCATGCTCGAGTTTTACCATTATTGGCTACGCGGCCATGCGCAGGGATTCACCGACAATCTCTGGCATCACTCACTCAATGCAGCGACGGCGTTTCGGAATCGATATGACCGCTTTGATGATTTCCCCGATACCGGCCTGACGGGTCTCGTGCACGCCTACCATTTCGATGCGAGTCTCGTTGCTCAATATCTACGGCGTTTCTGTGCGAGCCTCAAAGTGAAAAGGACCGAAGGCAAGATTGTCGATACGAATCTCAGGGCCGACGATGGCTTTATCGAGTCTGTTGTACTTGAAGGTGGCAAGTCGATTGCAGGCGATTTGTTTATAGACTGTTCGGGTTTTCGTGGTCTCCTGATAGAAGAGGCTCTCGAAACTGGTTACGACGACTGGACACACTGGTTACCGTGCAATCGTGCAGCAGCCGTGCAGTGTGAAACTGTCGACCCATTGCTACCGTACACACAGGCTACTGCCCGTGATGCCGGTTGGCAGTGGCGTATTCCGCTGCAGCAACGAACGGGCAACGGTCATGTCTTTTGCAGCGACTACATATCCGACGACGAGGCAATCGGCGCGCTGCTCGCTAACCTCGACGGCGCGGCACTGGCAGATCCACGCGTCCTTCGATTTACGATTGGCCGCCGCAACAAATTCTGGAACCGGAATTGCGTCGCGCTTGGGTTGGCAAGTGGTTTTATCGAGCCCCTCGAATCGACAGCTATCCACCTGGTTCAATCTGGTTTGAGTCGATTGCTCAGTCTTTTTCCGGACAAGAACTTCGCGCCCGAGATCGTTGATGAGTACAACCGGCAATGTACCTACGAGTTTGAGCGTATTCGTGATTTCATAATCTTGCACTACCACGCGAACGAGCGAACGGATAGCCAGTTCTGGATCGATCGACGCGAAATGTCAGTACCCGATACTTTGCGCGAGAAGATCGAGCTATTCCGATCCACCGGTCGCATTCACGAGGATACAGAGGACCTATTCAAGACCGTGGCGTGGCTGCAGGTCATGCTCGGCCAGGGGATTGTTCCGGAGCGATATCATCCGATGGCCGACTTGCTGACGGACCAACAGCTAAAGCAGTTTCTCAGCGACATCAAGCGCACAATTGATCACAGGGCTGGGACGTTTCCTGATCATCGTCGCTATATCGTAGAGCACTGTCAGAGTATGGAACCACACCCGGGACAAGCAATATGACACTAGCTGATGCACCGATTCGGACGCGTGCGCAGCAAATAGGAATGCTGGTTTGCCTGGTGGCAATCGTGCAGGGCTGCGGTGGAGGTGGAGGAAAGTCGCCCCCGCCACCACCTCCGGCACCGACTACAGTCACAATCAAGTACCTTCGCGTCGAACCGGCTTACGATGGCTGGGGGCTGCATCTTTGGGGCAATGCGATCGACGGGAGTGTCGCGACCACCTGGAATACGCCACGTACTTTCGACCGCATCGGAAACGGGGCCGCCGTCTTCGAGATTCCGTTCATTAACGGAGCCGGCGATCTGAACCTCGTCGTGCACAACGGTGATCTCAAGAGTCCAGTCTACGATCTCACGCTGGTACCGCAGAATTTCGCGGCAGGGGCCTGGGTCGTACAAGACACTGTCGCATCGTTGAGCGGCAATATCGGGACCCTGTTTGACAATGAGGCGGACGCGCTTGCTGCTTTAGCAGCGCTAGGCAACGAGTCGGCACGCCTGGATCTGTCGACAGTCGTGGTTAACGACGTCGACAGTGGTTTGCCTGCCGACTGGACGGATTACGCCAATTTCATCGAAATCTATGTTCGTGGCTACCAGGATTCCGATGGTGACGGCATTGGCGATATTCAGGGCCTGATTTCCAGACTTGACTATCTTCAGTCGCTGGGCGTCACCGGAATCTGGCTTATGCCAGTTACCGAAAGTGCTGACAACGATCATGGCTATGCCGTCGAGGACTATCGCTCTATTGAGGAACAGTACGGCACGATGGCAGACTTCGAGCAGTTTCTGACAGAGGCACATGCTCGCGGCATCGCGATTATTATCGACTACGTCATTAATCATTCGAGCAGCAGTAACCCATTGTTCCTTGATGCATCGACGTCCTCGGGGAACGACAAACGCGACTGGTATGTCTGGGAAGCGATCCAGCCACTAGGCTGGAGCACGTTTGCAGGAGACCCCTGGCGCAACAATGGCAACGGCTGGTACTACGGTATTTTTTCATCGCAGATGCCCGACTTCAATTTGCGCAATCCCGATGTTGTCGGGTTTCACAAAGACAACCTGCGCTTCTGGTTGAACAAGGGCGTTGATGGATTTCGATTTGACGCAGTTAGCGTGTTGTTCGAGGACGGACCAGATCAATGGGAAGACGCACCCGAGAATCACCCACTGCTTGAAGAATTGCAGGCTTTGCTTGCTGGCTACAGCAAGCGCTATTTAGTCTGCGAAGCACCTGCGTCACCGGCGGACTATGCCGCGGTCACGTCCTGTGGCCGCGCATTCGCCTTCCAGGCGCCGGGTGCAATATTGAATTCGGCAACAGGCGTCGCAGTTGATGGCAACTTCGTTAACCAGCTTGAGCTCGCACGCACAGATTACATGCCGCTGATTCTCTCAAATCACGACAGTTTTGCAGGAGACAGAATCTGGAACCAGTTGAATGGCAACCAAGAGCAATACAAGCTGGCTGCTGCAAGCTATCTGTTGGCGGCACGCACACCGTTTTCGTACTACGGTGAGGAAATCGGCATGGCCAACGCGACCGGATTGGTGGGTGACCAGGCCTTGCGTACGCCCATGAGCTGGACGAGCGATCCGAGCAACGCCGGCTTTTCCGTTGTCATGCCGTTTCGTGAATTGTCGGGAAATTCGACAACGCAAAATGTCGAAATCGAAGCTGGCGATGCAACATCGCTGCTGGTCTATTACGGCGATCTGATGACACTGCGTAACGACTTTCCCGCAATTGCTGCGGGAACGATGGATGTTCAGTCAAAGGGCGGTGACCCGCTACTACTACTGACGCGAAGCACGGCAAGCGCATGCGTGGTAATTGCCATCAATTACAGTGCTCTAACTCAGCCAGTCGACGCGACGACTCCATGTCCAAACGCGACGTTTGATATTGTGTTTGGCGGTAGTGGAACGGTTGTTGCGGATGCTGGCGGCACGATCTCGAGTACGGCCGCATCCAGAACGGCGGTCGTTTACCACGCCACACAATAGGAGCGAATTGTTGCGCTTGCCTATTCGGCCACGGCTATCTGCGCCCGCAGCTTTGTGAGCAATTGTTTGACCAGCGCTGCATTCCTGTTGCCCATCCTGAGCAGCAGTTTCTGCCCACTGGACAATGCTTCGAGTTGGGGATCAGCATACTCATAGAGCACGTGCGGCCGGATAAGGAGAATCGGGTCTTCGACTTGCGGCGTCTCGAGCAGGTGATCGATGACCGCAACGGTACGGTCATTGAAGTAGCCGTCCGGGTAGCCGAGATTCACATAGGATTGCTGCAGTAATGGATAGAATCGCTGATAGATACTGACAAGACTATCTGCGTCGCTGCTCACCAGCAGATCGACGAGCGTGTCATAGCGCATGAAACTATCCGGATTTATCGCGTATACATCGCCATCGTCGAGTGTGTCCACCAGAAATGTCCCGGATGCGCGTCGCAGCGGTCGAACTTTTTCTGCAACGTGGCTGCGCGTCAGATTATCAATCGTTGTCACGAATTTCTCGATCAGCGCCGTGTCGACGAGCAACTCCTCGATATCAATTCCAAAAAGATCGACAAGCGCTTGCACAAAGGCTTCGTCACTATCGTCAAGTGGCGGCAACGGCGTCAGTTGTGGCGAACCAGTCTCCGGTGATGGCGTTGGCAGAACCGCATAGTGCGGAGATGCTGGTTCAACCGCTACCGGCTGGGGCTGCGCCGGTACCACGATGGGCTCGGGTTCTTCCGGAATCGTCAGGAAGAACCAAATGCCACCGGCAAGACCGATGATCAGAAATAACAGAATCAACCATTGTGACTTTGAATCACTCATTACGGAAGTGCCTGTCCGTTGCGGGCTTCGAGAAGCCGGTACCAGTCTTCGCGACTGTACTCTATATCGAGCGCGGTTGAAGCCGTTGCGATTCGGGATGGATTGGTCGATCCGATAATCGGCGAAATCATGGCGGGGTGCTTGAGCAACCAGGCGAGGGCGATGACCCAGTCATCCGCATCGTAAATGGCCGACTGCCGCCCCAGTTCCTGACGAATACGGGCATCATCCTCGTCGGCAAATGTATTTCTCCACGCCGGATAGGCAACACCGGCCAACGGACACCAGGCTTGCGGAGTGATACCGGATCTCTGGCACTGATCAAGGACGCCATCACTCAGTGCATCAATGTTGTGAATATTGATCTCGACCTGATTGACGATTAACGGCTCGGGCGTTGCTGACTGCAGCATTTCGACTTGTGATGCCGAAAAGTTGCTAACTCCGAAGTGCGTGACCTTACCCGACGAGCTAAGGAAGGCGAACGCTTCTGCTACCTCGCCGGCATGCATGAGATAGTCCGGCCGGTGCAGAAGAAGCAGGTCGAGCTGTTCAATACCCAGCCGTTGCAACGAGCCTTCGACGCTTCGAGTGATGTGTTCTTTGGAAAAATCATAGCGAGCCGGAGCGTCCGCGTCAGGATCTCCTGCCCGGCGTATCCCGCACTTGCTGGCAATGAGTATCTGTTTACGTCGTTGCGGCGATTCGCGCAAGACCTCACCGAAGAGTTCTTCACAGGCGCCGTTACCATAGAGGTCCGCATGATCGAACAGCGTGTAGCCTGCTTCGATCGCAGCAAACACCGCGCGTCTGCCCTTGTCGCGATCGTCGTGGCCACCATCGCCCGCAATACGCATGCAGCCGTACGCCAACCGTGATGAGCGCAAGTCGCTGCGACCGATCGGCGTTGTTTTCATGGGCTACTAATTGGCTAGCAACCAATTCAGTTGATCACCAAGGCGTGCTCGCCAGGACGCATTATTGTGGTTGGCACCGGCGTACTCTCGCATGACAAAATCCCGGCCTTCTACCAATTCGTGTTCAAGTAACCAGTCTCTTACAACCGCATGCGGGGGGCCGTATGCGGCATCCAGACCCTCGGTACCGTAGTCAAAAAGGAACCTCCCGCCATTTGGCGCTGGATAGCCTTTGGCGATGTCTCTAACGATATAGGGCATTGCATTCGCCGTGGCCGGGTCCTTGCCCACAGCCATGGCCAGAAACGCATCCGACAGCGTGAAATGCGATGAGAGGCAACCGCACGCCCCAAAAACATCCGGGTGTTCTTTGACAAGATAAAACGACAGCAGGCCACCCATAGACGAACCCATCGTGAACGTATTTTGTGGGCCCTTGAGAGTTCGGAATTCAGTGTTCACCCGAGGCATCAGTTCCTCGATAACGAATTTTGCGAATTGCGGCGCTTTGTCCCACGGAGAATATTCCCTCAGTCTTTGTGGCGTATTCCAGATACCAACCACGATTGCGGAATCGAACTCGCCGCCATCTACGCCTCGTACCATCGCTTCATCAACGCCCCAATCGATACCGTATTCGGTAATCCTGGGATCGAACAGATTCTGCCCGTCGTGCGTGTAAATGACCTTAAAATTACGCTCCGGGTCATCGGCGTAGTCTGGCGGCAACCATACTTCGACATGGTGAGTCTCGGACAGGAAATCAGATCTCACGTCGGGCCAGTAAACCAAAGTCCCCAATACTCCTGAGTTTTTCCAGTCGGCCATGAACGTCGCAGCATCTGGACTAAATGCCGCGATCTCATGCCTGACAGTTTCGTCCTGACGGACATGGAGCGTGTAGTTCGGAATCGCAACGCCCAGCGCATCAAACGCCTCGCGTTCCCAGTTTCCGACCGTGAACTTGTATTCAAGGCTGTGCCCGTCGGGAACGACGATGGTCGCACTGCGTTCGCGGCCCTCACCGGCCATCGCATGCACACCAGGGTTCCATGGACCTAACACATCGAGGTTGCCGGTTAGATAGACGGTCGGCATATTCTCCGGGAGGCGCACGGTGATCGTAACTATGTGTGTATTCTGAATATTGATACTGGCCGCGGATTTTGCCCCGTGATGTATTGCAACTACGCTCAGTGGTTCGAGCGATATATCGATTTCACCACCTTCGCCGACGGTAACCGACAAGCCGGTACATCCGTTTTCATCGGCCTCGCCCGAAATAACGTCACAGTAGTGCCCCGACGGCATGCTGGTTTGAACAGTGGTATCAATCGCTTGTTCACTGTTGTTAATGACGATATGGCCCTTGTCGGAGCGACCAAAAGACAGGACCTTGTCACGGTCGACCTTCCAATTGGTGACGCCGGTCCCGGCTGTTTCGCGACGAAATCTCACCATGCCTTTTGTTGATCGTCTGCGATGCTCGCACACCCAGGCTTCATTGCAGGAATTGTCTTCATTCAGCGCAAGCAGATTGGTTGGCCCCTGATCGGAATTGTCGAAGTAGAAACTGGACATGACCATGGGGTAGCCGTACGGGTAGGCCAACATGAATGCAGTGGCCAGATCATAGCGGCTGCCATCCTTGTATCTTAGTATCCTTTCGCTGCCGCCATGGCCGCGTTGCAAATCGTGGTTGTCGACGAATACGACGGACTGGCCGGCGGGCAGGAAACCGGTTCGCTTTTCGAGGTCGTGCAGCGACTCCAGGTCACCATTCAAGAAAGCCTCTGTCATCGCCGCGGGATATTTGACCTCGATGACGCTGCCGTTGCCGAGGTAATCTTGCGCCTTGATCGGTTCGTTGCCGCGATCGGGAACTTCCTGGAGAACAACGGGACTGGCGTCAACCAGGCGAAGTATTTCTGCCAACTCATAATGCGGGATGTGTTTTACCGCATCCATTCTGAAGCCGGCGACGCCAAGGCTGAGGAGGTCGTTCAGGTAACTGGCAATCTTGGCGCGCACTTCGGGCTTGCTGGTATCGAGATCAGCGAGGGTTCCCAGCCGGCAGTTTTGAACTTCCCATTGGTCCTGGTAGTTAAGAATGCTGTCATTGCCATTCCTGCCGCAGTGGTGAAAATCGTCAAAATCATACGGCACCGGGTAGCTGTATTCGGTGTAGGCTGATCCGGCGACACCGCTGCCGCTGCCAACGGATGACATGTGATTGGTCAACGCATCGGCATATATATCGACACCGGCTTTCTTACACCGGCGGACCATCGCCTCGAATTCGGCTCGCGTACCGCCGCGACTCTCAATCTTGTAGCTAACGGGCTGGTAGCGTGTCCACCATTGGGGCCCGAGCACATGCTCCTGCGGCGGCGATATCTGCACGGCCTTGTATCCGGCAGGGCCGAGCACTGTTTGGCACTCTGTGGCGACATCGTTCCAGCGCCACTCGAACAGTTGCACGAATACATCCGTTGGGGCGTCGGAATTCGACACCGGGTTTGTCGCCGGTTGATTGTCGTCAGCGAAGGCTGCGAGCCCGAGAATAGAGGCCATTAAAATCACTCTGACCACTGACTGCCTGAATTTCATGATATTTGTCCTGCGCCACCTGTTTCTGTCGGATCATCTACGAGGAGTGTTGCCAGCCCTGCAATGAATAGAGATATTCCGCCCAACACCAGTGCGTAGATAGCCTGTCCATCGAACATGTACTTGACGAACAACCCCAGAATACTCGCTGCAACCAATTGCGGTATGCCGATGAAGAAATTGAATATGCCCATGAAAACGCCCATCTTATTCGCGGGTAGCGAGCCCGATAGTATGGCGTAGGGAACTGACAGGATAGAAGCCCAGGCAATGCCGACGCCAATCATCGGAATCCACAACAGGGCAGGATCCTTGATGAAAACAAACGAAATGAGTCCCAGTCCGCCAAGCCATAGATTGATCAAATGTGTGACTTTCTTGCCGGTTTTCGCAGCCAAGACCGGAATTGCGAAGGCACTTAGTGCGGCGAAGCCATTGTAGGACGCGAACAGCACGCCAACCCAGTCAGCGCCCTCGTTGTAGAGTTTGGAACTTGTGTCGATCGTACCGTAGTGGTGGGACGTTACCGCTCCGGTCGTGTAAATCCACATTGCAAACAAGGCGAACCAGGAGAAGAACTGAACAACGGCCAGCTGTTTCATCGCTTTCGGCATGGCGAACAGGTCTTCCATGATCTCCAGGAAGCCATTGTCAGTGCGAGATTGGTTCTTGAGCCCTGCGCTCAGGAATTGCAGCAGGCCGAAGGCAGTAAAGCCGATGCCGAGTATAAAGAGTTCCTTATCCAGTTCGAATATCAGGATCGATGCCGTGATCGCCAGACCCATAAGCAGCCAGATACCACCGCTCTTTTTGAATTGCGAAGCAGAGCGTGGCTGGGCCGACTCAGCTTCGAGATGGAATTGCTCAGTGCGGGCCTCTTCAAACGCCGCCAGCTGTTCAGGAGAGTATTCCCTGGTCGAGACAACCGTCCAGATAACTGAGACGAAATAAGCAGCAGCACCTAGCATGAACGAGAATCGCACCGAGTCCGGAATGCTGCCGACTTCGGCAATATTGCTGATGTTGAACCAGTTGCTCATCATCCACGGCATCGCAGAGGCGACAACCGCGCCAGTGCCGATGAAGAAGCTCTGCATCGCGAAGCCCTTGATGCGCTGCTCGTCGGGTAGCATGTCGCCGACAAAGGCACGAAAAGGTTCCATCGTAATGTTGATCGAGGCGTCCATAATCCAAAGCATGCCGGCCGCCATCCACAACGCTGTTGAGTGTGGCATAACGAACAGTGCCAACGATGCTGTGATTGCACCGCCCAGAAAAAACGGCCGGCGGCGGCCCAGGCGGTTCCAGGTATTGTCACTGAAGTAGCCGACGATGGGTTGTATGAGCAGGCCGGTTAGTGGAGCGGCGACCCACAGTATGGGTATTTCATCAATCGCGGCACCGAGTGACTGAAAGATGCGACTGACGTTGGCATTTTGCAGACCCCAACCGATCTGAATACCAAAGAAGCCGAAACACATGTTCCAGATTTGCCAGGTACTGCGTCTTGGTTTGTCTTGCATTACTGACAATGCTCCTGATGTGTTCCGATGCGCAGGTCCAATGTCACGTCGGCTGGTTCGAAGGTGTAGGTGAGTGTACTGGCACGAAGAGCTACTTCTGAGTCGGGCGGATACTCTGCAATATCCAGATAGGTACGAAAAGGTGGATCTCTGTCGATGCCGAGTGACTGCCAGTCGTCTTCACCAACGGCAATACTGAATTCGACATGTGTCAGGTTGTCGCCTGGTGTTGCTTCCACAAAGCCGCTGCAATTGAGCATGTCATCGTTGCGAAGGTTGGCGAAGGTAATGTCTATCGCGATGTCCTTCATCGCTACCGGCCGGTCGGACCGGTAGATGACGTAACTGATGGGAGCCACCGTAACTGAAACACCATCGCCTTCCTGTGACAGTTCAGACGCGCTTCCCGCAATCAGATCCCATCCGGCATTCGGGGTGGAGGTCGGTATGATGGCACTTGCAGTGGTCTGGTCATTATTGACGAGTATCAGGTATTCGAGCCGTTCGTCCGGATCGATGCGAGAGAAGGCAAAAATACCGGGGCCATCTTCAGCATAACGCGTAATCTGATCGCCACGTCGTAACGTCGGGTGCTCGCGATAGACAGCGCCCAATTTCCGAATTTCCCGATACATTGGGTGGCTACGATCGAAATTATCGTCCGCCGTCGTATGGTCGGTGCCTATCAGGTCATTGTCATTGTAGGAGGCGGTTGCGCTCGGGAACATATCTTCTCGCGATTCATGAAAACCGGGGTCAGTGATGAATCCCTGCTCATCACCGTAGTAAAGTATCGGTATGCCACGCGTGAAGTAAAGGATTGCATGGGCGAGCGCGCTGCGTTGCAAATTGATTTCGTCCGCTTCATTGGGGTTGGCTTTCTTGAGGTATACACCGAAACGGCCAAGGTCATGATTGCCAAGAAATGTCGGTAGCTGATATGGCGAAGTATCACGATCGATGAAGTAATCGCCATCGAAGAAGAAATCGGCAAGATCGGACGCCGAACCGGAGTTGGCGACGTAATCGACAACCGCTTCCTGAAAATCGAAGTCGAGAATGGCCGGCAAGTCGCCCTCAGTAACATAGCTGCGCTTTTTCAGGACAGTGTCGACCACTTCGCCAAACATGATGAACTCCGGACGCCGGTGGGCCGCAGCGTGTTCCCGAATCGCCGGTGAGAAATGGCTGAAGAACTCCTTATTGATATGACCAGCTGTGTCGATTCGGTAGCCGTCGATGCCGAACTCGCGAACCCAGTACTGGTAGATTTCAATCATCCCCTCGATAACGCGAGGGTGTTCGGTATAGACATCGTCCAGCCCGGAGAAATCGCCCCAATAGAATGACTCTCTCGTGAAGTCAAGCTCGCCTCGATTGTGATAATAGGCGGGGTCGTTGAGCCAGCCGGGGTTTTTCACTGCCAGGTCTTGCTCATCGATATAGGGTGTGTAGGCAATATCGGGATAGTCGTCGGTGCCACGAAATACGCAGTCACTTGCGGGGCCTTCCTTGCCTGGGCCGGCGTATTCCGGGTCGTGACATTCGCGGAACTTGATGACGTGTGCCGTGTGATTGATAACGATGTCGAGGATTATCTTGATGTCTCGCTTGTGCGCCGAATCGATCAACTCGCGCAAGTCGTCTGAGGAGCCCAGGTGCGCGTCAACGTTCATAAAATCAGCAATCCAGTAGCCGTGGTACGACGCTGTCGTCCACTCACCGAAGGTCTGGACCGGTAGGTTGCCAAACACAGGTGTAATCCAGATGGCCGTGACACCAAGTTCTTCGAGGTAGTCCAGTCGCTTTGCAACTCCCTGCAAGTCTCCGCCGTGATAAAACATTTCATCCTCAGGATCAAAACCGTGCTGTAAGCGATCTCCCTTGATGCCGCCGCGGTCGTTATCCGGGTCGCCATTATCGAAGCGGTCCGTGATCAGGAAATAAATTACATCGTCCTCCGCAGGTCGCTCGCCGAACGCCGGCAGCGCGGGCGACAACTCGATATCGGCGCTTGAGTTCTCATCCGAGGAACTACAGGCCTGGAGCGCGGCGAGCGGCGCGAGCAGCAGCAATGCAAGGCGAGTTTTGCAATTTTTGCAAGATGGCATGTAGCCCCCAGGATCGATCAATTTTCTTTTTAACAACCGCCAATTACGATTGCAGATCAAGATAAATTTGCACTACTATTGGGGTGTCAGCAAGCACTTTTATTGCAAAAAATGCAAAACGATGTCCAGCAAATACATCTCCACCAACGGTTCGCGAGATTCAGCCCATGAGTAGCAATATTTCAGCGTCAGCCGAGCAAGATTACCAGCGCGACGGCTTCATTATTTTGGAAAATGTAGTCCCCGAGCAGACTCTCAACGAGATGTGTGCGGAGGCCGGGAATATCTGTAGTGGTCGGCGGGGAGACGTTGCCGGCGCCAGTGCGTTGGCCGGGCTAAGTCAGGCGGAAGTGATGAATCAGGTGATTTCCATTCACTTCCCACACAAGATTTCGCCGTATCTGTACGACCTCCTTTTCGAGGAGCATGTGGTCGAGGCTCTGGCGCGTCTTGTCGGGCCCAATGTCAAATGCATGCAATCGATGTTCTTCGTGAAGCAGGCGGGCCGCCCGGGCCAGGCCTGGCACCAGGACGAGATGTTCATCCCAACCCGGGACCGAAGCCTGATCGGCGCCTGGATCGCGGTCGACAACGCTACAGTTGATAACGGTTGCCTTTGGGTCATTCCGGGATCGCATCGCCCTGGCATCCTGTGGCAAACCCGGGCACATAACGATGCTCGTTTCGATCATACGGAGGAGAGTTTCGGCTACCCGTTTGATCAGGACCAGGCAATCCCGGTGGAACTCGAAGCCGGTAGTATCGTTCTGTTCAACGGTTACCTGCTGCACCGCTCGCTTAACAACACTCGCAAGGAAGGGTATCGCCGTTCCTACGTAAACCACTACATGAGTGCGGAGTCATTGTTGCCGTGGAGTGGTGGCTGCCTTGATCATCCAGTGGAAGACTACCGGGATGTCGTTTTGGTGGCTGGTAAAGACCCGTATGCGTACAAAGGCGTCGAAGATATCTCTGTGCCATACCTGCGACCGGCAGATGCGGCCGAAAAATTACAATTGGCAGAGACGATCAAGCTGTGAACGAGTGGTGGCGTGGAGCGATCATCTACCAGATCTACCCGCGTAGCTTTCTCGATACGAATGGCGATGGCATCGGCGACCTTAACGGAATCACTCAAAAGCTCGACTACGTCGCCAGCCTCGGTGTCGATGGAGTCTGGATTTCACCATTTTTCAAGTCGCCGATGGACGATTTTGGCTATGACGTATCGGACTATCGGTGTGTCGATCCGATCTTCGGCGACTTGGAGGACTTCGACGAGCTTCTCGAAAGGGCGCACGATCTCGGACTAAAACTGATTATCGACCAGGTTTATTCGCACACGTCCAGCCAACATGCATGGTTCGAGGAAAGCCGCCAGAGTCGCGACAACCCTAAGGCAGACTGGTACGTATGGGCCGATGCCAAAGTCGACGGCACGCCGCCGAATAACTGGCAGTCGGCATTCGGTTCAGCCGCCTGGACCTGGGATAGTCGGCGCCAGCAATACTATTTGCACAACTTTGTATCCAGCCAGCCAGACCTCAATCTGCATAACACCGAAGTGCAGGATGAGCTTCTCGATGTGGCGCGTTTCTGGCTCGATCGCGGCGTCGATGGATTTCGGCTGGATGCGATTAACTTCGCCATGCACGATCTCAGACTGCGGGATAACCCGCCAGCACCACCAGATGTTCGCAGTGAAGCCAGGCCTTATTTCATGCAGCTTCTGAAATACAACATGGATCATGGAGACGTGCCGAAATTACTGGGGCGGTTGCGGGAAGTTACCGATGCGTATGCTGACGTCCTGACGGTGGCGGAGGTTGGTGGTCACAGTCCTTTGCAAACGATGCAGTCGTATACGCACGGAGAGAGCCGGCTCAATACGGCCTACAGCTTCGACTTCCTGAGTACCACGGATCTGGTTGCCGGCCGTGTGAGGGACATTCTTGGTGGTTGGTCAGGAAAGGACGAAGAGGGCTGGCCGTCCTGGGCATTCTCAAACCATGATGCGCCGCGGGTAGCCAGTCGCTGGGGCGCGGAAGTTGAACATTCACAAAGGGTTCGGCTTATTGCGCTGCTGCAGATCTGCCTGCGCGGCAACATGTTCTTATACCAGGGCGAGGAGCTTGGCCTCACGCAGGCAAACGTTCCATTTGAAAAACTACAAGACCCGGACGCCCTCGCAAACTGGCCCAATACTCTGGGCCGTGACGGTGCGCGAACGCCGATGCCCTGGGTCTGCGATGGCGAACAGGCAGGTTTTTCATCCGTTGACCCCTGGTTGCCGATCGACAGTGCGCACAATTTTCTCGCGGCTGACTTGCAACAGGACGATCCGGAATCAACTTTGAATTTCTTCAGGCACGTCATCAGCATTCGCAAAGCGTCTCCGGCCCTGACGTGCGGAGACCTCGAGATCGTCGATGCTCCGCAGGACTTGCTCGTGTTCACTCGCAGGGGTCAGGATGAACTCGTTTACTGCGTATTCAATCTTGGTAGCGAAACGGTGAACTGGACACCCGGGGAAGGCGAGCCGATGAAACTGCGAGTGGGAGTAGGCCAATGCTGCCAGGAGGGTGAGCCGCCAATGTCCGTCGGGTCTTTCTGCGCGTACGTTGCGTTCGCAAAGGTCTAGTCAGCCGCCGCAGGAGTCCCTGACGACGAGTTCGGTCGGAATATAGGACGAGTTGATCTCTTCGCCATCCAGCGCACGTATGATCTTGCGCACCAGCCTGCGGCCAGCTTTGCGGACGTCCTGACGAATCGTTGTTAACGCGGGATTGCAATAACTTGCGACCACGACATCGTCGTATCCGACAACCGACACATCGCCAGGAACTGAAAGTCCGTGCGCTATCAGGCTGCGAATGACGCCGATCGCAATCGTGTCACTGGCTGCGACGACAGCGTCAAAGGGTGTCTCGGCGGCGAAAATACCCTCAATGGCTTCCATGCCGGATTCAGGATAAAAGCGCGTCGTTTGCACGAGGTTTTTCCGCAACGGGATATCAGCCTCCTTCAGTGCACGCGCGTAGCCCTGGAAGCGCAATTTCGTTTCGGCAGTTTCGGTGTCCCCGATATAGGCGATTTGCTTGCGGCCCAGGCGCAGCAAATGTCTTGTTGCACGGTGTCCGCCCTGTTCGTTATCGCTGCCAATGACGCAGTATTTCTGGTCGGGCAGGTGTGCACCCCAGACAACCAGCGGGATATCGTGCCTGGCCATATTATTGAGTTCTTCATGCAGTGTTCCTTGCCCGAGAATAATCAGGCCATCCGTTTCACCGTTTTGTATCAGCGCGGCGGCTTGCTCATAAGTGGTCAACTGCACATGGGAAAGCACGAGATCATGGCCCCATTCCCAGAGTGCATCACCTACTCCGCCGATGAGGCTCAGATAAAAAGGATCCGACAGTGAACTGTCCCGGCCCTGCGGCGTCGGGATGATCAATGAAATGTTGCCGCTACCGCCGTGCTGTCGGGCTCTGAAGCTGGTTCGACCGGCATAGTCATTCCGTCGCGCGATTCGTAGAATCCGGTTCTTGGTGCGTGCATTGACGAGGTGACTGTCATTGAGCGCGCGCGATGCGGTGGCGACTGACACGCCGGCCAGCTTGGCGAGATCTTCGAGCCTGCCCAAAGGCACAGTTTTCGACACTGTTTTTCTGTTGGCGGTCTTACTCACGTAAATCAGGTGCCTACTGTGTTCGATTACCCATCATACTGCCAGATTCGCACACCGTATGAATCAGCTTTGGCTGCGCATACTGTCTTTATCCTCGCGCACCGCTAGCCAGGAGACTGCCGACAGTGCGATTGCAATGGCAGCAATCAAGAACACGATGCTCTTGTCCTCCGCGCGACTGAGCGCGAGGCTGATCCCCAGGCTGACGATAAGCTGCGGCAGCACGATCGACAGGTTGAACAAGCCCATGAACAGGCCCGTCTGTGCCTTATCGATTTTTTGCGACATGATCGCGAACGGCAGACTGATCATTGACGCCCAGCCGACAGCGATAACGACCATAAGCATGTAAATGTAGGTTGGAGTGCTGCCGACCAGAAACATTGCGAAGTAACCCACAGCCATGATCGCAAGACAACTTGCATGTGTTTTTATTCGGCCGATGCGTTCACTGATGGGTTCGAGTACGAGTACCGGCAAGATCGCCGAGACAACGGTCAGAACCAGGAAACTCATTGATACGAGTCGCCCCATCGCGATGTCGTCCAGCGCCGGTAGGCGGTGCTGGACGTAAGCCACCATGAACACAAACATCGATTGCACGCCGATCCAGCTAAACGAGTTTGCAGCAAGGACCTTGCGAAACTGTACCTGGTGCTGTGTCGCTGTCGCTTCGCCTTCATCGTTTCGCAGTAAGGTCTGGATAACGAGTACCACTGTCAATACGCCGCAAATAATTTCCGCGAAATAATGGTCATATTCGATGCCGCCGATGCGCAGGGACATGGCATAGATGTCGTAGACAAGAAACCCCCACAGTGGCTTGATGCTCTGCAACATCGCGACAATTGATACTTTGGGTGCGGATGATGTGTCCACCTGCTCGTCACTTTCGATCGTCCTGGGCTCTTCAATGAAGAATGTCGGCACGACGGACAACAGTAAGACCAGGCCGGCACCAACGTAGATGAGTGCGTAGTTGTTGTAAAACGCGCCGATAGCATAGGCGCCAATGCTGATCGTGCCGGATACGGTCTGCATCCATGTGTAGCCCTTGGTGCGGTCGATTCCCGACGGTGTGACGTCTGCGATGATCGAGCGTGTCGGGTTGAAACCGACATTGACCGCAAAGTCCAGCGTCAAAACGACAACAAGTGCTACGCCCAGAACACCCTCGAGTCCGAGGCTTGCGGAGATGACGTCGAGACTGGGTAATGCCAGCAGCGCCAGTGCTGCCATCACGCCACCAATAACGATGAACGGCCGTCGTCGGCCGTTCCACAGCCAGACTCGGTCGGAGAGTCCACCGATAATGACCTGGCCGAAAATGCCGGCGAGGGGACCAGCTGCCCAAACCAGCCCGATATCATGGATATCGAGCCCGTACTTCGTGGTCAGGATCCAGCTCAGCGCCGCGATCTGGACAGACAGGGCGAAGCCGAACGAGGTAGCGGGCAAGCTGAGGATCGCGAAGAAGAGTTTGCTGCGGTTTTTTTGCATTGCCAACATGATGAGAATATCCCTCCGGGGACGAGCTTATTCGTTGTTATTATTTACGGGCGCGAGCAGGAATTTCAGGGGAACGTGTACGCGCTTGCGCCAGGCCATCTCGTTATGGTCGACGCCCTCGAATCGGTGTGTTTGCCACAACGGGCCGTGTTCATAGCCGATCGAGCGGAACACCTCATCGACGATATCCTGATATACCTCATATTGGCCGCCCATCTCGAGCGTGCCGAAATCAAAATAGAATCGTTGCTCGCCCGGGGCCGGAATCGCGTCACGCAGGTACTCGATCATTGCCGACAGGCTGGCCGGATCGTCGATCGATGCTGTCCAGGGCCACGCTGAGGACACGCAGGCCGCACCGCCGAAAACGTCGGGATACGAAACCAGCCCGTAGAAAGAAATGAGCCCACCCAAGCTGGATCCCATTAGAAACGTGTCTTCCTTGCGGAGAGAAGTACGGTACTGGCTGTCGATGAACGGCTTCAACTCTTCGACGATAAACTTGAGGTATTCCTGTGATGCGGGCTTGTCTGTCATGAATTCCTGAAGTTTGCCACGCTGCTCCCCGGTGACCGTCTGCAGGAACGGTTGCGGATAATATTCCTCAGTGCGTTTTGGCGTACTCCAGATGCCGACAACAATAGTGTCATCCACTTCGCCGGAGTCGATGAGCCGTTGCAGGCTCTCGTCAATGCCCCAATCGGTCTGGGTGTAATACACCCACTCGGGGTTATACAGGTTCTGGCCGTCCTGGAAGTAGATTACACGGTATGTCTTGTCCGAATCGTGGTAACCAGTGGGCAGCCACACGTCGATGTGGCGGTCATCGACTAACCTTGAGCCGAAATTCGCATGGCGAACAATGTGTGCAGTGCCAACCTTGAGTATGGCCGAGTCGAGTGGTCCCAGAATGACATCGACAAAGCCCTTGCCGCCGTCGACAATGAGATTTCTGTTGCTCTCCCCGAATAGCTGCTCTTCGAGCGTGTAACGCCCGTCGCGCAACTGCCAGGCTGCAATGACATCGTTGGGTATTTCGAGTCGGATATCGTGGGGGTTTGCATCGTCAAAATTACTGACGACAATGAGTTGCTCATCACCGGACCAGCGCACGAAGGAAAACAGCTTGTCACTTTGGTTATGAACGTGAGCATACTCGCCTTGCAGGGCTTTGCTTGATGCACTGAAGTTCATGAGTCGCACATAGAAGTCGCGAAGCTCTTTCTCATCGTCGGACAAAGCGCCACCGTCGAACTTGCCATCGTTCATCCAGCGCTGATGTGCGGGCAGGCCGTGGTAGTCAAAAAGCGAGTTACGCATCGGCTCGTTGAAAGCAGCGTTGCCCCGGGCATCCTCACCGACGTCCTGACCGATGTACAGGAGTGTGGGCGAGCGGCCGATAAGGCTGGAGACGACCATTGCCGGCTTGCCTTTGTTCGCATCACCGGCGAAGTTGGAACTCGCAATCCGCTCTTCATCATGGTTCTCGAGGAAATGCAGCATGTGTTCCTCGATATCGAGAACTTTGGCCTGTGCGACGGCAATCGCATCGGTACTTTCGCCGCCTTGAATGACCGGCTTCAGCGCGTCATACAATCCTACTTTGTCGTAAAGATAGTCCATGCGACCGAGCTGGATGAAGTCACGGTACAGGTTCGGGTCATAAACCTCGGCGACCAGTGTGGCGTCGGGATTCTTCACCTTGATTGACGAGTTAAGGTAACTCCAGAACTCAACCGGCACCATTTCGGACATATCGAAACGAAAGCCGTCGACACCCTTGTCAGTCCAGTAATGCACGATGTCTTCGAACTTGGTCCAGCTGTCGGGAACACTCTTGTTTGCCCAGAATGCGGCATGTTTTTCGATCGACCAATTGCGCGCCTCGTCCGGCAGGGAGTCGAACGCATGACTGCCGTCGGGACGAACGCCGTGGTTGATCTTGACCGTCTCGTACCAGTCATCGAAATCAGGTTTAGCGGCGCGCGCGCCGTTGCCGGTCCACTTCGCGGGTGATTCGGCAAACTGTCCGTCGACTGCCGGGTGGCTTTCACCGCCGAGTGGATTGTACGTCCCGGGAAAGTCCGGCAATACAAAGTCCTCACCAACGACGTAGTAGAAGTTGTTGTCGCGAGCCCACTCGACCGACGTATCGTCATTGACTCCGAGATCCTCGACGCCCTCGGGCCGGGAGACCGATTCATAGCCGCGCGCCACATGGTTTGGCACGATGTCGATAATGACTTTCATACCGTGCCTATGTGTTCGTTCGATCAAGGCCACGAACTCCTCGAGCCGCCTCGAGGGGTCGACGGCAAGATCGGGATTGACGTTGTAGTAGTCCTTGACGGCGTACGGTGAGCCAGCGCGGCCCTTGATGACCTCGGGGTCGTCATTCCCGATGCCATACTCGGTGTAGTCACGGACGAGCGCGTGGTGGGGAACGCCCATGTACCAGATATGCGTTACACCGAGCTCACGAATGCCCGCGAGCGCCTTATCGGTGAAGTCCGCAAACTTGCCGACGCCGTTTTCCTCGATTGTGCCCCAGGGCTTGTTCGTCGTATTGTTGTTGCCGAACAGGCGCGTGAATACCTCGTAGATGACCGGCTTACCGGTTACTTCTCGTGGGTTGATCTCCAGTCTTGCTGCCGAATGATCCCAGTCGACCTGTACAGTGAGTGTATTGGATCTGCGGTCATGTTCCCCACGAACCGACTCACCGCCGAAGCGAATCTCGCCAGCCGGGCTAATCAAGTTGTGGATGACGATATTGAGTTCGCGGGCATCCGGTCTGCCTGGGTATTCACCGCCATCACGGCCCAGGCTGATTGTCAACGAGTCCTGGTCCTGCTGCGAGCGGAACTTCAGCAGCTCGAACTGGCCCTGTTTCAAACTCAGGCGAGACTTGCCGTCGTCGTCGTACATTTGCCCGGTAGAACTGCTCACACTCTCGTCGGCGTAGTAGTGCAGCGTCAGATTCGCGCTCGAATAGTCGTCAGTCGTGTCGATGTCGCCGATCATCGGGATAAACGAGCCGGCGCGCACGAGAACGGGAATTGTCTCGAGTGTGACCGGGATCGACGCGGTGTTGCCACCCTGGTACCGCGTACCGCCCCAGAAATCGAACCACACGCTGGCCGGGAGGTCGACGTCAATACTAACGACGCCGGGGTCTGTTACCGGCGCGACAAGAAATGCATCGCCCCAGAGGTAGGCGTCTTTTTCATCGATCAGAGCCTTGTCGGTCTCATCCTCGAAGAACAGCGGCCGCATGAGCGGCATGCCGGTCGTGCTGTTTTCATAAGCAAGCGTGTAGTTGTAGGGCAGCAGCCGATAACGGAGCTTGATGTAGTCGCGAATGATATCGCGCGTTTCGCGATCGTGGAAAACAGGCTCGGGCGGTAGTCCTTCCTGCGCGTGCGGCCGATACACAGGCTGGAATACGCCGTACTGCAACCAGCGAAGATACAGCTCCTGGTCGAATTCCATCGTGTCCTCCGGCGTGCCTCTTGTGAAGCCGCCGAGGTCGGAATGCGTGTAGGCCAGGCCGAGGAGCCCCATTGAAAGGCTCAGCTCGACTTGCGGTTTGAACCCACCCCAGGAACGCGATACGTCACCCGTCCATGGCACGATGCCGTAACGTTGCGTGCCGGCGAAACCGGAACGCATCATGATCAGTGGGCGCATATCCGGATAGTTCTCGATCTGCTTTTCGTACACCATCTGTGTCCATACATGGCCGTAAGCGTTGTGGATCTCATCGCCGGTTGCCTGAATGCCGGCATCGCTCAACCAGTGCAGCGTATCGCCCGGATGCACTTCCGGCTCGCCGAGATCGCCCCAGCTGCCGGCCAAACCCTGCTCGAACAACATCTCGTAAGGCTCCCAGAACCACTGCTGTGCCGACTTGTTGAACACGTCGATGAGCCCGGTGTTGCCGAAGTAGAAATCGAAACGCCGCGGATCACCGGATTCGGTCTCGGCCAGCACCTGATTGTCGACAGCGCTTTGCCAGCGATCGGAGGAACTCAGGATGAACGGCTCGGTAACGGCAATGGTCTTGACGCCCTGTTTTGCAAAGTCGCTGACCATCTTCTCGGGTGTCGGCCACGCATTGCGGTCCCAGTCGAGATTGCCCATATGGCCCTTGATGTCCGGGCCGAACCAGTAGATATCGATGATGACGGCGTCGAGGGGGATATCCTGGCGTTTGAACCGCTTGATGACCTTGCGTGTTTCTTTCTCTGAGTGGTAGCCGAAGCGCGAGGCGAAATTGCCGAAGGCCCAGCGTGGCGGCAACGGCTGCCTGCCAGTGACATCCGTGTAATTCCTGACGAGGGCAGGGTAGCTATCGCCTGCGATGACGAGGTATGCGGTACGCCCGCCAACGGCCTCGAATTGCAGGACGTCTTTTTCCGTTGCGCCAATGTCTAGCCAGCCATTGGCCGAGTTGTCGAATACGATCATGTATTTGTCGGATGACAGGATTGCCGGCACGCTGTAGTACATCTGACTGGATTCAGTCTCGTAAGCGTAATGCGCCCGGTTATAAAGTGGCATGCGATGACCGCGCCGGTCCATGCCGAGCACGCGCTCGCCACCACCGAGTATTTTCTCGCCGTCATCGAGCGTAAAGCGAAAGCCACGTCCTTCATCATTGGCAAAGTAGCCGTCGCCTTCGGAGAACAGCGGCTCGCTATTTCGGACATAGGAGATGTGGACAGGTGACTTGTTGATGACAGCTGTCAGATCACCGATGGAGAATTCCAGGGCCTGGTCCGTTTCAGTCAGTGAGGCCCTGATCTGTGGCGGTGCGCCGGCGATCGCGAACGACGGCAGTTGTTTGACGCCGGGTTCGATATAGTGAACCTCGAAAGCCGCATCGTCGACGACTGTGATGCGAAGCTCGCCCCTGTCGGTTTGCACCGTCAGTTTTTGCTCGCTCTGCTCATGACTCACATAGTTGCCGAAGTCAGCCTGAGCTGCCGGGGCAAGCAGCACAGCAAATGCCGCGATAGTGATTAGCCTGCGCATACTTCAGTCGACCTCGAGAATCATCACGGACATGGGTTCGAGATCGATAGCCGACTCGATGTTGATACGCCTGCCGGTGAGGACATCCGTCGCGTGCGTGCTGTCGCCGAGGCGTTCGGCAAATCGTGCTGTTTCCAGCGGCACAGCCTCTTCACCACGGTTGAACACAACCATGACGGTCTCGTCATCGTTGTAACGAAAGTAGGCGTAGACGTATTTGATCGGCGTGAACTGCATGAGCCTGCCCGAATGAATCACAGACTTTCCCTTGCGCCAATTCAAAAGAGTCCTCATAAATTCCTGAGCTTGCCGTTCCTGATCCGAGAGACCTCTCCCCGTAAATGCGTTTTTCTCGTGATCACTCCAGCCGCCCGGGAACTCGGCGCGGATTTCGCCATGATTGCCGTCATCACGCGTGTGCGACATCAGCACTTCGGTGCCGTAATAGATCTGCGGAATACCACGCATCGTCAGGTAATACACGATGGCCATGCGATACAGGTCGTAATTCTCACCGACTTTGGTGAAGATGCGGCTGCGATCGTGGTTGTCCGGGAAGATGACCAGGTTCATGGGGTCCGGGTACACGAAATCGGTTGCGAGCGTTTCGTAAGCACGGGTCCAGGGGCTGTCCCACCACGGGACCTCTTTGGTAAGCGCCTCGTTCACCCCATGAAACATCGGAAAATCGAGAAGGCTGGGCAACCATGACACATAGCCGTCATGGTTTTTCTTGCCGCGTTGCCAGTAGGCCAGCAGCGCCGGGTTCTTCCCGGTTTCTTCGCCGGTAATAGTGAAGTTCGGGTACTCCTGCATGATGCGCCGTGTCCATTCGCTCAGAAAATCCTTGTCGGAGAATCCGTAGGTGTCCAGGCGGATGCCAGTCAGACCGAGATACTCGACCCACCAGATGGCGTTCTGGACCAGGTAGTCCGCCAGCAGGGGATTGCGCTGGTTCAGGTCGGGCATGGCCGGAACGTACCAGCCGTCGAAATAGATTTTGCGGTCGTACTCGGAACCATAAGGATCGAAAATCGTCGCTTTCGCGCTACTGGTCTGGTGATAGTCCTTGTAAAAGTTGAACCAGTCCGGGTTCGGCACATCTCGCATCCACCAGTGCTCACTGCCGCAATGGTTGGTGATCATATCCATGATGGTGCCGAGGCCTTTCGCTTTGGCCGAAGCAACGAATTCGCGGTAGTCGGCATTGCTGCCGAAACGCGGGTCGACCCTGTAATAGTCGGTGGTCGCGTAGCCGTGGTAGGAGGCCTCCGGCATCGCATTTTCGAGGATCGGGTTGAGCCAGACGGCGGTGTAGCCCATGTCGGCGATGTAATCGAGCGAGTTCCTGATCCCGGCAAGATCGCCGCCGTGGCGGCCATAGTCGTCACTTCGGTTGAGCGGGTCGCCGAGTCCGCCAATGGTGTCATTGGACGCATCGCCATTGGAGAATCGATCCGGCGTGATCAGGTAGATCGTATCGGCTCCGGAGAATCCTGCAGCATGTGCAGGGTCTGTGTTTTTCTGCCGCAGCTCGTAGGCATGGACGACGCGGGCGCCGTCGTCTTCAAGCACGATGTCGAACGTACCGGGCTCGGCGGCCGCATCGATGTCGAGGTACAGGAACAGGTAGTTCTCACTCTCCACCTGCTCGACCCGATTGAGCGTGACTCCTGGATAATCAATCGAGACGTCGAACCCCGCGGCGCCGTGACCGTGAATCATGATCTGGAGTTCCTGGTGCTCGAAGCCTTGCCACCAGAACGGTGGCTCGACACGATCGATGGGGCCGGCAGCAGCTGGCCGAACGGTGAGGCCGAGAACGAACAGAAAAAGTACGCTGGCCCGCGCAATCCTTAGAAACATCTGGAGCCCCCTTTGTTGTCGCATAATGGTAGTCATTTCAAGCTGTTGCTGGGGATGAATACGTTTGCAGACGAACCTTGCCGGTCGAGCAAGTTGCTACAATGCGTCGCAATGCCTGATAACAACGATAATCTTCGCAGAATCGCCATCATTGGTGGGGGCACTGCAGGCTGGATGTCTGCGGCCGCGCTCGCACACGCGGTGCAGGGCGACTGTAAAGTTACCCTGATCGAGTCGGAAATGATCGGCACAATCGGTGTTGGTGAGGCGACGATCCCTCCGATTCGACTGTTCAACCAACGGCTCGGTATCGACGAACACGATTTCATGCGTCACACGCAAGGCTCGTACAAGCTCGGCATTCAGTTCGTGAACTGGGCGAAACAAGGTCATAGTTACTTCCATCCCTTCGGGCCTTTCGGTGCTGAATTTGATGTGGTGCCTCTGCACCATTTCTGGTTGCGAGCTCAGGCGAGCGGCGACGCAGCGAGCCTCGATGACTATTCGATGGCCTGGGCCGCTGCGGCGCAGTGCAAGTTCGACCGGCCGAGCACGGATCCACGGATGGTGCAGTCGACGTACGACTATGCGTATCAATTCGACGCAGGCCTGTACGCGAAGTATCTGCGTGGTTACGCAGAAGAACGCGGCGTCGAGCGTATCGAGGGCAAGATTGTCGATGTGTCGCTGAATACGGAGTCGGGCGATATTGAGAGCGTCACGTTGGATGACGGCGCAGTTGTCACCGCTGATTTCTATATCGACTGCACCGGCTTTCGCGGCTTATTAATCGAAGACGCGCTTGAGACCGGCTACGAGGACTGGACACATTGGTTGCCCTGCGATCGTGCCGCTGCCGTGCAATGCTCACACGGTGGTGATTTCACTCCCTACACACGGTCGACGGCGCACGAGGCCGGTTGGCAGTGGCGAATCCCGCTGCAGCACCGCATCGGCAATGGTTATGTCTTCTGTAGCCGGCATATCAGCGATGACGAGGCGACAAGCAAGCTGCTGGATAATCTTGATGGTGAGCCACTGACGGATTCGCGCGTACTGCGATTCACGGCGGGTCGCCGCAGGAAATTCTGGAATCGCAATTGCGTTGCAATCGGTCTGTCGGCCGGTTTCATGGAGCCGTTGGAGTCAACGAGCATTCATCTTATTCAAACGGCGATCACAAGACTTTTGGCGCTATTCCCGGATCGCAACATGGATCCGCTGGCCGTTGCCGAGTACAACCGACTGACGCAACTCGAGTATGAGACAGTGCGCGACTTTTTGATCTTGCACTACCATGCGACCGAACGTGATGACTCTGAGCTTTGGCGTGAGTGTGCAGCTATGTCGATTCCGGACACGCTGCAATATAAGATCGACCATTTTCGCGCTTATGGCAGGCTCGTATCAACCAGCATCGAGTTGTTTCAAAATCCGAGCTGGCTTGCTGTACTGGTTGGTCAGTTCGTCACACCGCGGCGCTATGACCCTCTGGTCGACGAGCGCAGCAATGTCGACGGCAAGGCGCGCCTGGAAGGCTTGCGGCGCGTGATGCGTGAGGCTGCTGAAGTCATGCCGGATCACCGCGACTATCTCAATAGTCACTGTAAAGCGGCGCCGATGTAGTGAGTCCTCGTCTGATCGATAAAACGATCGGAGGAATGGCGGCCCTGTTGTTGCCACTGATCGCCTCGCCGCTTGAGGTGACATCACCCGATCATCAAATCACCCTGGAAATCCACACCAACGAACGGGGTGTGCCAACCTACAGCGTTCGATTTCGAGACGAACCGGTCATCGAGGAATCACGACTCGGCCTGCAATTCGCGTCATACGCCAGCCTGGATGGCGAATCGCTCATCGGCGAAATCAGTCGCCGCAGCCACGACGCGATTTGGGAACAACCCTGGGGCGAGCGCCGGACTATTCGCGATCAGTACAACGAGCTACTCGTCAGGTTTGCATACGTGGATGGGCCGGAGCGGCATCTCGATATTCGCATACGAGTGCACAACGATGGCTTGGGTTTTCGCTACGAAGTTCCGGAGCAGGACTACGTTGACACCATCAATATCATGGATGAACTCACCGAGTTTCGGCTGCCAGCTGGATCAAAAGCGTACTGGCAGTCCGGCAGTCATCGCGATAAATACGAGGTTCTGTATCGGATAACGCCGCTAGCGGACGTCGACAACGCGCATTCACCCCTGACGCTGCGGATGCCTTCGGGTGTGCACGTCAGTTTGCATGAAGCGGCACTTGTCGATTACTCGGCGTACACGCTCGAACAAAGCAAACCCGGGGTTCTGCGCACGGTTCTCAGGCCCTGGTCGGACGGAGTCCGGGTGCGTGCGCGAGCACCGTTTCATACGCCCTGGCGTACGATACAGATTTCGCCGGACGCCAAAGGTCTGCTTAATTCGAACCTGATCCTCAATCTCAACGAACCGAACATGCTCGGCGATGTGCCATGGGTGGAGCCAGGCAAGTACGTCGGCATCTGGTGGGCTATCCACCTGGGCCTTAAGACCTGGAGTGCCGGCCCGCAGCACGGCGCGACGACAGCTGAAATCAAACGCTCTATTGATTTCGCGGCACGGTACGGTTTCGATGGTGTGCTGGCTGAAGGCTGGAACATCGGTTGGGGCGCCGGCGAGGATTTCAGCTATACCGAGGCGACCACGGACCTGGACTTGCCAGCCGTCGCCCGGTATGCGAGTCAATCGGGTGTGCGGCTTATTGGGCATCACGAGACTTTTGGTAATATTCCTGCATACGAAGAACAAATGGCTGACGCCTTCGATCTGTATGAATCGCTTGGTGTTCGACAGGTGAAGACCGGTTATGTCGGCTCTGCCGGCTCCCTGAAGAGAATCGACCCTGGTGGCATGGTGCATGACGAATGGCACGATAGTCAGTTCGCTGTGGAGCATCAATTGCACGTTCTTCGCGAAGGCGCAAAACGCGAAATCAGCATCAATACGCACGAACCCGTGAAGGACACAGGATTGCGTCGCACATATCCCAACTGGCTTAGCCGCGAAGGTGCGAGAGGGCAGGAGTTTGCAGTCTGGGGTGAGACGCCGAATCCGCCTGAGCACACAGTGATGCTGGCGTACACGCGGATGCTTGGCGGACCGATGGATTTTACGCCCGGAATTTTTGATCTCGATTTCGAGATTCGTGGTACCGAGCGGCGCGTGCAGACGACAATCGTGAAGCAATTGGCGCTTTACGTCGTACTCTACAGTCCGGTACAGATGGTGCCGGATCTGCCCGAGAATTATGCGCGGTTTCCCGACGCGTTCCAGTTCATCATCGATGTCCCGACGGACTGGGAAGAGAGTGACGCCATCGCAGGCGAAGTCGGCGAATATGTTGCGATTGCGCGTAAAGAGCGCGGTGGTGACGACTGGTACCTGGGTGTGATAACCGACGAACACTCACGGACGCTAGATCTGTCATTGGATTTTCTTGACGAAAACCGTGATTACGTTGCCACGATCTATCGCGACGGAGATGATGCCGATTGGCAATCCAATCCTTACGATTACGTGATCGAAGAGCGGCAGTTCAATCGCGAACAACAGCTCAAATTGACGCTCGCCGCAGGGGGTGGCGCTGCGATTCGATTCCGGCCAATGCCGGAACCTGACTAGAGCTTTATCCCGCCGCAGGATTTGCGAACAATCAGTCTTGGCTCCATCAGTTTCGATTCAACCGGTTCGCCTTCGATTAGCCCGACGATTCCCTTGACGAGGCCGTCGGCTGCTATTTGCGAGTTTTGCTGCATGGTTGTCAGTGCAGGTGTCACGTGTGCCGCAAGCGGCATATCGTCGAAGCCGACAACTGCAACGTCCTCCGGGACACGCAGTCCTGCATCCTTTATTGCGCGTATCGCGCCAATCGCAATCAGGTCGGTGACGGCAAAAAGTGCATCAAATGGCACCTTACTCTCGAGCATCTTCTGCGCAGCCTGGTAGCCGAGCGTCTCAGAGTTATCGGCCGCATAACACAAGCTGTCGCTCGGCTCGATGCCCACCTCATTCAGCGCACGCACATAACCTGCATGCCGTGACGCATGTTCCGGGCTACCCCGTGAAGTATTGCCGATAAACGCGATAGTCTGGTGTCCAAGATCAATCAGGTGCTTGGTCGCCTGGTAGCCACCGCTTTCGTTGTCGCAACCGAATGAGTGGCCCGGCTGATCCTTGACGATCGGGCCCCAGATCATGAAGCGAGTATTGGCGCTAGCCAGGGCTGTGAGTTTTTCACGATACTTCAGGAAGTCTCCGTAGCCGAGCAGGATCAGGCCATCCGCCCGGTGGCTCGCCTGGTACTCGATATGCCAGTCATCGGTAAGCTGTTGCAGTGACAGCAACACGTCGTAGCCGTGGCGCGCGGCAGCGCGCGTGATGTTGTCGAGGAATGACATGAAAAACAGATTCATCCGCTTGTCGGTGCCGTCTGTCTCATCGAACAACAACAACGCGATCGTATTGCTCTGGTGCGTACGCAGTCCCGCGGCGTTGCGGTTGACGAAATAATTCAGCTCGCGCGCAATTTGTTGAATACGATTGCGCGTGTCTTCCCGAACGAGCGGGCTGTTGCGCAAGGCACGCGAGACCGTCGCCTGCGAGACGCCGGCAAGGTCCGCGATATCACGCGACGTAGGGTTTTCCACCTTCATAGCTGAATAGTAGTTGAGTATCCCCCGATAACTGCTCGTTTTTAACACAAACCAACATGAAATCAACGAAGGAAAAGTACTTACATGAGTCTGAAAGGCTTGCCGGGCCTGGGTTTACTGCTAAATACGGAGTTCACGACAGCACGGACAGGTCAGCAAAAACCACGTAAATCGTCAATACGATCAAAACAAGTACCGCGCTGAAAACACGCGCATGCGCCCATGGCGTCATGTTTACGGCTTTGACGTCTTCCTGGATCCATTCGTCGCGCAGCGGCCTTAGCTCACCGACGACGAGCATCAGAATTACAAGGTATGCAAACACGACGCCGAGGAAGTGAAAGTTGTGCATGGACTCGACTATCTTCGCGAGCGGCGGCACGAAGTAGCCGCAGGCGATTATCGTAAACCCCATGACCAGGGCGAGCTTTGCGGCGAGTGGCGGTACGCGACGGGTCAGCATGCCGATGAGAACGACAGAGAATATCGGTATGAAATATATGCCGTTCATTTTTTGCAGATAGCCGAAGATGCTTTCCTGTCCGATCAGCAAAGGCGCCAGGGTCATGGAAAACACGGCAATTATCCAACCGAAGATCTTGCCTGACTTCACAACCTGTTCGTTGTCTGCCTCCTTGTTAATAAGGCTCTTGTAGAGCCCCAGGCTGAACAAGGTGCAGGTGCTGTTCAGTGCCGAATTGAAGCTGGACAATATAGCGCCCATCATCACGGCCGCGAAGAAGCCCACGTAGATTGTTGGCAATACCTGGTTAACCAGCAACCCGTACGAGTGATCCGCACGAACATCCTGACCCGCGAACATGGCATAGGCGATCATTCCCGGTATGACGAGGTAAAGCGGGCCGATCAATTTCAAGAATCCCGTTGCGAGTACGCCTTTTTGACCTTCGGCCAGTGAGCTTGCGCCGAAAGTTCGTTGGATTATTTGCTGGTTAGTCGTCCAGTAGAACAAGTTGAGCAACAGGATGCCTGTTACAACAGTGCTGATCGGCACGGAGCTTTCGGCACCGCCAATGGAGTTGAAACGACCCGGGTTGCCGGCGGACAGTGCAGCAAAGCTGCTGAAGATATCGCCGTCACCTAACGCCTTGAGGCCGAACCAGACGATCATCAGGCCGCCGACGAGCAGCCCAACACCATTGATCAAGTCGGATACAGCGACCGTGCGTAGGCCGCCGAACAATGCGTATGTCGAACCGATAACGCCGACGACCCAGACAATGATCCACAGTGTCTGCTCGTGCGACTGCAAGTTGAGAAGTCCCTGCACATCGAGGATGCCGATAAGGCCTGTTGCACCTGTGTAAAGAATGATTGGTAGCAGGATAACGGCGTAAGCAACGAGGAAAATCAAGTTCGTTATGACTTGCGTCTGATGGTCAAACCTGACCTGCAGATATTCTGGTACCGTGGATACACCGCTTTTCAGAAATCGCGGCAAGAAAAATAGTGCCATGCAGACAAGAGCAAGAACCGCGACGACCTCCCAGACCATGACGGCAAAGCCATATGTGAATGCTGCGCCATTGAGACCGACCATTTGTTCTGTCGACAAGTTTGTGAGCAACAGTGATCCAGCGATCAGTGGCCAGGTCAGGCTGCGGCCGGCGAGAAAGTAGCCCTTGGTCGTCGTGTGATCGTCATTGCGAGTCAACAAATAGGTCACTGCCGCGACCAGAGCAGTGAAAAACAAGAATGAGGCAATGATCATCGTCTCATCCTATGCGCTGGTCTGACGGGCGGTCAATACGGTGCCAGAGGCTGTGCGGATCGAATGCGGCCCAGCTCGTCATGTGAGAGCATTGTGATTCTTCGATTGCGGCAGAAAAATCGATGGCTGACCCCAGCTTGTTAATCGGTGACATCGGCGGGACTAATGCGCGGTTCGCGTTGGCAAACCCGACCGCGCCTGGATTCTCGGCTGAGATGACCCTGCAATGCGCTGACTACGCATCGGCCGATGCCGCGATCAAGGACTTCCTTGAAGCAGTCGGCGCATCGTCACCCGATGTCATTTGCCTTGCGGCGGCCGGTCCGATCGTTGACCAGCGCGTGCGCTTTACGAACAACCCCTGGAGTATTGCAGCCGATGAGCTGGCCGTCGATTTCTCGACATCTGCTGTGCGGCTACTCAATGATTTCGAAGCGATCGCCTACTCGATCCCGTTCCTGAAAAGCGAAGACGTTCTTACGATCGGCCTGCCAGAACCCGCCGCGTTGGATGATGAGCATTACACGGTTGGCATTCTTGGGCCAGGCACCGGCTTGGGCATGGTGGGTTTGAGAAAATACGGTGGCTTGCACATTCCAATCGCAGGCGAGGGCAGTCACAGCGGTTTCGCACCCGAATCACAGGTTCAGCTCGACATCCTGGTAGCACTGCGCGAGCGATTCGATCGGATCTCGGCAGAGCGGCTCGTGTCGGGACCGGGGCTGGAGAACATCTACTGGGCGCTGGCGCGCATACATGGAGAAAAGCGGCCACAGCTTTCGGCCGCCGATATTTTCGCCAAGGCTAATGACAGCAGCGATCCCCGTGCGGCGGAGGCGGTGCAGGTGTTCTTTGAAGTCCTCGGACAGGTTGCCGGCGATTTTGCACTGACGCTCGGTGCCGCGGACGGAATTTTCGTAGCGGGAGGCATCGCGAGACGCTATCCAGAGATGCTGGCCAACAGCCGTTTTCGCCCAGGCTTCGAGAGCAAAGGGCGTCATCGATCGATTATGGAGCGCGTCCCGACGCAGTTAATCCTGCACGACCAGCCGGGGCTGCTCGGTGCGAGCTACTGTGCGTTGGAATTGCTGCATCGGTAATCGGATGGGCCCGAATAATCGCGAAACAAGGCCTGATATTTTCAGGCTTGACCGACACGTGTATCACAATGAATTGTTATCACGAGGGATCGACGTTATGCCGACGTCGTGACGCGGGAACTGATCTGCGTCGATCGTCTCGAGGTAGCCGTGCCAGGCCGCGTAACCGATGACCGGCACAATAACGATCAAACCGACAAACGCAGTCATGAGCCCGAGAATCAGGCTGGCGACTATCAGTGTTAACCAGATGAACATCGCTCGCTTATTGCGCAAAACGGCATTAACTGAGGTTACGATCGCTGTAATGCTGTCGACGTCGCGGTGCATGATCATCGGTAGCGAAAACGCGCTGGCACAGAACGTGGCCGCGGCAAACACCGAACCGACCAGGCTACCGAAGGTCAGGTACGGCAATAAGTCCCGCCAGGTCTGTTCCCCTTCAGTCGGGAAGAACACCGTGACTATGACAGCTGCCCGCGCCCAGACAAGAAATATGATCAGCAGGATAATGGCAAAGATCATTTCGTTGCCGAGGTGGCGACGGAAGGCAGCTCGCAGACTGCGTGTCATCAATGGCGGCTGGCCGCGCTCCAGTTGGGCGCTGATCGCGTACAGGCCAATGCAGATCAATGGTGCGAGAAACACGAACCCACCCAGCATGGCAAACATGATCCACTGGCTGCCCTTCATCCAGGCGAGCAGGCTGACGACCGCAATCATCACCGCAACTGCAAGACCATAGAACAGGCTTTGTTGCGGCGCCTCCATCAGATCGGAAATACCGAGTCGAATCCAGCGGAACGGGGCCCAGGGTGACAGCTCACGGCAAGGTGCGACGAATGGCATTTCGTCGCGATTCGATTCGGACAAATCTGCGTCAGTCATGATGAACCCCGATGTTGACTACGATCATTGTGCATCATAATAGCGGCCGCGCGACAACGATGCTCCTTCAGAATGATCGAAAGCCGCGCTATGATCGTGCGATGCGCTATTTCCGAATCTTAATGATACTCACGTGCTTCGCGTACTCGGCGCCATTCGCGGCGACCGTTGTTGTTACAGGGGTCAATGGGCAGCCAATAGCCACCGCCATGGTGACGCGTCGTGTCGCAGGGGCCGACGTTGTTGACACATCGGACAACGGGTATTCGAAGCCGGGATTCGTCAATTCCGTGGTACCGCAACACACGCGATTCACGGCTGTAGATGGCACGGTCAGTTTCGGCATCCTGGATGCAACGGGCGAACGCAGTTTTCGTGTGCGCAAGCAGGGCTATGCCGATGCTGTCGTGACATCGAAGGACGATGAGGTGACGCTGGAGGTGCGGCTTGAATTGCTGTCGGACCCGCAAGCGATTGCTGAGAGCAAGCCCGCCAATCTGTGGCTGTCGGAGCTTGACTTCGGTTGGGCTGAAGATCCCGGCGTGGCCCGTGAGCACTTTCTGTCGCATTGCGGCTTTTGCCACCAGCAAGGCTCTGTGTTCATGCGGCTTTCACGCACACCGGAGCAGTGGGCTGACATTCTCGAGCGCATGGATGCGTACGGTGCGATGGCCGCCGAGGACTTTCTGGAGGACGCTCCGGCCGGCCTCGTCGCAGCGTATGCCGATTTGAATCGGCGTCACGCCGAGTTGCCAGCGTTTGAGGAGTGGGACTCGAGCTTGTCGTCGGCGACGATTACTGAGTGGCCGTTGGGCGACAGCTTTTCGCAGATGCACGACTTCATATTGCACCCGAACGGCAAGATCTATGTCGGCGATAACCTGATGGACCGGATATACGCATTCGACCCGGCGACGAACCAATACGAAGTGTTCAAGGTGCCGCACGACGACGGCGCGCAACACGGCGGCATTCTCGGCAATCGGATGGGGACGTACCCCAAGACCGACAACTACATGGGCGTGCACTCGTTCGCGATAGCGCCCAAAGACGGACACATTTTCCTGACGCCGTCGATGCAACGCGAGTTGGTCGAATTTGATCCCGAGAGCGGCGAGTTCTTCCGTTACAAAATGGATGACGGCTTCTATCCACACACCATTCGCACCGATGATCAGGATCGCGTGTGGTTTACGCTGGCGTTGTCGTCGCAGGTCGCGATGTTCGATCGGGCGACCGCGTCGTTTACCTATTACGAATTACCAGCACGCGGTGTCTTCGAATGGGCCGCCATAAGAATCATCAAGTTCCGGCTTGGTCATGGCTTCGTCGGTAGCCGTCCGGATTTCGACTGGGAAACGAGCGGCTTCCCGATGCCCTACGGCATCGATGTCTCACCGGTCGACGGTACGGTGTGGGTTGCACGTTTGTATGCGAACGATATTGCAAGAATCGATCCGGAGACCGAAGAGGTCACAATGATCGAGACGCCGTTCAATGGTCCACGCCGGCTGCGCATTGACGCCGCAGGCGATATCTGGATCGTCGCGTTTTCGGATGGCAAGCTCGCCCGATACGATCCGGTCGCCGACGCTTTCACCGTTTACGATCTGCCGGTTGTCAGCGAGACGCCGTACGCACTCAACGTCGACCGCAAGCGCGGTGTCGTCTGGGTCAATGGCAACCAGTCCGACACGATCATGTCATTTCATATCGAAAGCGAGACCTGGCGCGTTTTTCCGATGTCGCGCAAGCGGACATTCACGCGCGATATCGAAATAGCCGAGGACGGCAGTGTCTACACCAGCAACTCGCATTTTCCGAGCTGGATGATAGAAGATGGGCAACCCACGCTCATTCATGTTGATGCAGGCCAACCGGCGGACCCGATCGCTGCGCACGGCATTTCTCTTTACAAGCAGCATTGCGATAGCTGCCATTCGTTGCCCGACATGAAAGCACCGCTACTCGCGACGCTGCAACAAATGCCATTTACGCGTCTCGCTCGCTCACTCGAGTTCGGCATGATGCAGCAGCAGGCTGTGCACCTGAGTTCCGATGAGCGTTACGCGATCGCGAAGTACCTGAGCAGCGACAGTAATGAGGCTCGTGACGAATGGATCGCAGAGCAGTCGTGCCAGGAACGCGAAGCATTGACCGTGACTTCGACACAGGAAAACAATTGGGGCTTCGGCTCTGGCAATCGCCGGGCGGTCAGCGACGGTATCGAAATTTCACCGCAGAACGCCGCCGATCTCGAATTGAATTGGTCGCTGGCATTTCCGGGCGTAACCGAGATGCGTTCGCAACCGGTTGCTGCCGATGGTGTTCTGTTTGTGGGCACGGCGAATGGCAACGTCTTCGCGATTGATCAGGAGACGGGCTGCATACGCTGGCGATTTGTCGCAAACAGCTCGATACGTTCGTCGTTGAACCTCGATACGACGAGCGACGGCAAGACGACACTGTATTTCGCTGATGACCTTGGCACGGTCTACGCGGTCACGGCTAATCAGGGCCGATTGCGCTGGAAGAGGTCGGTGCGCTGGTTCCCGGTGTCGGTCATCAGCGGGTCGCTGGCATTTCACGATGATCGGCTGTTCGTGCCCGTGTCGACATTCGAAACGGCGCTCGCAGGATTGGACAGTTATCCGTGTTGCCGCTCTCACGGTGGCGTTGCGGCACTCGATGCAATCGATGGCTCCATCGCATGGGAGTTCCATACGACGCCGCAGGCGATGAACTATGGCACAACGAGTGCTGGCACCGACATCTGGGGCCCGTCGGGCGCCGCCGTGTGGACGACGCCGGCGATCGATGCCGAACGCGGACTCTTATATATAGGCACTGCACAAAACATGTCGCCGCCGGCGACCGGCAACAGCGATTCAATCATCGCGCTCGATATCGACTCGGGTGAAGAGGCGTGGACATTTCAGGCATTGGCCGGCGACGTCTGGAACGTGGCCTGTCACCTGGGCGGCGCTAACTGTCCCGAGGATTCCGGGCCGGACTTCGACTTCGGCGGTGCGATTACGTTAACGCGGAATGCAAAAGGCAAGGACATTATTGTTGCAGGACAGAAATCGGGACACGTCTATGCGCTCGATCCCGATGACGACGGGGCGGTCCTGTGGAAGCAACGCCTCAGCATGGGAACCTCAAACGGCGGTATCCACTGGGGAGTTTCCACGGCAGAGGAGACGGTTTGGGTAACTGTCGCAGACCCGCCACGGCAACGTAAAGGGTATGTACCTCGACCCGGAATCCACGCTTTGCGGCTTGCCGACGGCGAGCCGATCTGGTCGCAAATGGTAGAGCGCGGCTGTCAGTTCGACCCATCCGATGCACCGCGTGTGGGTCTTGCTGCGATGCTCGATGCCGAACCCTCCAATCCGTGGCCCGCCTGTTCATTCTATTACGGCCATTCGGCTGCACCGCTCTACGCCAATGGTGTCGTGTATGCGGGAGCGCTCGACGGCAAAATGCGCCTGCTCGACGCCAAGACCGGTGAAGTACTGCGAATTATCGATACCAATCGTAGCTATACCGCCGATAACGGCATCGAAGGCCATGGCGGCGCCATCGATCTGAGCGGCGTCGTCGTCGACGGCGAGCGCTTGTTCGTTTACTCGGGTTACGGCATGTTCGGGCAGATGCCCGGAAATGTGTTGCTGGCGTACGAGCTACGACCGTAGGAGTCTGGTTGTTGGAGCGCTCCAACGAGTAACGAATAAAGGTGCCTGTCCCTTTAAATCAATCTATTTCTTGTCAACGCATTGCTGGCGGTGACGTTGTACCTGTTGAAGGCATTACTTTGTACGGATACAACGGAGAAAAGACATGGATATCAGGAAAACAATTGTCATAACGATCGTGTTGCTGGTTATTAGCGGAGCGGTCTGGGCCGACACCGGTGATCGCGTCGAAAACCGGCTCGATAAACGCGGCGATCGCATCGAGAATCGCCTTGACCACAAGGGCGATCGCATTGACCGGCGTCTCGATCGAAGATCGGATCGCGCAGAAGCCGCAGGCCGGGATCGTCTGTCAGATCGCCTGGATCGCAAGGGCGATCGTATCGACAAGCGCCTGGATCGCCGCGGCCACAAGATCGACCGTCGCCTTGATCGTCGCGGCAAGCGTATCAACAAACGGATCTGACTCGCAGTCGGAACCAAGCAAAAAAAAAGCGGCCCCGTAAGGGGCCGCTTTCTGTTTCTCTGCCGAGAGGCAAAGAAATGGACCAGATCAATCGAGCGTATAGTTGAAGCGTGTGTACCAGTATCGTCCTGGAATCGGGAAAATCGTTCCGTCGAAACTGTTCAGGTCACACGATGCGCAGAACGGAATGGTTTCGTCCAGGATATTGTCCAAACCGAGCTGGATAGACAACTGGCCGTCGCCGCCCAGGTCAGGCGTCCAGGAAGCCTGCAGATTCACGAACAGCGTGCTGTCGATATCGTTGCCCGCCGCTCCACGGCTGCAGAATTCGTCCCAGAGTTCGAATGCGGCCGTCATGCCACCGCAATCTTCCGTCATGCTGCTGTAGTACTGCAGCGAGAGTCTGGCGCCCCACTCGTCGTAGAACCAATCCGTGTTGAACGTAGACTTCCAATCCACAAAAGCGCGTTCAGGAGATCCGAGTTCGGTACCGGCGCGCTCTACAATGATGTCATCATCGGGCCCCGGAATGGTCTCCGTATAATCGGACAGATGGGTATTGAGCCACTGCAGGCGGAATTGCCCGAACTTGCCTTCGTCTGTGGTCAACTCGACCTTCCAGTCAATGCCCGACGTCTCGATAGAGCCGATGTTCAGCAGAATGCCATCCACTCTGAGGATGCTGCCGCCCGGTCCCCTGGAAATATTGTCACAGAAGAAGGGATCGAGTGTATCCACACAGCGGATTAGTACGTCCTGTGCATCGGGTGGCTGGATCGCGTCGCTGACTTCAATGTTGTAATAGTTCAGCTCAAACAACAGGCTTTCCACGCCGCCCCAGTTTTCCGCTGCCCCGACGTCCCACGTAAAGCCGGCGGTCCAGGTATCGGCCGATTCCGGGATCAGGTTGGTATTGCCTCCCGTCGTCACGCTGATCTGCGGATTGGGCTGGACGAACCCGGGCGGAACACCGAGCGCCGCACAATTCGCCAATAATTCCGGCGGGGCGCTGGAGCATGGGTCCACGATGCTCGCGTCGAAGCGCGATCCCGTGTTGAACAGTTCGCCAATGTTCGGGGCGCGGAAGCCTTCCGAAAAATTGGCGCGCAACACCATATCGTCGGTTGGCGCAAAGGTGATGCCGACCTTGGCCACCGTATCGCTGCCGAACAGATCGTAATCCGAGAAACGGACCGCAGCACTCACGTCCAGACGTTGGCCATTTGAGCTCTCAAACAGAGGAACAATGACTTCCCCGTAAAACTCGTCAACCTCGAAACCGCCTTCCGTCGGGCTGGCGGGAACGCCTGCCGTGAAGCCCTTGGAGACGATCGAGTCGGGCGTAAAGGAACCGTCTTCATCACGACTTTCGTATCCGACCGCCCAGCCGATGGGTCCGGCGCCGAAGCCGCCAAATTCACCTGTGAAGTTCAGCGAGAAATCCTGCATTTCCTGTTGGCTGACGTCTTTTTGAGCGAACGTTACGAAATCCAGCGCGTCCTGGGTCATCGTGTTCGGGCCGACCCAGTTGAGCGGCACGCAGCCGGGCGTCGCATCACAGGGGGCTGTGGGGCCCAGTGCAAGCGCAATATTCTGGGCATTAAAAGCGCCTTGCTTCTGCTGCGACGCGTCGTTTTGAGATGTGATGAATGTAGCATCCCAGTAGATGGCGCTACCGCCCACCTCAAATTCTCCATCGAGGCCGACGGAGATGAGATACGTGTCAACGGCCTGGTCGAAGATTCGCGGTCCTGCTTCAATCGGGCGGCGGCCCGTGAACACGAGGCTGTCTACGTCCATGTCGATGCCAAAAGGATTGTGCGGATGGCTCGCCGGCCAGGACAGATTATCGAGAATTGTGCCGGCTCCTGCATCCGGACCGAAGAACAGCGGTTCCGGTGCAGCCTGGCTTGTCGATTCCCGCCGATTAAAGCTGGCCAGCACACGCAGCATTACGCTATCCGTGAGGTCGTATTCGGATTTGGCGAAAACGCTGGTGCGCTCGCTCGGCGTCAACAGGTAGTTATAGGGCTGCCAGTTGAAACGATCTGCGAGTGTAAACGGTTGAAAATCGTCACACCCGGCCACACTCGTGCCGCCCACCCAGCAGGTCTCATCGTAAACCGGATTTGCAACGTATGTTGTGATACTCAGCGTTTCACCAATGCGCGGATCCGTGAATACGAGCCGGCCTTCGGGCGTACCGGAACTCAGGCCCCAGGGAAAACCCTGGATGGCGAACTCCGAAATGTCCCGGTCGCCGGCCATCACCTCTTGCTGGTCCGTAAAGCTGATATCGATAAACGTGCGCGATCTTTCAGATTCGGCACCCCAGCGGAGATCCACTTCGACCGATTCGCCGTCACCGTCGCCGAATGCGCCGTAGTAAGCAGAGGCCTGGAAGCCGTCGTAATTGTCCTGGGTAATGATATTGACTACACCACCGATGGCATCCGTGCCGTACACGGCCGAGGCACCATCCTGCAGGATTTCGATCGACTTGACGGCATTGGCCGGAATCGTGTTGAGGTCAACGGCGCCGGATACGCCGGATGCCGATGAACCACGTACCCAACGCCTGCCGTCGACGAGCACGAGGGTGCGTTTCGAACCGAGGTTGCGCAGATCGATTTCAGACGCGCCAGCCCCGATGCCGGTGCCATCGGGCGGGAACCCAAGGTTGCCGGATGAGTTGTTCAGCCTGTTGATGGCCGAACCGGCGATTGGCAGTTCCTGCAGATAATCGGACAAGGATATCGCGCTGGTCATGTTCATGTCCTCTTCGGAAATGAACTGGACCGGTGTTCGGACCTCCAGCGGATTCTGCCGAATGCGAGAGCCGGTAATAATGATTTCATCCACAGCGCTGTCGTCTGCCTGCTCTTGAGCAACGGCGAGGTCGGCAACGACCAGGCTGCCCATCGTGCAGGCAATCAGCGCGAGCGAATGCTTACGTCCACGAAATGAGGTATTCATCGTTTTTCCTCCCAATTTGGAATAATCTTCTTGTTCCGCGGGAGAGGAAAACCCAGCAACGCCACGATATGCAACAAAGCTATCGCGTACGTCCTCCCCCGAGTACCCGCAGTTTAGTCGAAATTCCTGCTGACAAGTTCATTTTTCGATCATTTTCTTGCCATCGCACGGTTTTTGCGCCCGGCGTACGGCTCCGGTAACCTGCCCGACACCAATAATAAGTGAACCAATCCACCCGAAGGGCAAACGCATGCAAAAGCGCGGTTTGAATATCGACTCGCTCGTCCTGATTTTTTCGTTCATCGTTTTTGCTCAATTGCTGTCCTACGTGGTTCCCCAGGGGCAATTCGACCGCGTGCCCTACCCGGACAATCCGTCCCGTTCCATGGTTGTCGACGGCACTTTTGAGGCCGTCAGCGCAGATCAGGAAGTCACATTACCGGCGTGGCATTTCCTGATTGGCATCACCAAAGGGCTTGCCGACGCGCAAGACATCATTTTCCTGATTTTTATTGTGGGTGGCGTCATCGAGATTTTGCGCAAGAGCGGTGCGATCGATGCCGCGCTGCATCGGGCGGTGGCGAGGCTGGGACACAGTCCGTGGATCCTGATCGCAGGTTGCTTCGCGATGTTCAGCCTTGGGTCCTACACAATCGGCATGGGCGAGGAGTATGTGCCGCTCATACCCATAATTGTCACGATGAGTCTCGCGATGCGCATGGACGCCGTTGTCGCGATGGGCATGGTATGGATCCCTTACGGCATCGGCTGGGGCTGCGCGGGCATCAACCCGTTCGGTGTGTTGATTGCACAAAACATCGCGGGAGTACCACTGACCTCAGGTTGGGATATCCGCCTGGTGATGATGTTGTTTTTCCTGGCACTCGGTTTCCACCATTTGTGCCGCTATGCGATGAAAGTGCAGCGAGATCCGTCTGCAAGCCTTGTTGCCGACGTCGATTACAGCTCCGGCTTCGAGACGCCGCACGACCTTCGCATGACTGGCGCTCGTATCGCCATATTGCTTGTATTCGTCCTGGGTCTCGTCGCGTTCGTCTATGGTGCGGCGAATTATCATTGGTACATATCCGAACTGAACGCCATCTTTTTTGGGATCGGTCTGATCGCTGCCATGATTGCGCGCATCGCACCCGGAGAGACAAGCCGCACATTCCTGGAAGGCGCGGCCAAGATGACGGCGCCAGCGCTCATCGTCGGCTTCGCACGGGCGATCGCAATCGTCCTTCAGGACGGACAGATCATTGATTCGATCGTGATGTCCATCGCGGGCCTGCTGGAGGGATTGCCACCGGATGTGTCGGCGGTCGGCATGCTGGTCGTACAGTCGGTCACCAACTTCTTTATCCCGTCGGGCACGGGCCAGGCGTTCGTCACAATGCCAATTATGTCACCGCTCGCGACACTGACCGACGTGCCGCAACAGGTGGCTGTGCTCGCGTTTCAGTTTGGTGACGGGTTCACCAACATGATCGTGCCGACGAGTGCGCTTGTCATGGGAGGGCTTGCGCTCGGCAGGGTGCCGTATGCTGCGTGGTTCCGCTTCATCGGGCCGTTGATGCTGAAGATATTTGCGCTGGCGGCTGTGTTCATGGTCCTGTCGGTTCACATCGGCGACGCGGTCGGATTTACCTCGTAGCGGGAATGGGCTGGAGACTGTGGCAAAACTGCCGCTCGAAGGTGTACGAATTGTCGATCTGACGACTGTCGTCATGGGTCCTCTTGCGACACGCATGCTGGCGGACATGGGTGCCGATGTCATCTGGGTCGAGTCTCCGGACGGTGACGTGCTGCGCGAGTACGAACCGATGCGCAACCTGAAGATGGGTGCATTCAGCATGAGCGTCAGCCGCAACAAGCGCAGCGTCGTGCTCGATCTCAAGACCGACACGGGCCGTGAAGCGCTGTCCGCTTTGATCGCAACAGCCGATGTGTTTGTCACCACTCTCAGGCGCAACGCGGTCGAGCGCCTTGGCTTCGATGAGCCAGCAGTGCGGCAGATTTGTCCCGACATTGTCTACTGCATTGCGAACGGCTTTGGCAGCGACGGCCCGTACGCCGACCGTGCCGTGTATGACGATGTTATCCAGGCCGCATCCGGGCTGGCGTCGATATTCACCTGGAACGATGGCGAGCCGAAGCTCGTGCCGAGTATCCTGGCAGACAAGGTCGCGGGTGTTCACATCGCTTTCGCCATTGCGGCGGCCCTGCATGGCCGTGCCAAAACGGGCGAAGGCGCGAGCATCGAGGTGCCGATGGCCGAGACGATGGCGGCATTCAACCTCGTCGAGCATCTCAGTGGCCAGACGTTCAGGCCACAGCTCGGTGATTTCAGCTACAACCGCATTCGTACGCCACACCGCCGGCCGCGACGCACTGCCGATGGCTGGATCGTGATCCTGCCGTACAGCAAGGACAACTGGCACCGCTTCTTCGAATTTGCAGGTCGCCCCGAACTCAACGACGATCCGCGCTTTGCAAGCTCTGGTGAGCGCATTGCCAACGCCGACGCCCTATACGGGTTGCTCGACGATATCGTGCGGCTGAAAACGACCCGTGTGTGGCTCGAGTTCTGCGAGGAGCACTCGATTCCGGCGTCAGATGTGCTCGACCTGGAAAAGCTGGGTGAGGATCCGCATTTTGCGGCGGTCGGACTGTATCAGGACGATGAGCATCCGAGCGAAGGTCCTTACCGTTATGTTCGCGACCCTATTCGCATCGATGGCAAGTCGGGCCCGATTCGGCACCACGCGCCGCAGCTTGGCGCCGATACTGAAGCGGTGTTGCGGGAACTGGGTTGGGACGACGAGCAAATTGCGAAGGCTATGCCTGCCGATACCAAATGACATCGTCGGCATCGGTTTCTTCAAGCAGTGAGCCGTCGTCGACCAGGTAGTTAAGATGAGCAATCGACTCACCCGTCGCCATGATCAGGTTACCGCCGGTAATCTTGCTCTTGAACAAGGCAGGAAACGCATCAACCGCGCGTTGCGGCTCTGCACAGAGATCGTGGAGGGCGCTCAAGCCGTCCAGGTGTTCGTCGATTAACGCGTTGAGTCGTTCGTGTGCCCCGCGAAACGGCTTGCCGTGGGCAGGCAGGACGAGCACGTCCTCCGGCAGGTACTGCTTTAGCATCCGTAACGAATCGAGCCAGTCCTTAAGTGGGTTTGCTTTCGGTTCGGTGGGGTAGACGCTGACATTGGACGATATGGTCGGTAACAACTGATCGCCCGATATAAAAAGATTTCGCTCGGCATCAAAGAAACAGGCGTGTTCAGGAGAATGGCCGCGCCCCACCAGTACTTCCCAGCAATGACCTGCAAAACGCAGTTCCTCACCGTTCTTTAGTCTCTTGTATGCCTCGGGTAATGGCGCAACGTATTTGCCGAAAAAGCCGAACATCTCCCTGTACCTGTGCATCGATTCGGGCGGAAAGCCGGCGGCGTGGTAGAAGCTGACGCCTTCATCCGGCGCTGCGCGGCCGGTATCGGCGACCAGGACCCGGCAAAGCAGGTACTCGTCGCGGGTCATCCACAAATCGACGTTGAATTCATCGGTAAGCCAGCCGGCGCAGCCGACGTGGTCGGGATGCAGGTGGGTCACAACCACATGTTTGACAGGCTTGTCAGCCATGACGTTGGCTATCGTTTTCCGCCAAACGTCTTTGCTGTCGCTGTTGCAAATTCCTGTGTCCACCACGGCCCACCCATCGGCATCCTCGAGCAGCCACAGGTTGATGTGACCCAGCATGAACGGCAGCGGCATGCGCAGCCACTGGATGCCATCGGCGACGGGCATCGTCCGGCCGATCTCGGGTTTGTCGTCGAACTCGTAGCTAATCATCGACTGTGACATGCGCCGATAGTCGCACGGAAAGCTTCGCGTGAACATCCTCGACAGCTTGCTCTTTGACGGGCCCATAACCGCGGATGTCATTGTACAGAGCAACGTCGTCACGCAATTGTTCGACGTTTTCTTCGTCCAGGTCAGGCAATCGTGACTCGATCATCGCTTCGAATTCCGCGATCAGTTCGCGCTCCATGCGTCGTTCGGCCGTCATGCCGAAAAGGTCGAGTGGCGTGCCTCTCAAGCGGCGCATTTTGGCGAGCAAACGAAAGCCCGGGAGTATCCATGCACCAAACTCCTTCTTGCGCGGCCGACCCCGGGCATCCCGCTGGCTGTTGAACAGCGGCGGTGCGAGATGAAAGCGCACCTTCGCATTACTGCCAAAATCCTTACGCACCGACTCGAGAAAACCAGTCTGCATATGCAGTCGGGCAACTTCGTACTCATCCTTGTAGCTCAGCAGTTTGAAGTAGCTTCTTGCGACGGCCTCAGCGAGATCGTCATTTCCCGCCGTGGCATTGCGCACTCGCTGAACGAGATTTACGAAGCGATCGGCTAGCGCCCGATTCTGATAGTCAATGAGAAATTCGGCACGCCGTTTGATAATTTCATCCAGGTTCTCGTTCTTTGAAAGTGCATCGTCGACAAACTGGCGCACGCGCTCCGGGTTGGCAACGGCAATCCGTCCCCAGCCAAAGGCCTGCTTGTTTTTCTCTATTTCAACGTCGTTCAATTCAATGGCGCGCATGAGCGCATCGAGAGTGACGGGTACAAGACCCTGTTGCCAGGCAGCGCCGAGCAATAACACGTTCGCATAAATGGTATTACCCAGGATTTTCTCCGCGAGCGCGTTGGCATCGAGCGTGCTCACGTTATCGTCGCCGACGATCTGGCGGATAGCGGCTACACGATCATCGGTTCTAAGGTTTGCATCCCGGTGCCTGACGAAATCGGCCGTCGGCATCTCCGCTGTGTTCAGAAGCGCCTGTGTGTGGCCCTTGCGATACCTTGATGATGCTCTCGGCGAGGAGCTGACGACGATGTCGCAGCCGATTAGCGCGTCTGCGCTGGCTTGCTCGATACGCACCTGGTTGATACGGCTCGAGTCGTTGGCTATTCGGATGAAGCTCACAACCGTACCGAACTTTTGCGCGAAGCCCATGAAGTCGAGCACACTGGCGCCCTTACCCTCGAGATGTGCTGCCATCGTGATGAGTTGCCCCACCGTGACAACACCGGTGCCACCGACACCCGTCACCAGGAGGTCGAAACCCTTGTCCAGGCTGCGAGGCTGCGGCGCGGGCAGTGCTGCCAGGTCACTCCTGAACTCATCACCGGCATCGATGCCCTCGCGGCGTTTGCGTTCACCGCCTTCGACGGTTACGAAACTCGGACAGAAACCGTTCACGCACGAGTAATCCATGTTGCAACTGCTTTGATCGATCTGCCGCTTGCGGCCGAACGGCGTCTCCCTGGGGACCACCGACAGGCAATTGGATTCTGTCGAACAATCGCCGCAGCCTTCGCAGACGAGGTCGTTGATGACGACAAACTTTTTCGCCTTGGCGATCGTGCCGCGCTTGCGTCGCCGCCGCAGTTCCGTGGCGCAGGTCTGTGCGTAGATGAGAATCGTCACACCTGGAATATCGCGCAGCTCGCGCTGCACGGCATCGAGATCGCGGCGGTGTGTAGATGTCACCCCATCGGGAAAGTCATCGGCGCTGAATTGCCCGGGCTCATTCGACACGATAGCGATTCGCTCGATGCCCTCGGCACGCACCGAGCTTGCGATCGAAGGCACAGAGACGGGCCCGTCGACAGGCTGGCCGCCGGTCATCGCGACGGCGTCATTAAACAGGATCTTGAATGTAATGTTGGTGCCGGCAGCGACCGCCTGGCGTATTGCCAGCGATCCGGAGTGATAGAAGGTGCCGTCGCCGAGGTTCTGAAAGATGTGCCGGTTACCATTGAATTTCGATCGTGTGATCCAGTTGACTCACTCACCGCCCATCTGAATCAGTCCCTCA